>ERZ761609.2046-NODE-2046-length-15902-cov-4.924213_pt1 | contig 15902 bp, 17 predicted proteins | sample MGYA00511163_ERZ761609 | MGnify/ENA primary metagenome ERZ761609 (study PRJEB28899, sample SAMN02445070) | bioreactor sludge metagenome | biome: EBPR sludge | place: Australia: Brisbane, Thorneside Wastewater Treatment Plant | collected 2011-12-16 ... | reverse complement strand
CCGCGCGGAACATTCGTCGCCGCGCCGGCGCAGGCCCTTCTAAAAAAGTGCAATTGTTCCGCGCGGAACAATTGCGCAAATCCCATGGTCGTGCGATGTAAGTCTATTTCTGTCAATGTCTTACAGCGAGCGGCGCGAACATATCGACCGCGGCCCACCCTAACATCGCCGCCCCCCGCCGCGTGAAGCAGCGCAACCGCGGCAAGCCCGGCGGTTCCTGCGTTTTGAAAAAATTCTTCATCCCACTCATACTCTTGTGCCAGAGCATCCCGTTGGAGGCGTCAATCCTGCGGTGCCTGTGCCGATTTTGCGGGGAATCCCATGTCGCTACGCAAACTATACTGGTCTCACGGGGGACTGCATTCGCGCGAGTGGATCTCTGAATTGGAGTCGCGACGACTGTTGGCGGCCTTTGCCTCATTGAATGCCAACGGCACGCTCAGCGTCGTCGGCGGGCCGGGTGGCGATCAGATGTCGGTCGAGCGCAGCGGCAACCTCGTCCGCGCGCGGCTGAACAACCAATTGCAGACTTTCGCAGCCAGCCAGGTCAAGCGCATATGGGCTAATGGCTTCGGCGGCAACGATCGCATCGAAAACAAAACGCCGCTGCCGAGCACCCTCGTCGGCGGGAGCAGAAATGATACGCTCGTCGGCGGAAGTGGACAGGATCGAATCAGTTACTCAACGCACAGCGGCGGGGTGGTGGCATTTCTCGGAATTGACGATGCCACCGGTAGGTTGAGCGGCCACGGCGGGCAACGCCGAACCGCCGAGTACGACGTCTACCTCGACGTTGAAGAGCTGGAGGGAAGCCGCTTTGCAGACGTGCTTCAAGTCTCCGGCTCGACTAAGACGCCGGTCCTCGCCGACCCGGCTCGTCTGGTAATCCAGGGCCTGGCTGGCAACGATGAACTGCTCGCGAGCATCGGGTTCAACGGCATGCCGCGCGGGGTGGAAATGTACGGCGACGCGGGCAACGACCACATCACCTACTTCGGCGGCGGTCATCGCGTGTACGGTGGGGGCGGGAACGACGTGATCAAGCGCGGGAATGACGATGACGCCGCAGCCTTCATCGACGGCGGACCCGGGTTTGATACGCAACTGGCCGAGTATTCATCGGCATTTGCCAATGTCACCATTGCCGAAGGGATTGAGCGGCTTATCGTCACCAATGCCTTCCAGGTCTTCTGCAGCGACCGCGATGACATTATCGAACTACGCGGAGAAATCGCAGGATGGGTTTTCGGCGGCGCGGGGAACGACTTGATCGATGCGACGGCTGCGACCGGTTCAGGAGGGGTCGGTGGCGTATCAATCTACGGCGAGGCCGGCCACGACACATTGCGCGGCAGCAATAACGACGATTCACTCGAGGGCGGTGACGGGCGCGATCTTCTGCTCGGCAATGCCGGTGACGATACGCTCGTCGGCAACGATGGCGACGACCGCCTGTTTGGCGGCAGCGGCAACGACACCCTGACCGGCGGGGCGGGCCGCGATTTGCTTCACGGGCAAGCCGGAAATGACTTGCTGCTCGCGATAGACGGGGAAAAAGATACCCTCGACGGCGGCTCGGGATTCGACACCGCAGCCGGCGATGTGGGAGTGGTTTCGGATCTGCTGCGAAGTATTGAATTGCGGATTTAGGATCGGAGTGTTTTCAGACCCCCGATCCGCGGGCTTACGCCGAGGCGTTAGCCTGCGGATTGGGTGCAACTGGCGCCCTCGTCACTCCGAAGCGCCACTCACGACTTTCGCTTCTTTCTCTAGCTTCTTCGTCTCCGTCTTCGCCTGCGTGATATCTACCCGCAAGCGGGCATACAGGTTGAGGTAGGCATTGGCGACGAAAGGCAGCGCGAAGAAGGCCATCACCCAGCCGCGCCAGTCGTCGAACAGCAGTCTGAAATTCGTGAGCAGCAGCATGCCCAGTGTGACCCAGTGGCTGAGGCAATACTCGCAGGTAAAGATGTAGAAGAACTTGCGTTGGAGCAGGAAGTGGCATGCTTCGCTTTGGCGTTTGCACCAGTCGCGCGGTTCACGAAAGAGTTCCTCTTGAGCCAGGGTGCGCGCGACACTGGCGATGGGATATGGCCAGAATGAACAGCCAGACGATCTGCTGGCCAACTTGACGGCTCTCCGGCGGCATGCATGAGATAATCGACCGCGGCGCGAACGCGCGGCATCGGGGGAGTTCTGTGTTTCTCCCGAAATGGGTCGGGAACGCTTGTCAGGTCATGCTCGATGCGGGGGCTAATCTGCTCCGGTTAATTCCGCGATATCGCTGCTCGACAGTTTTACCTCCGCCGCCCGCATGACGCCCTCGGCTTGCTTCGCGTTTCGGGCGCCGACGATCGCGCCGGTGACTGCAGGGTTGGTGAGCGTCCATGCGATTGCGACTTCACCGGGGGTGCGGCCTGTTCGGTCGGCGACTTTCTTTACACGGGCTGCTGCGGCGAGGTGATTGCTGAGGAGTGGTTCCTGGAAATTCTTGCTGCGTTTGCGGAAATCGGTCTCGGGGAACGCTGCAATTCGTTCGCGCGTCATGGCCCCGGTAAGCATCCCGCTGGCCATCGGGGAATAGACGATCACGCCGATATTGTTTTCCTTGCAGAACGGCAGAATCTCTTCTTCAACCCCGCGGCGGATGAGCGAGTACGGCGGCTGGAGGCTGGTGACCGGCGCGATGGCCTGCGCGGTTTTCATTTGCTCCACGCTCCAGTTGCTTAACCCCCCAAAACGAATCTTGCCGGCCTTCTTGAGCGCATTGATGGCAGTCCAGCCTTCCTCATTGTCGGCGGTGATGTTTTGCGGGCTGGGCCAGTGAATCTGATAGAGGTCTATCACATCCACCCTCAGCCGTCGCAAGCTGGCTTCACATTCGCGGTGAATACTGTCGGCGCGAAGAATTGTGGAGACTTCGCTCCTTTCATTCCAGACGCGCGAGCACTTTGTAAAGACATAGGGCCGTGCGCCGTTCCACTCTGCAAGTGCCTTGGCGACGACTTCCTCGGAGTGTCCCAGCCCGTAAACGGCAGCGGTGTCGATCCAGTTTACCCCGAGTTCGAGGCTGCGATGAATCGCCGAGATCGAATCGGAATCGTCCTGCGGCCCCCAAGAAAACGCCCAACCCTCCCCGCCGATGGCCCAGGCGCCGTAGCCCACGGGGGAGATCATCAGATCGGAATTGCCAAGTTTGCGAGGTTGCATGCGGCTACTCTAGGGTTGCAGGGTGGCAATGTCATATCGCGTGGCAGATGGTGGCGGCCTTACGGAGGGTCGCCTTGGTCAGTTCCATCGCCGCCGCCGCGGGGATGTTGGCCTGGGGGTTGTCGCGGATTTCCTGTGGGACGACGGCGACAAAGAGGTCATACACCTCATGCTCGACGCGTTTTTTTCGCTCGGCGATTGCATTTTCGTCCATCCGGGAGATCGGCTCGATGACGTCATAGGCGTACATGAGCGTGGCACATTGCCATTCGTAATAAATGTGTGTGGTGTCAGGCATAACCAGAAGATGATACCTGTTTTGACTCCTTGGCAGAACGAACCCACGGAGCAGCCGTCGTGCGTAAGGCAGATGTGCGGATTGAGTTGCGATAAGTTGTCGATTTTTCTGTTTTCTGCGTGCAATCCCCACCCGCTGTCGTGTACACTTTAGGAGTAGAACATGTCTTTAGTTGGTTTGGTCGCACATCTATACGGCCCGCTATGATTGCGGGCAGGAGAGATTGAGAATGCAGAAGAAACTTATGTTCGTCGCGTTGGCAGCATTGTCCGCCTCTTCCTGGGCGAGTGGTGCTGTTGTTTCGGGTTGGAGCTTTGAAGCATTGACCCTTCCGAATACCCCTGGAACGACTCCACCGGCACCGTCGGCCGGGTCATTCCTGTCGGATACCGGCAACGGTACGATGAGCGGCACACACGCATCGGCGGCCACGGTCTGGTCGACCCCTGCGGGCAACGGCACTGCCAAGGCGCTGTCGTCCAACAACTGGGGCGTCGGCGATTATTACGAATTCACGAGCGATTTGACCGGTTTTGAAGATGTCATCGTGACGTTTGACCAGACCGGTTCGGGCACTGGCCCCCGCGATTTTAAGCTGCAGTATAGCTCAACCGGCATCGCGGGCCCGTACATCGATGCGGGAAGTTACGCACTGACGCTAATCACGTTCAATGCGGTGACAGGTGTGAACACGACCCCGCCGCGGTTTTTGTTTGATCTGAGCGCGATCACTGCGCTGGATGACAATGCGAACGCGGCGTTTCGGATCACGACCACCTCGGCAGTTTCGATCAACGGTGCGGCGGTAGGCACCGGCGGGACCGGTCGGATTGACACGGTGCTGGTCGAAGCGAGCGAGATTCCCGAACCGGGCACCCTGGCCTTGGCCGGCATGGCGTCGGCAGGCCTGCTCATCCGTCGCCGTAAGTAAAGTTCGGCTCGCCGGACATTCGCCGACGAGCGGCCATTCATTCGAGTAGAACGCCGGGACATCGCATGAGGTCCCGGCTTTTCTTTTGCGCGTGTGGTCTGCGGCTGCACATCCACAAGGGGTGGTGTTTTCCCGACCGACAACCCTAACATCGTTTGGTGGAATTTCGGAACGTCGCCAGCGAGATTATCGGCCGTAAGTCGTTTGAGCACCACAACTAATGGTGTTCGCCGCAATCGTCCGATGCAACGGGTGACATCGTTCCGAGATATGCGAAATAAATTTAGGTTGTTGTTCGGAATGGGCCGATGACTTCTCGGCAAGTTGACGAGGATCGGTAAATGTTAACCCGACCGTCAGCAGAACAGATGGCTATCCAGGCAGGAGCACTCACCATGAGCATGATGATCAATTCGTTCGATCCGGGCTACTCAGTGTCGGTCGTCGCGCTCGGCGGGGCAGCCCAGCCGAGGTGGGGCTTTACTCGCGTTCCAATGGCCGTCGAACCCCCCAAGCTCCCCGTGGCTCAAACCGCCCCGGCGCGGATCGAACCTGTGCAGCCGAACCTGGAGGACGATTGCGAGCGCTGGGATGGCCTTTCTTAACCGCGGGGTGCCGATTCTGACGGGTAGAGCCGTCGGCGGCCCTGCTTCTCCACGAATGGAGGCTCGGCCAATGTTTGCGCAGATGGATGCTGCAGAAATCGTGAGAGGGGGTTCGGCCTGATCCAGGGATGGGTGACGCAATCAGGCCGGGCCCTTCGCGTCGCTCCGAAGGGGGTCAGGTGTTTTCCGGGGCATCGGGGGGCACGTCCGATAAATCACAGGGATCGTACTGCGCGCGAACGACGCAAAAAGTGCATCGCGGTGAGGACGATCGCGAGGTACGGAGCGAAGAACACGAATCCGTGAACGCCAGCCACGTACGCAAGGGGAAGAAACATCAACGACTTCATCGCCCCAGGGTTATAGCAGTTTGCGCTCGGGGCACGTCCGGGAATCCGCTCGATTCGACAGCCTTACGATGAATAGCCGTCGCTTTATGACGTCCATAACAGCCGCGCGGCGTGGATCTTATCGGCGGGAGTGTCGTTTCGCCGATGATTGCTTACGATGGTCGTCGTGCGCCATACGATCTGCCTCGTTCTCTACTCGCTGATCTCGGTCGTGTTTGGGTTGATGCCCGGCTGTACGCTCCCTCGCGCCGAGCGGTCGCTGATCGACACTGACCCCACGGCTAAGATTCCCGCGATCAAGCAGTCGGCAAAGCAGTCGGGGGGCGAAGCAGAGGCCCGGTCGGTCGCCCTTTTGGTAGATGAACTTGACAGCGATGACGCCGCCGTTCGCTTTTATGCGATTCGAGCTTTGCGCGACATAACCGGCGAAACCTTCGATTATCGATATTTTGACGATGAGCTAGAGCGAAAGCCGGCGCTGGCCAAGTGGCGAGCATGGCTGGCGGAGCACGCCGGACGTTCGCTGCCCGAACCAATTGGGGAATAATCCCATATGTCCGAAGAACTTCGGTTGAACATCACGTCAGACCCGGCTAACCTCGCCGAGGCGCGTCGCGCGGTGGAGGAGTTGTGCGCTCGCCATGGTTTTTCGGCCGCTGCCGGCGCGGATTTGGGCCTGTGCGTGAATGAAGCAGTCGCCAACGTCATCCGTCACGCTTACGGCGGGGCGAAGGACAGGCCAATTCGGATTGATGCGACCGTGGAATCAAGGGCCAGCGGAGCAATCGCGGCGGGGAAGCAGTCGGCGGTGGAACTGCAGGTTAGGGTGCAGATTCGCGACTGGGGCAATGGCGTTGATCCGCGCGACTTGCCCGAAAACGCCAAACCGAAAGACCCGCTCAAGCCCGGTGGGCTGGGTTTGATATGCATGCAGCGGATGCTCGACGAGTTCGAGTTTCGGCCCCAGACCGACGGCATGTTGCTGGAAATGGTCAAGCGTCGAGCGGTCGAATGAGTGCTGGCTGGCCGAAGGACGGCAGGATCAACGTTCGAAAGTGGGAAAAGTAACAATGGCTGATTTGAACACCAATTCTAACCTCATCCCGTCAGCCCGCATGGAAGGCGACGTCGTGATCGCCGCGGTTGATGGGGAGGTGGATTTGAAGAACAGCCCCGACTTGCGCGAAGTCTTGCTCGATCTGATCAACACACAGAAGCCGAAAAAGGTCGTTCTCAATCTGTCGAAGGTGAGCTACATGGATTCCAGCGCGATTGCGGTGCTCGTGGAGAGCCTGCAGAAGCTTCGGAAAGCCGGCGGGAAGATGTGCCTCACCAACCTGCAGCCGCGCGTCAGAGGCCTGCTGGAGATTGCCCGGCTGGATTCGATTTTTGTGCTGGCGAAAGATGAAGCCGAAGCGTTAAGCAAGTAAACGGTTGAGCCAGTGTTGAGGGGCAAGGCGCGAGTCGTAAGCGTTCTATGCTTGCAACGCAAACCTTGTCATTTGCCCCGATGACTTTTCTTACCCGCCCCATCACCGCGTTTGGCCGTCGAGCAATCGATTTCTTCAGTTTCCTCGGCGGGATGGCGTATCTCTACCTGGATAGTGCAAAGTCGGCCCCGCGCGGGCTGATCGCCAAGCGCGGCCGTCGGATGGGGTGGGCAAATCTCTGGGCACAAATGGTCCGGGTCGGCGTGCGGGCAATCCCAATCGTAGCGCTGGTCGTGTTCTGCATTGGGGCCATTCTCTCGATGCAGATGAGTCCGATTCTTCGCGATTACAACGAAGAAAAGCGAGTGGCGGACATCATCGCGATCGCGATGTTTCGCGAACTCGGCCCATTGGTTGCGGCAATTGTGCTGACCGGGTTTGCCGGGGCGAGTATCGCCGCTGAGATCGGCACAATGACCGTCAGCGAAGAAATCGAGGCACTGGAGGCGCATGCCATCTCGCCAATCCGGTTTCTCGTACTGCCACGGGTGATTGCCACGATCGTCATGATGGTCTGCCTCGCGGTAGTCGGAGATATCATGGGGGCCGCCGGCGGGATGCTTGTGAGTCGTTTTTTTATCGGCATCGACATGACGCAGTACATCGATCGCACCCTCAGCTCGATCAATCTCAAGGATTTCCTAACCGGCCTCATCAAGGCAGCCGTTTTTGGCGGCATTATCAGCGGGCTGGCATGCTACCTCGGCCTGAAGGTGACCGGCGGCGCGCAGGGTGTCGGCGTCGCGACGACCCGGACCGTCGTGCTCACAATCGTCGCACTGATCTTTGTCGATCTGATGTTTACGAGCGTGTTCTATTACTTGGGGGTTTAACATGGCCGCGTTCATTTGCGGCTAAAAGGCGCATGAAAAAAGTAGCCATCAAAGTCGATCAAGTCGTGAAGAATTACGGAAATCGTACGATTCTAGACGCCATGACCCTCGACGTGTTTGAAGGCGAAACCCTCGTCATTCTCGGCGGGAGTGGGAGCGGGAAGTCGACGCTTTTGCGGCTGATGATGGGCACCGTCAAACCCAACGGCGGGGATGTTGTCGCTTTCGGAAAGTCGCTCTGTGGCATGGACGAAGCTGCACTGGAAGACTATCGCAAGAGCGTGGGGGTGTTGTTTCAATCGGCGGCGTTGTTTAACAGCATGTCGATCAAGGACAACGTGGCACTGCCGCTGCGCGAACATACTGACTTGCCGGAAGAGAACATCGACATTCAGGTTACAATCAAGCTGGAAATGGTCGGGCTGCGCGAGCACGGCGAAAAAATGCCCTCTGAACTCTCCGGCGGGATGAAGAAACGTGCTGGTCTGGCCCGCGCCATGGCCATGGACCCGAAAATACTTTTCTACGATGAACCCTCGGCAGGGCTTGATCCGGTCACCAGCGCTGAGATTGACGAATTGATCATGGCGATGAACAAAAAACTGGGGGTAACCAGCGTGGTGGTAACGCATGAGATGGACTCAGCGTTTCGCATCGCCGATCGAATGGTGTTACTGGACCGGGGCAAGTTCATCGTCAGCGGCACGCCCGAGGAGATGAAGGCAAGTGAAGATCCGCTGGTGAGGCAGTTTATCTACGGACTGACTACAGGTCCGCTAACCGATCGAAAGCGCACCGGGGGCTACGAAAGGCAATTGATGGGGGAAGTGTAAAGGGTTTGTAGCCAGTAAGAACAAGGCGGTGAGCGGTTGTGGGTTAGGCGAAGGCAGAATTCTGCAGATTGCCGACTGTCAACTGCCGACCGAATCAGCATGAAAGACCGAAATGCATTTTTAGCCGGGTTGTTTATCGTGATCAGCGCAGGGCTGGTGGTTGCGGTGATTGTGGGCATCAAGGGCTTCGGCTCGCTGGCGCTGCCGCACAATAATTACACTGCGACTTTCACGCTGAAGGATAATGTCAGTGGGCTGCGCGTGGGAGATGATGTGCGCGTCGGCGGAGTGAAACTGGGAACGGTGCGCGAGATCGAGTTCAAGCCAGCCAAACGAGACAGCGATGCGATGATTCTGGTGCGTTTTCTTTTGCCAAGATACGTCGGCCTGACTGAGCAGTCGCGTGTCATCATTGAAAGCACCGTGACCGGTACGAGCAATCTGAACATCGACAATATCAACCCGACCGACACGATTCTGGCCGACGGCGGGATCATCAAGGGCACGCCGGGATCACTCACGGCGCTGCTCGCTTCGCTGGGCGATGTCGGGCCGAAGGTAAGTTCGGCTTTGGATGAATATAAGGGGCTGGCCACGGACGTGCGTGCCAAGGTGGAGCCGGCATATCAGAAATATGCCAATGTCACCGACCGTGGCGGCGAGGCGCTGAGCGAGGTGCGCGATGTCTTCGGCGAGAGCAAGGGAGACTTCAAAGGCACTGTCGCCAACCTCAACGCATCAACGGCAGCGGTCAAGGAGAAGATCGGGCCCATCATGGATAAACTCGACGGCGGGCTGGCGAAGATGCAGCTATCGCTCGATAGCGCCAACGCGGCGCTGGAAGACATCAAGGGCGTCGCGGAAAACACCAAGGACATCACCAGCAACGTCCGCGGCATTCTGGGTAACAACCGCAGCCGGATTGATGGCATGATCGCGAGCATGAAATCAACTGGCGACAACCTGAAGGGTGCCACCAGCGAAATCCGCCGCGCACCCTGGCGGCTGATTTACAAGCCTGCGGGGGTGGATCAGCAGAATCAGAGCCTGTTTGATGCGGCAAGACAATTTGCCGAAGGCGCCAACGATGTGGACGACGCCGCAGGGGCACTAAGAGACGCGCTAAAAAACCCCGCGGTCGATGCTGAGACGATTCAGAAGCTTGTTGAGCAGCTTGATTCGAGCTTCCAGAAGTTCAACAAGGTGGAGTCGCAGCTTTGGGAGCAGGTGAAAGATTAGTTACTGGAAGTCGCGGCGGAATGTTCGTCTGTGAGCGGTGCCGTTCTATTACTTGTCGATGCTATTCAGTTTACATCGGAAACGTAGATCAACTCTCTCGTTGATAATCTCGATCCCTTCTTCGATCAGCATCGCTTTCTTCTTCGCCAGCCCGCCGGCATAGCCCGTGAGTTTTCCATCGGAGCCGACGACTCGGTGGCAGGGCACCCGCGGGGCGTAGGGGTTTTTGTTCATGGCGTTGCCGACCGCCCGGTAGCCGGTCGAGCCGATGGCGGCGGCGAGGTCGGCGTAGGTGGCCACCTTTCCGGCGGGGATACGGCTGCAAATCGCCCAGATTTTCTGGTTGAAGCTCATCGACTTGGTGAGCCGGCCAGCGTAAATGGCCGCTTCGGTCGTTTCGTCCGCAGAATTCGTTGATACACTCGGCATCACATGAAGATCGCACTCGCTCAACTCATTTGCAAGCTCGGGGACGTCGAAAGCAACATCGCCTCAATGGAGCGCCTGGCCCGACTCGCGCACGCGGATGGTGCGGACGTGGTTGTCTTCCCAGAGATGGCGGACACGGGCTACCAAATGGACGCAATCGTGCGCGCCGCCGGGGGCGCAGACGGCCTGGCACGGCGGCGCCTGGGCGCGCTGGCGAAGTCGCTCTCGATGTGGGTGATCGCGGGGTTGTCATTGCGCGAACGCGATACGATTTACAACACCGCCGTTGTGTTCGACCGGCACGGCGAGGTGCAGGCGGAGTATCGCAAGATACATTTGTTCTCTGGCTTGCCCGACCCTGAGCATCGAGTGATGACCGCCGGCAGCGAGCATTGCGTGTTTGATTTGGAAGGCGTGCCGACAGGTTTGATGATTTGCTATGACTTGCGTTTTCCTGAGTTGGCCCGAGCGCTCACGCTTGCCGGGGCGGAAATGCTCATCATTCCTGCGGCGTGGCCGGAGGTGCGTGTGGCGCACTGGAATGCCTTGCTGATTGCCCGAGCCATCGAGAATCAACTCTTTGTGGTTGGGGTCAATCGCGGCGGAAATGACGGCACCCACCCGCACGGCGGGTACTCCGTAGCAATCGATCCGATGGGTACGATAATATACCTAAATTCTTCGAGCGAAGAGTTTCTTTATGTAGCTAATCTCGACTGCAAAATGGTACAAGACGTTCGGCAAAGGCTGAAGTTTCTGGGAGATCGAAGACCGGAATTGTATCGCAGCTAGTCGGAAGTGCAGCGATTTACTGAGAAAAAGCCCCCGTCGATGCGCCCCACGAGTCGGCGTTGGGTTTTGCTCCCGCGGAGGTTTGTGTCGTTTACAACGGCCAGCTGACTCGACCTTGACTGAAAAAAAACATGTTGATTACTTATGAGGTGATTTGAAAAAGAGCAGGACGGGTGTATAGTATTTCTCGTAAGGTTGATTGTTGGAAATCCAAACCCGCAATGGCAGTCAGTGCCTGCGGGGGTCCGGTCCGGGAGCGGAAGTTTCCCCCGTCGTAGCCCCCCCCTCTACGACACCTTCCGCTCTCTTTTTTTTTGCTTATCGGGGATTCACCTAAATCGCCGCCCGCCGGCGGTCTGTACCATCTGAGATTCGAAGTTCCACTGAACGCCTGACATACGGGGTACCGGCGCAGTCTCTACTTTTTCCTTCTTTGGGAGTCGACGCTATGCCTCACGGCCCACACGGCTCTTCGGGAGCACCGGTTCAGACAGTCGCGCTTCTTGGCAGCTATGTCCCCCGGCAGTGCGGGATTGCCACATTCACAAAAGACCTTCGCGACTCCATCGCCGATGCAATTGGTCAGCGGGAGACGACAGTTCTCGCGATGGACGACATCGCCGGTGGATACCACTATCCGCCAGAAGTCCGATTGCAGATCCCGCAGCAGAAACAAGGCGAGTACGTCACGGCGGCCGATTTACTCAACATCAACCAGATTGATCTTGTGCTGGTCCAGCACGAATATGGCATCTTCGGCGGCCGCGACGGCGGCCATGTGCTCGATTTGATTCGCAACCTGCGAATGCCCGCCATCGCCACGCTACACACTGTTTTATCCGAACCAAGCACGGGCCAGCGGGCGGTGATGAAAGAGCTGGCCCGTCATTGCGACCGGCTGGTGGTCATGAGCCACTTCGCCGAGAAGATTCTCCAGGAAACCTACTCCATCACGCCGCAGAAGATCGCGTTTATCCCGCACGGCATTCCTGATGTGCCGTTTGTCGAGCCGACGGTGTTCCGTGACCAGTTTGGGCTGGAAGGCCGCAGGGTGCTGTTCACATTCGGTCTGCTCGGGCCGGGCAAGGGAATCGAAGTCGCGCTCAAGGCCATGCCCGCCATCGTTAAGGCACATCCGGATGTGATTTATGTGGTTCTTGGCGCAACCCACCCGCACGTTCTGCGTAGCGAGGGCAACGCTTACCGCAATTCCCTGGAACGCATGGTCGAACAGCTCGGGCTGCGCGATCATGTGATGTTTCACAACCGATATGTGACGATGGATGAGCTGATTCGCTACATCAGCCTGGCCGACATCTACATCACGCCATATCCGAACAAGCAGCAGATTACGTCTGGCACAATGGCCTACGCGCTGGGCGCGGGCAAGGCGGTCGTTTCCACGCCGCACTGGTATGCCGAGGAGATGCTGGCAGAGGGCAGGGGCCGCTTGTTCCCCTTCGGCGATTCTGCGGCGCTGGCAACGACCGTCATTGACCTGCTCAACGACGAGCAGCAGCGCACCATCATGCGCAAACGGGCCTACGCGCACGGCCGGCCGATGATCTGGAAAGAAGTGGCCCGGTCCTACCTCAACTTGGCGCAGGAATCGCTGCGTGAACGTCAGCGCGGCCGCCGGGGATTGCCGGCGGCTCGTTTTGAGGCGGTGGAAGTACTGGCAACGCCCGACCTGAACCTGGCGCATCTCCGGCGTATGACTGATGATACGGGTATTCTGCAGCACGCCGTCTATGCCGTGCCCGATCGCCATCACGGGTACTGCGCCGACGACAACGCGCGCGCCCTGATTGCCGCCATGATGTGCCATGATGTCACCGGCGACCCCGCGGTGCTCGATCTGGCCGATAACTATCTGGCGTTTCTGCACTTTGCGTTCGATCACGGTCGTAAGCGGTTCCGAAATTTTCTTTCGTACGACCGCCGGTGGCTGGAGGAGCAGGGAAGTGAAGATTGCCACGGCCGATGCGTCTGGGCGCTTGGGACGATCATCCAGCTTTCAGTGGGCGAAGGTGCCACAGCGCTCTCCACCCGGCTGATTCACGACGCGATGGAGCATCTTGAGCAATTCACTTCGCCTCGGGCATGGGCATTTGCACTGATTGGCGTCGACAGGTACCTGAACCGCTTCGCCGGCGATACAAAAGCGCGCCGCGTTCGCGGCGAGGTGGCGCAACGTTTGTTTGAGCGATTTTCTGGGAATATGACGCCCGAGTGGCCTTGGTGTGAGGACGTGGTCACATACGATAACGCGAAACTTCCGCACGCTCTTATTTTAAGTGGCCATCAGATGGCAAATGAGGCGATGCTTAACTGTGGGTTGCGCGCGCTGGAATGGCTGGTCGCGCTGCAGATCACCGATGCCGGACGGATTTCGTTGATAGGCAATAACGGCTGGCTGACGCGATCCGGCGTCCGCGCCCGATTCGACCAGCAACCGATCGAGGCGATGGCGATGGTGGAAGCGTGCGCCGACGCGTTCCGGGTGACCGGTGACGAAGCATGGTCGGATCGGGCGAGGCAGTTTGTTGATTGGTTCCTTGGTAGCAATGACAGCCAGACCGTGATTTATGATCCGCAGACCGGTGGTTGCCGCGACGGCCTGTTGTCCGCCGGGCCCAATTTGAATCAAGGTGCAGAATCGACGCTCGCATGGCTGATCTCGCTATTGACATTGATGGATCTCAATCGATCCAGGACCGCCGACCCCGACTCGCCACCGGCGAAAGCCTCGGTTATGTCGGAGCGGCCGCTAACGGCGGTGGTTGGATAGCTCCGTCACCGCTCACCCAGCCGGAGTGCACCGTCGTGAATCCTCGTCGCGAACCGATCAACGTGCGTCGATTGCCCGTTCAACTGCACGGCGACGACCGCCGGGTAATCGCCCGCCCCTTCATCTTGGGAACCCAGCGTCTTCGCACGCTGCTCGATCGGCTTTCCGGTCTGCCCGATGACGAAGTCCACGATTTGCTCGCTGAAGTTGAAGCGCAGTACGGCAATCGCCACGCGCACCTGCGAAGGCTCTTCGCCGAGCACTATCATGCCGGCGCGCCGATGATTGCGTGCGAGCGTGACTGGTCTAACGAACGTAAGCTCCTGGCCGGTGCGTACTTAACGATGGAGTACGCGGTCGACTCGGCGGCGCTGTTCAACCCCTCGATTGTTGTGCATCCGAAGCAGGAAAACGGGGCCGAAGGAGCGCTTCGTATCCTGATGAGTTTACGCGCCACCGGCGAAGGGCATGTGAGCTCCATCGTGTTCCGAACCGGCAGCATCACCGCTGCGGGCGAGATGGAACTGGACCCGCTGCCGCAGCACCTGCATCGCTCGCGGCTCAGCCCCGATCGGCAGTATCATAAACCGTTGTTCGTCCGCAAGTTGCGCGAAATGGGACTTTCGCCGGCGATGGCCAACGACATGCTATCGGGCATTCCGGAGAAGTTCACGCTCCGCGAGTTGGTGGCCGCGGTTGAGAGTGCCCGCCCGCGGTATGCGGGTAACATCGAGGCCGGCGAAATGCTCCGCACGATGCTCTGGCTGGCCAGCAGCAACTATCACATTGATCTCGCCCCTGAAACAGACCTGGGTGATCTCGTCATTTTCCCAATGAATGACGAAGAGTCGCACGGCATCGAAGACCTGCGCATGGTGCGGTTCGTCGACGATGACAATTCCGTAAGCTATTTCGGCACATACACCGCCTACAACGGGGTGCGCACGCTGCCGATGCTGATGAGCACCAGCGACTTCCGACGCATTGAGTTCGCGAGCCTCAACGGCAATGCGGCGCTGAACAAGGGAATGGCGCTTTTCCCTCGTAAAATCAAAAATCGCTATGTGATGTGTTCGAGAATCGATGGAGAGAATCTATTCATCAGCACCAGCGAAGCTGTCCACTTCTGGAACACCGCGCAGCGGCTGGCCGTGCCGCGCCTGCCGTGGGAGCTGATGCAGATCGGTAACTGCGGATCGCCAATCGAAACCGACAAAGGATGGCTGCTGCTCACCCACGGTGTCGGGCCGATGCGCACCTATGTCATCGGTGCCATGCTGCTCGACTTGGATGACCCGCTTAAGGTCATTGGTCACCTCGAAGAACCTCTGCTCGCGCCGCTGGATAGCGAGCGCGAAGGATATGTGCCCAACGTCGTTTACACCTGCGGTGCGTTGGCGCACGCAGGGAAGCTGTATGTGCCGTACGCGCAAGCCGACAAGTCGACCAGCATTTCCGTTGTCGATCTCAACGAACTGCTCGACCGATTGACGATGTAGCGCCAAACCAACGCCAGTTTTTCCTCATGCAACGGCGCTCGAAAGTGAAACCGCGCTTCGAAGGAACCGGCGGAGGGCTGACGGCGTTGCCACGCGCAACTTGGCGCTGGTTTCACCGCCGCCGACGCGTATAGTTACAGTCGATGATTCGTAGAGTTCCAGCCGGAACATCGACTCATCGGTGGCATCGTCACCCGCAATGAGCACGAGGTCGTACTCTTTCTCCTGCAACACGCGCATGACCGCAGAGGCTTTGTTAACCAAGGTTGAGGCGATTTCAACAATTCGCCGGCCGCGCCGGATTTCAATCGGGTCATTGGCGGTGAGGTTCGACAGGTTTTGCACGAGTTCACGCGCCTTGTGTTCACCAAATTCATGGTCGGCCCTTCGGAAATGCCAGACAAGGCCGGTCGGTTTATCTTCAATCTGGCTTCCCGGGGTCGATCGCTCGAAGAGTTGAAGTAGCTTGAGCACCTTGGCTTTCCAGCCGTATGTGAGATTGGTATCGAGTCGCTCCCATTTTTCTTCAACTGGTCGGAGGCTGCCCCCTCGGCGGATGGCGCCGCCGTGCTCGGCGATGAGCGTCAGCCTGGAAGATCGGA
>ERZ761609.2044-NODE-2044-length-15912-cov-34.620357_pt1 | contig 15912 bp, 6 predicted proteins | sample MGYA00511163_ERZ761609 | MGnify/ENA primary metagenome ERZ761609 (study PRJEB28899, sample SAMN02445070) | bioreactor sludge metagenome | biome: EBPR sludge | place: Australia: Brisbane, Thorneside Wastewater Treatment Plant | collected 2011-12-16 ... | reverse complement strand
AAGATGCGGAAATTGGAACGGTTTTGCGTGTGATTAGCCTTAAGAGCGGAATTAATATCGTCGCGGGTCCTGAGGTTGTCGGGGCGGTAACCATTCGCTTGGAAGATGTGGAGTGGCAAAAAGCGCTTGATGTTATTTTGCGTACTTATAATTACGTTTATGAAAAAGACGGTAATGTGATACGAGTGACCACGCGTGACAAAATGCAGTTGGAACCGGTGGACACTAAAACGTTTATTCTCAATTATTCTAAGGCCACAGAAGTTCAGCTTGCGGTACAGGATATCTTGACAGAGCGTGGGCGGGTGAAAATTGCCGAGAGAATGAATATGTTGATTGTGACGGATATCCCTTCCAATATTTTTCAAATCGGCAAAGTCATTGAAAACATAGACAAAGTAACTCCTCAGGCCTACATTGATTCTAAAATTATTCGTACACAGCAGGGGCTTTCAAAGGATTTGGGTATTAACTGGAATATGACGGGCGGAGTTAGCGGCTCATCGAGACCGACGACATTTCCGTTTGTGCAAAATGACGGGAAAGGAGTTTCTCCCGTTGTTGAACAGTTTTTTCCTGTTGTGAATCCAAGTGAAGATGCGATTCCAAATCCGTTGAACAGTCGCGATTTTCCGCTGGGAGGTTCGACGGTGGCTGATGGAGCCTACACCTATGGAACTTTGGACTTTTCTTCTTTTACCTCAGTGCTCAGTTTGATTGAGAGTAGTTCTTTCTCTAAGGTGATTTCGAATCCTCGCATTGTTGTGCTTAATAATCAAACCGCGAAAGTGCAAGTGGGCGATCAGATTCCGATTCCAACGTTTGAGCGCAATGAAAATACTGGGAGCATGGAGGTTTCGGGTTTTTCTTACCGTGATACCGGTGTGGTTTTAAATGTAACCCCCCATATTAATGATGCGAATGAGATTATCGTTGATCTCAAGCCGGAGGTGAGTGCGGTGGGACCCAACCAGGATTTTGGTGGGTTTTTGGCACCACGCTTCTCTACAACAGCGGCAAGTACCCAGGTTATGATTAAGAGTGGGCAAACTATTGCAATTGGAGGGCTTTTAACGGATAATGATGGCGATACAGTAACGAAGGTTCCTTATTTTTCAGATATTCCTGTAATCGGAAAGATTCTGTTTAAGAATCAAAATAAGACCGCGGACGAGAATACGGACGCAGAAACAATATTTTTTGTAACAGTGACATCGGTGGATGCATCAGGCCAACCAGTAAAAGATCGTGCTAAACAAGATGATTTATCTTCTCAAGATTCAGCCTCCTCAACGGATTCTAAATCTTCAGTTCCGGCAAATTCCACGGCAGCAGCCTAAGAGGCCTCTGTCCGGCGAAAAGCCTAAGCACCCAGACTGCCCCTGATTATCCACCTTTCTTTGAAAGGTTGATATGAAACAAGACATTTTAATTACGCAGGAAGCGGACGAAATCCAGGTTGCGATTCTGGAAAACGGTCAGCTTGCGGAGTACTACATTGAGCGCGAGGAAAGCAATAAGCTTTTCGGCAATATTTACAAGGGGCGGGTTAAGACCATTATTCCCGGAATTGATGCTGCCTTTGTTGATATTGGAACAGGCAAAGATGGTTTTCTTTATGTCGCGGATGCGCTCCAGGCTCCTTTAGACATGGATGCGGAGCTTTCTGAAGAATCTGCCGCTCAAAAAGAAACCGAAGAGGAAGATGACAAGGGTGATTCTCCCCGCCGCGGAGGACGCCGCCGTCAGCGCATTGACGAAGTCCTGAAGATCGGCCAAGAAGTGATTGTGCAGGTTGTGAAGGAGCCGATTCGTTCCAAGGGGCCCCGTTTAACGACTCAGTTTTCTATTCCCGCGCGCTATTTGGTGATGATGCCGGGCGACGAAAAAATGGGAATTTCCCGCCGCATTTCTGACCGTGCGGAAAGAAACCGCATTCACGCTATTTTTGACAATCTTGAAATTCCGAATGGCGTTGGATTTATCATCCGTACCAACGCGGAGGGGAAAAGCGAACAAGACTTTAAACGTGATATTCACTATTTGGTCCAGCTTTGGAAAAAGATTCACGCTTCGATCGAGGGGAAAAAAGCGCCGGTTCTCTTACATCAAGAGTTGGGGCTTGTTGAACGCGTCATGCGTGACTATGTGACCGAAGAAGACACTAAAATTTACGTGGATTCAGAAGTTGTCTATAACAAACTTAAAAAGTTTTGTTCGGTTTACATGCCCGGACAATCTCTGAATGTTGAATTTGAGAAAGAGCAGGGGCACCTTTTTGAGAAATTTAAAATCGAAAAGGAAATCGAAAACACGATCAATCGCACGGTTCCGTTAAAGTCGGGCGGATCCATTGTGATTGAGCAAACCGAATGTTTGGTTGCGATTGACGTGAATACGGGTAAGTTTACGGGGAGCCGTGAGCGAGGTCTCGAGGAAACGGTTTATCAGACCAATATTGAGGCCGCCCATGAAATTGCGCGTCAGCTTCGTTTGCGTGACGCCGGCGGTATCATCGTGATCGATTTTATTGATATGGAGCGGTTTTCAAACCGTCGCAGTTTGTCGCGTGTTTTTGGCGATGTTATGAAACGTGACCGCGCTAAAACGCATATTCTGAAGATGTCCGAATTTGGATTGATTCAGATGACGCGTCAACGTATCCGCCCTTCACTTGAAAGTGCGGTCTACGAAGCTTGCCCTTATTGCAAAGGCAAGGGAATGGTTAAGTCGTCCGTGACGATGGCAATTCAGGCCATTAAGGAAATTCGGCGGGCAACGCATGAATCGCGCTCGCGCGCTGTTCACGCTTATGTTCATCCGGATGTAGCGGACCGGCTTTATAACCACGATCAAAAAACGCTCAAGGACTTGGAAAAACAAGCCGGGGCTCGTGTTTATGTGCACGCGGAGGCAGAATTGCACCGCGAAGACATTAATATTACATTTACTAAGTAGAGGTGAAGTATGAGTTTTTTTTCTAGATTGAAATGGCTTTTTACGGGTGAGGGCGAATCGCCGGCAGGATATAAATCAGCGGCTCCGAATCAGCCGAAGCGCAATGACGGATACATCAACCCGCGTTCGGGAAATCCTCGCGGTGACCGTGATCGTTCCCCGCGTGACCGTGATAACCGAGGGAACCGCCCTAACCGAGATTCTCGTGACGGCCGTGATCGCAGCGAACGAAATGATCGAAATAATCCTCGCGGGGGTTATGGCCGTGATGGTGGAGACCGCGATCGATATGCTGATCGTGGCGACCAGCGTTCGCAGCATGGACCTCGCCGTGGTGGGCAGCAAGGCGATTACAACCGCCGCTCGCATGCCGATTCCGCGATTCCGCGCCAGATTGATCGTCCTACAGGTGGTCCTTCGTCGACCATGCGTCCGGCTCAATCATCTATTGCGGAAGTTCAGCCAGCGCCCGCCGCTCGTCCGGCTCAGCAAGGGCCGGAAAAAATCGGCGTGGTATCAAAATATAACGATGATGTGCGTACGGCTTTAGTTAAAGTTGAAAAAGGTACGATGCGCTCCGGAGATTGGATTGAAATCCAAGGCAATATTTCTTCTCTTCGTCAAAAAGTGGAAGCATTACAGTTAGACAATCAGCCGCTTCAAGAAGCCGTTGAAGGGCAAGAGGTTGCAATACGCGTGATTCGTCCGGTGAAGACCGGAGATACGGTTGTCCGTTTGCGGGGTTAACCTTGTATTTTGCTCGGCGCTTGCTGCTCAATTGCAGGCCGACTAATATCTAATTGAAAGCAAAACAATTAAGGTAAGTGACCAGCATGAGCAAAATATTTTTGCGTGTTTACCAGTCGCATCCGATCGATGAAGTTCGCCGGGCACTTTTGATTTTAGGTGAGGTGACGGGCAATTGTGCTCAATGCGGTGAAATGGGTTTAAATCATCGAGATATTACAGCTTGCCCTCATTGCGGAGCTCGATTCCGTTTTATCGCGAGCCGCAGGCTTGAAACTCATCCTGCCGAACGTTTTCAATTTGCCAAACGCATTGCGACTGAGCGGCCTGACCTGACGTTAGTCGATCTGGGAGATTATCAGAAAAATGATGCCAGCGCCAAAGCCCGCGACTTACTGGGATAACCATGCCTGATTCATCCGTTCCGATGGATCTTAAAAGCCCCAAAGCTGCTTGTGCTTTTCGCATTGTTGAAAAACTGAACAATGCCGGTTTTCAAGCTCTGTTTGCCGGCGGCTGCGTCCGCGATCATTTGCTTGGGGCGATTCCAACCGATTATGATATTGCCACTTCGGCCACTCCCGATGAAGTTGAAGAACTATTCTCAAAAACAATTCCTGTCGGAAAACAGTTCGGCGTGATGTTGGTTTTGCTCGATACGTTTCAGTTTGAAGTGGCTACTTTTCGCACCGAGGGAGGGTATCAAGACGGACGCCGACCCGGTTTTGTTAAGTTTGCAAATGCGGAAGAAGATGCAAGACGAAGAGATTTTACCGTGAATGGCTTATTTTGCGATCCGCGCGAGAAAGATTTTTCCAAACAGATCAAAGATTATGTCGGCGGGCAACTTGATTTGGATAAACAAATTATACGCTGCATAGGAAATCCCTCCGAACGATTTGAAGAAGATAAGTTGCGGCTTTTGCGTGCCGTTCGCTTTGCTGCGCGTCTTGACTTTCAAATTGAAAGCGATACCTGGGCTGAAATCAAAAAGCGCGCCACCCAAATTAATGTCGTCAGCAAAGAACGCATTCGGGATGAGTTAGAAAAGATTGTGAATTCTCCTCATATATATCTTGGTTTGAAGCTCATGACGGAATCGGGGCTGTGGCAGGCTATTTTTTCAAATGTTGACCCGGCGGTCATCTTGCGGCTTGAGAATGCGCCTTCTGCCTTTGGCGGTGTTCCATTTATTTTTGCGGTGTTGTTTCAGGGGCAAAATGTCGCCGTGGAAGACCTGATGCGTGGCTTGAGATTCTCCAATCATGATATTACGAGCACGACACGGTTATTGGGTCTTGTTGAGTCATTTATGCAGTTTTCTGAATTAAGAGAGGGGAAACAAAAACAGATCTTGGGAAATCCTGATTTTAACCGTGCGCTTGGTGTCTACAAGCTTACGCTTAATAAACCGAAGGTTTATGACGCGCTTCAATCCAAAAAGGATCTGTGGAAAGGCGAAAATCTTCACCCCGACCCATTTGTTTTCGGGGATGATTTGATTCGACTAGGTGTCGCTCCTGGACCTCAAATGGGTAAATGGATCGAAGAAGCCTATTTGCTTCAGTTGGAAGGTGTTTTAAGCGATAAATCGGCTGCGGAAGACTGGGTCCGAAGTCAGCACAAAAATAAGAAGTAAGGAGTTGATTATGCCGCGCAAGGGAATGCTTTTTGTTCAGGGGCAGGATAAACCCGGAATCATTAAAACGATAACAGGCGTTTTGTATCAATGCGGTGCGAATCTTGAAGATATCAGCATGACTTTACTTGAAGGCCAGTTTGCAATGATGGTGAGCTTTAACGGATCGGATAAATCGTGGGGAGCGATTGCTGCCAAGATTTTGATCTTGCATAAAAAACCGTGGAATATGCATACGGATTTAATTTCATTTAGGCCTCAAAAAAACACAATCAGCCATTTTTCAAAATCTGTTTTAATTTCTGTGATCGGAAAAGACCGCACCGGAATTGTCTATCGTTTAAGTTCGGATCTTGCGAGGCTTCGAGCTAATATTACCAATCTTGATTGTCGCTTACTTGGAAAATCAAAATCAAACCATTTCTATTCCATGGTTCTTGAAGTTGCCTTGCCGAACGCGAGCGCGGATAAAAAAATAAAAAAACTGATGCGGGTTTGGCAAAAAAATTTGAAGGTTGAAGTGAAGACCCATCCTTCCGAGTCCGCAATTTTCTGAGTCATGGATCGTATTGTTTTTTACCCGGAATCTGTTTTGCGCAAGTCGTTGCCGGAGTGCCGTCTGGGCGCGGGTGAAATTCAAAAGATTACTGAGCGTTTATCTAAAGTGCTTGCGCGTGAAAAACATGGGATCGGAATTGCGGCACCTCAACTTGGAATTTCCGAGAGAATCGCAATCGTTGATGTTTCCGCTCGCGACACTTCCTGCCGAAAAATAATTTTAATCAATCCGATTATTTTAGAAGGACGTGACCCAGAAATCGGTCGGGAAGGATGCATGAGTGTTCCTGATTACACCGCATTAGTTAAAAGATATCGCTGGGTGCGTTACCGCTTTCAAAATCCAGAAGGAAAGTGGTTAGAAAAAACATCAACCGGAATTGAAGCTATTTGTGTCCAACATGAAATTGATCATTTGAACGGAAAACTTTTGATTGATGCCGTGACTTGCCTCAAAACGGATTTACTGCCGAGGCGGGGTTCTAAGTCGGCGTGAATCCTTTTTATCGAAATTCCGCTATATTTAGTTTTGCAATTTTGTATGCTATGAATTGCTATATTACTAGGGGTAGAACTAGCAATTTATAGCACTGGATTACGTGTTATTTCATTAGCCAATTTGACACGTCTTCTTTACCCTACTATACTTTTTTTAGGTTTATCAAATCACTGAGGGGAAATGAGACCATATATTAAGGACGAGATAGGACAATTTACGCCAATCTGTCGCTTCATCAGCGCGACGATTGTTTTCTTTTTTGTCACCACTTCACTGGATATTCAACTCGCTTCCGCAAGTTTTATTCCTGCGCCGCTTCCCGCGCAACCTGTTTCTGATTCAGTTCATTACATGAATGACTTTAGCGATTTGGCGCAGCAGCAAAATCAAGATCCTTTAGCCGCCAGTCCGGATAAAGCGGGGCAATCTCCGGAACAAGCGAAGCTTGCCGAAGAACCGGTTGATAGCACGTTTTTTCTTAATGCAATTAATCCGTTGAGTGAACCCAAAGAGGGCACGACTTTGAAAATAAGCCCTGCGGATAATAATGGGAACATCAAATGGGAATATTCGGATGAGAATCCCGCGACAGCGGATACTTATTTTATTTTCAATGATCAAAGTAAACAAATTATTGAGATTGGCGATTTTACGAGCGTTGACTATGAGGACAAACTCGAGATAAGGCAGTTTGATTATCAAAGTATTCCAAACGCGGTTCGAATTGAAACGCGCGTTGAGGGTGTTGCGGATAGTTTGACAACTTACCAAGTTTTTGAGTTGGACACGAATGGCAACTTGGGTGATTTGCTTCGTGCTGGTTACGCGCTGGGAGAAGGCGTTGATGTTTTGATGCGCGAGAAAAAAGATAATCAGATTCATGTTTACGAAACTTTAAATGACGGTGCGCTGTTGATTAAAAAATATCAAATTGATGAAAACGGAAAAACAGGCAGGCTAAACGGTTTTACGCATGTCGCAAAATTGGGGCAGCAGGATGCGGTTGAAACCACTTACTTGATTGAATACACATCGGACGTGAGGTACAAGTCGGTTTCTCAGGTTTTTGAAAATGGGGAAACGGGAATTGTTTGGAAGTACGAGGTTCAGGGTACCAGTGAAACGCTTGTTGAATTGCGTGACGCAACCAGTTTGATTCAATTGAATCAAATTACCCGATTTGGAGAGCAGGTGGATGTTTATCAGCTTTTTGATACAACTTTGCCTGGGCAGTACTCGATCTATGAGCGGCTCCCGTCCGGAAGTATGGGGCGTCTGTTGAGATTAAAAGATGATAAGTCCGATGTTGAGTACTTATATGGTTATGATGACATTGCCGGAAATGAAACGCTTACAATTTTAAATTATGAAAACAGTGTGTTTCTGAAGGTCAAGTTTCAGGCGAACGAGCAATCCGGAGCACAATCTTTTACTACCGGTGATTTCTATGAAGCCGGGCAGTTTGAGTTAACCGCGGATGGGGTGCGGTATTTGGTTCAGCTGGAACGCTCCGGCTCGGTTTGGAGATTTCATCCCGATGGTGGAGACGCTATATATGAGTATGAGGTTCTCGATGGCGGTGAAATAGGACGTGTGATCGGAGCTCGCGGCCCGCCTTCTTCGGTTGATATTGCTTTTAAGAACGAGTTTTTGTACGACAAAGATCGCCTCACTGTTTTAGACAATAAAACCCGCCAATATGCCACGTATAATTTATCCAACCTCGCCGAGCCTGAGTTAATTGAGAATGGATCTTTTTCCCGTGATGACCAAAACAAGCTTATTTTTTCCCCTGTAAGTGTCCAGCAAAAAGCTGCGCTTGCGTATGATCAAGCAAGTTTATTGAGCTCCGCCGCGGGTTATCTTGCCAATCATTTTCAAATTTCTGCCAATGACCTTGTTTGGGTTTCTCAAGAGGATTCCGAGAATCCGTTGGGGGCGGTGCTGGTTCGGCTTAAATCCGGATCGCTTAATTTTGAGGTTTTGATCGCCGCGGACGGAGTCTCCGTCCTTCAGGCGGTTACTTTGCAGGTAGTTGAATCCGGCAACATAGAGGTTCGCGAATATGATGCGGCTGGGCGGGTGACCCGAATTTATGACGAAAATCAAAATGGTGAGCGTAACCTTCTGAAAGAGTACCGTTATTCCGGCGGGCAATTAACCGTGATTGATTTTCTGGCCAAAACAATTCAAATCGCGAAATTGGCCGCGGATGGCAAGAGTATGGGGGAAGGACTTTCATTCGGATTTTTCAATGATAATGAAAAAATTTATTCACTTCAGGGCGTTAATGATAAAGAAGCGCAGTGGAAGAGTTATGGTGCGGACGGGTTAATGCTGACGGAAGACGATGGTTCGGCGCAACGGCCTGCGCGTGGACCCAAGTCCGGGGGGGGGCAAGGCGGGGATCAAGGTTTGCCGAGCGGTAACCCGCGTCTTGACGGCATGATTCAGGATTTGCGCCGTATGTATAGGAGTTTTCAGGGGTGTGCTAATGAACGCAGAATGGCCTCCATGAAGCTTTCAAAAAATTGTGAAGAAATGATGGGTGAAATTGAAGCTCAGCAAAAAGCGATTGAGTCCGAGCAGTTACGCGGTGTTGGTTTATTTGACGGACAAAGCGGGGGAGGCGGCGAGCAAAATTTAAATTACGGTAATCCCGCTCCGACACCTGAATTTTTACCGGAGTTAACCGGAGAAGGCGCTGCCCCTATTAACGCTCCTGACGCTGAAGTGATTTATTTAGAGGGAGGACGAGTTCGTGTTGCCTTAAATGATTTCGTTCAGCTGTGGTCCGCCGGCAGTGATAATAAATTTGGTACGGCGGATGACATTCTTAATGAAGTGATTGAAACTGCTACGGGGATGACATGGGAGTATGACAATGGAGTTTTAAAAACAGCCCGCAACGAAATGGGTGAGATTGTCGCGACGTATCAGTATGAAACCGACAGCGACAACAGGAAGTCATTAATTGTCAAAGCCGGTGAAGAAGAGTGGACTTACCAGATTTCTGATATGAAGCGGTCTCCGGCATCCTCTGATTTAATTCGGCATGTAAAAAATGTTGCCGGCATCGCTAATCGCCAAACTTTTCAGAATGGCCGCATCGTTGAATCTTGCGTGGGAAATAGCTGCGACTCTTACTCTTATGCGGGCAGTTTAAATCAGGTCACCATTACGAACGCGTTAGGAAAAACACGCATTATTTCGATGGGGGGGGATCATCAGTTCGGCAATGCGGATGATTTTATTGTTGGCGGTACCGCGGTGTCGGGCAGTTCTGACAATATGATTATTGATTCTGAAAATGGTCTTGTGACATCGTTTGTTTACGGTGACGGCCAAGTCACTGTTTCAACATCACGCGGCGGCAATATTTTGAATTGGATTGTGGTGCGGTTGGAAGACGGAAAGCTTGATTCCGGCGACCGTATTCTTTCAGCCTCCGGCTGGCAGAATGGACATATGTTTGTTGAAACTTTTGATGCTGAAGGACGTCTGCTTGAATGGACCGGCTGGGAAATGCAGGAAAAGCGTGACGATAAGGGGCGTCTGTTGCGCGCGGACGGGTCATTGGCGCAGACTTTAGCGGAAGCCGCGCGGGAAGCCAACCGTGTGACGCGTATTTATACCTGGAAAGACGGTGAAACGGACCAAAGCGTAACGGTTTCAACATACGGTTATCAAGCGGGAACTCTCATGAACGCAGAGCCCGACGATGTTGTTACCTATGGTGCGGGTTTGGACAAAACACTTTTGACCAGTGATGATCCTGTGACTTCCGTTCGCCGAATGAATCCCTTGTTGGGAATTTCATTTGAACAGCGTTATGACGATAAGGGACGTGTTGTTTTCTATAAAAATTTGAATTCAGGCGATGAGCTTTTTTATGAATTTGATGATGCAAACAATAAAGTGACCATTACGTCGAGTTTGGGATATTTTAAACAAGTATTTGAATTCAATAAAGACTTCCCCGGAGATTTTTCAAAAGCCCGTTTAATTGAAGAAGAGCGCGATAAAATTAAACGTATTTGGGACAAAGATGAAAAGGCCACTTCGGTTACGGATAAAGAGGGAGTTACGACCTTCTTTCGAAACGGTTTAGTCGTGGCGGTAGTTAAGAGGGATGGTACGGTTATCCGTGAATATCAGCATGTTCGTGACCCCGCGACGGGTGAAATTCGTGATGCGATTTTTGCGGGTAAAGAAAGCTTCGAGACGGATTCATTTTGCGTTAATGATGATTGCAGCGTTTATCGTGTTGTTTACGGAAATGCCGGTGTTGTCATGGAATACCGTAAAACCGACCGCGGACCCGTTTTAACTTTTATCGGAGATGTTCAGGGGACGGAGTTTGTTCAAACGACGGATCAGGCTACGGGATCTTTAATCATTAACTACAATGACGGACGCCGTTCCGAATATCGGCAGGTTGCCGGTTTTTACGAGATTCAGGTAAGTACGGATATATACGGAGATGCTCAGACTTACTGCTATCACAAGGGTTCCAAGTCACAGTGCCAAACTGCGAGTGTCGCCACTGCTTTAGAAAAAGTACGTGCCGCTTTGGATAAAATGAACGCGGAAGATAAGGGCGATACTAAGAGCCCCGAAAGCTCGGAAGTTTTAGGCCGTCTCGATTTGCCTAAGCTTCACTATTCGGTAGGAGAAGACGGAAGCGTTAAATTTTATGCCGACCGTTCGGCGGAAACCTGGCAGGACGTTCCTAACGCGCTGTATGAAGTTGATAAGTTTGGTGCGGTGACAACTTATTTTTATGCCGACAATAATACGGATCTTGTGCGCACGATTCAGCAGCGCAGTGACGGCAGTTACGAGCGCATCACGGAATATGAATCTGAGGGGGGACGTACGAAGGCTACTTATGACTTCAGCGCTGATGGAATTAAGATTATCAGCCGGACTCAATATACTTATGTTTCCGATGACAAGGAAAATCAATTCTATCGTTCTCTGGTTACGTCCGAAGTTTTTAACGTCACGGAGCTAAACGTGAACAAGCCCTCAGATGTTCCTGCCGGTTCGGGATGGATTCAGAATCGGACACACCATTTAAAATCACGTCCGGGTGAGTCGGAGGAAGCTTCATCCGACCTGCGTGATTGGTTCGGACTTGGTCTGGTCGATTATTCGGAAACATACCGTCGCCCTGATCAGACGGGAGGAACACCGGTCTTTGTTTCGATCACTAAACAAGTTTACCGCTCCATTCAGCTCATTCGCGGTTTAACCTACCGTAATTTGGAGAGCAAAGCGGTTTGCGGCGCGGGCTTTTCAGGCTGTGAAATTGTTTCTTTTGATGACTACTTTTACGTGGATGGAACGCGTGACGTTGATTTTACAAAGCGCTACCGTACTTTATCAAACAGCCTTGACGGCGCACAGCTGACTCAGGTATTCCGCTCCGAGAAAATCGACGAAAGAACAACGATCGTTCATGATTTTGGACGCGATTTCACTGAAGACACGTCTGACGATAAATTTAGCCTCCAGAAAATTGTTAAACTCGACGCGGATATGGCGGAAACGGACATGGATGCTTTGTGGGGCGCGGAAAGTTGGGATTATAGGCAGGCCATTGACGGATCGTTGACCGAAGTAAACGGATACGCTGAGATTTTAAACCGCGGCTTGTTAACTGAATTGCAATCACATCAGGTAAGCAATGACCTTTATGAAGACGGCTCAATGGTTCGGGTTAAAAATTATGAAATGGTGGACGGCGTCGAAACCGGTGAGGTCATGTATACCTTATCTCAGAAGCGCAGCGGTAGCGACCAGGGATTTGATGGGACTCTTCGCGGAACTCTTCTCGGTGACTTAGATGCGGATGAGCAGGCAAAATATCTGAGTCAGGATTTTTCTTACAGTCAGTCTTGGAAAGAAGGTTTTGATCAAGCGGATTCCGACCGCTTTCTGCGTTCGGAAAGCTACTCAGTGTCGGCGCGTGATGAAGAAACATCCCGCTCAGTTTCGAGAAATCCGGTCACGGAAGAGGTTTTGTACAGCAGTCAGATCAAAAATCATGATGCCGGTATCCGCTCCGATCTTTTAGGCGCGGGTGAATCAAAACTTGATTCTTCCGAAGATGTTTTTGAATCAAAAAGTTTTCTGGGTGCTTTCGGAACCGCGCAGTTTCTGAAGGAAGTTTCTTTTACGATTGATATTTACGGCAATGGCAATGTTGTGCGCTCAAAGAGCAATGAAGTGATCGGCGGTCAGCTCACCGGAAAAGTTACTTTCTCTGAACAGCGTCTTATCGCGCGTAATACCGTTGTTTTTGGTCTTTTTGGCAACAATAAAACCGCGGGCCAGATCTTGCTCGGTACTTCAGCGAGTGATAACCAATGGGAACATGAAAAAATTACTCAGTCGCGCACCTGGGGTGAGTCATTTAATGTTGAAGAAGTTTCGCGTGAATTAGAAAATGAATCTTATTCGATTATTTCCAAGGATCAAAAGATTACCCGTTCCGCCGCGCGCAATGTTAAGAATAATGTCATCTCTTATACCGAGCAGATTAAAATCGCGCCTGAAGCTTTGCTGCCCAACGGGAAGTCGGTCGCGGAAAGTCTTTTGGGCGCGGATTACACCAGCGCGATGTGGAAAGATCAGCCTATTTTCTGGTCGCGTACATCCAAAGACAGTTTTGATTTGAATGACCGCTATATTGACAGCGAAAGCTATCAAATTACTTCCAAGGATGAATCGACGACGCGCAGCATTATAGTCGACCGTAATCATCCCGATGCCGCGAATGGCGCCAAACTTTCGTTTGAGCAACGCGTGCGCGTTCCTCGTTCTTCTGTTGTCCCCAAATTGGCTTTGATTCCTGATGAAGAGCAGTCTGAGAAGTTCAGTGAGGTGTTTGATGATCCTGATTATCAATTTGAGACCTTTTTTGAAGTGACGTCATCTTTGGATGACTTTGCTGATGCCGATCGTTTTGTTCATCAGCATAGTTTTCAACTTTCGGCGCGCGATGGACAAACCGTGCATACTCTTAGTTTGAATGACTACGCTCCCGTAGGCGATGGTGACGACGCTTCTTTTAAGACGATTGCGACTTATACCAAAACAGAGACGCTTCTTAAGAGTGAGGTTTTGGACGAGCTTGAGCTAATGAATGATCCCGAACTCGAAGCTCAGATTCTGCCCTTGCTTAATTTACCCGCGGAGCAGTATGTTGAGTTCCAGAAGACATCAACCCCGACAGGATATTCTATTTCATGGTCTTTGCGTGACCGCAGTCAAAGTTACAGCTTAGCGGTTGATAGCGGTGCGGTAGACGGAGCTGAGTGGTCATTTTCTGTTTCAGAACGTTTGGCGCGTAATGACGTGATTCAAATTTTGGACGGAACCAGCACACGCTTTAATCATCTCGTCGAAATGGAAGACTCGGAAAAGACCACTTTGCGTCAGGCGCTTGGCCGCAGTGATGCCGAAGTTTCATTCACGACGCAGGGAACCCGCCAAACCTTGCAGATTGCGGTGATGAAAGAGCCCAATATGAGTTTTATGATGAGTTTTGATTCAGCGCAGGCGGGGGCGCGTTGGAATTTTATTGAGCAGCGCACGCTTTCAAATGAAGTCCTGAAGGGAATTCTTTTAGGTACCGTGAAAAACACGAAATATAAATTTACCGCTCAATTAAACGCTGCCGACAAAGCGGAGTTGGTTAACTACCTGAGCTCTCAATCCATGCAGGTTTCAGTCAGTTTATCCGGCTCGCAAATATCCATTCAAGCATCTCTTTATTCGGATCGCATTCGGAGTTGGGGATTGAGTGTTAACTCCGCGTTGCCCGGAGCCTTTTTTGAGTTAAATAAAAGCCGCAGAGTTTCTCGGGCGGTGGTAACGGAATTGCTTGCTGGAAATTTTCTGGTTGAAGGCGCGCAGCCTATGTTTTTTGATGAAGATGATGAAACTGCTTTATCCGGCTGGTTATCATCAACCGATGATTGGGTGGTAATGGAACAGCTTACCGGCGATCGTTTGACTTATCAGATTACAAGCACGAGTGATCCCAATGTTTCTTATGTTTTCTCATTAGATCAAAGCGTGTCGGAATTGAGCCGTTGGGAATTTTCAAAAACCCAGCGCGTTACTGCCGCTCAGCTTGAGCAGCACACTGCTTTTAAGGATAAGGATATTTTGATCGATGATTCCGTCAAAGCGGCTTATGAATCATTGATGGAAGATCCGTTAGCGGTTATTTCTGTGACAGAATCCAATGGCCGTTACGCTTTTTCCGCGAATCTGGCTTCTGATCCGACGATTACTTTTCAGGCATCTGTAGATGTGGTTGCGGGATTTATTTCCATCGCGCAGCAACGCCGCATTGCCGTTGCGGAAGTGACTTCGCTTCTTCCCGGAAGCTCGGCTGACGCGGATGTGAAGCTCGATCTTTCAACATTGCTTGCCGGTCCATTTACGATCGCAACCGAAACAATATCCGCGGGCGCGCGGGCTCTTCAGGTTGTGAATGCCGCCGTACCGGCGCAATCTTATCAGCTCAATTATGATACCGTCGGAGATTTTTGGGGATTAAGCCGGTCAACACGCTTTTGGCCGGATCAAACCATGATAGATGAATTAGACAACGCGCTTGGTGCGGATACCGAATCTATGAAGGCAGAAGTTCTTTCTGATTCCGCATCGTGGGTCAAAATGGAAACAGCCGCGGGCGAAGCGTATCAGGTTTCATTTATTAATAATCCGGAAGAGACATGGTCGCTTAACCGTGATTCTATCAGCGGTATTATGATCGGATCGAAGATGACGCGCATGAGTCTTGCCGAGTTTAAGGCTGAACTGGATGTTCAAAATCTTTTGACGGATGCAGATCTTGCCGCGGATTTTGAGCTTGATTTGACACAGCCCTACCTTGCGATTAACAAAGTAACGTCAATTAATGGAAGTTCATACCAGATTAGCCGGGCTGATGATTCGGCTTACAATTGGCAGATTTCGATGGATCCGGTTAACTCTGTTCCTATGCTCACTAAATCAGAGCGGATTTCCTCAAGTGTGTTAAAAGACCTTTTGTTGAGTGATGTGGGCAACGCAGACAGTAATGTTCTTTTACCTGAAAATTTTAATTTACCCCAGCTTTTGAATCAGAAGTTTCTTACCGCAAACAAAGTGACATCGGTCGGCGGAATTATCAGCTATCAAATGAGTTTGCCTGATAATTCACTTCAGAGCTGGCAGGTATCGGTTGACGCAATGAATGGTGTGATCAGCGTGAGCGAAGTGGTGCGCATTCCTGCTTCCACGATTAAAACACTGCTTGAAGACGGTGAAGTGCTGTTGCCTGAAGGGATGGATCTCGACGCATTGCTTGCGAATCCGTATTTGACAGTAAGTCAGGTTGCGGGCGCGACGGGAATCAGTTATCAGCTGAGCTTGATGAATGATGTGAATAAGAGCTGGCAGGTATCGGTTGACGCAATGAATGGTGTGATCAGCGTGAGCGAAGTGG
>ERZ761609.2043-NODE-2043-length-15918-cov-9.083402_pt1 | contig 15918 bp, 18 predicted proteins | sample MGYA00511163_ERZ761609 | MGnify/ENA primary metagenome ERZ761609 (study PRJEB28899, sample SAMN02445070) | bioreactor sludge metagenome | biome: EBPR sludge | place: Australia: Brisbane, Thorneside Wastewater Treatment Plant | collected 2011-12-16 ... | reverse complement strand
GGTGTCGGGCAAAATGGCCAATCGCGATGCGGAGCGCGGCATCATGTCGCCGTGAATCTCGCCACCCTTTAGGCGAAACATCTCCGCGACGTGCGCCAGCACATTGTCACCCGGCGACTCCAGCCGTACGGGCAGGCGGCGCGCCCTGTCGTGCCGCGTCGGAACGGGCGCCCCGATCACGCCGCCTGACGACACGAGTGTCGCCAACGGGTAGTCCATCGCGGCCGTCGCTGGCGCACGGACCCCGAGACCGCGCGCAAAGGCGTTGGTGAGCGCCGCCCGCTGCGACTGGGGCAAGGTCGCCGAAAGAACGATCGCCGATCCGCCGAGTGCTGCCTGGAACGTGAGAAGCCGCTCGAGTTCGCGGCCCATGTAGGCGTCATAGGCGTGTGCCTCGTCCACGACGAGAACGCGGTCGGCCAATCCCCACAGCCGCATTGCCTGATGCTTGGACGGCAGCACGCCGAGGAACGCCTGGTCGATGGTGCCGACGCCGACGTGGGCGAGAAACGCCTTGCGGCGATCGTCGGCGATCCACGCCGCGCAGGCCGCCGACGAGCCGTCGCCGCGCGCATCCGCCGAGCGTTGGTCGGAGCTCGCATCGGTCGGCAGGATCGAATCCGTGAACCCCGCGTGCAGGCGGCTCCGGCCGTGGGCGAGGACGAGCGAGGGATCGTGTGCGCCGTCGAACATGCGCCGGTAGCTGTCGCCGAGGCGGTCGAACATCGCGTTCGCCGTCGCCATGGTGGGGAGTGCAAAGAACAGCCCACCCGCGCGGTCCGATGCCATGAGACGCGCCGCCAGCAGCAGGGCCGCCTCCGTCTTGCCGCTGCCGGTCACATCCTCGATCACACACAGCAGAGGTCCGTCCGGCAACGCGACCGACTGCGCCCACGTCTGCAGCGGGCTTGGCTGGCGGTCAGACAGGCTTGGGAACAGCGTCGCGAAGCCCGGATCGGGCGTGATCGCTGACGGCAGCAATCCGGCATCGGCGACCGCCTTCGCGGCGCGTTTCCGTGTGTACTCCCAATACGCCGCGATGGGCAGGTCGGGTCGGGCATAGGGAAACTGCTCTCGGTTCGAGCCGACCCAGTCCGCGAGGTTCGCGAGACCCGCGATCAGCCAGGACAAGGTTTGCGCCGCTGAACTTTTCGCAGCAGGTGCGGCGATGGGCCGATACGGGCCGAACAGTTGGGCGACGTCGGTTGCGAATGCCTGCGCGGCCCGTTCAGCCTTCACGCTCATGCATAGCCTCACGGCGGCAGCGCCAGCCGGCGGCATTGGCTTGCCGTGGTGACAGGCTATGGACGCCCATAGGCTTTGAAATCCGTCGATCCAGTCCTTGTCGTCGAATGCTGGCTTGAGCAAAGTGGCGAGCTCGAGCGTCTCGACCAGGTCGAGCGCGACGACCGTGTGGTGTTGTCCGTCGCCGCCTCGCCAGTCCTTGCCCAGCACGTCTCGCGGCCAATGCTCCCGCACCTTCCACTGAAAGGCGTCGGCGAACTTGCCGATGTCGTGGAGCGCGATGAGCGCCACGATACAACGCCGCGCGTTGTCATCGCTCGTCCCGAGAAGGGCGGCCGTCTTGGCGAGCGTGCGCGGATGGGCTGCCAGCAGTGCGTCCGCACATGCCGCGACATCCAGCCCGTGATAGGCGACGGGGTGGGTCGGTGGCCCGTCGCCGATCGCGGCGCCCGCTTTGCCCCAGAAGCTGAGATACGCCTCGTGTCCGCTCATCGCGCCTCACCATGCGGCTGCCAGATCCACGTACCCGGGTGCCCATCGACCCGCGCGGCAAGGCTGTGAGGTAGCGCGAGCAAACGAGCAACCCAAGCCCATTCGATGCGAACAAGAATTCCAAAAAGCGCACTGCCAACGCGCGGACCAGGCGTGTGCTCCGGAACCGTTGCCTGACATTCGGCTTTGCTGCCTGCAGGACCACGCCGTGGCCACATGGAAACCGGCTTCTCGATGCGTTTGGCATCAAGCTGCGTGTTTGTGATCGAGTTCGAAGGCGGCTCATTCGAGGTGCCTGCACCTGCTGCGAAGCTAGTCGATGGTCGTGTCATCGAGCCCGAGCCGGTGATATCGGCTCCCCTCAGCGAGCAATTGCAGGTCGTGGAATTTTCGGCGGGTAGAGTCGAAGCACGGCCGCGAGGCGATGCTCCAATCCAGGAAGAGTGATCGGTTCGGGGTCGTTGCCCTGCTGTCACGCTCGCCGGATTGCCAGTCATTGCGAACACGGCTCTGCTTCCCCGACGGTAGCAGTGACGAGGGCGACATGGCGCCAGCATCGACCGCGCGTTCCGGTGATGCGGACAGGGCATCGCGTAATCGCAACATCGCAGAACCGTCCGTCGTGCTCCCGCCAGGGCGCGGCGGACCGCACATCATCGGTGGTCGCGGCAGTCACATGCGGCGTCTCGGCAGCCCGCCTTCAGCTGAGCAGCTCCGTCTCGCCAGGGCTCGCGCGGTTTTCCTCGATCTGGTGCGGCAGGGCGTGACCCTTCCCACCGCATCCAGGACGGCCGGCGTCTGCCACAAGACCATCGGCGGCTGGCGGCGCACCGATGCCGCCTTCGATGCCGATTTGCGCGCTACCCGGGCGTTACCCCGGCTGATTTGGTGGGAAGGCTGCTGTCTTGCAAGTCCTTGATTTCGTTGGTGCCGGCTGCAGGATTTGAACCTGCGACCCCCTGATTACAAATCGTGCTTCGAACGTTTCCCTCGCTTGCCTGGTCTTGCTCCTAGCTTCTTAAGTCATTGAAATATAGACAGTCGAGTTTCCGTGTGCTTCTCTTTCCTTCCTGCTGTTTGTCATTCGGTGGCGCCCCGGTGGCGCCCCGTGGCGCCCCAGCCGGCCGCGGAAGGAGAGAGACATGGCCAAGCTGACCAAGCGGACGGTTGATGCCGCGTCGCCCCGCGCGAGCCGCTATACGCTTTGGGATGACAGTTTGAAGGGCTTTGGCCTTCGCGTCTCGCCGTCCGGCCAGAAATCGTGGATCGTCGAGTACCGGCCGGGGGAAGGCGGGCGCCGTACAGCCAAGCGGAAGCTGACGCTCGGGCCGCTCGGCAAATTGACGCCGGAGCAGGCGCGCAAGGCTGCGCAAGACGCCATCTCGAAAAGCCGTCTTGGCGTCGATCCCGCCGACGAGAAGAGCGCGGCGCGGCGAGCGACGTCGTTCGGGGATTTGGCCAGCGAGTTCCTCGCGGTGCACGTCGCGTTGAAGCGGAAGCCGACGACGTTGGAAGGGTATCGCTACCTCCTGGACCAGATGGCCGTTCCCGCGCTGGGCCGGCTCAAGGCGAAGGACGTGCATCGCGCCGACGTTGCCCGGCTGCACATGCAGTATGCGGCGAAGCCCTATCAGGCCAACCGGATGCTCGCCGTCGTCAGCTCGCTTTACACGTTTGCCGGCAAGCGTGGCATCGTGCCGGAGGGATACAATCCCGCGCGTGGCGTCGAGAAATTTGCGGAGAAGAGCCGTGAGCGTTACTTGACGGTCGAGGAACTGGACCGCCTCGGCGCGGCGATCCGCGAGGCGGAGACGATCGGCATTCCTTGGGAGGTCGACGAAACGAGCCCCACGGCGAAGCATGTTCCGAAGAGCAGGGAGCGCATGACGCGGATCGGGACACACGCTGCCTCCGCACTGCGGCTCTACCTGCTGACCGGCGCCCGGCTTCGCGAGATCCTGCACCTGCGCTGGGAGGAAGTCGATTTCGAGCGCGGGATGCTGTTCCTTCCCGACAGCAAGACCGGCCGGAAGCCGATTGTCCTCAATGCGCCAGCCCTGGAGATCATCGCCGGTCTGCCTCGCGTCGGCAGCTATGTGATCGCCGGCAACGATCCGTCGAAGCCGCGCGCCGATCTGCACCGGCCGTGGAAGGCCGTCGCCAAGCGCGCTGGGCTCGAAGAGGTCCGCATTCACGACCTTCGCCACACCTTCGCGTCATTTGGTGCCGGTGGCGGCTTCGGCCTGCCGATGATCGGCAAGCTCCTCGGGCACAAGCAGGTGGCAACGACGCAACGTTACGCCCACCTCGACAACGATCCCCTCCGCCGCGCCACTGGCGCCATTGGAGCGACGATCGCGGCGGCGATGGGGGAGGCGAAGGCAGACGGAGGCGAGGTTGTTCCGCTGCGGCGCGGTCAATCCAGCTGATCGAACGCGGCACCTCAACCACCGTCGACGTCCGGTTTCTTTAGTAGGGCGGACGACTGCAAGTCGGTCGCAATCGTCACTCGTGACCCAAGGGTGACCTCGGGTTCCCCACGGAGCGTTTCCGGTCTGCAATGAAGAACGCAAAAACTTGGTCCAGAAGGCCTCTACTGAGGACCAAGCCGACGTCGCATATTCGCCGCTCCGAACGTTGATCGTGCCTCCAAGCGACCCCGGGGCAGATGCGGCTTGCGCCGCACAGCTTGGGTTGCGACGCAGAGACCAGTACGGTCCGGCCGCGCGTCGCAAGCCCGATCTAAAAGTGGGCGGACGTTGTGGTTCGCGACTCGGCTGAGTAGGTTGCGTGCGACCATCGGTCACTGGAAATGATGGTATAGGAAGTTCCTCATAACGATCACTTCTCCTAGCGGCGGCGGCATGCTAACGGACCCCGCCAGAGTGTGTGCGGCGGCGCGCCGACCCCGAGAGTATTTTTGAGACCATGACCGACAAACCTCAGCCGCCCTCCTCACTACCGCCAAGCGGCATCCGGGCTGTCGAAGCTGCGGTGGAAGCATTGTACAATTGTGGTTCGGACGACCCCGGTCCCGAAATCCAAGATCTCCTCGTGAACTTGCTGGCCAGTGCGATCATCACACCTCCTGACCATGCAGGTTCTCGCGCACGACAGGTGGCAGAGCTTCTAATCGCCATCGTCGACGAAAGCATTTCCCAAGAGACACCCTGATATGTAGGCGCAAAGGTCTGGTAGCTGTCAGGCGGTGCGCTGCTTGGCAGGACGTCTTGTGCGTTGTCAACCTCGCCTTGCGCACTCTCTAGTCAAGACGGATTATGTCTAAAGCGACCGATTTCAATCGACAGCTTAAAACTGCTAGGAGTTTTCCTAGTTTTTATTCAATCCGAGTTCCGGGGAGTGCGTCGTTTCTCCATTGTGCCGATGTCCATTCCAATAATAATGGAGACTCGGTCAATGGTTCTACAAGCAGAAGCGGCGTGCCTGTCTGCAACAATGCGTGGCGACCCGAAGTTCCTATTCGATCGGGTGCAGCGCTATTATTCAGAGCGACTCGATCAGACTTGGAACTTTGTGCATCCAATGAAAGGCGCGACGCCTGGGCCCGGGTCGATTAAGATGCGCAGCAACGATTATCTTTGCCTCGCCCGGCATCCCCACGTCATCCAGGCCAAACTGGCGGCACTCGCTGACTATGGTCACGGAGAATCCGTATCGCGCATATGGCAGCACCATGAAAGCGACCTCTTGCAGACGTTCGAGGAGCGCGTCGCGCGGCTCTTGAAGGCGGGTGGTGCGGTCCTGTGTAACTCCGGCTACTGCGCCAATGTGGGTCTGATTCAGGCCGTGGCGACGAGCGAAACTCCTGTCTACATTGACATGAAGGCGCATGCCTCACTCTGGGAGGGTATCAAGAGTGCCGGCGCCATCGCGGTCCCGTTTCGCCACAACGATCCCGGGCATCTCGAGCGGCTCGTGGCCAAGAGCGGACCGGGTTTCGTGGTCGTGGATGCGGTGTACAGCATTGACGGCAATGTGTGTGATCTCCACAATATCATCGCCGTCGCGGAACAATACGGGTGCGCGACCATCGTCGATGAAACGCATTCGTTCGGCACGCATGGTCCCGACGGAGCTGGGCTTGTCGTTGCCGAGGGATTGGCCGAACGGGTGCATTTTCGGACGGTCGGACTGTCCAAGGCCGTCTCTGGTCGTGGCGGGATCGTAGTCTGCTCGGCCCGCAACGCCGAATTTCTGCGCTACGAGTCTCTCCCCACCATCTTCAGCACGTCGGTACTCGAATACGAAGCGGCGGGTTTCCATGCCGTTCTGGATGTTTTCGCAAACGAGCCGTGGCGGCAGCGGAAGGTCCACCAGAACCATGAGCGATTGCGGCAGGCGCTCACCGACCTCGGCTACAACGTCGAACTCAGTCGCTCCCAAATCATCGCTCTGGAGGCCGGCGAGATACTGCAGACCGTGAAGTTGCGCGATGCCCTTGAGACGCGGGGCGTCTTCGGTGCGCTGTTTTTCCCGCCTGCCACGCCGGAGAAGCGCTGCCTGATCCGCTTCACGGTCAACAGCGGCCTCACCACGAGCGAACTGGATCGGGTGATCGCGGTCTGTCGAGAGATCAGGGAAGAGGTCGATCTGGCGAAATGGCCGTCAACCCGCCGTCTCCAGAGGCCGGGGAAAGTGCGCGAGCAGAAGAAGCTGGCGGCGTAAGCCCTCCGGCCTGAAGTGGCGACGAGGGCGCGGTAACCGCGGCCTCGTCGGCTTTGGCGCGGGGAATTGCGAGAACGAACTCGGCGCCACGTGGCGGCCTCGATTCACACGAGATCGTACCGCCAATTCCTTGGACCACAAACCTGCAAAATGGCAGTCCCACTCCGGTGCCGTGCATGGATCTGCCGCCGGTCATGAAAGGCATGAAGATCAGCGGCAGAACCTCTGGATCGATACCACGCCCGTTGTCGCGGCATCGTAGGTACGACGTGCTGGCATCTTCGGAGACGCGCAGCTCGATGCGACCGTCCGCGAGGCCGCTGATGGCGCGGAGGCTGTTCTTGAGGAGATTGAAGACCACATGCACAAGCAGGACCTCAGGCCCCCGGATCAAAGCTGGTGCATCAACCTGGAAGTCGACGCGCTCGCGCTCCTCGTCCTGGAAATGGAACCGCTCCAACGCCCCCTCGACAACTTGCGGCAGTGAGATGAGATGCAAGTCACTGTCCTCGAAGCGGCTGTGCGTCACCGTCGTGAGCAGCATATCGATCACCAGATTGGCATTCAGGGTATGCTGACGAATGCGGGCCAGCGCTTTGTCCATCTGATCGACGTCAGGCACTTCGACAACGGCGGTTGGGTTGCTTTCAGTTGTCCGCAACGTCGCGACGGCGGCGAGTTCATGAATGTCCTGGCGGACCCGCTCGGCATCGAGCGAGATTCCGAGGAGCGGCGTGCGCATCTCATGCGCGATCTTGGAGGCAAGCAGGCTTGCTGCCTGCAACTGTTCCTCCGCAACGCGGCGCTCGCCATATGACAAAAACAGAAAAGCCGTGATGGAGAACAGATAAATCGGCACGCTTGCAATGTACGCCGCAGGGACCGGTTGCAATCCTGCAACCGCCCAGAATGCTACCAGTCCGATCACCGACCCTAGTATCGTGACGACAAACGCATTGAGCACGTCGTAGAGCAGCAAGACGAACAGGATGGCTGCCATCATCGACATGAGCCACACCGGATTCGCCTCATTCATCAACAACATGAATGTAAAGAACGCTGGAAGGCAGAGCATGAGTGCAACGTAGCAGTAGACCAGAAATGCGCGCCGCCTCGTGCCCCGCCAGAGCGGATCGGTGAGCAGTCCGGCGCAAAGGATGGAACCGACGACGCGCAGCGTCCAGTTCTCGTAGGGTTGAGGGAAAACATAAGTCCACACTAGCCCGTAGATCGGGAACGCAGCCACGCCTATGATGGCAATGTAGCGGAATTTGAACGGGGCCCGCGTGTGGAACTCCACATAGCGTTCCCACCCTTGTAGCATTGATTTCATCACGTCATCATGGTTGGATTGGCGCCCACGTGCCCTCGGGTGTATGGATGCGCCGGTTGAGCAAAGCGGACAGACTGATGCTGCCATTTTATCATCCGACCACAACACTCCTCCTCGACGACGACGGGAACTTCCTTGAAAGTTTTCGCTACCGCTATTGCCGGAAGTTGCGCTGCGAGGCCTTCACGTCACCCGAGCGAGCCCTCGCGGCTCTCGAGGGTGAAGATAGCCGGTTCGACCGGTTGATACGAGCCTCAACACCGCCGACCGCCGACCCATCAGGGATTGAGCACGAGCGCGGCGAAGCAGTCGTAACCATCGATTTGTCGTGGCTCGAGCGGCTAGCCCAGGACCCGACGCGCCACCTCGGTGGTCGTGGTCGACTTCGCGATGCCGAGCATGAGCGGCGTCGAATTTTTTCGGCGGATTCGGTCCAGCCCGTGCGGCAAGTTGCTGCTCACGGGAAAGGCGGGTGACGACACTGCCGTGCAGGCCTTCAACGAAGGCCTGATCGATACCTTCCTGGTCAAGCAGGATGCGCGACTGTCCGAACGGCTCCCAGACGAACTACAGAAGCTATCGGAACGGTATTTTACTCGCCTGTCCGCAGCGCTTGATCCGCTCACGAAACGTGGCGCCGGCCGCTTTCTCTCAGATGCATCGTTTGCAGAGCAATTGCAGACGCACCCGGTGTGGCATGGGGTGAGCGAGCACTATCTAATGCTCGACCCGCCAGGACTAAGGCTAGAGACAAGCCGGGGGGGCGCACGCTTGCTCGTCTATGACCAAGAGACGATGCGCGCCCAACTCGAGGCTGCGATTGCCGAAAATGCGCCTGCCGCCCTGGTAGAACAGCTTGCGGCGAAGCAGAGTCTTCTGCACTTCCCTACACCCGGTGGGTTCTTCACAGGAGAATATGCCTCGCGTTGGGCGTCTTACACAAGCACAGCCGTCCGGATCGAGGGGCAAGAGCCGTGGTGGGTGGCCAAGATTCCGATGCCTATCATGAATGGCCACACCGGAGCATTGCCGGAGACACGTTTGCCCGGCGTCAATCAATGATGCGGCGTCGCATCGCCTTGGCTACCGCATGAACGCGGTTCTTGGCACTGAGCTTCCGCTTGATGTTTTCGATGTGGAAGTTGACCGTCTTTGAGCTGATGCCCAGCTCATCGGCAATCTGAGCGTCGGATAAGCCATCCGCACACAGGCTCAGTATCTGGCGTTCCCGTTCGGAGATCAGAACGGCCCAGACGCCCTCGTTCATGTGCCGATCCCGCTGTCGGTCACTGGCCTACAGAAAAGGCGGCCTGCGGCCCGCTCTGTTTGGCTGCGACGGCTCCCCACCCTCAGCGCCCCTGATGCCGAAGCCCCCTCCTGAGGACACTGCCTGGCTGGGTATTCTCCTAGTTTTCTTCATGCTCAGCATCAACTACGTTGATTGGCACGAGTATAATATTATGCGGGGGATGTGAAGCTGATGCACACGCGTGGGTACGGCGGGGTGTCCGGTGAGGAGGCGGAGAGGCTTCGCAATTTGTCCTGTATACTGCGGATGATGTTGTGGGCCGCTGACGAGCTTTCCAGTGGCCTTCAGGACGCTGTCGCCGGTGGTCAGTTGCTACAACTTGTGCAAACTCTGGCCGAAAAAAACGACATCGCCATGAGCGATCTTCGGGTCGATCGCCGCTGCGCCTCTAGAAGCTCATCCCCAACATAACAGGATGCTTTGGTCTTCCGAGAGTCGTGGAATGGGCCTTGGAAGCGCATAGCGTCGACATCGGGTTTTGAGAGAGATCGAGATTTTCTGGTCCATTGGCTGGAAATTGGCAAGGCAAGCTGGCCGCGAAGCGCAACACACCTTGTGCAGAGACACGGCACGGGCTTGGGAATGCACCTCAACTGCGGTCACAAGCATCCGCTACACCTGACAGGCGGGGTCTGGATCGACCGACAGCAGAACGCGTGGGCGGCGGCCGCTTTCGCCCTGATACTCGCCGCGGACACCGGCATTAGACCTTTTGGGGCGGCCCACGCGACGTGTCATGTCAGAGTGTGCCACCACATAAGTGTGAACCGCCTCGATCGAGTGCGCAAGTTCGCATCAGGGTGCCGAATGCGCCTTGTATCGCTAGTTGAGGGCTTGGATCGATCCGAGCCGGATGCGGCACCGCCGCAGCAGACAAGCAATCATCGGGTCGCTATGGCTGTGCGCCAAGGCCTCGGCTTCGTCGATCAGCCGCAGTAGTTTCGTGTCCACAGGCTCCTCCCGTAGCGGATGTTGGTGCGCTACTATCGCACCCGGCCGTACGGCGGGGATTACTAAAATGTGCTGTTGGATCGTGATGGTGACGTCGCGGCTGCCGGCCCAAGCCTGAGCCCGTCTTAGTAAGTTGCGTGTTGCCGGTGTCACGTATCGCCTCAAGGCTATCAATGCACCCGAGTTCGGTAAGCGGTGCCGTGATGCCCAGAGCGGAGCGCACCGCTGTGATGCCCAGTCGCGGCGCCTTTGGCCGCTGTCCGGCCGAGACTGAGCCGAGCAAAGGCCCCAGTCCTATTCATCGAAATACTCGTCATCAAGTTTCTTGATAATGACGCGGCGGTCTTCGCGCACGCCAACGTTGTGCCGAGCCATGAGGCGGGCAAGCTCCACGCCATCGATCAGCACGATTCGCATTGTCGCCCGCTTGGCGAAAGCCGTTGCATCGGCTGAGTAGCTGGAGGTCGTAACGAAGACGCCCTTGGTCGCACGCCGATCTTCGAGACTGAACGTGCTTTCCTCTTCGCCCTCGAACGTCGCGCCCGTGGTGCGGTGCGCCTCGTCGCACACGATCAGGTCGAAGTCGGCGAGCTTGTGCTTCTTCTGCGCCGAGCCGATGACGTCGATCGAGTGATAGGGGCTCTGTGCCAGTTTCAAGTTGCGGGCTGAGGCAGTGCGTTGGGCATGCAGCGGGCAGGTGAGAGTTCGGGGCCGTCGCGCTCGATCATGCAGCGCCATCCGAGGTAGCTCGCGAGATACTTCGTCGCCACGCCCTTGAACCGCACCATCCACTGCTTGAGACGGCTGATGTAGGCGTTGACGTTCTGGATGTGACAGCTGCCGAAGGTGCGTTCGCCGGCACTCGCGTTGAGCGCGATGTGCAAGAGGCCGGCTTCGTCGGCGATCCGGCCGTAGGCGGCGCGGCCGTCGCTGACGAGGAGCGCGTCGGGGGCCACCACGGGCGCGAGGACGCGCTTGAACGTTGCCCCCTCGAGATCCGGAAGCACGTGGTCGAGCGTCGCGCCATGACGGTCGCGCACGATGAGGACCGGCGCATAGTCGTCGCTGGACAGGCCGGATTTTGCGGGGGTTCCGCGCTTGCGTGGTGCGCGGCCCGCGAGCCGCTTGGAGCCCTTCGCCGATTTTCGGATGAAGGTCTCGTCGGCTTCCACGATACCCGCAACCTTCTTGGGTCGCGTGTCCTTGGCGGCGGCGAGGAAGCGGTGGCGCCAGCGGAACGAGGTGTCGAGCGCGATGCCGCAGCGCTCCGCGGCCTTGCGCAGCGAGACGCCGTCGACGAGCGCCTGTGCATAGGCGAGCCAGGCGTCGCGGCGGTGGAGCTGGGCGAGCGGCGTGCCGCTCAACGCGTTGAAGGTCTTGCCGCAGTCCTTGCAGCGGTAGCGCGCCAGACCGTTTTGCGAGGCCCATTTGCCGACAGCGTGCGAGCCGCAGTGGCCGCAACAAGGATCGGCCTTGAAGCGAGTGTCGATCAGCGCGATCGCCTCGGCGGCCGGCAGCTTGCGCTTCAACGCCGCGAGAAGTGCCGCACGCAGCACGTCCGACAGATCACCCAACTGCGCCACAAGCGCCTGAAATCCCGATGCCTTCATCGCAAGCCCTCCTCGCCCGAAACACGCAAGAAGGATCACCCAACTTCATGGCGGAACAGAGCCGTGATAGGTGCCGAAAACGACGGTCATGCTCTTGGCGTCGTGGCGCTTGTTGACCTCGTCGGCCAGCTTCTTCGCGTCGGTCGTCGCCGGATAGCGCAGCTCGTGAATGAAGGTCTGGACCGCTTCGTCGTCCTTGTCCCGCTTCTTGCCGACGTCGCTGTCTGAGCAGACGGCGAAGCAATGCAGCGGAATGGCGGCTTCCTGTGACCATTCAGTGAGCGTCTGCGACAGGAGATTGAGAGTCGGGACGAGAAACAGCACACGGCCGCCACGCCCGGCCAGCGTCTCGGCGATCTTGAGGCTCGTGAATGTCTTGCCGCTTCCGCACGCCATGATGAGCTTGCCGCGGTCGGCTTTGGCGAGTCCGTTGACCACGGTAGTCAACGCGCGAATTTGGTGCTCGCGAAGCTCTTTCTTCGGCTTCAGAACCGGCGCGGCCTTGGACTGGTATTTCGACCAGTCGATCTGGCTGCTCTGCAACTCGTGAAAGTCGATCTTGCTGACGGGCGGCTGCTGGTCGTAGAGCGCGACCTCGGCGTGCTCGCTCCAAAGGTTCGTGGTCGCCACGATGATCCGGTGCGTGAACGGCTTTTTGCCCGAGGCGGTGAAGAAGCTGTCGATGTCGGATTTCTGGACCTTGTAGTCGCGCGCGTAGAACTTGCACTGGATGGCGTGGACCTCGCCCGTGGCGGTCTCGGCGACTAAGTCGATACCGACGTCGCGTCCGTCCTTGCCCTCCTTCTTGGCCCAGTCGCGATACGACCAGACGCCTGCGTAGAGGTCGCGATAGCGGGCCTCAGTGGTCAGTAACTTGGCAATCAACTCCTTGAAGTAGGCCCCGGCCTCGTACTCGGTCTGCGCTGCATCGCGGAAACCGTCGAGTACACTGCTCAGTGCATTGTCTTCGTACATCCCGCCCCCGGCAATGCGTGATCCGCTGGCACCCGACGGCAAGCCGGGGTGGGGTGGGAAGTGCTGGGGATTGCCACATTCTGTCCTCGGAACGGTCTCTGTGCCGCCGGGAGTTTATGAGAGCCATAGCCCTGCACAGCAAGTTCATTGCGGGACGGGGAAAATGCTTGGCAGACAACGATCAGGCATGGCCGGCCTCGCGGGCGGCATCCGTGATCCGCGCGCCGAGTTCTGGTCGTCTCCTGAGACTTGGCCGGAAGACTCGACGTCTTACATTTTTGCGGGGCGTGCCATCACGACCTATGGAGACAAGCACTTCGGTGTTGGGGCCATAGCGCAGGCTGCTCAAGTGAAACTGGTCTTCGATCTACCAACGCACCTTACGCTGTACACAGATCGCGACGAAATTCTGCGGGGGCTGGAGCTGTTGCGAGTAGCAGACGGCCAACAGTCCATGCCCTACGGCTATGGATTCTTCGCGACCGAGCCTCACTTTCCTACGGCTTCCGAATGGGAACGGGCTCGGGCACTGGCTAGTGAGGCAAGCAAGGCTTCCTTCCGGGAGTTCGCGCCATTTGGCCATTCGGTCTCGGTTCTTGCCAATGCTGCCAGGGATGCCTTGATCAAAACGGCAACATGCAGTCGTCAGGGCGGAAAGATGGTCGACGAACCTTGGGATTTCTGGAACTACCCGCACCGTTGGCTCTTCCTCGATTGCTGCAAGATCGAGGCTCCTGGGATCGCGGCACGGTCCTACGCCAAAGAATGGCGCTGGATATACTTCGAGCGCGCGAGCTTCGACGCCTTTCTGAACGCCCCGCCATCAGGCGATGTCCGCGCTCCCGCTTCGACCGATGAACTCGAGGGTCAGAAGGTCATCAGGAAACGGGGCGCTCCGCAGCGGTACGACTGGGGGGGATTCGAGAGGGAACTTCTCCGTCGCTTCAAGAGCGGGGAACTTCCGGACAGCATTGCAGACATTGCGAAGGTGATGGCGGAATGGTGCCAAGAGGAGTGGGGCGGCGAGCCTTCGGACGGCTACCTGCGGAAGAAAATTACGGAATTACACGGCTCTATGAAGGTTTCAGAAAAATACGCGGATTGAATTACCGGCAATTACCGGCAATTGCCGGCTGCGGGTTGGAATGAATTGCGTCATGCTTCCCTTGTCGGCCGGGCGCTTCCCGGCGTCATCGGGGATGGCAGCGAAATGCAGACACAATCAACGAACGGCCGACGCATGATGCGGACGGTGGAAGCTGCGACCTATTGCGGCTCCAGCGCATCGACGTTCGAGAAGCTTCGCCTGTTCGGCGGCGGGCCGCGTTACGTGAAGCTCGGCCGGCGGGTCGTCTATGATCCCGCCGACCTCGACGCCTGGCTCGCCGCAAATCGGCGCACGTCGACATCTGACAAAGACGGTGGGTGCGCGTAATGCAGACCGAGGCGGCCCGCTCCGGCAAGGACACAACGCGTGAGATCAACAGCATTAGATTCCGATGGCATGAGCGGGTGCTCGCAGATCGGGCGTTGCCCCGAAGCGCGATCGCTGTTGCCGGCGTCATCATGCATCGCTTTCACGCTAGTCGGGGCTATGCGGAAATCTCGATCGCAATGATCGCCCGGACGCTCGGCATCTCGCCTCGTACTGCGATACGGGCGCGTAAGCGACTGATACGACGAAACTGGATTGCACTTCATGAAGCGAAGACTAGCCAAGCAAACGGGTGGGTGGCCAATCGCTACCACCTCACTTTCGGTAGCAATGGTGACGGAGCGGAAGTGGGAAAGCCCTCAATTGGCGAAGAGTGCGAGGCGGGGTGTCATTCGTGTCAGGTGGAGCAGTGTCCCGAATGCCAGTAGTGGGGTGACGCGGCCGACACTGGTCTATCTGTAGCACTCTGAAGGACGCTGTAACTCTGCTACCAAGAGGGAGTTTCAATAGAGCTCTCTGTCAATTTAAGAGGCAGTTCGGAATTCGAAACGTTGGGCCGCCGGCAGGCTTTGGAGGGCAACGGAGTGGCGAACAGTTCCGAAGACAAAAGGGCGCCCAGGCCTCCTCTGCCGTCGCCATCGGGTGCCGAGTGCGCGGCCATCGCCGAAGCCAAATCTCGTGTCGCCAACCGCAGGCCGAGGTTCACGACCGCGTTGCGAACGGACGCCAAGGGTAAGGCAGAACTCGGGCCTGAGTACTCCGATCACGCAGGCTGGGCGCTGCGCCTGACGGACCTGTTCGGCACGCGCGGCGAGGCGTTCCCGGCAACTCAACTCAATCACATCCTTGGCGCGGTCCAAAACAGTGAGGGCGGCTTCGATCGCACGAAAGCGAACGCGTTGCTCGCCGCGGTCGAGGGCGCGCGCCCCGCCGACGAACTGCAAGCGATGCTAGCCTTGCAGATGGCGGTCGCGCACGAACTCACGATGCAGGCCTTCCGGCGGCTTCACCGGGTCGACCAGATCCCGCAGTACGACAGCGCCGGCAACATGGCGGTCAAGCTGATGCGGGCATTCGCCGGGCATCTCGAGCTTCTGGCCAAGCTACAGAATGGCGGACGGCAAACCGTGCGCGTTGAGCACGTCCACGTTCACCCCGGCGGACAGGCCGTGGTCGGAAACGTGACCACAGGGGGAGGGGTGCGGAATGAAATCGGAAGCCAACCCCATGCACCCGAGGCCTTGCCCGCCGCAACGCGACAGCTCGCGGTTGAACCGAGCGCAGCGGTGCCTTGCCAAGACGCGGGCCGGGAGCCCGTGCCGGTGTCCAGCGGTGAAGGGGAAAGCGCGATGTCGGATGCACGGCGGCGCGAGGGGTAGTGGCGCCCCATTTGGTCAGCGGAACGGTTCGTGGAAGCATGGGCGCGCCACCAACGCCGCTTTGATGGCTCGAAAAGAAGTGTCCGAATGCGTTCGATGGATGCGTGAACTGGCGCTTGTCGTTCGGGAAGAGTAACCGCGACGATTTGCCTATTGGTGGCGCCCCGGTGGCGCCCCGGCGCATCCGCCGCCCGGCTGCAAGCTTCTAACCTATTGATTTCATTGGTGCCGGCTGCAGGATTTGAACCTGCGACCCCCTGATTACAAATCAGGTGCACTACCACTGTGCTAAGCCGGCTCCGTGGGCGTGGGGGCTTGCTGCCGCCGCGCCCGCTTCCCGATACCAAGGTGCGCCGTCCAAGGCAACGCCGGTTGATCAAGCCCCGACAACGGCCGGCGTGCGGCGGAGATGTCGGGACGTCTCGACCTCCTCGACAATGGCTGCCGCGACGTCGGCCCGGCGTACCTGGGCAGGCCGCCAGTCGCGGGCCTCGGGCAGAACG
>ERZ761609.2042-NODE-2042-length-15919-cov-9.893659_pt1 | contig 15919 bp, 15 predicted proteins | sample MGYA00511163_ERZ761609 | MGnify/ENA primary metagenome ERZ761609 (study PRJEB28899, sample SAMN02445070) | bioreactor sludge metagenome | biome: EBPR sludge | place: Australia: Brisbane, Thorneside Wastewater Treatment Plant | collected 2011-12-16 ... | reverse complement strand
TGGTCGACGGCAGTAAAATCCCCGAAGCGGCGGGTTAGATTTTTGGCTGAAATGGCGATGTCTTTGCCGGACAAGTTGCGCGGTTCAATCTTGGCTATTTCATGCCCGTTGCGGCTTTCTTCAGGCAGGAAAGCAATAAAGGCTTCCTCCAACGTACCCGTGTCGCTTTTGGTTTTCAGATCTTCCGCCGTTCCGGCGGCGATGATTTTTCCATTGTTCATCATGATGACGGTTTCAAAATCGTCTGCTTCTTCCATATAGGATGTTGCCACGATCACGGTGAGGTCGGGTTGCTCGGCACGGATATCGTCAATCAGTGTCCAGAATTGCTTGCGGGAGAGAGGGTCGACGCCCGTTGTCGGTTCATCGAGAATCAAGAGGTCGGGATCATGGATCAGGGCGCAGCACAGGCCGAGTTTCTGCTTCATACCGCCGGAGAGTTTCCCGGCGGGCCTGTCAAGAAAGGAGAAAAGCCCTGTGGCACGGGTCAGAATTTCTATGCGGCGATTGCGCTCGACCTTCCCGTGACCGTAAAGCCGTGCGAAAAACTCTAGGTTTTCACGAATGCTAAGTTCAGGATAAAGATTTTTCCCCAGGCCTTGGGGCATATAGGCGGCGCGTTGCTGCAATATGGCGCGCACTGATTTCTTGCGGACATCACCATCAAAAATAACAAGATCCCCGTCCTGCAATTTCTTGGCTCCGGCGATCAATCCGAGCAGCGTTGATTTTCCGACACCGTCCGGCCCGATAATGGCAACGCTCTGCCCTTTTTCAATGCGCAGAGTCACATCATCCAATGCAACCATTTTGCCGTAATGGTGGCGGATATGTTCTGCGCCGATCAGCATATCAGGGGGCCGCCTTTATGTCTTTTAACATGGTCAAATCTCCCTGCAGGCGGGTTGGCCAGTCCCGGTCTTTATCGCTCTTGATATAGGCCATACCGGGCAAGCCCGTTTTAACGTGGTCTATATATTTAGACAGCAACTCAGGGGGAATCCGGACCTTGACACGGAAGGTCAGTTTTTCGCGTTCCGTGCGGGTTTCCACCTGGCGCGGCGTGAATTGCGCTTCCGGCGAGATGTATGAAATATATGCCGGTATCGCTATATCAGGGGCGGCATCAAGAATAATGCGAGCTTCCTCTCCCAAACGCAATTTTCCGACCGTTTCCGTGGGGAGAAAAATTGTCATATAGACATCAGTGAGATCAAGCAACGTCACGGCCTTGCCGCCTGCACTCATCACCTCACCGGGTTCAACCAACTTGTAGAGGACGCGCCCTTTTCTGGAGGCTTTAAGATGCTGGTCTGTCAGTAGATCTTTCAGGCGCGCAACCTCTGACTCAGCGACCTCAATACTTTCCTCGGCGCTGGCAAGATTCTGTTTCGCGGCGGCTAATTGTGCTTCGGCGGATTGCTTGGCGTTGAAAGCCTGATCGCGGCGGCTTTCGGAGACAGCCTTGTCACGGGCTAATTCGTCGACGCGCGCGAATTCTTTGTCAGCCAACATACGAGCCGATTCAGCCTGTGCTACGGTTGAAGCGGCTGCGTCCTTTTTCTGAATGCTGGCGCGGACGTTAGCTTCAGCCCCGGCCAATGATGCGGCCAAGTCGCTGAGGTCAAGTTCGGCAATAATATCACCGGCCTCTACCATCTGTCCCTCTTCAACGGGAACAGACAGGACGCGTCCGCCATGTCGCGTGGCAATGTCGATACTTTGTGCTTCGATGCGGCCATTACCATAGGCTATGCCTTCAAGATCATTGTCTGCCTGAAAGATGGTATAGTAATACGCGCTGGCTGCGATGATTGCGGACAAGGCTATGGTCAGCAAGACCCTCTTTTTTTTCCTGTTCATAGGGGTGTCCTTCCTTCTATTGGAACGCGGTGGTTTATAAGAGATAAAAAGAAAATGTCTAAATAATCTGTGACATGGCGCTCTATATTCACCTTGTCCGGCTCTTTAAAAAATTGCGTCAGCATGCCCATGATATAAAACAGAAAGGCCTCGGCGATAACTTCAGGTGTTTTAAAAAGGACGCTTGTGCGTGCTTCTATTTTTTTAAGATAAGTCACCAGTATTTCACGTGCTTCGTCGTGATAGAGCATGTGTTTGTCGATGAGGTACTGGAACTCTTCTGTATATTCACATTTGAGCAATGTGATGGCCAGGCGGCGTTTGTAATCAGACGAACGGACGATGGTCAACAAGGTCTCCGTGCTGGATTGATGCAAATGCTCAATACTGGCTTCCGCTGTGTCTTCGTGCAGCTTTGTTCGAAAAGAATCCAGTAGCGGAATAACGGCCTTATCGATGATCTGCACTAAAAGTTCGTTCTTGTTCTTGAAGTACCAGTAAATCGCACCGCGTGTCACATTCGCTCTTGCGGCAATTTGCTCAACCGTTGTCGCAGCAGCACCTCTTTCAAAGAACACTTCTTCGGCAGCGGCCATAATATCCTGCTTTGTGGCGAGACCCTGTTCTTTTTTCTTATTTACCTTGTTCATCACGAGATCGCTTTACATCTTTACTATTACAGAATTTCCGTGCATACATGACTGTATGGATAAATTTTGATGCTTTGTCAATGGAAAGGGTAAGTCTTAGGATGAAAATTGAGAAAACCATTCGGGTCTTGCCCCTTGTCGCTTTATGGACGTTAAGCGCTTGTTCCCTTGCCCCAGATTTACACAAACCTGTAACATCCTTGCCGCAAAACTGGCAACTCTCCGGTGAATCCGCGATCCGACAAGAAGGGCCGTGGTGGCGCGCTTACAACGATAAAAATCTTGAGGAATTCGTTTCGCGGGCTTTGTCTTATAACAGCGACATACAGTTGGCGGCGGCGCGGGTCGATGAAGCGCGTGCTATTGCCGGTAGTGCAAGGGCGCAGCGTATGCCCAACGTCAGCGCAGGGGGAGCAGCATCCCGCGGAGATCTGGGCGCTGGAATACTTCCAGGTGACACAACTGTGGAGGACAGCTTTGTCTTAGGTGCACTTTTATCCTTTGAAATTGATTTATGGGGGCGATTGGCAAACGCGGATAAAGCAGCACGACAACAATTGCTTGCCGTACAAGCCAATGCACAAACAGTTGCGCTGGGCGTGACAGCTGAGACAGCATCGAATTATTTTGCCATTGCTTCTCTTAATGAGCAGATTTCTATTACGCGCAAAACGATCAAGACAAGGCAAAAGGCCTATGATCTCGAAAAGAAGCGCCTGGACAAAGGCGATATAGACGCCTTGTTAGCGCGTCAAGCCGAAGCGCAACTGATCGCCGTGCAGGCGCGCCTGCCTGTGCTGGAACAACAGCGTGAACAAAGATTATCCGCCCTTTCTGTATTGCTCGGAGAGTCGCCCCGGGAAATTATGGACTCCGGGGTCTTTATGGAGGCGAATAAAACCGTTCTTCCCGCTTTACCGCCCTTGCCGGAAAAAGAGGCCGCTTCTGTGATTGTATCGCGTCCCGACATCAGGGCAGTGGAGCATTCGCTGGAGGCAGCAAACGCGGATATAGGCGTGGCCCGTGCTGCCTATCTTCCCCGCCTGTCTTTGTCTGGTTTACTTGGGGGGGCTTCAGGCGATCTTGATTCTCTGCTGAAGAGCAGTTCGCGCAGTTGGAGTCTTGGCGCTAACACTACGATGCCTTTGCTGGATTTTGGCCGTGCGCGGTCACAAGTCGAACTAGCCGAGGCGCGCGAGAAGCAGGCATATCTGGGCTACGAAAAAACCGTCCGTGTGGCTTTCCGCGAAATCAAGGATGCCCTGACAGCGCGGGATAAAACAAAAGAACAGCTTGTTGCCTTGGACAAACAGGTCGCTGTTTTACGAGATTCTTCACGTCAGGCGCGTAAGCGCTTTGACTCTGGTTATTCAAGTTATATCGAGGTGCTGGATTCAGAGCGCAGCCTTTACGAGGCGGAATTGTCACAGGTGGAAGCCAAACGTCAATTGCTCCAATCTAGTGTTGATTTATATAAATCCATAGGAGGAGAGAACTGAGATGGGTTGGATTGCACGAGGATTGCTGCTGCTTGGCGGTATTATCGCCAGTTGGTTTGTAGCGCCGGACGCTAATAATTTTCATTTTATCAGTTTTGTTGCTGCCATGCTGCTGTTTACAGGAGCGGTAGCAATAGCTGCTTTTGGTCCGGCGATTTTTGCTTTTTTCCGCAATTTGTTACGCAACGGAAAGTCATGAATAAGTAATGGAAAAATTAACGCCAGATATCTCAACCCATTCCCTCACCCAGCTCGCCGACGAAGTTGACAGGCTTTTTCAGGCAAAACTGTCCCGTGCTACGATGGGGCTGTCTCCAGCAGGCTTGACGGAGGTTTATGTTTCTTGGCTGGCGCATCTTGCGCTGTGTCCGGGGCGTATGGCGGCATTGGCTTGTTTCCCGTTCCATCACTTTAAGGATCTGGCTGTGCAGGCGATGGAAGAGCCAAACCCTGCCGCCAGCCCTGATCCTCGTTTTAAATCCAAAGATTGGTCGGCATTCCCATGGAAAGGCTATGTCGATCTGTTTCATGCATCTGAAGAGTTTTGGGAACTAGCGACTAAGAATATACGAGGTTTGTCCCCCCAATATGAGCATGCCATATCCTTTGCGGCGCGTCAGATTCTTGACGCTGTATCCCCCGCCAATTTCATTCCGACCAATCCGGAATTGATAAGGGAAACCATGCAACAAGGCGGGATGAACCTTGTGCAAGGCGCAGCGAACGCGCTTGAGGATTTTAACCGCAATATGTCTGGACAGCCCGAAGAAGGCATGGAGAATTTCAAGATCGGTACGGATCTCGCCACCGCCAAGGGCAAGGTTGTTTTCCGCAACGAGCTGATTGAACTGATCCAGTATGATCCGGTGACAAAGGATGTGTATAAGGAACCCATCCTGATCCTTCCCGCCTGGATCATGAAATACTATATTCTCGACCTGTCACCACATAATTCGCTGGTCAAGTGGCTGGTGGAACAAGGACATAGCGTCTTTATCGTGTCGTGGAAAAATCCTACGGCGGAAGACCGCAATCTGGGCATGGATGACTATGTCGCGTCCGGCGCGCTCGCCGCCTTGGATGCGGTGTCTTCGATCACGGATGGCGCGAAAATTCACTTGACCGGCTATTGCCTTGGTGGGACGCTTTCCATGATCACGATGGCGCTTCTGGCACATGACGGTGACGAAAGAATTAAAAGTCTGTCGCTTTTGGCTGCACAAGGGGATTTCACCGAAGCGGGCGAGATGATGGTTTTTGTCACGCCGAGTGAGGTCGCCTATCTCGAAAACATGATGTGGGCGCAAGGTTATCTCGATACGAAGCAGATGGCGGGCGCGTTTCAGATGCTACGCTCCTACGACTTGATCTGGTCGCGGCTGGTGAAGGAATACATGCTGGGACAGCGCTCCAAGCCTTTCGATATCATGGCATGGAATGCCGATGCCACACGCATGCCCTATAAGATGCACAGCGAATATCTGGAAAGACTTTATCTGAACAATGAGTTTTCCAACGGGCATTACACCGTTCTTGGTAAAACAATTGCGCCGAAAAATATTACAAGCCCGGTTTTTGCCGTAGGAACGGAAAAAGATCATGTCGCGCCATGGAAGTCCGTCTATAAAGTTCATCTGATGGCGGGTGGCGATATTACATTTGTGTTAACAGGCAAGGGGCATAATGCCGGGATCGTCAGCGAACCCGGGCGCGAAGGCCGCGCCTACCGGATAGCGGAAAAGAAAGCAGGTAATCCCTATAAATCTCCGGAGCAATGGGAGCAGGACGCGGAATTGCGCGATGGTTCCTGGTGGCTGGCGTGGGGGGACTGGCTTAAAAAGCAGAACGGCAATGAAAAAATTCATGCCCCAAAAAAAGCAGGGAATGAAAAATATAAAATTTTGGGCGATGCGCCCGGATCTTACGTTTATCAGAAATAGAAGAGTTTGCTATGAAGGCAGGAGTAAATGAGCGGCGACAGAAGGCAATAATGTGGAGTAATACATCGTGCATTTCCTGATAGAGCTTATTCAAGCCATAGGCCTCGGCCTTGCGATTATTCTGCCGCTGGCCAATCCGGTGACGACCGTTGCTCTTTTTCTGGGACTGTCTCAAGGGATGTCGAAAGAGGAGATGAACCGTGAAGCCATGATGGCTTCCGTGTATGTCTTTATGATCATGATGGTCGCGTTCTACGCGGGCCAGTTGGTTATGAGCACATTCGGCATTTCTATTCCCGGGCTGAGAATAGCGGGGGGGTATGATTGTGGCCTTCATCGGTTTCAAGATGCTCTTTCCTGTTAAGGAGGCGGCAAACGATATGAGAGACATCGTATCAAAAGATATGCAAAAGCATGGTCGGGACAGTATCGCGTTTATTCCACTGGCAATGCCGAGCACGGCAGGGCCGGGAACGATTGCGATGATTATTAGCGGCGCGGCAACGATTGAAACGCAATATACGTCCCCTTCGCTGGTCATCCAGCTTGCCCCAGCCTGCATTTTCCTGAGCGTTGCCGCAATCCTCTGGATATGCCTGCGCAGCGCGCGCGTTATCATGAGGGTGCTGGGCAAGGGCGGCGTCGAGGCTTTTTCACGTCTTATGGGATTTTTGCTGGTGTGTATCGGCGTGCAGTTCATCATTAACGGTGTATTCGAATTGATGGCGACAATGCCGCTAAAAGCTCTGTAAACGCAGATTTACGGAGAAAATTTTAAAATGAAGAGTAAAAAGGTAAAACAATGAAACTTACGTTCCTAGGCGCCACCGGAACAGTCACGGGATCCAAATATCTGCTTGAAAACGACGGAAAAAGATTTCTGATTGATTGCGGTCTTTTTCAGGGCTTAAAGGACCTGCGGCTTAGGAACTGGGAGAAACTGCCTTTTGATCCCGCGTCTATTGATGCGGTTATATTGACCCATGCTCACCTGGATCATACGGGCTATCTGCCCCTGCTGGTCAAGAACGGATTCAGAGGGCCGGTCTATTGTTCTGCCGCTACCGCCGATCTTTGCGGCATCCTGTTGCCGGACAGCGGCTATCTGCAAGAGGAAGACGCCGCCCGTGCTAATCGGTATGGCTATACGAAACACGCACCGGCCTTGCCTCTTTATACGCAGGACGACGCCTACAACGCATTGGAGCGTTTGAAGCCGGTGACATTGGGGGCAGAGCATAGACTGAACGACATGCTGTCTTTCCACATGACGCGGGCGGGGCATATTATTGGCGCAACCTGTGTGACAATCACGGATGGACATACCAAAATTGTTTTTTCTGGCGATCTGGGCCGCCAGAACGATCCCGTCATCAAGCCGATGGCGCAGATACAGGAAGCGGATTATCTTGTTCTGGAGTCCACGTATGGCGACCGGCTGCACAGTCCTTCCGATCCGCTGGATCAACTGGAAGATATTATCAAGAGAACGGTCTCCCGTCGCGGTACAATCGTCATCCCGGCCTTCGCGGTCGGACGTGCGCAAAGCCTGATGTATTATATTTATACGCTGAAGGCGGCGGGCCGTATTCCTCATATCCCCGTCTATCTTGACAGCCCGATGGCAACCAGCGCGACAAGCTTGCTGAAAGAACATTCTGCAGAGCACCGTTTGTCTGATGCGCAATGCGCGAAAATATGCGACAGCGTGATCTACACGAAGACAGTGGCAGAGTCGAAGGCGATCTATAGCAAAAACAACGGCCTTCCATCCATTATCATCTCGGCAAGCGGCATGGCAACCGGCGGACGTGTCCTGCACCACCTGAAAGCCTATATCGGAGACTCGCGAAACACGGTTGTCCTCGCCGGATATCAGGCGGCGGGAACACGCGGCGCGCGGCTGGAACGGGGCGAAAAAGAAATCAAGATACACGGATTTCTTTATCCCGTACGTGCCGAGATTTGCGCGCTTGATAATGTATCGGCCCATGGCGACTATCGGGAAATTATGGACTGGTTAAGGCATTTCCGTGAACAGCCGCGTAAAACTTTCCTGACCCATGGTGAACCGGAAGCGGCTGCGGCCTTTAAGGCGAAGATCGAGGAAGAGCTGGGCTGGGAAGTCGAAATTCCCGCCTATGCCCAAAGCGTTGATTTATAATGGGGGCTTCCAGCATGAAAGATGATGCCGATTCCAGATTGTTGCAGGGCAGGCACCGCTATACGTCGGATCTGGTACGCAGCCTGAAAATATGGATGCAGTTCCGCAAGGGATTTTATCATTTGCGCAATGTGAAGCAATGCGTGACCTTCTTCGGATCAGCGCGATTCGATGAAAACCACGAATATTACAAAATGGCTTACGATACGGCCTATAAGCTCGGAAAAGCGGGTTTTTCTATCATGACAGGCGGCGGGCCGGGAATTATGGAGGCAGCTAACCGAGGGGCGAGGGACGCGGGGGCGCTTTCGATCGGATGCAACATCAGGCTTCCTCGGGAACAAACACCAAATCCTTATCAGGACATATCGCTCACGTTCGATCATTTCTTCATCCGCAAGGTCATGCTGCTGAAATACTCTCAGGCGTTTGTCCTTTTGCCCGGCGGGTTTGGTACGATGGACGAGATTTTTGAAACCGCCACGCTGATACAGACCGGAAAGATATGTGATTTTCCTGTCATCGCCATGGGTCACGATTACTGGAAAAGCCTGGGGCCATTTATCAGCCGAACCATGATTGATTCCGGCACGATAGATAGAGACGATCTTGATTTCTTTAAAATAGCCGACCATCCGGACGATGTTCTTTCCATCATATCCATGGCAGAATTCCCATGTGGCAAGAATGTTCAGGATAATCTGGTTCATCAAGTATAAGGACGGAGACTATGAGCGGGAAATTGATGGAAAATATCACATTCGACGAACTGGCAATCGGACAGTCGGCGGAACTTACCCGCACCCTGACGCAGAAGGACATCGACCTTTTTGCCGTTGTTTCCGGCGATACCAATCCCGTGCATCTTGATGAAAATTATGCCGAGCACAGCCTGTTTCAGGGCGTGGTTGCCCACGGCATGTGGACGGGTGGGCTGATTTCAACCGTTCTGGGCACGATGCTTCCGGGACTTGGCACGATCTATCTGGGGCAGGAGATGCGTTTTGCAAAGCCTGTGCGACTGGGCGATACGCTGACGGTGCGCGTCACGGTCAGGGAAAAGAAAGCTGGAAAGCCTGTCGTCATCCTTGATTGCCTGTGCCGCAACGATAAGGGCGAAACAGTTCTTGAGGGGGTGGCGACGATATTGGCACCGACGCAAAAGCTGAGACTGGAAAGACCTGAACTGCCGTCGGTGCTGGTCTGCCCACACGATCATTATAAGGCTATCATCGAAACCTGCAGCAAACTGGGGCGGCTAAAAGTGGCGGTGGCTCATCCCGTATCGTCAAATGTGATCGAAGCTGTTCTGGAGGCCGTGGAAGAAAATTTAATAGATCCTATTCTCATCGGTCCATTGTTGCGGGTTCGGGAAGCATGCGTAAAGGCCGGGGTCAAACCTGATATGTTCAAGATCGTCGATGTCGAACATAGCCATGAGGCCGCCGCTTTGGCAGCTTCCATGGCGGCAAAGGGCGATGTTGAAGCCATTATGAAAGGATCTTTGCATACGGACGAACTTCTGGGTGCTATTGTGGGATCAAATTCCGGCCTTCGCACGGAGCGGCGCATTTCTCACGCCTATATCATGAATATCATGACGTATCATAAACCGCTAATTATCACGGACGCGGCCATAAACATCGCCCCGACGCTGGAACATAAAGCCGACATCACGCGCAATGCGATAGACCTCTGGCGCGTTCTGTTCGGGGATGACAGGAAACCGAAAGTCGCTCTGCTTTCTGCGGTCGAGACCGTGACGAGCGATATGCCGTCCACCATCGATGCCGCCGCTCTTTGCAAAATGGCTGATCGCGGACAAATCACGGGGGCTGATCTTGACGGTCCTCTCGCCTTTGACAATGCGATTGATAGGGAGGCGGCTTCGGATAAGGGCATTACCTCTCCTGTGGTGGGCGATGCCGATATTCTTGTGGTTCCCAACATCGAGTCCGGTAATGCGCTGGCCAAGCAGATGATCTTCCTCGGTCATGCCGATGCTGCGGGCATTGTTCTGGGGGCGCGCGTACCTGTCATTCTGACCAGCCGCGCGGATAGTACGCGCACGCGGCTTTTTTCCTGCTGTGTGGCATTGGCGTTATCGCGTGCGCGAAAAGAGGGGCGGATAAAATAAAATGAACCGCTATATCCTTATTCTCAACACCGGGTCTTCCAGCGTCAAGTTTCGTGTTTTCGGCATGGAGGAAAACCTGCCGCTCGTGGCCGGAGGAAAGGTGACGGATATCGGCACGACGCCTGCTTTTAAGGCAAGCAAAGAAACAGGGGGTGAGCATAAAGTCTCTCTGCCTCTAAACACATCCCATGCAGATTCCGTTGAGCTTATCTTGCAATGGCTGGCGGCAGAGGGAATATCCGCACAGGATATCGTGGCGGCGGCACACAGGATTGTCCATGGCGGCGACCGGTATGTTGCCCCGACATTGCTGGAACAGGACGCAATGAATTATCTGCGTTCGCTCTCGTCCCTTGCGCCGCTGCACCAGCCGCACAACCTTTCCGGCGTGGATATTTTTGCAAATGCTCTGCCGGACGTCCCCCAATACGGCTGCTTTGATACTGCGTTCCATGCGGAACATGACGAAATGCACGCATCCTTCGCCCTGCCTGCCAAAATCCGCAACAGAGGCGTTCGCCGCTACGGCTTTCACGGCTTGTCCTATGCCTGGATTGCGCATTGCCTCAAGACAGATTACCCGCATCTCTCCGCTGCGCGCGTGGTGGTCGCGCATCTGGGAAACGGGGCCAGTCTTTGCGCGATCAAAAACATGAAAAGCGTTGATACAACGATGGGGATGACGGCGCTCGACGGGCTGCCCATGGGAACGCGCAGCGGCGCAATTGATGCCGGCGCGGTATTTTACATGATAAACCATCTTGGGCTGGGCGCTGCTGAAACCGAACGCATTCTTTATGAAGACTCCGGCCTGAAAGGGCTATCCGGGATTAGCAACGACGTTAAAACCCTGTCGGAAAGCGAAGATGAACGCGCCGCCTTTGCTCTCGATTATTTCTGTCTGAAGACCGCGCAACACATCGCCGGAATGGCTGTATTCATCGGCGGTATGGACGTTCTTGTTTTTACCGGCGGCATCGGTGAAAATGCGCCGACGCTCCGCGAAAGGATCATGGCGCATCTGTCCTTCATGCCGCGATTTGAACATCTTGTCATTGCCGCCAACGAAGAACGTGGCATGGCGCAGGATATTTTTAGAAAACTGAGAAAGGAATTGTAAAATGGGCGAAACAAATAAGAGATTTACACGGCAAGTGGCCATTGTGACAGGCGCAGGCATCGGTCTTGCGACCGCTGAATTGCTTGCAAAAGAAGGCGCGAAAGTTATTGCCGTTGATATTATTCCGGATCGCCTGGATGCATTGCAGAAAAAAGACCAATCCGGAAATATTGTCACCGTATGTGGAGACCTTTTAGAGGAAGATACGATCCGCGCCATTTTATCGCTTACGAAGGGGCAGGTCGATATTCTGGCCAACGTTGCCGGGATTATGGATGGATTCTTGCCCGCCGCAGAAGTGGACGATGCCACATGGGATCGCGTCATGGCCGTGAACGTGACCGGCATTATGCGTCTTTCCCGCGCGGTGTTGCCGCTTATGCTGGCCGCCCGCAAAGGCTCCATTATCAATGTCGCATCCGGGGCGGGATTGCGCGGCAGTGCGGCTGGCGCGGCGTATACAACGTCGAAACATGCCGTCATCGGCCTGACAAAAAGCACTGCCTTTATGTATGCCAAGGACGGCATCCGCGCAAATGTCGTTGCCCCTGGCGGCGTTAAAACCAGTATTGAAGCCCCCTTCAAATCATCTTTGGCGCAAGAATGCATAGTGCCGGTGATGCAGGCTGTCGTTCCGCCTATGGCAGAGCCGGAGCAGGTTGCCGATGTTATCGGTTTTCTGGCCAGCGATGCCGCATCAAACATTAATGGCGCGATCTTGCCTTGCGATGGCGGATGGTCGGCTATTTAATGGAATAGGAAGGGGTCTCCTTATGAAAGGTTTGATCGTCGGTCTGGCCAATGACCAGTCAATTGCGTGGGGCTGCGCGAAGGCTTTTCGGGCGCAGGGGGCGGATCTCGCCATCACATGGTTGAACGAAAAAACGAGGGCCTTTGTTGAGCCTTTGGCGCAAGAGGTATCCGCGCCGATATTCCTGCCGCTGGACGTCACGGATGAAGCGCAGATGGATGCGGTCTTTGCAGAGGTTAAAGCGCTATGGGGACGGCTTGATTTTATCCTTCATTCGATTGCTTTCGCCCCGAAAGAGGATTTGCAAAGCCGCATCACGGATTGTTCGGTGGAAGGGTTCAAGACGGCAATGGATATATCCTGCCACTCCCTGATCCGGCTAGCGCGCCGGGCGGAACCTCTGATGGAGGAGGGGGGATCAATCCTGACGATGAGTTATTATGGCGCCGAAAAAGCGATTGAGCATTATAATTTGATGGGGCCTGTTAAAGCGGCTCTGGAATCCTCGGTGCGCTATCTGGCACGGGACCTCGGTGCAAAGAATATCCGCATCAATGCGCTGTCTCCCGGCCCGGTGAAAACCCGCGCGGCTTCCGGTTTAAGTCATTTTGATGCGTTGATGGAAAAAGCCGCCGCGCATGCGCCTATCCGCAGCCTTGTGTCCATCGAGCAGATCGGAGAAGCCGCAGCATTCCTTGCCTCGGACAAGGCAAAAAACATTACAGGCCAGACGATTTACGTTGATAACGGATATAATACGATAGGGTGAACCTGCCGTAAGCACCCTTGGTACCCGTGCACATCCTTAGTGAATTTCTTGGTGGGGCACTTTTGTTATTCTTTTATAATACCTTGATTGATATTTGAAAAGTTGGAATGATTAGGTAGAATACACCACCATTCATTCCACTTCCAGAGACCACCCTTGCCTACCATGCGCAAAAGCGCGCTGTTGGCGCTTACTTCGCGATAAAGAATACGCACCAAACTGCGGAGACTACCGATCTAAGGGCAGAAACGGCTGTTTCTCTCCAAACCGCAAGAACTGGTTTGGCGCCTTTTCCGTAGGTTAGGGTTCATAGGAAGAGAAGGTTAAGCGACTTCGAATGTCTTGCGGATCATTCCGCCGACAAAAGCATCTGACCTTTTGTCTCGCTTGGCTATTTCGCGGATAGTCATTCCGTTAAAGTGTTCGTCTCGCCAAATGAACCCACGGACCAAATCACGCAATTCATGTGCGGGCAGATCAAACATATCCTCCGGCGTCCCAGTTTCAGGGGGTCGTATGACTACGGCGCCATGCCAGGACTTACCGACCCTGAAATCGACTTGCAAACAAATATCTTCTATAACTCTTGCGCCGCTGACCAAGTCTCCAGAGATACAACTGGCTTTTGTCCCCCTTCATATATTTGGTTCTTGTGCTTTAACTTGCCGATATAAAGTGGACTGGCCAAAAGCGTATAAAGCATGCCGCGTGTAAAATTGTTACCTGCTTTTGTTCTATCCCCATCGCGGTTCAAGATTTCAATAAGCTTTATAACGCTCCTAACCTTCAAGTATGTTTCGTATATCTTCCGAACAAGCCCCGCCTCTTTTTCATTAATAAGCAAATTACGATCCTTTAGATCGTAGCCGAGCGGGATCGGACCGCCCATCCAAATCCCTTTTTTCTTGCTGGCTGCAATCTTATCGCGAATTCGCTCCCCGGTGACCTCACGCTCAAATTGCGCAAATGAAAGCAGGACATTCAGAGTCAGCCGACCCATAGAAGTTGTTGTGTTGAAAGATTGTGTGACACTGACAAAGGTCACCTGATGCTTATCAAAAAGCTCCACGAGCTTGGAAAAATCCATAAGTGATCGCGTCAGACGGTCGATCTTATAAACAACGATGATATGAATCTTTCCAGCTTTAATGTCTTCAAGAAGTTTCTGGATGCTCGGACGCTCGATATTACCGCCAGAATACCCCCCATCATCATAGGTCGTTTTTACAGGAACCCAGCCCTCGGCCTTCTGGCTGGTAATATAGGCAAGGCACGCCTCCCGTTGTGCATCCAGCGAGTTAAAATCCTGATCAAGCCCCTCTTCGGTAGATTTGCGGGTATAGACAGCGCAATTCTTGACCGTAGGGTTCACAGATGACTCCTCGGGCGCCGCTTCACGCCGAAGAATAGCCAGCCATTCCAACGCGTATACCTCACGTTTTGGCCGATCATGAGCTATAGAAGCGCGTTCTATAGCTCATAGCGCTCACAAAATACGTAATAAGCAAAAATAAGGCTGTCGCCAAGACAGCTAATATTTACCAACTTTCCTAAATCCCGCTGAGCGGCATAAGCCAGCAATTATTCTTCTCCCGTGTCTCCCAGCGCAGAAAATTGACCATGCTGTCGACCTGGTCGTCGTGACGACCATTGGGGAACTGAAGCAGCTCATTGCGAAACTGGTCCAGCCATTCGGCCTGGCGAGGCAGGAACACACGACCCTCCTCGATCAGGTTCGTAATTGCAGCGGCGCGGGTGGCTTTATTACCTTCGGGCTTGATGCAACGAACCTCGTCGATGGGCAGCTTATATTTCTGCGAAACCTCCTGATACAAAATGGTACCTGACCCCGCGTCTTCGAACAGCAGTTCGACAATCGGATATTTGCGCGCCGCGGCGTAAACGGTTTTGAGCAGGTCGGGATAGAGCATCTTTTTACGGATCACATCGACCAGATAGTAATATTTATCCTGATACACCTGCCAGACCGTGCAGACGCTCCAGTCGTTGAGCTCGCCGTCCTTCATGGCCGTGTCCCAGCTCATGACGTAGCGGTCGCCATTTTTGAACGGCGGCGGGTTTTCGTAGAACTGGAATTTGTCCCACTGGAAGATCTGGCCGTTTTCGGGGATCGGACGTTGCTGGTATTGCGGCAAAAACGAATGATCGCCCATTGTCCGGCGCAGCTGGTTCAAATCGTCCAGCGACTCGTATTCAGGTAGCAGCACGTCGCCCGGGCTGCGCTTCCAGACACGACCGCCGCCAAGAGGGATTTCCTGATACTCCTCGGCGATTGCCGGCAGGTTCAGGACCGTCCAGCCGCCCTGCTCGAGCAGGTAGCCGGTCAGGTCGTCCATGTGCAGGCGCTGCATGACCACGATGATGCAGCCTTTTTTCTTATCATTGAGCCGGGACAGCAGGGTGTTTTTCATACGGTTGATGACCTCCTCGCGGCGCTGCGGCGAGAAAACGTCATCCGCCTTGATCGGATCATCAATAATCAAAAAATCGGCGCCAAGGCCGGTATTAGCACCGCCCATGGAAACGGCCCGGCGATGCCCGCCGGCAGTTGTATAAAAGATTTCTTCGGTATTTTTGGTCGCACTCAGGCCCGTGCCCGGGAAGAGCTCGCGATACTCGGGGGATTGCATCACTTTGCGGCAGCTGCGCGACAAGTCGAGCGCCAGCACATCCCCGTAGCTCAGGCAGGTAATGGCCAGGGTCGGGTCATGCCCCAGCAGGAAAGCCGGGAAAGCGATCGAACAGCAAACCGACTTCAGGTAGCGCGGCGGCAGGTTGATGATCAAAAACCGGTTCTCACCGCGACGACAGCGCTCAAGCTGATAGGCAATGGCATCGATATGCGGGCCGTGGATGTACGGCTTGTGGGGCTGCAGCAACATCTGCGACCGGGCGATGAACAGGGCGAGGTTGTTGCGCAGAATGGCTTGAGTCAGACGTTTATTCGATGTCATCATGAACCTCGCTCTGTTTTTTGAAAAGCGCAAGGATTTGCGCATCCTCCG
>ERZ761609.2041-NODE-2041-length-15921-cov-803.479579_pt1 | contig 15921 bp, 9 predicted proteins | sample MGYA00511163_ERZ761609 | MGnify/ENA primary metagenome ERZ761609 (study PRJEB28899, sample SAMN02445070) | bioreactor sludge metagenome | biome: EBPR sludge | place: Australia: Brisbane, Thorneside Wastewater Treatment Plant | collected 2011-12-16 ... | reverse complement strand
ACCGAGATCAGCCAGATCACCTCGGTGATCAAGGAGATCGCCGATCAGACCAACCTGCTGGCGCTGAACGCCGCCATCGAAGCGGCGCGGGCCGGCGAGCAGGGGCGAGGATTCGCGGTGGTCGCCGATGAGGTGCGCAAGCTGGCCGAGCGGACCGGCAAGGCAACGCAACAGATCAGCGACCTGGTCAGCGTCATCCATGCCGAAACCACGACCGCGGTCGATGGCATGCGCGCCGGAGCGACGCAGGTCGGCGAGGGGGTTCAACGGGTCACTGCGTCGAAGCAAATCCTGCAGCGGATCAAGGTCGAGATGGACGAGACGATCCGGCGCGTCGAGGAGATCTCGCAAGCGTCGATCGGCCAGAACGCGGCGATGGCACAACTGGCGGAAAACGTCAGGCAGGTATCGGCGATGACCGGCGCCAGCGTCTCGCTTGCCAGCCAGACCGACGCCATGGTGCGCGAACTGACGGCGATGGTCGATCGGATGGAGAAGGCCGTCGGCCAGTTCTCGGTCTAGAAAGCACCGCCGCGGCTACTGCCGCTTGCCCTGCCGCCGGGCCGGCCTGGCCGGCGAGTTCCGGCCGGTGGCCGGGGCGGCGGATCAGCCGTTTTTGCTGCCCGCTTCGTCGGCCAGTCCAGCGAAGCCGAGGATCCACTCGAGCGCCTCGATCTGGCAGCGGTTTACCGCGGCGAGATCGTGGCCGCAGGCCGCGGCCAGCGTTTCGATCGCTTCCTGGTCACCGCCTTCGCAGGCGATGGCCAGTTCGAGGTAAGGCGCGTGCCTGCCGCTGCGCTGCAACAGCGCGTCCGTCACCTCGGCCGGCAGGCTGAAGTTCTCCAGCGCTCGCGGCATGGTCATCGCAAAGATTCGGTCGATCATCGACAGGACGCCGACGATGAAGAGGTCGCGGCGTTCGCTTTCCGGCATCTGGCTGCCGGCGAGAAGCTCCATGAAACGACCGCGGACCAGGGCTGATTCGCGCCAGGCGTGCTCCATCGGGTGCCTGTCTTCGGGGCGCTGGCTCGAGAAGAGCAGCAGCGTCGCCCAGCGATAGAGTTCGTCGTGGCCGAGATAGGCGATCGCCTGTTTCAGGTCCCTGATCGGACTGCGCAGCCGGAAAGCCGGCGAATTGACGACCCGCAGCAGACGCAGGACCAGCGTCGGATCTGCCCAGGCCTTGTCTGCCAGTTCGTCGGGGCTGGCCTGCCGGCGAATCGCATTGAGCAACTCCATCGCCGCAACCTTGTACGGTGGCACGACGACATTGCTGTCCACCTGCTCGCGGCAACCGACGAACTCGCCATGGAAGAAGGCGAAGCGCAGCAGCCGGCAAGCCTCATACATCTCGAGAAAATCGACGTTCATGGCCACCAGGGGCTTGTGCTCGAGGCGTCCTGCCAGCCGTCGCTGGACCGCCAGGAGATCGGGCGGAGCGAGGCGTCCGGCATCGACCAGGATGTAGTCCACCAGCGCAGCAAGCCGCTCGTCGCTAGCGAGAAGTTCCTGCGCACAGGCAAGGGAAAAGCCCATTTCGCGCAGGCGGGACATGCCCGCAAAGAGCGTTTCCCCCTCGTCTGCCGGTCCCTCGTCATGCCACGCAATGTGGAGAACGACGTTGCGCGTCGGCAGAGCGGACAGCGCCGGATGCTCGAGAACGCTGATGCCCACCGGCAGAAAGACCAGCCGCTGCGCGAGCAGCGCCTCCAGCCGGGCGCGCGCAAAGTGCCAGAGAAGAGCGTCCGCGAACAACCGGCGCGACGGCCCCTGCCACGGTGCGGCGTGCGCCGGCCGCGGCCTCTCGACGGTCAGCTCGTGGGCAACAACGCGCTGCTCGCGGTCGAGCATCGGGCGATGTCGCAGGTAGCTGTCCTGCGCCACGGCGACGGCAGGCGGTGTTGGCGGCGGTGTTGGCAGCGGCGGTGGTGCGGCGACAGTGTGTTCCACCTGCCGCGGGCGAAACAGGGACAGCAGGCTCTTGAACACTTCGCTCTCCCCAAGAGTCGATGGCGCGGGCGTCAAGGTTACCGATCGGCGCCTGCCTGTCAACTGCCGCCGGCCGGTCGACCAGACCACGGGCATCGATCACGGCGGCGGCGCTCTCGGCCGCAGCCGCGCCGACGAGAACGCCGACCGGCAGCAGAGCGCGGGCGATCGGCTCGCTGCCAGCCGCCGGACGGCACGGTTCAGGAGACGCGGCTGGTGGCGGGAAGCCGCAGCACCATGCCCTCGTCGGGTTCGAGGACCAGTTGCTCCAGTCTGAGCCGCCCTGGCGAAGTCATTGCCGTTGACAGCAAGAGGTCGGCCGCATCGCCGGACAGCGGCAGCGCCAGTCGCCGACGCTCGGTGCCGAAGTTGAGCAGAACGAGCAGGGCGCTGCCCGGATCGCCGCGCAGGTAGGCGAAAACATCCGGCTGGCCGGCGTCGAGCGACCGGTAGGAACCGTCGGCGAGCGCCGGCTCGGCTCGTCGCAGTGCGGTCATGGCACGGAAGAAGCCGAGCGGCGAGTTCGGGTCGGCCGACTGGCTGGCGACGTTGCGCGTCCTGCAGTCCGGCGCCAGCGGCAGCCAGGAGCGGACCCCGGCAGCGGCAAAGCCGGCGTTCGCCGAGGCATCCCACTGCATCGGCGTACGCTGCGGGTCGCGGCCGACGAGATGGGCGATTTCCGGCTGCCTGAGCGCCGGTGGGTCCTGCATCAGCGCCAGCGGCAACGGCACGTCGAGCATGCCGATCTCGTCGCCGTAATAGCAGGTTGGCGTGCCGCGCAGCGTCAGCAACAGCATCGTCGCGACGCGTGCCTGGCGCGACCCGACGCGGGTCGCCAGCCGCTTCTGGTCGTGATTGCCGAGCACCCAGTTGGGCCACGCGTGCTGCGGCAGCAGCGCGTCGTAATCGTCCACCAGGCGGCGGATGAGGGCGGCGTCCCAGGGGGCCCGGATGAGCTGGAAGTTGAAGGGCAGGTGGCACTCCGCGCCTTCCTCATCGCCGTAGTAGCGGACCAGCTCGGCATTCGGCAGGTAGAGTTCGCCGATCATCAGGCGGTCGTTCCAGCCGTCGAGAAACGCCCGCATCTGGCGAATCAGGCCGTGCACTTCGGGCAGGTTGGCCGTGTGCACGTGCAGCAGGCTCTGGTACTCGCGGACTCCGTTCCAGGCGGGGTTCGCGGGTTCATCACGGAACAGCGGGTCCTTCAGCAACATGCCGATGACGTCGACGCGGAAGCCGTCGACCCCCTTGTCGAGCCAGAAGCGCATGCAGTCCAGCATCGCCGGCAGGACCTCGGGATGGCGGTAGTTCAGTTCCGGCTGCTGCGGCAGGAACTGGTGCATGTAGTACTGTCCGCTGCCCTCGTCGAAGGTCCAGGCGGGGCCGCCGAAGTGGCTCAGCCAGTTGTTCGGCGGGCCGCCGCCGGGCGCCGGGTCGCGCCAGATGTACCACGCACGCTGCGGGTTGTCGCGGCTTCCGCGACTGGCGATGAACCAGGGATGCTCATGCGAGGTGTGATTGGGAACCAGGTCGAGCAGAAGCCGCATGCCGCGCCCATGCACCTCGGTCAGCAGGCGGTCGAAGTCGGCCATGCTGCCGAAGGCGGGGTGGATGGCGCAGTAGTCGGCAACGTCGTAACCGAAGTCGTGCATCGGTGACGGATAGATCGGCGACAGCCAGATGATGTCGACGTTGAGGCCGTGCAGATAATCCAGGCGGGCGCTGATCCCCGCCAGATCACCGACGCCATCGCCGTTGCTGTCCTGGAACGAGCGCGGGTAGACCTGGTAGATGATGCCGCGCTGCCACCAGGTGGCGGCCGCGCTCATGACTGTGCGGCGGCCGTGCAGGCGGCCGCCATGCGCTCGAGGGCGGTTGCGAGCGTCTGCCGCGGGCAGCCGAAATTGAGCCGAACCCAGCCTGCCAGGCCGAAGTCGGCGCCATTCGACAATCCGACCCCGGCTTCCTCGAAAAAGGCCGACGGATCGGCAACGGCGAGACCGCGGGCGTCGATCCACGCCAGGTAGGTTGCCTCGACATGACGCATGGCAAGGCCGGGCATCGAGCGCACGGCGGCCTCAACGGCGTCGCGGTTGTGCCGCAGGGTGACGAGCAGGGCGCGCTGCCAGTCGTCGCAGTCGCGATAGGCGGCTTCGCATGCAGCGAGGCCGAGCACATTGACGTGCGGCACGATGCCGCGCATGGCGGCGCTGAAACGGCGACGCAGCGCCGGGTCGGCGATGACCGCGAAGGCACAGCCGAGACCGGGAATGTTCCAGGTCTTGGATGGCGCCATGAGCGTGATTGTCCGCCGCGCCATCTCGTCGCCGAGCATCGCCAGCGGCAGGTGGCGGCGATGCTCGTCGAGCACGAGCCCGCAGTGGATCTCGTCGGCGCAGACGATGAGGTCGTTGCGCAGGCTGAAGGCAGCGATCTGCTCGAGTTCTGCCCGCTCCCACGCGCGACCGACCGGGTTGTGCGGATGGCAGAGCAACAGCAGCCGGCTGCCCGGCAGCACGGCGTCCTGCAGCGCCGCGAAATCGAACACCCAGCGCTCATCGCCCTGGCACAGCGGCGCGGTCGTCAAACGCCGGCCGGACAGGCGCGGTGCGCTGAGAAATGGCGGATAGACCGGCGTCGCCGTCACGACATCACCGTCGACGGCGCGGCAGGCGACGTTGAGCCCAGTCACCAGTCCGGGCAACCAGAGCAGCCAGTCTGCCTCGACGTGCCAGCCGTACTCGCGCTGCAGGTTGCCGATCACGGCTTCGTGGAGCCCCGGCATCGGCTCGGCGTAGCCGAAGCAGCCGTGCGCGACGCGTCGCTCGAGCGCGGCGATGATCGCCGGCGGCGCGGCAAAGTCCATGTCGGCGACCCACAGCGGCAGCACGTCGCGCCCGGCGTAGCGGTTCCATTTCAGCGAATCACCACCGCGTCGGTCGATGACGCGGTCGAAATCATGGCCCTCCACGACTGCAGAACTGTCGCTCACACTTCGAGATGGGCGTACAACTGGGTCGTCAGGTAGCGCTCGCCGAAAGAGGGAACGATCACCACCGTCAGCTTGCCGGCGTTCTCGGGCCGGCGCGCGACGGCCAGCGCGGCCCAGACGGCGGCGCCGGAGGAGATACCCACGAGCAGACCCTCCTCGGTTGCCATCCGGCGGGCGATGGCGAACGCATCGTCCGCAATGACCCGCTGCACTTCGTCGTAGATGCTGGTGTTGAGCACGCCGGGAACGAAACCGGCGCCGATTCCCTGGATCGGATGCGGCCCCTTGGCGCCGCCCGAGAGCACCGGCGATGCTTCCGGCTCGACGGCGATGACCTGCAGCCCCGGCTTTCTCGCCTTGAGGACTTCGCCGACGCCGGTGATGGTGCCGCCGGTGCCGACACCGGCGACGAAGATGTCGACCTGGCCATCGGTGTCGCGCCACACCTCCTCGGCCGTGGTCGTCCGATGAATCGCGGGATTGGCCGGGTTCTCGAACTGCTGCGGGATGAAGTAGCGCGCGTCGCTGGCCGCCATTTCCTCGGCGCGGCGGATCGCGCCACCCATGCCGTCAGGCCCTGGCGTCAACACGAGTTCGGCGCCGTAGGCCCGGAGCAGCAGGCGGCGTTCACGGCTCATGGTTTCCGGCATGACGAAGCAGCACTTGATGCCGCGTGCGGCGCAGACCATCGCCAGTCCGATGCCGGTGTTGCCGGAAGTGGGCTCGAGCACCACCGTCTCCGGACCGATGCGACCGCTCGCCTGCGCCGCGTCGATCATGGCGACCGCGATCCGGTCCTTGACGCTGTGCGCGGGATTGTAGAACTCGAGCTTGACGCAGATGCTGCCGTCAATCCCTTCAGTCAGGCGGTTGAGCCGGACGAGTGGCGTGTTGCCGACCAGTTCGGTGACGTTGCTGGCGATGTTCATGGGCATGATGATGGACTCTCCTGGGAATGATCGACGATCGACCGGACCGTTCGGCCAGCGCGGCGAGCGCAGATGCCGCCGGCAGCAGGTGGCGAAGCGGACTGTTGCGCCATCGCTTCGCCAGCGTCGCAAGTGCGCACCGCAGTCTATGCGGGAAATCTGCTGCAAGGCAAGAGCACCCGCAGACCGGCCGCGAACCGGCAACCATCCCGCAGCTAGGCGAGAAAAAGCCGGTAGGCCTGGTTGCCGGTCTCGTCCCAGTGCGCGTAACCGAGCGTGCGCAGGAACTGCCGGAAGTCGCCCATCTCGTCCGGCGGTACCTGCATGCCGACCAGCACGCGGCCGTAATCGGCACCGTGGTTGCGATAGTGGAAGAGGCTGATGTTCCAACCGGCACTCATCCGGTTGAGGAAGTTCATCAGCGCTCCCGGTCGCTCGGGGAACTCGAAACGGTAGACGATCTCGTTGCTGATCGTTGGCGAGTGACCGCCCACCAGATGGCGGATGTGGCCCTTCGCCATTTCGTCATCGGTCAGGTCGAGAGTCGGGTAGCCGTGCTTGCGCAGATGCTGCAGCAGGCGTACCGACTCGGCACGCGAAGCAACCTGGATGCCGACGAAGACCTGCGCCGCATGCTGATCGTTGTAGCGGTAGTTGAACTCGGTGATGCTGCGGGCACCGATCAGGGCGACGAACTGCTTGTAGGCTCCGGGACGCTCGGGCAGCGTCACGGCAAAGACCGCCTCGCGCTGTTCGCCGATCTCCGCCCTTTCGGCAACGAAACGCAGCCGGTCGAAGTTGATGTTGGCGCCCGATGCGGTGGCGATCAGTGTCTTTCCCTGCAGCCGATGCCGTACCGCGTATTCCTTGGCGCCGGCCACCGCCAGCGCGCCTGCGGGTTCGAGCACCGCGCGCGTGTCCTCGAAGACATCCTTGATCGCGGCGCAGATGGCGTCGGTGTCGACCAGCACCATTTCGTCGACGTAGGTCTGACAGAGGCGGAAGGTTTCCTCACCGACGTACTTGACCGCAGCGCCATCGGCGAACAGACCGACGTGCTCGAGCCGGACACGCTTGCCGGCGTGCAGCGAACGCGCCATGGCATCGGCGTCAACCGCTTCGACACCGACGATCCTGGTCGCCGGTCGCAGGCGCTTGACGTAGGCGGCAATGCCGGAAATCAGGCCACCACCACCGACGCAGCAGAAGATGGCGTCGATCGGCTCCGCATGCTGGCGCAGGATCTCCATGCCGATGGTGCCCTGGCCGGCGATCACATCCGGGTCGTCAAAGGGATGCACGAAGCTCAGCCGCTCGCTCTTCTCGATCTCCAGGGCGTGCGCATAGGCGTCGTCGTAGGATTCGCCGGCCAGCACCACGTCGCCACCGCGCTGCCGCACCGCCTCGATCTTGATCTGCGGCGTCGTCGTCGGCATGACGATCACCGCCCGGCAACCGACCTTGGCGGCGGCCAGGGCAACGCCCTGGGCATGGTTGCCCGCTGAAGCGCAGATCACGCCGCGCTTCAGCTTCTCCTTCGACAGATGGACGATCTTGTTGTACGCGCCGCGCAGTTTGAAGGAGAAGACGGGCTGCAGATCCTCACGCTTGAGCAGCACCCGATTGCCGATGCGCGCCGACAGGGCAGGTGCCCGATCCAGCGGGGTTTCGATCGCCACGTCATAGACCCGGGCGTTGAGAATTCTCTCGAGGTAATCCGTGGGCATGGCGGCAGAAAGACCCCGTGCTTTGCCAAAGGGGCCGATTCTAGCAGGACCAGGCAGCGCGCAGGCACTGCCCGGCCAGCATCACCGGCGCGGCCGATACCAGCGCCTGTCGCGGCCTGGCGATCGCCGTCGCGCCGGCAACCGCGTCAGGCACCGCGATCGTTGGGCGTCAGCATGAGTTGCCGCAGGGCGTCACCCATTGGCAGGTTCAGATTGCCGCCATGCGGCGGAATCGGCGAGGTGAACCAGCGATCATAGATGCGGGCAAACTCGCCACTCTGCATCAGGCCGGTCAGCGTCCGATCGACCAGCTTCTTGAACTGCGGGTCGTGGCGGCGGAACGCGATCGCGTAGGGCTCGAAAGCGAAACGGTCATCGAGCAGCACGAAGCGCTCGCGGTCGCTGGCGGCGAGCTGCAGCACCAGGCTGCGCAGCGACGCGTCGTCGAGCACCAGTGCGGCGACCTCACCACGCAGCAGGAGCTGCAGCGCTGCGGCCTGATCACGGCTGCCGCGTTGGCTGAACTGCAGGCCGTGGCGGGCGGCAGCCGCCGTCAGGTAAGCCGGCGCCGTCGTGCCGAAGACGGTCGCCACGGTCTTGTCCTGCAGGTCGGCGAACGAGCGGATGCCGGCATCCTTGCTCACCAAGGCCTGGATGCCGGCGACGAAGATGGTGGTGCTGAAGCCGAGGTCGCGCTGCCGTTGTTCGGTGTTGGTCGTTGCGCCGCAGTCGAGGTCGATGGTGCCGGTCTCGAGCATGATCTGGCGCGCGCCGGGTGTTGTCGGCACCTGCACGACCGCCAGTTGCGGCAGCTTCAGTTGCGCCTGGATGGCGTCGGTGACATGGCGGCAGAGGTCGATGGCGAATCCGCTCGCCTCGCCCGCGGCAAGCAGATACGAGAAGGGAACGGCGGCTTCACGGTAGCCGACGTAGACGGTCATCGCGGCGCGAATCTTCGCCAGCGTCGGCGACGCCGGTGCTTCCTCGGCACGCAGCGCAGGCGCCAGCAGGAACACGCAGGCGGCAGCCAGCAGCGCGCGGAGCACAGAACGAGGGTTGGCTTTCATGGCAAAGCCTCCGCAGTCGGGCCGGCCTGCCGTCGGCAAGGGGGCGGCGCAGTCCGTCATCACTTGGCGATCGGCGGCGCTCACTGCAGACCCGGCCGTGCTGCCGGCGACTCCCCGGGTGCCGCCGGCAGACCGCGGCTGCCGACCAGGCCGGCCGCTGCACCCGCGCTGAGTTCCCGTGCGCGGCGCCCGAGGAGTTCGCGATCGGGCTGCGTGTAGGTGGGTGCCGCCGGCGGACAGAGCTGCGCCGGATCGACCGCCGCCATTTCGCCGACCGCTGGCGCTTCGTCACCATCCGCGCGCTTCAGGCCGAGCTTCTCGAGCAGGCGGCCCATGCCCGCGTAGCTGCGCAGATAGGCCAGTGCGAGATCGACCTCGGCGTTGACCTGCGTGCGGCGGGCATCGAAATACTCGTTCTGGGTGTTGAGCAGGTCGAGCAGCGTGCGCTGGCCGATGTTGAACTGGTCACGATAGGCGTTGCGCGTCTTCTCGACCAGTTCGACCTGCATGCCGATCTGGCCGATCTGGTCGCGCAGGCGAATCGTGTCGTGGAAGGCAATCGAAAGCGTCTGCCGGATGTCCCGACAGGACTTCTCGCGCTGGTCGAGAGCGATGTTCTTGCGTTCACGGTACTGGCGGTTGCGCGCCACATCCGAGCCACCATTGTAGAGGTTGTAGTCGACCCGCATTTCGACGACGCTGTTGTCGCGCGCCTCGCCGAGGCCCGCGAAGTCGCTGAAGCGCTCGCTGCGGGCGATCAGATGCAGCCGCGGCATGAAAGCGGCGCGTTGGACTTCGAGGTCGTACTGCGAGGCTTCGATGTTCTCGACCGTCGCCCGCAACGCCGGGTTGTTCGCCAGCGCGACGACGAGGGCGGGCTCGACGCGATCGGGAAGCGAACTGGGCAGGTTGGCCGGGGCAAACATGACTCGCGCCGGCTGCTCGCCGATCAATCGCAGATAGCGCGCCGTCACGTCATGCAGGTTGGCCAGCGCGGTGGTCAGATTGACATCCGCCAGCGCCAGCCGGCTGGCGGCCTGGTCGACATCGACCCGCTTGCCGACGCCCGACTCCGCCCGCAAGCGGAGCTGATCGAGCGCCGCCTGATGCTGAATGTAATTCTCCTCGGCAAGATACACCAGGCGGCGATGGCGAACGACATCGAGATAGGCGCGACCCGCCTCGAGAGCCGTGTTCTCGGACGCATCCAGCAGCTCGAAGTAACGGACGAGCTTGCCCTTGCCCAGCTTCTTGACCTCGCTGGCCGTGGCAAAGCCGTCGAACACCATCTGCCGCAGGTTGATCAGCGCGTAGTTGCGGTTCCACGACGAGTCGGCCGCGGGGTCGCTGCGTGGCGTCAGCCTTTCGCGACCGACGCCCGCCGCGACGTCAACCTGTGGCAGGAAGCCACCCCGGGCAACGTCGACCTCCTCCCGCGATTCGCGAAAGGCATGCCAGCGCGCCTGCACTTCGGGGTTCCGCAGCACCGCGATCTGCGCCGCCTCCGGCAGTGAGACATGCTCTGGATCCGTGGCACCGGCGACACCGGGAAGCGTGAGCGGCAGGAGGGTCAGCAGCAGGACAAGCGCGGGACCCGGGGTTGGGCCATGTCTGTTGTTGTTCATGACGGCAAAGTGGATCCGGGACTGTGAGGTTGGCGCATTATACTCAGCACTTGGACCGTTGCGACACACCCGCCCATGCCCCCGGATTGATCGCTCTTGCTCACATTCCCCAGCCTTGCACCGCCCCGGCGTGCGCCAGGGGCTCGCGCGGCCATCGTGCAGGTCTGCGTCGCCGCCACGCTGCTGCTCATCGCCAACTGGTATGCAACCGCCAGCCCCGATCTGGCGCTCCTGCAGCAACAGCTCGTCGCCCGTTTCGGTCCCGCCCGGATCAACCTGCTGCACGACTGGGGCCGACTCGTGGCCTCGGCGAGCACCTTGAGCGATGCCGAGAAACTGCGGCGAATCAATGATTTCTTCAATCAGAACATCGGTTTCGACGATGATCGGGCGATCTGGCAGGAGTCGGACTACTGGGCGACGCCGCTCGAGACCATTGGCCGCGGCAGAGGGGATTGCGAGGATTTCGCCATTGCCAAGTACTTCTCGCTGCAGCTTGCCGGCGTTCCGGTCAGGAAGATGCGCCTGATCTACGTCCGCGCCAGCACGCCGACGGCAACCGGGACGGCACAGCAGGCGCACATGGTCCTCGCCTACTATGCGAACGCACGCGCCGAACCGGTCCTGCTGGACAACCTGCAGGGCAGCATTCAACCGGCGTCGCGGCGCCGCGACCTGCAGCCGGTGTTCAGTTTCAACGGCGAGGGGATCTACCCAGGCATTGCGGGAACGACCACGGCCAGCGCCGGGCCATTGGGCCGCCTCTCGCGCTGGGAGAGGCTGCTGCAACGGGCGCGCAGCGAAGGCTTCCATTGAGGGGCCGGACGGGAGGATCACGATCATGTCCATGTATCGCCAGTTCTGGCTTGCCATCGTCACCAGCATGCTGCTGGCTTTCGGAGGGAGTCTGGTCGCTTCGTTGCTGAGCGCGCGCGCCTACCTCGAAGCCGAACTCTCGATCAAGAACGCCGACAACGCAACGGCGCTGGCGCTCGCCATCAGCCTCAGCAAACCGGACGCGGCGATGGTCGAACTGAGCACGGCAGCGCTCTTCGACAGCGGCCGTTACGAGCTGATCCGGGTCGTCGACCCGGAAGGCGCAACGCTGGTCGAGAAGTCCGCCATCCCCGACGATCCGGACGCACCCGAGTGGTTTGTCCAGTTGCTGCCGATCGCGGCGATACCGGGTACGGCGCAGATCAGCAGCGGCTGGGAACAGGTGGGAACGCTGACGGTGATCAGCAACCGGCGCTTCGCTTACACCGCGCTGTGGCAGGGTGTCTGGCGGGTCGTCGCGGCACTGGCGCTGGCCAGCGTGGTCGCCGGAGGACTCGGCTGGCTCATCGTCGGCCGCCTCAAGGCGCCGCTGCAGGCGGTGATCGAGCAGGCGACGGCGATCACCGAGCGACGATTCGTCACCATTGACGAGCCCGGCGTGCCGGAATTGAAGCGCCTGGCGATGGCGATGAACGCCACCGTCCGGCGACTCGGCACGATCTTCACGGAGGAAGCGGCGCGACTCGAGCAGCTCCGTCAGGATGCCAACTTCGATCCCTTGACCGGCCTCGCCAACCGCAACCACTTCATGGCCCAACTGCAGCAGTGGCTCGACGCCGAGCATGCCGGCCAGGGAACCCTGCTCCTGATCCGCCTGGCGCATCTGGCCGAACGCAACCGTCGCCTGGGCCGCTCGACGACCGACGAGTTCCTGCATCGCCTTGCGGCAACGATACGGGAGCACGCAGAGAGGGACGAGCAGGCTGTGGCTGGCCGGCTCAATGGTGCCGATTTCGCCGTCATGCTGTCGACCGGATGCGATCCGCAGGCGGCCGCTGCCGACCTGTTGGCGGCACTGCGCGAAGCAGGCGGACCGCATGCCGACGACGAGGCGTTCGCCTGGATCGGCTACGGGCGTGCGGGTCAGGGAACAGGGCTTGCCGATCTGCTCGCCCGGGTAGACCGCGCGCTGGCGGCAGCCGAGGCAAGCGGCAGCAGTTGCATCCGTGAGGCGGCAATCGGCGAAGCGCAACGACTGCCGCCGACTGCCGAGCAATGGTCGCAAGCCATCGCCCGAGCCCTCGATGGCCAGTGGCTGCGGCTGGCATCCTTCCCCGTGATCGACGCAGCCGGCCGCCTGTCGCACCGTGAGGGTCCGCTACGGATGCAGATCGAAGAACACGGCGAGTGGTTGCCGGCAGGCGTTTTTCTGCCGGCGGCGGAACGGCTCAGGCTGACGCCTGCGCTCGATCTGGCGGCGGTGACCCTGGCGCTGCACGAACTGAAGGCGCACGCGGGGTTGCCCGGTCTGGCAGTCAACCTCGCCGCCAGTTCGCTGGCGCACGAGACCTTCCGGCACGGTCTTCTGCGCCTGCTCGCCGGCGCTGCGGGCGAAAGTCAGCGGCTCTGGCTGGAAGTGGGCGAAAGCGGCGCCCTGCGACATCTGGCGGCGTTCCGCGAGTTCTGCCGCGGCGCCAGGGCCGCCGGCTGCCGCGTCGGGCTCGAGCATTTCGGCAACCGGTTCAGCCAGGTCGGCTCGCTGCACGACCTCGGGCTGGACTACGTCAAGGTCGATGCCAGCTTCATCGGCGGTATTGCATCGAATCGAGGCAATCAGACCTTCCTCAAGGGACTGGCAACGATCGCCCATGCACTGGACTGGCAGGTGTTCGCCGAAGGGGTGGCGACAGCCGACGAACTTGCCGCCATCGCCGATCTCGACTTCGACGGTGCGACCGGTCCGGCAGTGCAGGAGCCGGCAGCGAACCGTTACGGCGGCTGATCCGCGCGCAGCGGTGGCGCTGGCAAGGATGTCGTCGCGCAGCGTGCGGGCCGCGGCAACCGGGGCGCCTCCTGCCCCCCGGGCTGGCCAACTGTGGCAGCCCGGACGGGCGGAGGCGGTGGCATCGCCAGGCAGGCAAGCAGGGCAGGAGAACTAGTCGGTGATCAGTTTGTTCCTGTTGAGCAGATCCTGAATGATCAGTTGGTCCGTAGTCAGGCCACCGGCAGAAAGGTCGACGCCGGCGAGGACGATCTGCTGGTCGACAGCAGCGGCGCTGTAGCCGGCCGCGAAACCGCCTGAACTGCTGATGTCGACGATCGTTGCCCCACCCTCGACGCGGAAGTGCAGGTAGTTGTCGAGGCTGCCCGGCGAGGAATTCTCCCCCTGCAGGAGATCACGCAGGTCGAGGACGTCGCCACCGGCCGCCCGCGACGCGACCGAGAAATCGGTGATCGTGTCGACGGCCGGCGCCCCTGACGCCCCGCGGTCAGCGAGACGCCAGGCGAAGACGTCGGCCCCGAGGCCCCCGCTCATCAGGTCGTTGCCGGCGCCACCCAGCATGGTCTCGGCGCCGATGCCGCCAGCGAGCGTGTCGTTGGCACCGCCACCCGTCGTGCTCACCGGTGGCGGGACTTCGCTGGCGCCATTGACCTGGACGGTCAGGGTGGCGGTATCGACTGCGCCGTCGGCGTCGCTGATCGTGTAGGTGAACACGTCGTTGGCAACCTGGCCGGCGCCGAGGCTCTGAACGGCTGCTCGGGAATGGTCGAGGGCGTAGCTGTAACTACCATCGGCGGCGATGGTGAGCGTTCCGTAGGTGCCGTTGATGACGGCACCCACCCCGGTTGCCGCAGGCGCCGGGACGTCGCCGGCAACGACACCGACCACCGCCAGCGTCGAGCCATCGGGATCGCGGTCCTGCCCTGCTGTCGTCGGCGTCACGTCACCGGTGATCGTCACCAGTGGGCCGCCCACAGCGGCGGCAGCGAAACCGTACATCTGTGGCGCGCGCGCCGTCGAAACACCGGTGCGGACGGCGGTTCCCGCAGCGAGATCGATGGCGTACATCTGCCCGCCCGACGTGCTGCCGACATAGGTCCCGACGTCGGTCTGCGCCAGATTGTAGAGGTCGTTCGGCAAGCCGGAGACGGCGGTGGTGGCAATACCGGTCGCGAGGTCGAACTTGCGTATCGTCCCGGAGTCGGTCGACAGGTAGAGCGCATTGTCGGCAAACAGCAAATCGCCCGCCGACGCCTGGCCCGCGCCGAAGCTGCCGATCCGCGTCGCAGCACCGGTGGTCGTGGACAACTGAAACAGGTCGCCACTGCTTCCCGCGGCAAATAGCCGGCCATCAGGGCTGGCGACCAAAGCATTGACGAAACCTGCGCCGCTCACCGGTCCGATGCGCGTGGCGGCGCCCGTTGCCGGATTGATGCTGTAGAGCGCACTCGGGGTCTCGAACGAAATCCCGAACAGCGTTCCGGTCGAGCCCACTGCGATGTCACCGAAAACCCGGCCGGCATTGCCGATCAGCGTGCGGGTGCCGGTGGTCGGATCCACGGTGCCGATGTTTCCTGCGGAATCGTTGTAATGAATCCGCTGCGCGGGCAGTTCGTAGACCATTGCCCGGTCATCGACCGCCACCGGACCGAGGCGATGGGTCGAGGTATCGGTCGCGGTGAAGGGATTGCCCGCAGCATCCGTGCCGCTGACCGTCGCCGTAAACTGGGTGCCGGCCGCCAGGTCGGCTCCGGCGACGTTGACGCTGAAAGTGTTGCCGGGAAGAACCGTGGTCACGTAGGAGTTGCCGTTGATCGACAGCACGACCGCGTCGCCCGGCGCGGCGTCACCACCGACCGTTCCGGTCACCGGAACCATCCCTGCGGCTTCACTGGCCGTCAAGAGGTCGTCGGCGGTGATGTTGTCCACCGTGATGGTCGCCGAGGCCGTGCGGTCGACCGTGTGCTCCGACAGGGCAGTGCCGACGAAGGGATTGCCCGCATCGTCGAAGCCGCTGACCGAGGCCAGGAAGCGGGTATCGACGGCGAGATCGGCACCGGAAACGTCGATGCTGAAGGTGTTCCCCGGCAGCACTGAGCCGACATAGGTGGTGCCGTTGATCCTCAGGACCACCCCGTCGCCGGGCGCGGCGTCACCACCAACCACTCCCGTGACAGTGACCTGGCCTCTTGCCTCGATGTCGTTGAGAACGTCGTCGGCAGTGATCGGATCAACGGCGATCGACGCCGCAGCACTGACGTCAACGCGGTAGCGCTCGCTGGTGGCAGCGCTGCCGCTGTTGCCAGCAGCGTCGGTGGTGGTGATGCTGGCGTCGATGGTGCGGTCGGGGTCGGAGGCGAGGTCGGCGCCGGCGACGACGATGTCGAAGCCGATTCCGCCCGCCGTGTTGACGACCGGGCCGCTGTAGGTCTGGCCGTTGATCGTCAGGGTGACGATATCGCCGAGCTTCGCCTCGCCACCGACCGTGCCGGTGATGGTGACCGAACCACGGGCTTCGGTGGCGTTGAGGATGTCGTCGGCCGTGATGTTCGGGTCGAGGCTGATTGTCGGAACCGGCACGGTGGTGTCCAGCGTGCTGACCGGCCGGGTCGCCGGCGTCGCCGCGTTGCCGGCGGCGTCCGAGACGCTGGCGGTGACGGTGTAGCCGGCGCCGTCGGGCAAGGCCGACAGGTCGACACCCGGGATGTTCCAGGCGTTGTTGCTGACCGTGGCGCTGCCGCTGTAGACGACGGTACCGCCGGCGTTGACCAGGGTGACACTGACGACCTGGCCGTTCTCGACGCCGCTGGTGG
>ERZ761609.2040-NODE-2040-length-15922-cov-43.398185_pt1 | contig 15922 bp, 6 predicted proteins | sample MGYA00511163_ERZ761609 | MGnify/ENA primary metagenome ERZ761609 (study PRJEB28899, sample SAMN02445070) | bioreactor sludge metagenome | biome: EBPR sludge | place: Australia: Brisbane, Thorneside Wastewater Treatment Plant | collected 2011-12-16 ... | reverse complement strand
GATGCCCAACATCTCGTGCTGGATCAGTTCCTGTCCGCGCTTGCTGGTCGGAGTCGTGGCGTTCTGGCTCTGCCAGTGGAAGGTGTTCGCGTCGATCCAGTAGTCGTGATAGCGGTGTTGATCGGCCTTGCCTTGTTTGTTGAGCGTCACCAGCAGCACGTGGATCTTCTGCTCGTTGAGAACAATATGGCCGACGTTCCAGTTGCCGGGATTGAAGGTCTCGCCGAATAGGCTCGGAATCTGTTCGCGATCGAAGCTCTCGCCCAGGACGAAATCCAGTGGATCGACGAGGGCCTTGAGTCGCGCCAGCGTTCGCATCTCGTCGGTGGCAGGCAGGTCTTCGTAGTCGGGATTGTTTGCTTTGAGGATGTAGGTACCGCCGGCCACCTTCTTGACGACGCGCAGGAGATACTGGCTATCCCCGCTGGCGTCCTGACGTTCGATCGCCATCACGTTACCCGTGATGGAACCGGCGCTACTTGGTGTCACAAGTTCCAGGAGCAGGTAGTCCCCGTCGCGAATGGGCTGCTTGCCACCGTTCATCGAATTACCTGTGGCGCGCGCGATGAAGTGCCTTTGCGGATCGAGTCGGCCGTAGTCGACCGGCAGGGCTTTGTGCTCCTCTGCGTCTGCTCTGCCGGTGCGAAAGTGACCACAGGCGATCTTGAGGTTGGGGAAGTACGGCAGTTCGACCCGCTCCCGCGTAGTCGGCTTGGCAAAGGGAATCACGTTGGGCGCAGTCTCTTGCGCCCCTTGCCGGACCTCGTAGGCTGCGAGGCGGTAGTCGACCAGTTCCTGCAGCATTGCCTCGGCGTCAGCAACATGTTCGACGGATACGTCACCGAGTAGGCAGAACCGATCGCCTTCCAGCTTGAACTGCGCCGCCGCTCGCTCGGCACGATTACCGCCGATCCAGGCGTTGATCGGGTTGCCGCGCCAGTAGCGTTGCCACTCGGCCGATCGTCCGTCGGGGAGCATGCGAAGTGTCTCCGGCAGATCGACCAGGAACTGAGGGCGCCGGTTCAGGACTTGCCAGGAACGCTCCGCCAGTTGCGCCAACGACGGCGGATGCCGCAAGCCATCGAGTTCGAGCAGGGCCTCCAGCGTGACCATCTTGAAGCTCTTCGTCATCGCCGTGGTTTCAATCTCGCGCAACAGCCCGAGTTGAGCATGCAGCACGGCAGCCTGACCGGCCTCGAGGTCGCTCATCGCTTCCACCAGCTCGAACCAAGTGCCGTATTGCCGCCGCATCGCCTGCACGTTGCTGCCGGCGCGGTAATACTCCGCGAGTGTCGGCCGGCGGCCAAGGCTCAGGCGTAGTGCCTCGTAGTCCTTCGCCGGGCCAGCGCTGTCGAGCGACTTCAGGAACTCGATGATGCCGAGGTCGTAGTTGAGGTAGCAGCCCTCAGGCAATTCGAGCCGTCCCGACTCCGCGTCGCGAGCAAACGCCGCCAGCGCGCGATAGGTCGAGCCGGCGCCGAACAGCGCCTGCGGCTTCTGCAAGAACGCCTGATGGTTGCCGATAAAGTCGAGTACCACGAGGTGCGACTTGCCTTCGTCGCGCCGTAGCCCACGGCCCAATTGCTGCAAGAACAGGATCTTGGACTCTGTCGGCCGAAGCATCATAACCGTGTCGATGCTGGGCAGGTCGACGCCTTCATTGAACAGATCGACCGAGAAAATGACCTGCAGGCGGCCGGCACGCAAACGCTCCAACGCTTCGGCACGGCCCATCTGCGAACCGGCGTATACCGCCGACGCCGCTATCCCGGCCTTGCGGAATTGATCGGCCATGTAATCGGCGTGACGCGTCGACACACAGAAGGCCAGTGTGCGCTGCTGAGCACGGGCGCGCCACTCCTTCTGAATATGGCGAGCGCGCGCCAGCGTGGCAAGTTTGTGCGCCAGTTGCTCCGGGTCGAAGCGGCCGTTGCGCCAGGGCAGATCTTGGTAGTCGACCGAGTCGTCCAGGATGCCGTAGTAGTGGAACGGGGCCAGCCGACCGGCTTTGATCCCCTCGAACAAGCCGCAGGTGAAGACCAGGTTGTCGTCGCACAGCGACAGGATGTCGGACTGGTCGGTTCGGTCGGGCGTCGCCGTCAACCCCAGCAAGAAGGCCGGCCGGAAGTGAGCGAGGAGACGCCGATACGTCGGGGCCTCGAACAGGTTGGCCAATGCGGACCGTTGGCCACAAGTCGGACTCGTTCGGCAATGTGTCGGTATTCTGCCCTCCTCCGCTGAGAGCCATCTGCTTCACGCAGAAATCATACCGACTACAAACCTTCAGCAACCTTCTAACTGCAGCAGGTTGTGCAGAGCGAGCTTCTTAACTTGAAAAGTATCCTGCACTCGGACAATCAATAGTGCCGATGACTACGCCTCGATCCAGTAGCCGATTCTGCTCTTCACAGGATGTTTCCGGCAACAGGGCGCAAGAATGGCATGCACCCAAGTTGCAGTTGTCGGGGCCCTGGCCACGACTTTCGATGCAGACTGGGTCGCTGGAACACCAGCGTGCCTTCTCAATGGCCTTGGCTATAACAGTCTCGAGATAACCCGGTCTTCCCATTCGTACGAGCCCACCCATGGTGCCTTCTGAATCTCCCGCGGCGGTATAGATCAAAACACCCGACATCGGATTCTCGCCGTCGGCTGAATAGATGCGTTCACGCAGTGATGCAGAGCCGTAGCCGCAGTCATAGACCAGCTGGTTGATGAGCAGGTGAGCAAAGGTGTGAATCAGTACGTGTTTCGGCGTAATCAGCGTCGGCTGCTGATGCCTTTTCGCCCGAAGGTCAACAAGGTTCTTATTGATGGCGGCAAGTCGCCCTTCGTGTACTGCGCCAGACCGGTCAAGCCACGAACGAAGTCGGTCTTCCCTGAACTTCAGGAAGATTCCCTCACCCCTGACAATGACAGCGGGAAGCCACCGCCTCTTCTTCAGAGCCATCAGACGCCAACGCTCTTCCGGAGCAAGGTCGTTACCCGGGAAAATTCTCGAGAAGCCGACAAATGCGCGCGTCTCTCGCAGTTTGTGCAACTGAGATATCCGCTCGAACGAATTGCGGACAAGCTCGCCGTAGAGATTGATGTCCGAGCTTCTTATCAGCAGGTTTGTCTTGGGGTAACCCTCGTGAACGTCGCGACACAAAACTCGATATTCTTCTCGCCGGTAATCGGATTCGCCGAGCGAGTCCTGTTCTGATCCGCCTGGCCCCGTGGCGGGGTCACCGACCTTTTCGCTGAACCAGACGGTCATCTGCTCCAGCAGTAGCGAGGGATCGATGTCCCATCCCGAACAATGGCTCTTGATCACGGCGGCGATCATGTCGCGAGTGAGGGTCTTGTCCGGCGACGCCTTTATCTTTTGCGACAGGAATGCCTGGACCTTCCTGTCTTCCAGCAAGATGTCCTTCAGAATGTGCTTGTTCGCAGCTTCTGCGAGAGCAGCCGGATTGACACCGGACTCCTCGTGAAACTTCTTCAATGCGTTTCGGGCCGCCTTTGCAGTTACGAGCCCATCGTCGGCGCCCTGTGCGCTGAGCAGCAGGCTGGATTTCAGCAAATGATCATCAAGGAGATCCAGAATTTCCGGGGTCAGGTTTCTGTCATCAATGTCCGGAATGTAGATCGAGCTGACGACCTGAGGGAAATAGAGGTTGGACGCACCGCGAAGCAGCGGGTAAATTTCTTGTCCGCAACCAGGTAATGGATTCTGTCCTGCCTTTCCGATTCCGAGTGCAGGGTTGTGTCCTTCGCATCTGACGCCGATCTTTCCAAAAGCGGTTTGGGAGTTGTTCGAAGGATCCCCCTGAAAGGCGCCCCCAAGCGTTCGCTTCTCCATAACCCTGATGTCGCCATTCGGGGACCATTCTTCCGCGGCGACCTCGACGCCGGTAAGGGATGCACTACCGGTGCTTCTCAAACGAAGCCACCGCGATAGCCCATCCGGCTCCCATAGCGGATTGGGCTGCTTGAACAGCCACTCGATCCATGGAAAGTCCTGAAGATGCCCCTTCTTGCACGCTGACACGAAACGAACCTGTACCGCTTTTCTCGGCGCGTGCTCTTTCCCGCGATCGGATCCGGAACCGATGGGGCCTCTGCAGATCGGCGGGGCGTTGTCGTGATAGCGCGCGATATGCATGCGCCCGCACCTAGGGCAAACGTGCCACAGCGGAAAGCGGAGAAAGGGCAGCTTCAGGTTGACGTTTGACTGTGCGGCATCCTGCCCGCGCTCCGGCCGACGAAAGTCCGGCGGTTGAACAAAGTAGTCGACATCAAGTCTTCGCGAAAGGCGCTTTTCGTCGTCGATCCTGAACTCGCGATGCGCATGCTCGCCTTCCTTGAACGGCCAGGCGTCAAGTCCGGCGTGTATCAAGGAAACCGGGCCGGGAAAATCGACCAGCGCGCCGATGCCGAAGGGAGAAATTGCCTGTGATCTTCTAACCGGCCGGCTCATGTCGATTCCTCAGGCAACTGGTTGAAGAAGGAAGTGACCTCTGCCTCGCAGGACGCATCGACATTGCGCAGCGATGACATCGTCGGCCAGCTCCGTCCATCCCATGTGGGTGGAACAGTACTTCCAGCCGGATGCAGCAATGGAGGATCGTGAGCCAGTGCCCCGAAACCACCATACTCGCCCGGCGACCAGACACGCCATTCATCAACACGCCTCTGAAGCTTCCTCATCACTTCATCTCGCTCTTCCGGTGCGACAATCCCGACGCGGTCCTCTATCATCTCTTCGATCAGATCAAGCAATTTACTTCCCACGCCAAGCGGGAACGGGTCGGGGCGACTGGATTCGGTATCGAGCTTTCCCAGTTGCCTTACGGCGGCAACAATAATTCCGTGCAGCGCTCGATCCACTGCGGGGGCGCTGAACGGGGTGACGCTGGTCGGTTCCACTTGCGCGTAGAGACGCTGGTGATACGGTCGAAATCGTTCGAAATGACTTCGATCCCGAGGCTTGCTCTGGCCATACAAAACCGCCACCAGTCCCGGCTTGTCCGGATCGCGCCCAACGCGACTCGATACCTGGATGTACTGCGACGTGGTCTTGGGTTGGCCAACGATGGCCATCAGAGCCAAGCGGCTGACGTCGACGCCGACCTCGATGATGTTGGACGCCAAACAGGCATCAACCACATCGTTTTCACCCGCGATGCCTTTCTCGTTCCCTGCCTGGGGACGCAAGCTCCGCTCTAGCCGCTCCAGTTCCTTTGGAACCTGATCGCTCCGGATCCGGCTTGTCAGCTCGGAAACGTTGAAGAGCTTTCTGATTTGCTCGTACTTGATTCCCTGTCGGTCAAGGATGACTCGGAGGTAGTCCCGTGCGTCAGCGACAAACAACGACGCAGCACCGCCAAGCTCCCTCAGCGAGTTGAAGAAGCAGAGCAGACTCCACCAGGGGTCTCTGCCACGCTCATCGGTCTTCATGATCGCGGCATTCTGCATCAGGGTCGCAAATACCCGTGCCAAAGTGGTCTGAAACGAGCCGTGCGCGGAAGCAAGGATGCCCACATAGAGACGGCCGGGTTTCAGCGAGCCGTCAGCGTTTCGTGAGTCACGCGCGAAAAATGAATCTCCCGCCTCAAGTCCGGACGGAGGAAACAGGAAGACGTCGTTTCGCGCGTAAAGATGCCTTATCTGTTCGCGCGCCCGGCTGATCGTCGCAGTCGATGCGATGATCTTGGGTTTGATGTCTCCCTGCCCATTCTTGCGACACAGAAGCTCAATGACGGTTTCGTAGGCGCCGACCATTGATCCCAGAGGCCCCGAAATCAGATGCAATTCGTCCTGAATGATCAAACTGGGCGGAAGTCCTTCGTGCTTTCCCTCCACGCCGATGCCAAAAAGGCGTCGAACACCGGGCTTCCAGGCGAGCATTGCAAACTTGTCCACGGTACCGATCACCAGACTTGGTGGGTCTTCAATCAGGTCTTCATCAATAATGACTACGGGAAGTGGTGGGCGGGGGGCCTGAAAGCCGGAAACGGTCCCGAAATCGCATGCACTGTCGTTGCATCGAAAGACTACGGTAGTGGGCGTTGTATTCGTTTTCGAGTATTTGCTGTAACCCAGTACGCTCGGAATGCCGCTTTTCTTTGCACTGGCGTTTTGCCCTCGCTTGCCTTCTCCGGAGGAAGGCCCGAACCTGGCGCCACACCATGGACACTTGAGCAGGATGAACGGATTCTCGCTATCCGGATCTTTCTGGAGGCATTTCAGCGCGTCGAGAGCATCTTCTCTCGAATTCGGAGAGGAACTGCCTCCAACCCACAGCCCGATACGAAACGGCTTTTCACCAAGCGCAGGATTTTCCTGCCGGATCTTTTCGATCGCGCAGAACAGTAGCGAGGCTCGCTGAAACTGCTGCGCCGTCAGCAAGCGAAGCGTATATCGCATCAGGACATCGGCTCCGCCCGGTTTCCGATCGGCGAGTCGATTGAAAATAATGGTGAACGCGGTCAGCCCCAGATATGCTTCGGTTTTGCCGCCGCCAGTCGGAAACCAGATGAGGTCAACAGTCTCACGATCCTTGCCATCAGGTTCGGCTATTCCGCGCACTGACATCAGCAGAAAAGCGATCTGGAAGGCACGCCAGTAACCACGCTTCGGGTCGGCAAGCGACGGATCGGGATTCGAGATGGGGGGAGACCAGACAATCTTTTTGCCGTCGCTACCGAGAGAAGGCTCGCGCATTTCTCTGGTAGCCCTGATCTGAGCGACAAGCATTGCACGATTCGCCAGGACAAATGATCTTCTGGCTGCCTGCGCAATGTCCGTGTCTTCGCTCAGGAATTGCCATCCATCCTCAATACGTTCCAGACATTCCCGGCAACGCCTGATCAGCCCATTGGCGGTATCGGCCATGTCGGCCGACAGGGCGGGCGCGCCAGTGCGATCTGGCTGAAGCGAATCGATCCAATCCCTGTATGCGCGAACGAGGGCCTCTATCTCTCCCGATCCGTCGTCCGTCGGATCCAGTTCGGCAAGCTTCCGCATGCTGACCCGAATCGGTTCACGGATACCATTTTCATTTTCCGCGAACAGATCTGCGCTGGTCGATGGCGTCTCGAATGCAGGGAGAACGTCGGTCCAGACTTCCAGAACCGAAACGGGTGATTGCGAGGCCCAGTCGGCCGCACATCCATGGCCGATCGCAAAGGTCTGGTGTTGTCGGTAGAGCAATCGATTGATCTGCTCGTCCGACATGGGATCGTGAAAGTCGCGCTTGCTCAATTGCGTTTCCGGATACGGCGCGATCCACGACAGTCCTGTCTTTCCTTTTACTCGAATGCCGGCCTGAAACAGACATTGCTCGTCCAGATTGCCTTCATCCACTGTCTTTCGGTTTACAAGCGTGACCGTCAGCAGTCGTTGGGTCGGGCCAAGACGGGAATAGCCGCCCCGCGAAACCACGACGATCTCCAGTCCGGCTCCTGCGCCGGTCAGGCCCCTCCTGATCGGCGTTGCGGCCGAAAGCAGTTCTGCCGTCGAGATTTCTTCATGTGGATAGGCGTTGGCGTCGTCCACAACTGGCACCCGGAGCCATTCCGAGCGGGGGGATTGGATGCCGCCGGGGTCACCAACCATGACTTTCGACAGCTTGTAGATGCCGGGAGGGATTTCGACGAGGTCCTGGCTGCCGACCCGGCCGACGCTTGCAAGCTCGATTCGAATCCCACTGGTTTCGACCGAAAGGTCTGCGACAAAGCTCAGTCCTATTGCCGAGGGTCTGTAAGCGTTGGCCAAGGTGACTTCGTAGTCCTCCGCTTCATCCATCGCGGCGGGAGTCCGTGCTGCCTTTTGCTCCGCACGCTTCTGGAGCTTCTCGTCGACATTCTGGTTGTCGCCCGGGTCGATGTCGAAGCGGCTCTGCTCGTCTTCCCCCGCTCGCATCGCTTCGCGCTGGTCGACCACTCCAATCGGAAACAGAACCCCGGCGCCATATCGTTTGGCAGGAGGATCCTGCCAAACGACTTCTTCGCCGTTGGCCTGGGTTCGCGGCTTCCTGAACTCCTCCCAGGTCGTTGATCTTGGCGCGCCGCCCTGGCGCGTTTGCTGCGGCGCCCCTTGCGGATCGGGCCCGACAATCTCGGCGCGCAATCGTGAAACAAGCCAATTACGGTTTTCAAGATTCACTGCAAGTTCTTCTGAAAGGGGCATGGCCTACTTTCCTGATGTCAATTCAAGACCGATATCCAGAATGCGGTTGTAGCTGTTGCGACAGCTCTCGTGCATCAGCATGAACAGCCGAATCCTGGCTCTGGACATTCCTACGTAAAGCAGGGCCCGAGTCCTGTCCTGATCGAGGCTCTCGATGTCCGTGATAATCACCGCAGGCGCTTCAAGCCCCTTGAAAGCATGAATGCTGGCGAAGGGAATCGATTGCATGTCCTTGACCTGGCGTATCGGTATCAGTCGTCCTCCGATTTGCTCCGTCGAGGAAGTGCCGGCGCATGAGAAATCATCGTTCCTCATCGACAGAACAACGATTTCGGACGCCTTGAATATCTTCTTCAGATCGAGCAATGCTGCCGCAAGGCATTTCTCCTGTTCGGCCCGCGAGCCATAGAACAGCGGGTCAACCTCGGACCCCTCGATGTCATGCAGAACCCGCTTGTATCCCGGGGAAAGTCCGCTTGTCAGGGCCAGCGTCTCGGCGATCGGCTCGGCGTTCCGGCAATTGATGCGCAACGAGAAATTGACGTGAGCTGGTGCCCGTTCGAACATGTGTTCAAGCGCATGCATCGCGCCGGCGCCTCCTTCGGAAAGAAATATTGCCTGGCGCTCGAAATCGCCGAAGAAAGCCCAATGGCCTCCCGCCAGACCGCCTTTCACGAGCAGATCGAGAACATCCAGGTAATCCTCTTCGAGAAGGTCTTGTGCCTCGTCGACAACGAGCATGTCGTAGGTCGGCCAGGTGCGTCCGTCGTCCAGCAGTCGGTCGGCAACGCTTGTCGGGAGATCCTTGCGCCAATATTCGCTGCTGGTTTCCTTGGCAGGCTTCTCCCCGGAAATATCGACCAAGAGGCCATGGAAGGTTCCGCAGCGAAGCGCCGTCTGGTCAGCGGGAAAACCCGCGGATTGCACCTTCAGCCAGTCGCCCAGCAACGCGTTGAAACAGAGAAGCAGGACTTTCTTACCGTCGGAAACAGCCCGCCGGGCCGCTTCCAGTGCGAGGAAGGTCTTGCCGGTTCCGGCAGGCCCCTTGAATACCACTCGGCGGTTGTCTTCGAGCAGGTCAAGGGCGTCGAACTGCTCCTCGGTATATCTGCAAATGACTTGCTCCAAATTTTCGAGATCGCCTCTCGGTGACACGACATATTCGAAATTGTCGCGCAGGAGCGAGACCATCTTCCGCACTTGGCCGTCGCTGGGGGCGCTGGCGCTTTCGCTGTACCAAGAGTGTCGGCCCGTCCGGCTTGCAATGTGCTCGTGCGCACGTTGCAGAATGGTGGTGATATTCAGAGAGATTGGGCGCCGGACAAACTGTCTCCGGTTGATGTATTGCCAACGGTGCCATTCCGGGGACTGCTCATCGAAGTCGACCCGCGTGAAAACTGCCGCAGAGAAAAACAGCAAGCCGGCCAGCGAGCTGTCCCTGCTGACGACATAAGAGCGAAGTGAATGCATGGCCTTCGACGCCTGCTTGAAAGGGCCTTCAAGCGAAGTTTCGTAGGGATATATCCATTTCCCGTCCTGGCGCGACACGTCGCAGCCTTTCACTTCGATGCAAAGCACTCCCAGGCCGGGCACAAGCACCACCATGTCAAGCTCGCCCTCGATCTTCGACTGATGCTTCTTCAGGTCGAGGGAATGGAGAACCACCCATCCGGAAGTGTCGGGGTCATCGCGAAGCTTGTCGAACAGATCACGCTCCGCGGCCGGGGTCTTCGCGGCACATGCCGGAGGAATCATCCGAGCCATCTGTTTTCCTTGAGGTCATCCATCTGTCCAATCCGCGAGGGCGGAACATACGCCACATTCCGATCCACGGACGAGACGCGCAGAACCAGAAGTTCGGTCTCGGTGTCGCCTTCGATGTGAATGCACTCCCGGTCTGCCACTCGACAGGTTCCGGTTCCGAATCGATTGAACAATGCCTTGAAAAGCTCATGTCGTATGAGGTTTCCAGCCTTTTGCCGCACGCTCCGCAAGCCCTGAAGGCTTTTCCAGCGGATGTCGGTATAGGACTTGAGCTCCGTACAGCCGATCGGAATCTTTCCCTTTTCCGCAAGCAAAGCGATCAGTTCACGGAAGACATGTTCACTGCCGGGCCCGAGCACGTCCGGGCCAACCCACTGATGAATGCTCGCCGCCCGTGTGGGCGCTCCCCTTGCCGCAAGTGCTTGCGCAACCTCTTCGCGGCTGTGAGTGACCAGCAGAGCGTCCAGCGCATCCTTCCAGTCGGTTGCCATATCGAAAAGATTTTCATTTTCGGAACTGCCAAGAATTCTGTCGCTGGCCTCGTCCAGCAGCAGTCCCGAGGCTCCGGACCTCAGCACGACAAGATCGCCCTCTTGGATGCCATCGACAGGAATCGAACTCAGATCCCCTTCCCTGGCTACTACGCCGTTTTCGGGAAGAGAGAGCACACTTCCGCGCTCATGGAAAAACGCTCCTGTCCCGTCGCTGAAGAGGACGTAGTTTGCGGGAAGATGATCCGGGAAATTGGTATTCGCTCTCGCAGCGCCATGCAATCCCTGCCAGAACGCCTCGTTGATCCAGTCATCAACCCCGGATTGAAGATCGTCCGTTGCAATGACGCTACGCTCTTGCTCCAGAACAATCCTTGTCAGGCGCCCCTCGAAAATTCGATCGGTTGGCAGCGCCAATCTCTTTGGTACATGGAGTGTTTCCCCCGTGTAAAGAAGGGCGACAAACCTGGACGCCCAACCGCAATGCAGCAGGTAGAACAAGAACGAAGGCGGGGCATTTCTGCAAGCGCAGGGCAGAACGATTGTTTCAAGGACACTGGATGCCAGATCCTTTCTCGATCCGATGCTGACGATTCGTCCGTTGGCGCCGGGAATCAAGTCGGGCACGCTCGGCGGCCAACCGGGCGCCCGTCCTGCAGACAGAGCCGAGAGGATTCCGAGCAGGCCATCCATGGACGCTTCGGAACTGGCATTCAGAAGCCATTCTCGTTTCGGGTTGCGCGCGAGACTTGCGAGACCGGAAACTTCATGTTTGATCGATTCGAGAAATGGAGTGGCGTTCGGTAGCCCTCCGCAGGCGTTCTCGAGTTCGACCAACTGTTGCCGCAGATTAAGCGCGGGATGATCGAAGGGCAGAATGGTGAATAGAATCGTCGACCTGAGGACCCAGAGTTGTCGTGAAATCTCCGCCTGAATAGGCTCATCGCGATCGAGTATCTGGAAAAGTCGTGCCGACGCACGTATCAGGCGGCTCGCCGGCGGAAACTCGATTTCGTGCCTCGTCAAACAGGGGCGCCGAATATTCTCGTAGATGCGACTCGTTCGCGTGAAACAATTCTCGGCCGTATTCATTGGTGATCAATCAGATATGCCGCCACCTCGACACCGGCGGGAAATGTGCCCGGAATCGATTCTTGCAGGTCGTCGTTGTGACTGTCACACGAAATGCTTCTCAGGCTCAGCAAAACGTCATGTATGTCCTGCTGGTACTCTGATCGATCGAGAATCACGAGCAAGTTCGGTATCTTTGCCAGATGCTCATGGACCAAGAAGGCGTTGGGGCCATCCAGAATGGCCACAGGAAAGTCACCTGCGAGAGCACCTCGGGGATGCTCGATTCTGAGTTTCGAGTGCGATTGGTCCCTGTTTCGCGCACTGCAGAGAAGGTCGGATATCGCTATCGGACCCCGCTCACCGATTGACAGCGAGAGCCCCTTGATCGAGTTCTCGAATGTCGCGACGCTGGTAACGAGCAAGCCCTCGGCGCCGTCAGCCCACACCCATTTGGGGTTCAGGTTTTCAACGAGCCGCCCCAAAGCTTGCTTCGCGGCGTTGAAGAGCTCGGTTTTCGGCCGTGTCGGAGGCGCTTCTTCCGTGAACCGGTAGCCTTCGAAGTAGCGTCGGTTGATCTGAAGGGTCGTTCCAATCACTTTTCGTCTCGGTGCCTTGCTTACGCAAAGCGAGATGAACTCGGAGTTTCCGCGCTCCTCGACGCCAAGGATCTTGCCGCGGTAGCGATCTGTCCCATCCCTGAGACTCCAGAAGACTTCCCGGCCCGTCGGCAAGCTCTTAAACTTTGGCCAAGACAGGGCATCCTCGAACGCGCTTGCACCTGCGATCAGGCATCCGATCGCGGCAAAGGCGGCCGCAAGCTCTCGCGTAGGAAGCACGATAGCCACAATCAGTCGTTTGTCTGCGATGGAGTTCGATCGAACCCAGCTCCCTAGATAGATGAGAGTTGCAGCCCAATCGGGCACGGAGTACGTGTGGTCTCCGTACAGTATCGAGACGCGTTGGCGAATGTCGTCAGGCAGCAGGTTCTTCAATTTCCCGACCTTGGGTTCGAACTGCGACTCCGGATGTCGAACACTGTCAGCTTCGCCTGAAACCATCCTGCTCCAGTTGTCGAAGCAATTTCATGAGATCTTTCGCCTGCTTGTCCGAGGGGACCCATTTGGCTCGTGATGCCATTCGCAGCAAGTCCGCATCCCTGCCAAATAATGGGCGATATCGACGAGACCATTCGCCGAGTCTGTTCCAGCAACCGGATTCCCGAAGATTGACAACGGTAACGATGGCATCGATGGTCATGTCCTCGAGTGCCTGTCCTTCCGCCGTTGCGTGCACTCGATGCACCTCCCTTGTTGGAGCTAGTTCGCCCTTCAAGCCGGGCAAAATGGATATCTGTGCCTCGGCTGCCTTTTTCCAGCAATCCTCTTTCTTGCACCATTCGCTGACATTCATGCTGGGCACCGGCGGTACCGTAATCGTTGCTACCACAAGCTTTGCTATCTCGTCGAGTTGAAGAGCCAGTGCGCCGGAAACGCCCTGCTTGAGCCATATCGCATTGAGATTCAGGGCAAATCCGATCGCATCCTCATGGATCATCGAGGCCAACTTGGCGATGGTGTAAGTGACGATCTGAGCTCTGTAGTCGCCCGCGTACCATGTCTTCTTGGCCTCGGAAACCATTCCCTCGACAAACCTGAAGAGAATGGCTTTGGCGATGACTTCCTTGAAATACACATCGTTGTCGAACTGGGGACCGTCGGTTCCGTAGTTTTTGCCGACAAAGTCGGCAAAGTTCATGAAGTTCTTCTGCGCGCCGCGACTGACGATGTGCGGAAGCATTCGCCATGAATTCTCGAACTTCGCGAGATCCGTCTTGGTCAGGAGTTGCGCGCGGGGATTGACTCGCACGAACTCCTTTTTCTGCTTCAGTGTCATCTTTGCTTGTGCGTTGACGTACTGCCCTCGCGCGCGCTCGTAGAACCAGAACGTGTTGAATGTTGTTCCTGAAGCCATTGGCGCCGGAAGACTCCTCGAACGCCGTTCGATGGCGCGATGGAACGGGTGGTTGGAGAAGAAGTCGGCGTCGCTTACCTTGTTCTGCGAATTAGAGTATCGCGCGATTTTCTGGATCATCTCGTCCAGAACTTCCGTATCCGTGGCCCGCACGACGGAAAGTTTCATGGGGACATGAATCGAGCGGAGATCTGCGTGATCCTTTCGCTTGGCGACGTGCAGCGAAGCGGTTGTCTGGCCTCCATTGACGATTTGCAGGTACTTCGCCGACATTAGCCTTGGGCCTTTATCGGTTTCCTCGACAACCGCGGAAGTGGCCGTTGCAGAAATGCCGTTGTTGAAGACGAAGAACTTGTCGGCTTCGGCCCTGATTGTGGCCTGAATCCCCTTGTTGATCTTTACGGTAGTGCTGAGAAACGAACGCACATTGCCTTCGAGAAGTCGGCTGCCAAAACGGTCGTAGAGATCCGCCAGCACATCGCCTTGAATGACGCAGAGGTAGCCATAGTAATCCGCGGTCTGGCTCGCGCGCAGGCAAGGGAGTCCGCCTTCGGAAAACGCGGTGAAGTCGATCTCGATTTCTTCTGTGCCGAGGATCGAGCACGAGGCCGATTTCAGACGGCCGACGTCCCAGATGTGACGCTCGATCGGCACGCCGTCCAAGTCATCGATCGGCAGATCTTTGACGCGATCGCTCAGTACGGCATCCGTGATCAGGTAGAACCTGTACCGACTGACCAGTCTGGTACCGTCGTCCTTCTTGCGATGATGTTGCTCCAGCGTTCCCGCGAGCTCCTTGGTCTGAACAGACTCACCTAGGGCCGAGCTCCAGACACGCCCAGAAGTCGACTCCTCCACGAACGCCTTGAGCTGAGCGAACACGGCATCGGCTCGCGTCCGCGTGATCGTCACCATGTCATCGCCACCTTTGAAGTCGGCGATCAGCAATCGTATGGAGTCATCCGTTTCGTCAAGCTCGTACCCATCAACTCGAAGCTTTCTCGAGCGATACCCAACAGAGTTGCCATGGCAGGGAATGAAGTCCACGAATTCTTCGGCGTCAGACAGGCGATCGCCAACTTCGCAGACGAATGCGAAATCCATTTCCTCGGCGCCAGCGCAGTCTGGAGCGCGCACATGAACGGCCTCGAGCAGGCCAGCGCGAAATAATTCCAGATCCGAAGCTGCCTCGGCCTCACGCAGTTCACTGATAAGATCCATTAAATAACGCTCCCTGATACTTTTTGGGCCATTGATTGTCGGCGCGCGTTTAGAAGTGACCACCTGTTCGTGTTGAGCTTTGCCCAAGGTTATAGCCAATTGAGAACATATACATAGAGAATGGATTTTTATCATGATTCTCCATTCCCTGCGAGTCAAGTCCCAAATTTTTTGTAAATTCTCTCGGTCGGTTCGATGACCCTCAGTTGGCAGTGCTTGCTGCTCTTTCTCGATAAACGCCGGTCAGCGAGGCTGTCCGGCGGGCTGCTCGTGCCCCGGTGTTACGTCTTCGTCTCCCAGAGGGCTGAGGCGCTCGCTCATTCCGCATACGGAGAGGACCCGAGAAGGAGCGCGTCCTGAAGAAGGCTGGGACACTTCGGGAGCAGGGAGGGCTGGAGAACCTCTGTATCGTGGGAAGTTTGACGACCGCCCTGAGAGAAAGGAGCCCAGCCCATGCAACGAATTGTAGCCGGCATCACGACGCTTGAGGGACATCTGGAGACGATTCGGCAGAAGCCAGAGGTCTATCAACAGCTGTCGTGTCCGCACTTCGGGATCAAGCAGCTGCGTCAGCAAGGGTACTACTACCGGAAAGCCGATCGACGCGCGCGGCGGCCTCCGCTCGACCCGGTGCCGATCTGCCGTTACCGCTGCGCCCGTTGCCAGCGCGCTTTTTCGCGCTTAGCCGAGTGTATCGCGCCTCAGCGTTCGTACCGTTGGCCGGTGCAACAGCAATCTCTTTCGTCTCGAGTCGGCGCCACTCCTGCCAGATGCGGTGACGAGGGACAGCTTGCTGCGCGGAGTATCGGCCGCTGGTGGCGTTGGCTCCGGGATCGCGGATCGTTCTTCGCCTTTTCATCCACGGGCACGTTTTCCAGAATTGGGTCGAGCCAGTGAATCGTGCGAGTTCTGGCGGCAACTGTTCTCGGCGCTTGGCCTGCCGCGCGCCATGGCGTGGCCGGATCAGGAGATCAGCGTCCCATGATCGGCTGATCCCGCCGCGGCGGCAGACAGCGGAGGCCCCGCCCGGGTGCCGCATCTGGCCAGCCATGTGCTCGGACAACTCGCGCGTCGTGCGCGCAGCGACTGGCTCGAACGTTGAGGCTTCGAGCCCCTGCTGCTGGAAAGCTTCGTCGACCCGGAGATCGAGGCCCTGCCGCACGCCGACACCTTCTATCGGCTGCTGCGCGACATCGACCTGACTCAACTCGAACAGGCGCACGTCG
>ERZ761609.2039-NODE-2039-length-15928-cov-9.177030_pt1 | contig 15928 bp, 9 predicted proteins | sample MGYA00511163_ERZ761609 | MGnify/ENA primary metagenome ERZ761609 (study PRJEB28899, sample SAMN02445070) | bioreactor sludge metagenome | biome: EBPR sludge | place: Australia: Brisbane, Thorneside Wastewater Treatment Plant | collected 2011-12-16 ... | reverse complement strand
GATAAGCACCGGCGCAGCATTCTTCCGCCGGCTGAAAAATAAAATACACCGTGCCGTCAAAATGGCCGTGGTCAGCCAGATAACAGGCTGCACCAAGCAGCATGGCGCTATGCCCATCATGACCGCAGGCATGCATTTTGCCGTGGTGGCGGGATACATACTCGAACCGGTTTTGCTCCTGGATAAACAGCGCATCCATATCGGCGCGCAGCGCAATGCTGTTACTACCGCTACCACGGCGCAGAATCCCGATAACACCGGTTTTAGCCATGCCCTGATGCACTTCGATGCCAACTCTTCGCAGTTGCCCGGCAATCAACCGGGCGGTTGCAGTTTCTTCAAATGCGACTTCCGGATATTGATGCAACTGCCTGCGCCAACGGCGCATGTCGGCATGCAACGCCAGAATTCCCGGAACAATGTTCATCGCCGATCCATGCCCGCGATTCCATCATGAAATCGCGCATACCATAATACCGATGATTCAAACACCGGGAATGATTCAGAATGCGCTGCTTTTGATAAAATACACCAAAACATGTCTTGAGTATCAACGCACTGATTCATTAACAGAATCCGCAGCCGAATCCATGCGCAAAAAGTTATACTTATCTTCAGTCTCACGGTGAAATCGGGCAAGCCGCTTTTCTGATTGCTCATCGCGTTGTTTTTCCAGCTGTAGCTTGGCGGAATTAATTTCCATTTTTTTCGGGGCGGGTATCTTCAGATATTGAAGTACTCTTGTAATGACGAACTCAGGCTTTATTAGTAAATCTTCATAATGAATCCGGCAGGGATTCAACTTAAGCGCCTCAAAATAAAGTTCAAATTTTGACTGCGCAAACAGTATCTCGGAAATCGCCATGATGATTTGTTCGTTGCTTATGTCTGCCAGTTCTATTTTTCCATTCAAGCCACTATTCCAATTACTTTTCCATTGCCCTGTCTGTTGGGCTACCAGGAGTGAAAGCGCTTGCGCGGCCACATCATCCCGCACGATATAAATAAATTGAGGGTTGGGGATGATCCAGGGTATCACTTTTACACGGGATAAAAAATACAGTTGATCCCAAGAAAGCTTGGTAGCGAAAATTTTATTTAACGTGCTGTGATTACCGGGCAAATGGCGCACGAAATCATCCAATGAATTCAATCCGCACTCAGCACAATCTGCCTGAATGCGCTCTGTATTGAAAAATTCATCAGCCAATCCCATCAATTCCGTGGCATAGAGCAATTCAGCCAGCCAGTTGGAACCGCAACGGTTTGTAAAACAGAGTATGACTTGTTTCTTGGTGCTTATTTTTATTGATAAATCTCTAAAAAGAACTTTATCCGATTGATTAAAGTACTCTAAAGTCTCAGTTTCGTGGTGCCGTGGCGTGTATTCGATCGGAAATGGCTGCTCCAGCGTCGAACGAATAGCGTGATAAAGGGATTGTAAAAATGACAGCATCTTGCGCCAGCTTTATAGCACAGTATAACTGATATTGCCAAACCGGACCATTCACGCGTAATGCAAAACAACCCATATTGACAAATTAATCAACAAATTATGGAAAGAAGTATTCATACCCTCTATGACGCCACACGAGATATGCCGACGTCTCCCAAAACACCGTACACTTTTGAAAGAAGCACAAAATTAAGGAATTAATTATCTTGTCATAGTCGGCCTGTCATTGCCTGATTGCTTAGAGAAACGAGATGAAGCACGAGGTGCCCGGAACGCAGCAACTGAGGCATATCAACAGGATAAGCGAAGGCGCTGGTACCGCACAACAAAGTGATTCGCTCATACAGCCAATTAATCAGCGTTTCCTTAAGCGATCTCACATAAGCATTAATTTCTCCTTGAATCACAATGCCTTTGTAACTACCGTCCTACCCAACCGCGATAAACCCGACCAGGTTAATGTATTATTGCAAGACTTATTTGGCGCTTTCTTAAAAAGTATAGCGGACCCCACCTTGAACCAATCGCGGCATACCGGGAATGATGCCGCGGGTTCTGTCCACAATGTAAACATCATCCGTCAGGTTTTTAACCATAAAGAAAAACGTGGTATTCGACGGCTTATGATGATAATTGATCGCCAGATTAAAAATGGTATAAGCATTGATCTGACCGGCTTGACCATTTTCCGACGATGAAACAGTATTGGCGAAATCGGAAAATTGTTTGCTGACGTGAACTGCTTCAATTTGTGAATCCAATCCCCACTTGGCAAAACCAAACGCTGCCGTGACCAAGTGTTCCGGTGCGTAAGGCAAACGGTTGCCGCTGGCACTGCCAGGTACAACAGCGCCTGTGTCGACGCGAGTGAAAGGCGTTTCCTGCCGTGCCGTGGGCAACCAGGTATAGGAGGTACGGACATACGTTCCTAGTGGCATATCTATTTTTCCTGATAGCTCAACCCCTTGATAGAGTGTCTCACCCTGTGCCAGCGGCGTGCTTCCGCCGGCAATCGAACCCACTGCAATCTGTTTCTGGAAGTCGTTGCGGAAGAATGAAGCTTGTAGATCGATACCTTCCAGCGGATTCATCCGGGCACCGACTTCCCAATTAACCGATTTTTCTGCGCCGACATCGGTGCTGGTACCGGTTCCACCAATCACGTCCTCGGTACGGGGCGGCGCAAAACCACGGTGCGCGCTGGCAAAGGTAGTCAACATTTTGTGTGGATTCCAGGTTAAGCCAAAGCTAGGCAGCCAAGCATCCAGATGATCGCCACCCGATACGCCACTCATCCGGTTTTTGCGTTCATAATCAATGTATTCGTAACGGATCCCGGGCGTAGCGGTGAACTGCCCGAAATTGAAGCGATTGGTCATAAACCAGGAATAGGCCTGAGTTTCCCTGACATTATTTTCCCGCAATCCGTTCTGACCGACATCGAATTGATTGAGATTAACTTGGTGGCGATCCTGCGTTTCGTAGTGCGCTCTGAAGCCGAAATCGAGATTGCTGTCTACGCCAAGTGTATTGTGATTCAAACGTAAGCGCGGCTCCACGCCCCAGGAATAGTACTCGCGCAGACGACCCTGTGTTCCGCAAGCATTGACGTCAATTGCCTGCCCGTTATTCCGGGCAGTGGTGAAATCATTGCCGCATTGAATGTCAGTGGTGGTGCTGGATGCTCGCCACCAGTCACGGTCAAACCGGGCAAAATACAGATTGGTAGTCAGCATTAGATTGTTGGTGAAAAACAAATCATGCGTAGCCGATAAACCGAGTCGCCCACTATTGAATTTGTCATTCTTGAATGGATTGTAGCGAGCACCGAAGGTATTGAATTCGGCAGTCGTCAGGCCGCTATAGGTGAGCTGCGAATCCTCGGTATAGTAATTGGCGCGGAGCGTGAGTGCCTGACTATCTGTTAGTCCCATAACATATTTCAGATTGTAATCCCGCACTTCACTGTGAATGTTTTCACGTGCGCCATCCGCTTGTTTGTGCATGAAATCGAGCAATAATCCCTTGCCACCGAGTTGCACTTTTCCATTGAAATAATCACGGTTGCCGCCGATCACTTGGATATGGCCGCCGAATTTCTGCGGCGGGGCGGGAGTAATGTAGTTAATGACACCACCAATGGTTTGCGGGCCAAAGCGGATCTGATCTGCGCCCTTGAGTATTTCAATATGATCGAAACGTTCAATCGGTGGATGATAGTAGCTGGCATTGTCACCATAAGGCGCATACGCTAACGGAATACCATCCTCCAGCAAGTTGATTTTGGTCGAGCGTGTCGGATTCAAACCACGAATTCCGATGTTGGGGCGTAATCCCAATCCTTCTTCATCACGGGCGTGAATGCCCGGCACTTTGCGCAATGCTTCGTTGACGGTGAAAACCCGACTTTGTTCCAGCGTTTTCTTATTGAGAACATTGGCGCTGCCGGAAATATATTCCATATTCTCCGGTACACCGATAATGTCAACGCGCGGCATGACGACTTGGTTCTTGGTGTGCTCCTTCGATAGTCTATCTTGTCTGGACGTATCATATTGCTCCGCGTATAGCGGTGGAATGATAATCGCTGTAGAGACAACCGCGATAAGTTTACATTTAAAGTGCTGCATCATATCTCCTGCTAAATCTATAAAAATGAATGCCCTGGATTCCTACAACTTGTGCTGATGGCGCATTCGAATGAAGAGAAACGTCAGATAACATAAGTTTTCGAGATGTACTTCAGGCGGTAAAAATCAGAATCTCAGAATTTCCTAAGTATTGTTGGCTATTTACTGCTATTTCTTTGATCGGAACCAAAAATGTCACTTAGCGAAGCAAATATTTAGAATGTCTTGAAAGTTAGTGGAGCAGCTATCAAATTAGAAATAACAATACTTCTCATTCGCCTTCAGTATATTAAGGTGAAGCACATTTGATGTACATTGATTAAACTATTATTATTTACAATCTAATCAATTAGATGCTCTACAACTATTGCTTAGAATTTCTACGTAATTCTATTAGGCTTACCAGGATTTGTTGATGTTTTAAGATAAGTGTCACCACCACCAATAAAAACAAGTTTGAGATGCTCCGATTGATGTTCGACGATCTCTGGTCAAAGCCTGAGAAAACTCAATGCATGGTCATTAAGTAGCAAGTGAGGCAGGATTTTCAGGGCGCTGACCATTGGGCCTAGATTGGGAATGGGAGTTTATTGATGGCGGCTATGTTAAAGCACATCAGCATAACGTCGGAGCAGCAGATCAAGAAAAACAGGTTAAAAGCCGTGTAGGCCATACCACAAAAATCCATTTGATCGTTGATGGTTATGGTCTGCCAGTTGAGTTTAAAATCACAAACGGAGAAATCAATGATTGTTCTGCAATACCTAAAATTCGACGAACAAGATGAGACACGATGCCACCCGAAACGCAACAACTAAAACATATCAATCAGATAGGCAAAAGCACGAGTACCGCGCAACGAGGTGACCCGCTCATGCAACCAATTAATCAGCGCTTCCCTGATTTGATTGCCTGATTGCCCCGTGCAAAAGCGATTATTGTGATCAATCCGATGGCAATTTATCCGCTACAGCTACTCAATGGTGTTCTGATCAACGCATTACGTTATATGTGCTAGATCGTCATGCTCATTTAACTGCATTAACCCATCCCCCTATACCTCATGTCATATCGTTAAGGTGATTGCAATCACGGCATTGATTAAAAGTAAACCAATGCCCGCTGAAAGCTTTACTCATTCGGCAGATTCAATTTTGCATTCTAAAACGTGAATGAAAGCTACCAGGAGTCAAGTGTAAGTTTGCGGAATCAAGGGAGCGAAAGAGTCGCGATCAAATACAATATCATCGAAAACAGGAAATTTCCGGAATCTCCGGGTAAGCTCTAAACAATCTTTCTATCTGTATCAGTGACTTGATTAAAAGATTTATGCTGAAAGAAATTTTTGATATTGTCCGCCAACAGTTCCAGCAAACGCTGCCTGGATTCCCGGCTAGCCCAGGCGATATGGGGCGTGACGATCAGATTGGCAGGCCGTTGCCGCAATATCGGATTATCCTGGCCCGGTGGCTCTTCCTGCATCACATCGATCGCGGCACCGGCAATCCGGCCCGAAGATAAGCTCTCCAATAAATCGGTTTCATTGATCAAACCACCGCGCGCGGTATTGATCAGGTACGCGGAAGGTTGCATCAGCTCAAATTCCTTACGGCTGATCAGGTGCTGCGTTTCCCGCGATAAGGGGCAATGCAGCGTAATAAAATCCGCCTGCTGTAACACCTCATCAAACAAAACTCTGCCGGGGCGTGGCAATTTATTTTTGTGTTCCGCAATTTGCACTTTCATGCCAAATGCTTGCGCCACGTTGGCCACTGCATGACCCAGTTCCCCATAACCGATGATTCCCAGCGTTTTCCCGGATAACTCCTGGATACCGAAATCCAGCGGACAAAAAAACTGACTGGTCTGCCAACCGCCGCGTTTCACCAATTCCTGATAATCGACAAAGTGGCGCGCCAGATTCAGCATCAGCATGAACACATGCTGCACCACCGAAGGCGTTGCATAACCGCGCACATTGCACACCGGAATATTGCGTTCGGCAGCAGCCGTGAGATCAACGTTGTTGTACCCGGTTGCTGCTACGCAAATGAGTTTCAGATTCCTCGCCGCAGCGATCGCCGCACGGCCGATAAATACCTTGTTGCTGACAATCACCTCAGCTTCGCGAATCTTTTCCGGCACCTCTGATTCGGAAGAGTCATGATAATACCGCCACGGCGATACCGCCCGCTCCAGCGCCGCACAATCCATATCGCCGCGGGTCACAGAGCCAAAATCCAGAAAAACAGCGCGCATCTCAATACTCCAACCATGATCGAAAATCATACCTCAAGCAATTCTAGCAGTTTCACGAACAAAATCTCACCGCACACTTCACAAAATATTTGACGATCCAATTGAACCCGTGGAGTGCAACGAGATCGCGTTGCAATGCTCCGGCAAAGAGATATTCATCTGTCGTAATTGTTTCATTGATTTGCATTGGCGACAGTGAATCGCTGCCCCATATGGGGCGGTTTTTCGAGCTCGTCGACAACTGCAACCGCAAAATCTTCAGCGCTGATAGCATTTTCGGCTGGACTGCCGGATCCTGTCAGATAAACGCCAGTACGTTGTCTAGGTGCGATCATCGGCGCGGAGGAAAGCATAGTCCAGGAAAATCCGCTGGATGACCGATACGCATCCAGCACGCCCGAAAGCGTAGCCGCTTCTGCAACAACAGCGAGTCAGCTGGTTTATTGTGTATAGCAGACTCAGAGCGTTTCACGCCCATGCGGCTGATCCAGATTCAGCAGCGGACCTGCCGGCACTATCCCGGTGGGATTGATGGTGACGTGGCTGCGGTAGTAATGGCCCTTGATGTGCTGCATGTTCACAGTTGCAGCCACACCGGGCCACTGATACAGCTCACGCACATAGGCCGACAGGTTGGGATAATCCGCAATTTGCCTGAGATTGCATTTGAAGTGGCCGTGGTACACCAGATCAAAGCGGATCAGTGTGGTGAACAGCCGCCAGTCGGCCTCGGTCAGGGTGTTGCCCAGCAGATAGCGTCGACCGGCCAATCGCTGCTCCAGCTCATCAAGCATGTCAAACAGTGGCCAGAACGCCTGCTCATAGGCTTCGGTCGTAGTGGCGAAGCCGGCCTTGTAGACGCCGTTGTTGATGCGGTCATAGATGCGCGCATTGAGTTCGTCGATCTGCATGCGCAGCGCTTCTGGATAGTAATCACCCGGCTTGGCGCCGATGCCGTCGAAGGCGCTGTTGAACATGCGGATGATCTCCGCCGATTCGTTGTTGACGATTCGCTGCTGTTGTTTGTCCCACAATACCGGCACCGTGACCCGGCCGCTGTAGTCGGGATCATCGGCGGTATAAACCTGATGCAGATAGTCGGCGCCATTCAGCGGGTCGGCAATGACTCCATCGTCCGGGCCAAAGGTCCAGCCATGTTCGCGCATCAGCGGGTTGACCACGGATACGCTGATCATGTCTTCCAGCCCCTTGAGCACACGGAAGATAAGGGTGCGGTGGGCCCAGGGACAGGCCAGCGAGACATACAGATGGTAACGGCCCGCTTCGGCCTGAAAGCCACCGCCACCGCTCGGGCCGACGCTGCCATCGGCAGTGATCCAGTGGCGGTATTGTGCTTCGGTACGGACGAAACGGCCTTGGGTGGAATCCGTGTCATACCATTTATTGACCCATTGTCCATCGATAAGCAGACCCATGTATTGTTCTCCTGTAAACGAGAGTGAATGGCTGACCGATTGCAATAACGCAGTCGGCGCATGGCGTGCACATCTTCCAGCATGGCACGTTGTGTGGCCGGCACGTAGTCGATCAGCTCGGCCTTGATGAAACCGGGGTCCACTGCGTTGGCGCGAATGCCCCGGGTGGCGCAATCCATATCGCCACGGGTTACAGAACCAAAATCCAGAAAAACAGCGCGCATTTCAATACTCCTCCTATGATCGAAAATCATACCACAAGCGATGCTTGGACGTTTCCTGCGGATCACGTAGAATCGTGCGATCCAAATAGATACGCATATCCGGAGAACGCATGGCACTGGCCTGGAACGAAATCAAAGATCGCGCACTGGCGTTTTCCAGAGAATGGATCAAAACGGAATCGGAAAATTCTGACGCAAAGCCTTTCTGGATTGAATTCTTCCATGTCTTTGGCATTACTTCCCGGCGCATCGGCAGTTTTGAGCAAAAGGTCAAAAAGCTCGGTGGCCGCGATGGCTATATCGACTGGTTATGGAAAGGCAACCTGCTGATCGAGCACAAATCGCGCGGCAAAGACTTGGATCGCGCTTACCAGCAGGCCATCGATTATTTCCCCGGTTTGAAAGAACACGAGTTGCCCCGTTTTATTTTGGTCAGCGATTTTGCGCGCTTCCGTCTGTACGACACGGTCGAAGGTACGCATACCGAGTTCCCGCTCAAGGAACTGTACAAAAACGTCAAGCTGTTCTGGTTTATTGCCGGTTACCAGCCGCAAAAAATTTCCCCGCAAAGCCCGGTCAACGCCAAGGCGGTGCAACGCATGGCCAAACTGCACGACCGCCTGAAGCAAATCGGCTACACCGGCCACGCGCTGGAAGTGTATCTGGTGCGCTTGCTGTTTTGTTTGTTTGCCGAAGACACCGGCATTTTCGAGCGCACGCAGTTCACCGAATTCATCGAACAGCAAACGCGCGAGGACGGCAGCGACCTGGCACCGCAACTGGCACAACTGTTCGACGTGCTCAACACGCCGGAAGCTGCGCGGCTGAAAAACCTCGACGACACGCTGACGCGCTTTCCGTACATCAACGGAAAACTGTTTGAAGAACGTCTGCCATTCGCCAGCTTCGACAGCCACATGCGCGCCGCGCTGTTGTACTGCTGTGCACTGGATTGGAGCGGTATTTCACCGGCGATTTTCGGCTCGTTGTTCCAGAACATCATGGACGCAACACCGAACGCGCGGCGTAACCTCGGTGCGCACTACACCACCGAGGAAAACATCCTGAAACTGATCCGCCCGTTATTTCTCGATGAACTGCACGCGGAATTCGCCAAAATCAAGCACAACACCAAACGCCTGCAAATCTTCCATAACAAACTGGCCAGTCTGAAATTTCTCGATCCGGCATGCGGCTGCGGCAATTTTCTGGTAATCGCCTACCGCGAACTGCGCCGGCTCGAACTGGAAGTGTTGCGCGCATTGCACGACAGCGGACAGCAAACGCTGGACATCACCAGCATTATTCAGGTTGACGTCGATCAATTCCACGGCATCGAAATCGAAGAATTCCCGGCGCAAATCGCACAAGTCGCATTATGGCTGACCGACCACCAGATGAACGCGCTGGTGTCGGAAGAATTCGGCCAGTACTTCATCCGCCTGCCGCTGAGCAAATCCGCGCACATCGTGCACGGCAATGCGTTGCAACTGGACTGGAACAGCGTCATCCCGGCAACGCAATGTCATTATGTAATGGGGAATCCGCCGTTCATTGGCGCAAAATTCATGAACGAAACGCAACGCACCGATATCGCTACGATTTTCCACGATACCAAAAATGCCGGATTGCTCGATTACGTCACCTGCTGGTACCGCAAAGCCACCGACTACATCACCGTTCATCCGGCAATCCGGGCCGCGTTTGTTTCCACCAATTCGATCACGCAAGGCGAGCAGGTCGGCGTGCTATGGCCTGATTTGCTGCGGCGCGGCGTACATATTCATTATGCTCATCGCACCTTTCAGTGGATGAGCGAAGCCAAAGGCAAAGCCGCGGTGCATTGCGTCATCATCGGATTTGGCTTGCAGGAAGCTACGCATAAAACCATTTTTGAATACGTGAATATTCAGGGTGAACCACATGCTGTGGCAGCCAAGAACATTAATCCTTATTTGATAGACTCACCAAATCTATTTTTAGAAAATCGAAACAAACCAATTTGCTCCGTTCCTGAAATCGGTATAGGAAGTCAACCAATTGATGATGGTAATTTCCTATTCACTACTGAAGAAAAAAAAGAATTTCTTAAACGCTCGCCTAAAGCAGAAAAATATTTCCATCGCTGGCTCGGCGCGGTCGAATTTCTCAATGGATATGAGCGTTGGTGCTTATGGCTCGGTGATTGTCCTCCAAACGAACTGCGTCAGCTTCCAGAAGTAATGTCTTTGGTCGAGGCTGTTAAAAATTTTCGCTTAAAAAGTAAGCGCGCCCAAACATTAAAAGCAGCTGATACACCGACCCATTTTGGAACTGAGCTCATACCAACCACGCCTTACCTTCTTATTCCAAAAGTATCATCTGAGCGTCGTAACTTTATTCCGCTTGGATTTATGCAACCAGACACGTTTTGTAGCGATTTAGTATTTATGTTACCAAACGCCACCCTCTATCACTTCGGCATCCTCACTTCGACGATGCACAACGCCTGGATGCGCACGGTGTGCGGTCGTTTGAAAAGCGATTACCGCTATTCCGTCGGCATTGTCTACAACAACTTCCCGTGGCCTGAAATCCTCCCTACCCCCCCCTTTGGCAAAGGGGGAAGCGCGCAGTGCGGGGGGATTTCCGCCATCGAAACCGCCGCGCAAGCGGTGCTCAATGCCCGCGCGCAGTCTCCCGATGCCACGCTGGCTGATTTGTACGACCCGCTGGCCATGCCGCCGGAATTGGTACGCGCGCACCAGGCTTTGGATCGCACCGTCGATGCGGCGTATGGCAAGAAATCCTTTGCGTCCGAAGCGGAGCGGGTGGCGTTCTTGTTTGAACGCTACCAAGCCATTACCAGCCGCTGCCCGCCAACGCAACGAAGAAATCCAGGAATAGCCGCCACTGAAACAACTGCAAGCACTGTGAGATGCAACTGATTAGCGATTTCAGAAAAACCATTTCACCGCACACTTCACAAAATATTTGACTGTGTACCATTAATATTCGACTTGATACATTGTTCTTCTTCCCTCATATGTCGATGTGATTGCTAGCGAGGAAATCAAACTATGACTGAATCAAAATCCAGTACCTCGAGCGTGATTGATGTCAAGGCTGACTCACAGGAAGCGCTTGCCATCAGCCAATTCGTTCAGCGCAAAATCCTGCTGCGTTTGTTTCTGGGGTGGCTGTTTCTCAGCGTCACGATCGGTGGCGTCGTTCTATGGCTGGAAATTTCGCGCTTTCAGCAATTCGTGCATGCGCTCGCGCTGAAGGAATCCGCCGTACTCAGCGGTGAATCCTCTTATGATCTGGAACAACTGGATAGCCCGGCTCATCAACATTTGACCCATCTGGCACAGCAATTGGTCGAGCGCAATTTCCTCGTGGTTGAGCTCTATGACGTCAACAAGCAACTCAAGATCGAAGCAATCCGTCAAGGACAAAAAACTACCGGGCAATGGATCAACAGCCATCGCCACCAATTTCCCAAACGCGGTGATTTTTTCCAGGAATTTCATTTAATTCAAGATAAACTGCTGCTGGTCATACTGGTTCCGATCAAAGGACCTCAGCATACCTTGATGGGTTATTTCGAAGGCATTTACCAGGTTGACCAGGAAACTCAGAATTCGATCAAGGATGAGCTGTTTCACACACTGTTGTTGATTACCATCAGCATCACTTTTACTACCCTGCTGATGTATCCGATTCTGCTCATGCTCAATCGGGAGCTCACCAAGCTTTCCACCGATCTTTTAACCGGCAATCTGGAGTTGATGAATGTGATGGGTTGCGCCATTGCGGAACGCGACTCCGATACCAACAGCCATAATTACCGTGTTACCTTCTATGCGCTCCGGCTGGGAGAAAAAATCGAGCTGCGTCATGAAAGCATTCTTAATCTGATCACCGGCGCTTTCCTGCACGATGTGGGCAAGATCGGAATCCGCGATCCCATTCTGCTAAAACCGGGGAAGCTGACCCCGCAGGAATTTGAGATCATGAAAACGCATGTCACGCTAGGGGTGGATATATTAAAACAATCCAGCTGGCTCAGCGGAGCGTGCGATGTCGCCCATTTTCACCACGAAAAATATGATGGCAGCGGTTATCCGGAAGGACTCAAGGGTGAAAAAATCCCGTTGAATGCGAGGATATTCGCCATTGCCGACGTGTTCGATGCACTGACCTCCAAACGTCCGTATAAGGAATCGTGGACGGTGCACGACGCCATCGCCGAACTTGAACGCGATAGCGGCACTCATTTCGATCCGCAGTTATTGCGCACTTTTGTGTCGATCGCACCCGCACTCTACCAGCAGGTGACTGACATGGAGGAAAATCAGATGATTACCATGGTAAAACGCTGCATTTCCCGCTATTTCCTGACAACCGTAATGAGCACCCAATCTCACGGCCACGCACCTTGAATAAAAATGCATTAAATTTCTGATAGAAATCAATGAAAGCTACTGTTGACCCACATGGGTTATCCGGAAAAATCATTTGGCAATCGTAATACTCGGCACACCGATGCGCGGCAAATCGGTAACAGTCATTTGAAATAGCAGAAACAGCAACTGAAATGCATCCCGATTCCAGCGCGCATGCGACCCTATCGTATTGATCGCATAATACCGGTTATTCCAGCGGATGGAAAAATCGGTATCGGCAGAAGGCACACTGGAAACCACAAATTCCATGGTTTGATCAGGATTTTCGTTGTTGAGGATAGGTGGCGTTCGAATATCTTTCCCGACCTGATATCCCTTCTCGTTGCCGAGCGCTTTGCCCAGAAAACCAAGAATCGAATGGAAGCTTCGCAACCGGAACATGCCGTTCATCGGCCACTCGCCACCATAATGACCGGCACGGATATCAAACGCAATATCACTGACATCCCAGTCTCTGGCACGCTCATTCAGCGCTTCGCGCTCTTCTTCGGGAAGCATATCGGGATCATAGTTGGTAATCAGAATGGGCCCCGGGGTATGTTTGCGCAAAGTAAAGGTATCATCCCTGGAGTCATAGCGTATGATAAATTCTTTTTGCAATGACTGGAAACTATCCGGCGCGATCGAGCTGGATGGAATTCTCCAGGTATGTTTCAGCAACAACGGCTCCGCATACAACTGGTTATGATCCTGGATCGCGGATAAATGCAGCACCACGCGGCGGAACATTTCATAACCCGCTTTATCCGAAGGATTATTGCGGTGCACACTATGTTGTTCCGACTGCATTATGCGCACTTCCTGCGCCATCATGCGCAGCAGCATATCGACATCAAAATGCTGACGCAGCAACAACGTCAGCTTGTTTTGCGGGAATGGCGTCAGCAAGCGTCGAGTGAACTCCTCCCCTTCGATCGGAACGATGCTGATAGTCGGACTCTCGGCCAGACTACCGCCAAAAATCGGCATCAGCGTTGCACCGGCGAGACCTCCAGCGGCTGGTACAGCGCCAGCGTTGGCAACAAAAGTAAAAGTAGCTGCGATATTGGATACGCCGGTAAAATGCACCGGCTGACGGTAATGCGCGCGTACGATATTTACCAATAGCTGCTGTGATATGGAATCGGTAACCGCTTCATCATACGCAGTCACAGCGCGATTCAGCGCCAGCGGCGATATACAGCCGGTCAGAGTGATCAAAACAAAAAAACACAGCAATCGCTGCAAGAATAACCGCTGATAACTTGATTGCCGTCTTTTATGCTGCACCACTCATCCTCTATCCCGAAATAGGTTCTCCGATACAAAGCCGCGCAAACCCATTATCTGTGCCATGCGCTGAAAGTTAAGCGCCGGATGAACTACAAGAAATCAGTCACTGCGGCAAAAATTCCATTAATAATATTCCGGCCTGGCATGGCTCTCAAAGCGTGTATATTCGCCCAGGAATGTCAGATCGACTTTTCCGATCGGGCCGTTGCGCTGCTTGCCGATAATAATTTCGGCAATGCCTTTGTCCGGTGAATCGGGGTTATAGACTTCATCGCGGTAGATAAACAGAATCACATCGGCGTCTTGTTCAATCGCGCCGGATTCGCGCAAATCCGACATCACCGGGCGTTTGTTGGGCCGTTGCTCCAAACTGCGATTAAGCTGCGATAATGCAATCACCGGCACTTTCAGTTCCTTCGCCAGCCCTTTCAACGCGCGCGATATTTCCGAAATTTCCGTGGCGCGGTTCTCTCCCTGGCTACTGGAAGACATTAGCTGCAAATAATCAACCACAATCAAACCCAGCTCACCGTACTGACGGTACAGCCGCCTGGAGCGCGCTCTGAGTTCGAGCGCATTCAGCGCCGCCGTCTCATCGATAAAAATAGGTGCTTCATTCAGTTTACCCAAAGCGTGCGTCAGCTTGGGCCAGTCTTCATCGTCCAAACGGCCGGTGCGCACTTTATGCTGATCCAGTTTTCCCACTGATCCCAGCATCCGCATGGCCAGCTGCGCACCTCCCATCTCCATACTGAATACTGCAACGGGTTTGTTTAACTCCAATGCCACATGTTCCGCAATATTCAAGGAGAATGCGGTTTTACCCATAGACGGCCGCCCCGCAACGATGATCAGATCACCCGGCTGAAATCCGGATGTCTTCTGATCAAGATCGTGGAAGCCCGATGCAATTCCGGTTACATTGCTCGGATTATCCTGGCTATATAACAGCTCTATCCGCTCGACCACTTGCCGCAAGAGAGGTTGAATCCCCATGAAGCCTTCTTTACCGCGGGCACCTTCTTCTGCAATCTCGAATACTTTCGCTTCCGCCTCATCCAGCAGGTCTGCAGCAGAGCGTCCCACCGGGTTATATGCGGAATCCGTAATGTGCACGCCAACTTGCGCCAGATTACGCATGATTGAGCGTTCACGAACAATTTCCGCATAGCGCTTGATATTTGCCGCCGAAGGTGTGTTTTGCACAATGGCGCCAATATACGCAAGTCCGCCGATAGTCTGCAGCTCTGCGGATGTTTCCATCGACTCCGCGACGGTAATGACGTCAGCAGGCCTGTTCTGCTCAATCAGCTTACAGATATGATGATAAATCAGCTGGTGATCCTTCCGGTAAAAATCGGCGTCGGTAATGATATCGGCGACTTTCTCCCACGCGTTATTGTCCAGCATGAGCCCCCCCAATACCGATTGTTCGCTCTCAATCGAATGGGGTGGTGTTTTATAGGGATCTATTAACTGATCCTGATGGAGGCTGATCGGTGATTGCACCATAGGTATCGGAAACCCGGTTGAAGATATCTGATTCTACCACTTGCTGGATCACAAATGAAAAAGGACTACGAATAGTCCTTTTCCAAATGAATCCATAAAATTGTGCTATCAGAGCGCTGAATCACCCAGTACCGAAACAGTGATACTTGCTCTTACATCACTATGCAGCAAAATGTTCAGGGGATAATCACCCACTTGCTTTAATTGCCCATGCGGCATATGAATCATGGTGCGTTCAACTGAGAAACCCAGTCCGGTGAGCGCTTCGGCAATATTCGCATTGGTAACGGAACCAAATAGTTTTCCATCACTGCCGGCTTTCTGAGTAATTTGCACCAGCAAACCATCCAGTTTTGCAGCAACAGTTTGCGCAGCGGTAAGAATCGCCGCCTGTTTTTTCTCCAGTTCCGCCCGCCTGGATTGAAATTCCGCAATGGCCTGCTCCGTTGCACGTTTTGCCTTACCTTGCGGAATCAGATAATTACGTGCAAACCCGCTTTTAACATTCACCACGTCACCCAATTGACCCAAGTTGCTTATTTTTTCCATCAAAATGATCTGCATGTCATTGCTCCTTAGTGACGATCCGTGTAAGGCAATAACGCCAGAAAACGAGCCCTTTCTATCGCCGTACCTAACTGACGCTGATAAAAAGCAGTTGTACCGGTAATTCGCGCCGGAATTACCTTGC
>ERZ761609.2038-NODE-2038-length-15931-cov-18.457546_pt1 | contig 15931 bp, 12 predicted proteins | sample MGYA00511163_ERZ761609 | MGnify/ENA primary metagenome ERZ761609 (study PRJEB28899, sample SAMN02445070) | bioreactor sludge metagenome | biome: EBPR sludge | place: Australia: Brisbane, Thorneside Wastewater Treatment Plant | collected 2011-12-16 ... | reverse complement strand
ATCACGCCCGTGGCGCGCGGCCAGCGCGGCGGCCACGCGAGCCGGCCCGGCTTGCCAGCTGGTCTCGAGCAGACGTTCGGTGACGGTCGACGTGCGGTCTGCTCCTCGGAGGCACCGCGTGACCTTGGTCCTCAGATCGTCTGGGGATGCGGGACTGGCGAAGCCGACGTAAACGAACAGCAGTGGTCCGACGAGCGCCAAGGGGATGGAGACAAGGCGAGCTGGGTGATCGCCCACGAACTGGCGGCGAAGGGCGCCAGACGGATCGTTCGCCTCACCCAGCACCCCGGGGTCCTCGCTGAACGCACACGCCATGTGCGGGCAGCGGATCTTCTTCGCCCCTGCGCACTGCAACGGGATGGACATGCAGCCTCCGAACGGCTTGGCGTTGAACGCTGCCTTGAGCCCGTCCTCGTCTCGTCGGACGTGGATGGCGTGCAGACCGAGCGTGGCCGGTAGGACGTCCCCGGGGCTCCGCAGCTGGTCCGCCAACCCCACGCACATCCAGCGGTCGCTCCAGTCGGCGGGTCGGAGGACGCCAACAGATCCTGGACGCCGCCGCGTCAGGACCACGGGAGTCACCCCGCGGTCCTGACGCTCGTCCTGGCCGGGCACCACCGTCAGTCGCCGACCGTTCCCTGGTAGTTCAGCTCGGGGTCCGACTCGAGGCGACCCCGAGCCACGGCCGTGTCTTCCGGAGGCCTCAGTGGTCCGTCCTGCATGAAGCGGTTCAGCACGTTCGACGTGATCCGGGAGATGTTGTTCTCGTACCCGTTGTGCGAGAGGGCTCCGCAATACGCGATCGAGCTGAACGCGAACACAGCACCGCCGTTGGGTGTCTCGTGATACGCCATGTCGGCCCTGACTCTTGGGTGTTGAGTCCCGTTGAGCCCTGCAGCGTTGATGCCGAACAGCTCGGTCACCAGCAGGTAGGCATCCGTGTGGAGTCCGGCAGACGTGGCAACCAGGAGGGTGTGCGGCGGTGAGCCCAGCGTGGTGTCGACGGTGTCCAGCTCCGCCCCGGCGGCCCCACCACCCACCAGACCGAAGTCGCCCAGGCGCTCGTCGTACTCGACGCCTTCGAACGCCCAGCTGACACGAGGGTCGTTGCTCTCCACCGTGCGCTTGTAGTAGGTCGAGATGTCGAAACCCTGCGCAGCCATGCCCGTACCAGCCACGGAGTGAAGCTGTCTGCCTACGAAGCGCCACATGCCACCGAGTCGGCCGTCGCTCTGGTGGTGATATTCACCGGGGTCGGCGTGCCAGGGACGAATGCCAGACTCGCAGCGCCGGATTTCGGTCACCGCACCGCGCGGGTAGGAAGGGTGGAACGTCTGCCGCCAGTAGAAGCCGTCGGCTCCCATGTACATGAACCGCCCGCCGCGCTCCTTGTACGCATGGATCGCATCGAGGTAGTAGCCGTCCTTGTGCTCCGGGTGTGAGCCCGTGAGGAGCACGTTGTAGCCCTCGATCCGCGCCAGTCCGTCGTAGCTGACGTCCTCGTCGGTGATGACGTCGAACTCGTAACCCATCTCGACCAACCAGTCGATCAGGTGAAGGTCGGCGTTGAACTGCCAGGGAGCCTGAGTGAGCCAGCTGTCGTACTTGGGCTGGAAGTTGAGCACCGGCCGGAGCCTCGACGACATGTGCACACCGCTGAGGTCGCCGTGAACGTCGTAGTGCGAGTTCCCGTACTCACGGTGCTCGGTCAAGAAGAGGTTGGGCCTCTGCATAATGGGGGTGCGGTAGAACAAGAGCTCGGCGGCGCCGGCGTTGGTACCCAGGTGCTCGTTCGCGTAGGCCATGTAGTCCGTGGTGGACATGATGACGGCGATCTTCGCCTTGAACTGGCCCAGCGGCGGCTTCACGAAGAACGGGACGTAGTACTCGTCGTCGTCACCGGCAGTGAGCTTCATCGCGTACACGGCACTCGGCAGGTCAGCCGGCACGTCGAGCGAGAAGTCGACATCCCATCGGGCGTCGTCGACGTCGTCGTCGTGGAAGTGGATGGCGCCGTACTCGCCGGGCGCACGCCGCCAGTCGGTCTCTCGGCCACTCCAGTTGTGTCCAGTCATTCCCCGGGCGGGGAGCCCGACCAGCTGGCCATCGAGCCGGTAAGGACCGCGATCGACGATGCGGCAACCGGAGATCTCCTCGGAGAAGTCCCACGCGGCGACGAGCGCAGCGCCGAGATGGCCACTGGGACCAAGTGAGCGACCCTCGTCCATCCCGGCCGCGCCCCCGAGCTTCATCTGCTCGATCTCGAGTCGGGTCAGCGCGCGGTTGCACAGACGGGGAGAGTCGATCTTGCCGTTGTAGTGGTCACCGACGATCCAGCCCATCGGCTGATGGCTGACACCACCCTGACCCGAGTCCCGGCGATCAATGCGGCCCGAGATGACAAAGGGGATGTCGCCGTGCTCGATGGAACCGCCAAGGTCCTGTTCCACCGGCGCCGGGACGGGATCGAGTGCATAGGTGATCTGAGGCTCGTGGTACAGCGTCGCCGACCCGCTCACGGCGTCGTACGTAGCTGCGATGAAGTGCCAGGCCCGGTCCCGAACCGGGAACTGAGACACGATCGTGTGATCGTTGATGCGCAGCGATACGCGGCCGTCCTCCTCGAGGAACAGTCCGTAGCCTCGCCCGTTGCTCCACTTGGCCATGATCGCCTGCGGCCCCGGCTTCCAGTAGCCATCGGCCTTGGTCGGCATGGTCGGCCAGATCCAGCACTGGAGAGTCATGCTCTCGACCCTGAGCGGACCGGCGTCGGGTACCAGCGCATAGGAGCCGGAGTGGATCACCTGCTGTCGGCCCGCGTAGGTGCCGTTGGCGGGGGACTTCACTCGTGGCTCCTTGACCCCCGGCCCCAACGGATTGGTGTCGCCATGGACGAGCCGAACCAGCTCTGCATCGTATTCGGCGGGCCCGTCACAGTTGACGTGGAAGCTGAGGGTTTCGCCCTGCTGCACCGTCCACTTGTCGGCGTATGCAGTGAGGCGCATCCAGTCGCTCGAGGTGCTCACACCGGCCCCCAGTTGTCGGCCCCGGGCCGCTTGTAGCCCTGGTGGAAGTGCTCAGGCATCCCATCCTCCGACGGGAACTCTTCGAGCCTCATGCGAAAGACTTCAGCCTGCGCGTCCTGCTCGTCGCTGAACACTCGCTCGTCGACGAACGTCGGGGCGACCCCACGTACCGAGGTCAGCCGAGCGATGCGCCACTCTTCGTCGGGCTTGGTGCACACGATGATGAGCTTGCCGCCGTAGGCGTCGAGTGAGGACGCCCGCATCCGGATGAGGACCTTGTCCAGCTGCATGTCGTCCTGGATGCCACCGTGGGGCTCGATGGCACTGCCAGGGCGCTCTGTGTCGACGACCGAGAAGCCGGCCACGCCCCGAAGCATCTCGACGCTGGACCGCACTGTTTCCAACATCTCTTCTTGCACCGCGTTGTCTTGCGGGATCTTGTACATCGCTCTCCTCGTGTGAACTTGACGATCGGGCCTTCCATCTCGTGCGCTCATCTGGTCGTCGCACCGGCGGCGAACACGCCGACTACACGCCCAGGAACTTGTGCTGCAGCTCGCGATCGCCCACCAGCTCGGATATTGGGAGCTCGGCGACGACCCGGCCGCGCGCGATGATGCTGGCCATGCCGGCGATAGCTGCCGCGAAGTCGAGGTTCTGTTCCACGACGATCACTGCCATCCCAGTGCGCTGGGAGATCGAGTTGACGTGCATGACGATCTGGTCGCGGATCGACGGCTGGATCCCTTCAGTCGGCTCATCGAGCAGCAACAGCTTGGGCCGTAGCATCAGGGCCCGCCCCAGAGCGAGCAGCTGCTGCTGACCACCGCTGAGGCTGCCTCCCGGCGCATGAGCCTTGTCAGCGAGCATCGGGAACTCGTCCATGACGTCGTCGAGCGTTGATCTCCACGTGCGAGTCCCACTGCCCAGGCCGCCGACGTGCAGGTTCTCCAGGACGGACAGACGTGGGAAGATCTGGCGTCCCTGCGGGACGTACCCGATACCGAGCCTTGCTCGTCTGTGGGGACGAACCTTGGTGAGGTCGACCCCCTCGAACGCCAGTGTCCCCTCCCGAACCGGAACGTTGCCGATGATGGCCTTGAGCAGCGTGGTCTTGCCGGCGCCATTGCGGCCGATGATGGCCCGGCGCTCCCCCGGTTCAACGTCGAGACTCAGCCCATGGAGAACCGTCGTTGAGCCGTACCCTCCCCGCATCGAATCGATCGCCAGCATCACGCGGTCGCCCCCCGGCCCATGTACACGTCCAGCACGACCTCGTCCGCTTGGAGCTCGGCAAGGGTGCCCCGCCGGAAGACCGCCCCTTCGTGGAACATGACCACGGGCGAGTCCAGCGTCCTCACGAAGTCCATGTCGTGCTCGACCACCACGACGCTGGAGTGCTGCCCCAGCTCGAGGATCAGGTCCGCCGTTCTGTATGTGTCGTCGTGACTCATGCCGGCGGTGGGCTCGTCGAGCAGGATCACAGCTGGCCCCGCCGCGAAGACCATCGCGATTTCCAGCCACTGGACGGCACCGTGCGGGAGGTCAGACGCCGGCGTCGAGATGTCGAGAGAGTCGTCGAAGCTCAGCCTCTGCAACACCGCGGCGGTCTGGTCGGTCGCTGCGTCGGACTGTCGAAGACCTGAGTACGCCGCGAGCCAGATGTTGTCCCAGACCGACAGCGTGGGAAACACGCACGGAACCTGCAGCTTGATGCCCAGGCCGCGCTTGGCCCGCTGGTCTGGTCGTAGCCGCGTGATGTCCTCGCCTCCGAGGAACACGCTCCCCTTGGTGGCAGCCAGCCGGCCGGCAAGAACGTTGAAGAAGGTGCTCTTTCCAGCACCGTTGGCGCCGATCAAGCACAGCACGCCCTGTTCAGGGCATTGGACCGAGACGTCTCGAAGCGCCTTGACGCCGCCGAACGACTTCTCCAGACCAGCGGTGCGCAACGCGTGATCCTCGTTGCTGGACGGGCCGAGGTGAAGGCCGACGGCGACGTCGGTCGCGGCGTCTCGGCGGATCCGGTTGGTCTGCGACACGAACCGTCGCCAGTTCTTCGGCGTCCGCGATGCGGCGAGCTTCATCGCCGTCGGGACGATGCCGCCGGGGACCACCAGCACGACTGCGATCAGGAGGCTACCCAGGACGATAGGCGTGTAGGACCCGCCGCCCTCGCCGAGGTAGTCACTGATCCGCTGGACGACGTATACGCCCAGGAATGCCCCGAGGATCGAGTCTCGCCCGCCGACGAGCACCCAGATGACCAGTAGTGCGGCTTGCGAGAGGCCGAAGACCACCGGACTGATGAACAGAGCCCATGAGGCGAACAGAGCGCCCGCGAGACCCGCCACGGCGCCACCCATGACGAACGTGACCAGCTTGTAGGCCCGCACGTCGAACCCGAGCAGCTGGGCACGAGTCTCGTTGTCCGTCACGGCGAAGACTATGCGACCGAACGTGGAGAGACGGATCCACCGGAACGCCAAGGCGACGGACAGTGCAACGCCCACGCAGAACAAGAAGTACTGGCGTGCGTCCAGGTATCCGATCCCGGGCAATGACATCCCCGGGATGCCGAGCATCCCGTTGTATCCCCCGATGATCGCGTCGCCCAGACGGTACGAAGGATCAGCCATGCTCGAGGTGACCGTCAGCAGAACCAAGGTCGACGCCAGCGTGATGATGGCTACGTAGACGCCACTGACGTTGCCGTAGAACATGAAGTAGCCCAGTGCGCAGGCCGCCACGGCGCCGCACCCGATGGCCCCGAGGAGGGCAAGCGGGCCCGCCCATTCCGAGTTGCCCACGTTGATCCCGACGACCCCGTATGCGTACGCGCCGAGCCCGAAGAAGGCGGTCTGCCCGAAGCTGAAGATTCCACCCCAGCCCCAGACCATGACCAGGCTGAGCGCGAGGATCCCGTAGATCACATACAGCGACAGGGACTGCGCGGAGGCATCTGGAACGGCGAGCGCCCCGAGGATGCAGAGCACGACTCCGGCAACAAGGACTGCCTTGCTCATCATAGTCTCCCACACAGACGACGATCGGCTCACGAGCGCCCTCGCAGTCGACCAGTGAGACCCGTAGGAAGCACTCGGACGATCACGATCGCCGTCAGCAGGAGCGCCACCGACCCGATGAACGGCTCGAACAGGTTTGAGACGAGCGAGTCCACCGCCCCCAGGAGCCCAGCCGCCATCGCCGTGCCGAGTACGACGTCCGTCCCCCCGACGACGACCGTCATGAAGGCCCGGGCCACGTAGGCCTGTCCCATGTTGGGAACGACGCCCACCAGAGGCGCGAGCAGGGCACCCCCGAGGCCAGCCAGGGCAGAACCGAACGCGAAGCTGACCCGGTTCACGCGGGCGGAGTTGACACCGAGGGCCGCGGCCATCTCCGGGTTCTGTGTCACTGCGCGGGCGATCGTTCCGTAGCGCGTCCTGGTGAAGACCAGGTACACCCCGATCAGCGTCACGACCGCCATGGCGATCAGGACCAGGTTGTACTCGGACGTCGAGTACTGGCCGAAGCGCCACGTGCCCAGTGGGGTAGGAACGCCTTGGGTCGACGCACCGAAGATCAGCACCGTCGCCTGGACCAGGATGATGCTCAATCCCCAGGTGGCCAGCATCGTCGCCTCGAGCCGTCCGTACAGGTGGCGGATGAGAAGCGCCTCAACCACGAGGCCCAGCACCCCCACGCCGATTGCCGCCATCACCATGGCGATCCAGAGGGAGAGGCCCGCGCGGTACCCGAGGATGGTCCCGAACGCGCCCAGCATCAGGAACTCACCATGGGCGAGGTTGATGACGCCCATCATGCCGAACACGACCGCCAGTCCGATCGACACGAGCACCAGCGTCGACACGCTCACGAGCAGGACCAACACCAGATTGACTAGCTGATCGCCGGCCATCGCCCACCGCCTATCAAGAAGATTCGTCGTCCCGATCCCTGAGCTCAACAAGGCGGGTTCTCGGTTCTGACACCGCGAGAAGCGCCGGCCTCAGCCATGGGACGGTTGCTTGGTTGCGACAGCCGCATTGCCATCAGTGCGCGTAAGCGTAGGTACGCCTTCGTGGCCGCACAGTGGGCCGAGGGACACCGTGGATCGAGCTGCGTTGTGCAGGTCGCACACATCCGAGCCGCACATCGCGCGGAGGACCGTTCTCGTGACGCGGGGAGCCACCGGCATCGCGCTCGCCGGGGCGGGACTGGGCCGGACAGCACGCGTTCCGCGCCCGCGTGTGGTGAGCGCGACGTGAACAGCAACGTGCGCCCGGATCGACTATTGGTCGATCCGAGCGCACGCCAGTTGCTGAGAGCCCCCCTCAGGGGAGGAACTGCTCGTTCACGTCCGGGTTCGCGACGAGGTCGCACACAGACTGCTCGAAGGCAGGAGGGGCCTGGTCGATCTGGTCGATGACATCGAAGCCGTGCGACGTGTTGCCGACGGTGATGTGCACGTCCTGGATCGTGTGGTGCGAGCCGGGATCGATCGAGACCGACCCACTCGGAGAGTCGAAGCTGACACCACTCTCCAGCGCCTCGATCACCTTGTCACGGTCGATGCTTCCGGCTTTCTCCACGGCGGCAGCCCACAGGTGCCAGGCGTTCCACACATAGATGGTCGAGTCGGTGACCGGCTCCGCGTCGTCCCCGTACTCGTCCTTCCACGCCTTGAGGAAGTCGGCGTTGGCAGGGTTGTCGAGCGACTCGACGTACGGGAGGAACGCGACAATGCCCTCGGTCTCCTCAGGGGCGAGAACGACGTGTTCGCTGCCCACACCGAAGACGGGCGACACGATCTTGATGTGATCCGCCATCCCGGCCGCGGCGAAGGCCCTGTAGAAGGCGAGGTGGTTCGCGCCCACGAGCATGGAGACCACGAAGTCTGGCTGCGTTCGCTGGATGTCGCTGATGATCGCGCCGAAGTCCGAGCTGTCCAGAGGGACGAACTTCTTCCCGAGCACCTCAGCGCCGGCGTCAGCCGCGTACTTGTCGACCCAGTCGGCGGAGATCTGTCCGTAGTTGTAGTCGGCCGCCACTGAGTAGAGGCGGGGACCGAAGTTCTCGACCGCGTAAGGGATCAGCGGCTCGAGTTCCTGCGAGGTCGAGGCACCTGTGACGAAGGTGTTCTTGTCGCAGACACCCCCTTCGTACATCTCGGGGAAGAAGTAGAGGGTCTCCGCACGGTCCAGGACGGGACGGATGGCCTCACGCGAAGCACTCACGATGCCACCGACCACGACATCGACATTGTCGCTCGTGGTGAGGGTGTTGGCGTACTGCGTGTACTTGGCCACGTCCGACTGGGTGTCGTAGGACTTCAGCTCGAGCTGCTTGCCCAACACACCGCCGTCCTCGTTGATGGACTTGACGGCGAGCTTGGCGGCGTCTGCCATGGACGAGCCGTAGATGTTGAGGGGGCCGGTCTCGTCGAAGAGGCTGCCGACGACGATGGTGTCACTCTCCGCACCTCCACTCGAGCCTGCGCACGCTGCGGTGGCCAGGAGAGGCAGCACAGCAAGCCAATACGCGCGATGACGCTTCATTTTTCGCTCCGTTTCGTGGGCGAGAGCCTGGCCTGGTGAAGACGCAGGACGCTCGTCTCATTGGTGCCCGGAACAGTAGGTCCGCCCGATCGGCGTGGCAGTGTGCCTCGTTGACACGAGCGCTGACCTCGCATGTGCGGCCTGCACATCAACAGGTCCGCGCTCGCCGACTGTCAGCGGATGCTCTCGCGGAGCTTGTAGAGGCGGATCGCGAGCATGACGTGGAACCAGCCGGCAGGATCGTCATCCAGACGAAGCCCCGTGAGCTCGGATATGCGGTCCAGCCTCTTGCGCAGAGTGTTCCTGTGCAGGAAGAGCTCTGATGCGGCACGGTGAACACTCGCGCCCATCGACAGATACGTCTCGAGCGTCTTCAGCAGCTCCGTACCCCGCTCGCGGTCGTACTCGACCAGACACTCGATGGGCGACGCTTGGCTCGCGGCGTGGGGTTGCATCGCAACGGACCACAAGAACCGATCTGCGCCGAGGTCCCGATAGTTCACGAGAACCCCGGCGGGGTTGGCAGCACGCGAGACCGTGGCAGCGACACTCGCCTGGTTCATCCGGTCGGGATACTCCGACAGAGTCCGCGCCGGTTCAGAGCAGCCGATGCCGATGTGCTCTGCTGCACTCCGGACGAGCTTGCGCGCCAGCCGGCCCAAAGCAGCGCCGTCAGCAGCCCCGCGCTGCGGCAGGACGGCCGTCAGAACATTCGGACCGACGTCCACTAAAGCGCCCGGGAACGTCTCCAGGAGGGTGTCCTGCAAGACGTCCAGCGTCGCGGACGGCTCTGCACTGGCCCCACCAGTGCACTCGAAAACGACACACGGTTCAGAGGTGCGGAGACCGAGCTCTCGCACCAGCTGATGTACGAGCGCGCTCTCGGTGTCCCTGGCCCTCAGAAGCTGGAACAGGCCCCGAGCCGAGCCGCGGCTGCGGTCAGTCCTCCGGACCAAGACCTCGGCCACGGTAGGAGCCGCGATGCGCGCCAAGGTGACGAGGTCGCGCTCCTTGGCCTCACTGAGCGCAGCGACTTCCTTGAGGAGGCCGCAGACCAGGCCGATCGGTTCGCCCGCCATGACGATCGGGCTGACGAAGCACGTTGAGAAGTTCGTAGCGCCGCCGACGATGGAGCGGAACGGGCTACCGTCGGTCACCCGATATGCGGCGGCTGGGCCGTAGAGGTATCGCGCCCACTCCGCGTCGAGCGGCAAGGGTTGCTGTTGCAGCGTCACTGCTTCATCGGTGCACCACGTCGCAATGCGCAACGTCAGCCGTTCTGAGTCAAAGGTGATGATTGAGCCCAGGTCGGATCGCATGAGGTCCTTGACGGCACGAGCCAACGTGTACAAACGATGAGCTGCCGAGATTTCTCCCTCGTGAATCGAAGCTGCCTCGGCCAGCTGGCGCAGCGACTCGTCTCGCTCAGCTACCTGCCGGTCCAGCTCGACGACTCGAACAGCGTCCGCAACGAGAGTGGCGATGGCCCGCACCTGCCCGACGACGTTGTCGTCGAAGGTGGTGGAGCTGTCGGAATGCAGCGTGATGACGCCCATGAGACGGCCGCAGTGGGCGATGAGCGGAACCGTGAGGCAGCTCTGGTAGACGTCGTCGTCCAACTCAGGGATCGAGATGAAGCGCGGATCAAGGGCTGGATGGTCGGCAATCACCCCTGGCTGTCGCGTCATCGCGGACCATCCAGTGAGGCCCTGTCCCAGGCGAAGTCTCACCACTCCCACTGCAAAGCTGAAGTCCGCAGTCGCAGCCTGCACGACCAGCTCTTCGTTCGGCTCGTCCCACAGGTAGATCAGGGCGCCGCGACAGGACGTCGTGCGGGAGCAGAGGTCGATCACGTCACCGAGTACGGAGCGCATGTCGGCTCCGCTCGAGATCCGGTCCGCGACAGCACTCAGTACTTCCAGGCCATCACCCGCGCGCTCAGTGAGTCGTGTCGCGGCCGCCGCTGCGCCAACTCCTGCGGGCAGACCGGTCACTGGTGACCGGCGGTGGTTGCGCCCGGCCACCTCGACCAGCCTGATGGCGCCGTTCGAGCGATCCGACATGGGCGACCCTCCTCCCTGGACCACCCAGCGTTCGGGTCATTTCAACGCCGGATTTGGTTGCGGCCGAACCCGAGAGTGCACAGCGACCGTTCGCGTACCGTATACAGAATACCGTCCTTGCGTTCGACTGTCCGACAGGTGACGGCTCACAGGGCGCGCCGTTCCTCGCGTGACGATCTGGCGGCCAGGCTTGGCGACTTCACCGCATGAGGCTCGCACCCGCGTACGGGTGCAAGCTCTTCAGAGGCTTCCCCTCGTCGAACCGCGACAGGCGGAAGTCGGAGGCGGCGATCACAGGATCGCGACTGTCACCCTCCAGCACCAGGTCAGCGACCAGATCACCCACCGCTGGACTGATCTTGAAACCATGCCCACTGAAGCCGGCCGCGACGTAGACGCCATCGACGGGCACCGAGGAGATCACTGGGTTCCAGTCTGGCGTGATGTCGTAGCAACCGACGTACGTCGTGGTCACACGTGCGTCCGGCAGCCCCACGAACCGATGCAACGCCTTTCCAACGGCCTCCTCCAGCTCGTCGTTCGTCATCCGGTCGACATAGGAGTCAGCGTCCATGTACACGGGCGCACTGTGATCGCTGTTGCCCACCAGGAGACGACCGCTCCCCTCAGCGCGCACGTAGTGGACGCTCTCCAAGTCCGACAGGACCGGCAGCTCACCGAGTTCTTTGCCCGCGTCCATCAGGAGCATTCCCGCTCGCAGTCCACGGAGCGGGACATCGACGTCGACGCCCCCGAGCAGGTCGGCTGACCAGACTCCGGCAGCGATCACGACCACATCGGCATCGATGCGCTCACCCGACGACAGCTCGAGCCCGACGATCTGCTCTCCACGCGTGACCAACCTCGAAACCGGGTGACCCTGCCGAATGGTGGCGCCAGCCTCTCGCGCCCGTGCTGCGAAGTGCAGGGCCAACTGCGAGGCGTCGGCATAGCCGCCCCGAGGCTCCAGGGCCGCTGCGCAGAGGTCGCCCGTCTGCATGTGCGGCCACAGGCCCGAGGCGACATCCATCGAGGTCATGCTGACATCGATCCCGAGACGTTGCTGCATGGCTACGTTCGCCCTCAGCGCATCCTCGTCCTGGGGGCCAACGGTGACGAGATACCCCACCTGGTGAAAGCCGATCTCGTCGGCCAAGCTCTCGAGGAGCGGGAGGCTGCGCCAAGCCATAGCGGCCAGGGAGGGCACCCCGTAGTGGCAGCGGACGATGCCGCTGGACTTCCCGGTCCCGCCGCTTGCGAGGGTCCTTCGCTCCAGCAGCAAGACGTCATGCACACCGCGCTCAGCCAGCGCGCGGGCGATGGACAGACCGTTGACGCCTCCGCCCACCACGACGGCCCGTTGACGCTGCATGCCCTGCACGTCCTCTCGCACTACAGAACGCAGTCACGTGTGCAACTACTTTCGCATACGGTATGTGAATCTGCGTCGTCTCGATAGACCCGATTGAGCGAGCTACGGAAGGCCCACGCGTGTTCGGAAGCGCCACCACGTCGTCGTACTCGATCACCATGCGCCTGCACACGGCGCCCGACCACGGCATCGTGGGGGCGGTCGCGACCGCGATCTCGGCCGCGGGCGGGGTGGTCACGGCCATCGACGTCGTCGACTCGACGCGGGAGCGGCTGGTCCTGGACGTGACCTGCTCGGCCAGCGACGCCGAACACTCCCACGAGCTGGAGGAGGCCGTCGACGCGGTCGAGGGCGTCGAGGTCTACAAGGTCAGCGACCGGACCTTCCTGCTCCACATCGGCGGCAAGATCGAGGTCCACTCCAAGGTCCCGCTGAAGAACCGTGACGACCTGTCCATGGCCTACACGCCGGGCGTGGGCCGGGTCAGCATGGCGCTGTACGAGCGCCCCGAGGACGTCTCCCGGCTGACCATCAAGGGCAACAGCGTGGCCGTGGTGACCGACGGGTCGGCGGTGCTCGGCCTGGGCAACATCGGCCCGGGCGCGGCGATGCCGGTGATGGAGGGCAAGGCCGCGCTGTTCAAGCGGTTCGCCAACATCGACGCCTGGCCGATCTGCCTGGCCAGCCAGGACACCGACGAGATCGTGCGGGCGGTGGAGATGATCGCGCCCGGCTTCGGGGGGATCAACCTCGAGGACATCGCCGCGCCGCGCTGCTTCGAGATCGAGCAGCGGCTGCGCGAGAGCCTGGACATCCCGGTCTTCCACGACGACCAGCACGGCACCGCGATCGTGGTGCTCGCCGCCCTCACCAACGCGCTGCGGGTGGTCGGCAAGCAGCTCACCGACAGCAAGGTCGTGGTCTCCGGGGCCGGCGCGGCCGGGACGGCGATCGTCACCCTCCTGCTCGCCGCCGGCGTGAGCGACGTGGTGGTCGTCGACAAGGCCGGGGCGATCTGCACCGGTGACGACACCCTGTCCGAGGCGCACACCCAGCTCGCCTCGGTCACCAACCCCCGCGAGGTCCGCGGCAGCCTCCAGGAGTGCCTGGTCGGCGCCGACGTGTTCATCGGCGTCAGCGCTCCCGGGATCCTGCAGCCCGAGTGGATCGCGGACATGGCCGAGCAGCCCGTGGTCTTCGCGCTGGCCAACCCCGACCCCGAGGTCGACCCCACCGAGGCCGAGAAGTACGCCGCCGTCGTCGCCTCCGGCCGCTCGGACTACCCCAACCAGATCAACAACGTGCTCGCCTTCCCCGGCGTCTTCCGCGGCCTGCTCGACGCCCGGGCCCACGACATCACCATCGAGATGCTGCTCCGCGCCGCCGACGCGATCGCCCACGTGGTCCGCGACGAGGAGCTCAACCCGAACTTCATCATCCCGACGGTCTTCAACGCCGAGGTGCCGAAGGCGGTGGCCGCCGCGATCCGGGGACCTTCTGGAGCGCCACCCGGGTCGGTGTGACCTCAGGGGGCACCGGCTCCTTCCCGTACGCCAAGCCAACTACGAAAAGAGGTCTTCATGTCACCCTTTGCAGCGGCGACGCGCTCCGTTCTCGTCGTGCAACCAGATCACGAGGATCCGCTGGACACCTTCGACTCGTGGTTCCGCGACGAGGGACTGACGACCAAGGTCGTTCGGCCCTTCGCCGACGACCCGGTTCCAGACGTCGCGGATGCGGCGGGGTTGGTCGTCCTCGGTGGTGACATGGGCGCCAATGACGACGCCGCTCACCCGTGGCTTCGTGATGTCCGAGCGCTACTCGCGAGCGCCGTGGAGCACGACGTGCCAACGCTCGGCATCTGTTTGGGCGGCCAGCTTCTCGCAGTAGCGACCGGAGGCGAGGTTTCTCGCGGATCGCATGGTACCGAGGTCGGCGCACCTCAGATCCACGCCCGCCCAGAGGTTGAGGACGACGTGCTCCTTAGCGCGGTTTCGTGGCCGGCGCGCTTCGCCACCATGCATCGCGACGAAATCGTGACATTGCCTGCCGAGGCGGTGTGGCTTGCTGAGTCGAGCATGTACAAACACCAGGCCTTCAGGATCGGGAGACACGCTTGGGGCCTCCAGTTCCACCCAGAGGTCTCTTTGTCGCGCTTCGTCCGCTGGGCCGAGTACATCCACGACGATCCAGAGACGACGCAGCGCGTACAGAAAGGTGTCGCCGAGTTCGCGGCCACCACGCGCTACGTTGCGACGGCGACTGAACCGCTGGCCAGACGGTTCGCGCGTGTGGTTCGAAGCTAGCCGGCAGCAGTACTAGCGGTCCGGGGAGCCGAGGGTGCCGTAGCATATACGAAACACCGTCCCTGCTCCTGGTCGGGCCAGCATCCACACAGAAGTCCAGCGGAGGCAACCAGGGCGCGTCCACGTCATCGAGACGTAACCGAGTGCGAGGAACGAACATGCCTGACCCAACTACCAACGGCACCCCGAGTCTGGCCCCGGTCGGTCGTACTCGGAACGCCTTGGCTGCGGAGGTCTACGACAATCTGTTGGATGCGCTCATGGACGGGCGCCTGTCCCCTGGGGATCGCCTGGTAATGGATCGCTTGGCCGACGATCTGGGGGTCAGTCGGTCACCAGTCCGGGACGCTTTGCTGCGGTTGCACCGCGAGGGGGTCGTGGAGCCGGGCGGGAAGCGCGGCTACCTCGTGCGCGCCGCCTCCGACAGTGACATCCACGACTTCTACGCCGCACGGATGGCAGTTGAGGGTTTCGCCGCAGAGCTCCTACAAGGTGCCGGAGCAGATGCATGGGTGTTTCTTCGCGACCTGCTCGAAAGCCTGTCCGCCAAGGCGACGGCGTCCGTCCGCGAGTCGTTCGAGGCCAACCGACTGTTCCACCGGGGAGTCGTCGAGGTCACCGGAAACTCGTATCTCGTCGACATGTTCGACACGATTTGGAATCGAAGCCGGACCGCCCTGACTTACCGCGACTTCGCCGCGGCGTACCCCTACGACGAGTTCGTGCCCGAGCACACCGAGCTGCTGGACGCGCTCGAGCGCGCCAGGCCCAAGACGGCCCGAAATCTCATGGTGCAGCACATCACGGGTGGGCTGGACCGAACGCGACCAGGGTCAAGCGAATGACGGTCGCAGGTTGTCCGCCGCTCACGGAACGACCGCGCGCCGGATCAGCTCCGTAGCCAGTAGGTCGTCTCAATGAGCGGCAGCAAGCGCGACCGTGGAAGCCAGGGCCACGACCATCACCAAGAGGCTGCCGCACAGAAGGCGCCTGCTGCCGAAGCCTGTTGCCGCGCTAGCTGCGATGCGAGCCATGACAACAACGAGCCAGGCAAGCCCCGTGAAAGCCAGCGTCACCGGGCCAATAGCTAGCGGACGGGGGTGCTGTGGCGGACGGCGACTCTTGCCGCGAGCTTGCGACTTAGCGCGGCAAGACATGCTTTGCACGCCATGTCTGACGTGCAGTCGAAGGGAAGGTGCCAGAAGACCCGCCATCCGAGTGTCGATTGCCCACATGCTGTCCACGTGTCCTCGGTGTGGCGCGCATGCTGCGCCCCCCAAGGAGATCGACCGCTGCTGTTCCTTGAATCCAGATGCCGCGAGGTCACGATCCACTCATTCACGTTCCATCTCCGATCTCACAGATCACCGCGCCGTTGGTGACCGTGGCGCCGACCTCGGCCTGGAGCCCGGTCACGACGCCGGCCTTGTGGGCCTTGAGCGGCTGCTCCATCTTCATCGCCTCGATGACGACCACGGTGTCGCCCTCGGCGACCTCCTGGCCCTCCTCGACCACGACCTTGACCACGGTGCCCTGCATCGGCGAGGTCACGGCGTCGCCGCTGGCGGCCGAGCCGGACTTCTTGCCGGCCGCCCGCTTCGGCTTC
>ERZ761609.2037-NODE-2037-length-15943-cov-10.597747_pt1 | contig 15943 bp, 18 predicted proteins | sample MGYA00511163_ERZ761609 | MGnify/ENA primary metagenome ERZ761609 (study PRJEB28899, sample SAMN02445070) | bioreactor sludge metagenome | biome: EBPR sludge | place: Australia: Brisbane, Thorneside Wastewater Treatment Plant | collected 2011-12-16 ... | reverse complement strand
CTTTCCCTACACGACGCTCTTCCGATCTGGCGGCAGGCGGAGGCTGCTGGCGTCGGGCCTTGCCGCGAGGTCTTGCAGCGCCTTGTCCGGCGACCCTTCGGCGATGATCGTGCCTGTTGCGTCGAGCGCGACAATACGGTCGGCGATGCTCGCGGCGAGGTCGGCGCGATGCTCGACCAGAAGACAGGCGGAGCCCTGCGCCTTTGCCGCCCGGATCGCCGCGATGGCGGCCTGCGCGCCTTGCTCATCGAGATGCGCTGTCGGTTCGTCGATCACCAGCAGGGCAGGGCGCTCGGCGAGGGCCGAAGCCAACGCCAGTCGCTGACGCCAGCCCGCGGAGAGCATCAGCGTTGACTCGCGGCGTTGCAAGCCATGCGCGGGAGCAGAGGCGAGAGCCTCATCGATGCGCTGTTCGATCTCGTTCGCAGGGAAATCGCGATTTTCCAGCGCGAAGGCGACTTCATCCTCGACGGTGAGTGTCGCAAGCTGCGCATCCGCATCCTGCATCACCAGCGCGGCGAGACCGCTCCCCGCCGTGACCGGGGGCTGCGTGGCGGCGTTGAGCCAGCGGATCGTGCCGGTGCTTTCGGCGTTGATCAGGTTCGGGATTGCACCAACGAGTGCCAGGGCCAGCGTCGACTTGCCGCTCCCCGATGGTCCAATGACGGCGACGCATTCACCCGGCAGGATCGAAAGCGCAAGATCCCGGATGGCGTCGCGCGCCGCTCCGGGGAAACGGACACGGAGACCGTCTATCTCAACCAGCGCGGCGTTTTCAGCCACGCTTGTCGCCGTCCATGGCCAGTCCCTGCAACACGCCGGTGCCGTGCAACCGCCACGCGATGTAGCGCCCGAGCAGTCCGGCCAGCACGATGCCGCTGGCGACACGCAAGGTGAACATCACCATCAGCAGTTTGGGGTCCAGCGCGCCGTACTTGAACCGGATCCAGGTGTAGACAAAGCTGAACACGGCGGCGCTCGCGCCGGCCGCCACGAGCACGGCGGTGTCGTAACGCTTCCAGCGCGTCGCGGCGAAGGGCAGTTCCGCGCCCGCACCCTGCACCACCCCTGTCAGCAAGAGGATCAGGCCGGCGGGGTTGCCCGTCGCCACTTCCGCCGCCGCCGCCACCACCTCCGCGAAAAAGGCGGCAAAGGGCTTTCGAACGGCATAGGCCGCGATGATCGATGCGACGCACCAGAAGCCAAACAGCACATCCAGCGCCAGCGGCCCGACGAGGCCCTGCGCGACAAGCCACAGCTGGACCCAGGCGAGATAGAGCACGCCGAAGACAACGCCGATCGTGGCAACAATGACAATTTCCCGCTGTGTCCAGCTCTGCATCACACGGTCTCCGGATAAGGTCAGAAGCGGCTTGGGCTGCCGGCGGAAATCGTAAGCGTCAGCACGACATGGGCGTGCATGGGCGCGAAATCGAGGAAAGCCCGCTCCACTGCGGCGAAGATCTCATGCGCATCGCCCTTGAGCTTGGAACAGAAGTGCTTCTGTTTGTCGTAGACGCCGGCGGCTTTCAGAAAATCGATGCAGGAGCCAATGCGCGTCATGTGCGCTTCGGTGCCGAGCGGGTAGAGCGAAATCTGGGCCGAACAGGCCAGTCCCGCAGGCGCGATCGGCCGGAACCGCGACAGGGCAAGCTGCACCAGATCTTCGTCCCCGCGCGGCGCGGCGAACGCGGGCGCGGCGCAGATTGGATCGTCCGACTCCCCGGGACAGCCGCGAGATACTGTTGCATTCAGCACGACGTGGCCGCCCGGGCCAGCCGTCGCGACAAAGGCGTCGCGCATGGCCTGCACCACGAGATCGGGCGGACCGACCAGCAGCGTGCTGACGTCGTCGGTCTGGCGGCGCAGGGAATCGCCATAGCCATCCAGCGCCGCGATCCCGCGCAGGATCGCCGGTACGAAATCCGACGTCATCGGATACAGGGAGAATTGTGCGCCTGAGAACATTCGGTCTCGCTCCGCTGGCATTACCCAGATCAGCTTGGAAGGGTCGGACGAATGTCCTCTCAGCCGGAACGGCGCCCCTGACATCCCCAGCTTAGCGCGTGCCGGACACCGGCGCTACGAAAAAGTCGTCACCGCCACGTCCCGGGGAGCTGGCGGGCGAGCAGCCGAAGACGGCGCCAGCGGAAATCGGGCTCCTCGTCCGGCGGCGCGCCATCGCCAGCGGCCCGGACATACCAGATCGTGTTGAGGATGCCGGCGATGAACATGGCGTCGGCAATGTCGGCACAGCGGAGCGGTCCGCGGCTCGTGTTGTGGCCGGTCTGGACTGATGCCAGAACGCGGCATGCTTCACGCGCATCCATCCCGGCTTCGAAGGCGAGATAGCCGAAATCCCAGGCGGCCGGTGCGAGGCCGGCATATTCCCAGTCGATCAGGCGCAGCCTCCCGCCGGCTTCCAGAAAATTACCGGGCGTCGGATCGCCGTGGCTTGGCGCCAGCGTTCGGGCATTCTCCAGGCGACGAAGGGCACGGGCGTACGGTCGGGCCATCTCCTGCCAGAATGAGGGCAGCACCTTCTGGTTCTGCGCCTTGTCAACAGCGCCCGCGACCGCGCCGCCGATGTCGATCGCGTGACGGATGCCGAGCGCCCGCGCATGAAACCGCGCGATAAGCCCGAAAGCCTGCCGCAGTCGCGACACATCGCTTCGCAACAACCTGCCGGAAACAGGCTTCGCGCCCTCGATCCAGCGCGTCACCGCGATGCCGCGTCGATGATCGATCAGGACGGGGTGTGCTCCGATGCCGAGGCGCCACGCCTGCTCGCTCGCGCGTCGTTCGTCCGCGCCATGGCCATCAGGCCGGCCTGACAGGAACCGGCAGGCAAGCCGCCGGGGCCCGGCTTCGATGGCGTAGACCAGATTGGAATGCCCCTCGATCGGTCGGACAGCAATGTCGTGAAGTGCCCGAACCTGGCCAAGCCCGAGCTCGGACAAGACGGCAACCAGTGCCGGAGACAGGACCGTCTGCTGCCGAGGCATGGGATGGCGCGAATCTCGACTGTTCGACATAGGGTTTTTGATTGTCTGAACTGCCCCGAGGCCGCAAGCCGCCTGTGCTGCGGGCCGCCGTTCGAACGGGACGGGGGACAGCATCACTTTCCGGGCGTGATTGCGGGTCGGACTGTGGAACACCTTGATGCAGTTGCGCCCGAACCGTGCGCGCCTGAGCAGGCTGAGGAGGCTTTCGGCGACGGCGTTGCCAAAGCCAGCTGCCGCGACCGCACCGGCATCCGGCCCTTGGGTCTGCGCCGCCCGGATGGAGGTCAGCCGCGTCTGGATGACAACGATGTTCGCCAGCCGGGCCTGTTTCTAGCAGCCGGCGACGCGGCCGTAGGAGCCGCCATAGCCCAGCGCAACAAGATCGGCATGCATCTGGCGCGCCGTCCGGCGCTGCTTGCGCGACAATCCCGTCCGCCGCTCGACCTCCCGGATCGGCATTCCCTCGCGGAAATGCCAGCGCCGGATCACGCCCAATGATGCCATGTCGATCGCTCCGTGTTCCCCCAACGCAAACGTCGGGGCAAAGCTCGGAACATGGGTCAAATCTCAGTGGAGAATCGCAGCCTTCCCGGGTCAGTTCTCAATGCAGCCAACAGTGGAGGCGTTCCACCGACAAATTTCTCAATCTGGGCTTCTCCCGGCCCGCTTGGCGGCGATGACCGCGAGCAAGAGAAACACGACCAGATTGACGAGCTGAGCAATGCGAAAGGGCGGCTCGGACAGAGTTGGCGCGAGTTGCTGCAAAGGCGGTAGCCGACGAAACGATTCCGAAATCGTAAAGAACATCAGAAAGAACATGCAGATCACAGCGCTCGCGGCGCCGATGCGCGCACCGATGGAAGTGGATGCGAAGATGAGGCGGACAGCAAGTCCGATGGTCGCGACAATAGTCGCGGCGACGCCGATCCGATGGCCGATCCCGAATCCGGGGAATAGGAACCCGGAAAGCGCGGCAATGAGGGTGAGCAGCAGGAAGATGGTGATCGGCCCTTCTCGACCGTTTCGCATCACCAAGGAAGGCAAGCACAGGAAGCCGGCAGCCAAGGCGGCAAAGCTCACGAGCGTATGTGCCCAGCCGATCATCGATAAGTTGGACATCATGCTCTCCTTTGTTGAGCTAGTTGGGAGTGTGAACGCGTATGGAGCCGCTGTCGGCCAACCGGTCCACACGATCCTCGGCGATGCCCCATTCGGCGAGGACAGCGCGCGTATCCTCGCCGACAAACGGGGCGCGCCGGACGATACGGCCGGGCGTTCCTGTCATGCGGACAGGGATGCCGGCGATCGTGACCCGCTCGGCGGCGCCGGGATGTTCGACGGAGACCAGCATCTCACGGACGGCGAAATGGGGGTCGGCAAGGATGTCATCGGCGAAGTATACCGGGCCGAAAGGCGTTTTCCCGCCAAAGATCGACATTAGCTCCGCGCGAGTGCGGCTGCTGGTGTAGGCGCTGAGTGTTTCATAGACGAAGTCGCGATTGGCATTGCGGGCATCAAGCGTCGCCGTGCGCTGGTCGGAAATCAAATCAGCTCTGCCAATGAGGTTCGTCAGGGTCGCCCAGAACTCGTCGGTGTGGGCGGCGAGCGTGACGAAGCCGTCGGCTGCGGGAAAAAGACCGAAAGGCGTCAACAGGGGATGGCGATTGCCTTCCGGCCGGGGCGGCCGGCCAGTGAACGAAGCCTGATGCACGATCCGTTCACAAAGCGATAGGACGCAATCAACCATCGCGATGTCGACATATTGCCCCTTGCCGGTGCGACCAGCGCGCCAAACGGCAGCAAGGGTTCCAAAGGCAGCGAACATTGCCGGCACGAGATCACCAATGCCTGGGCCGACCTTCAGCGGTGTCGCGGCATCGGGGCCGGTGATACCCATGATCCCGCCCATGGCCTGAGCGACGGGATCGTAGGCCGGGAATTCGCAGTAGGGGGATCGTCCGCAGCGTGGATCGCCGAAGCCACGGATGGATGTATAGACGAGTCGCGGGTTGACGCTGGCGAGGAGCTCGTAGCCGAGACCCAACCGATCCATGACGCCCGCACGAAAGTTCTCGACCACGCAGTCGGCTTCCGCCACCAGATCAAGGAAAAGCGCTTTGCCCTCCGGCGATTTCAAATCAACGCTGAGCGAGCGCTTGTTTCGGTTCACACTGGCGAAATAGCCGCCGAAAAGGCGGATCTTGTCATCGGCGCGGTAGGGACCGACCCGCCGTGTCGTATCGCCCTCGATCGGCTCGACCTTGACCACGTCTGCGCCCTGATCGGCAAGCATTTGGGTTGCAAATGGGCCGGCGAGCATTTGAGTGAGATCGAGAACCCTGAGTCCTTCGAGAGCGCCGCTGACTTTTAGGGTCATGGCGCCTGCATTCCCGCGCGCGTCACCAGCAGGCGCCAAGCTTCGATCTCACGAGACTGAAAAGCAGCAAGTTCTGCTGGCGCGCCAGCGAATGTCTCGCCTGCCGTCTGTTCGACGATCTTTACAATGGTTGCAGACTTCATCGCCGCGACAATCCATCGATTGAGCTGATCGAGAATCGGCTGCGGCGTACCGGCCGGAGCATAGGAGGCTGTCCAAGCCCACATCTCGTAGCCGGGCACGCCGGCCTCATGAACGGTCGGCACTTCCGGCAGCGCTCGACTGCGCTGACTGCTTGTGACGGCGATCGCCCGGATGCGGTTTGCCTCAACGCTCGGCAAAGCGGCGAGAAAATCGGAGAAAACGACATCGACGATTCCCCCGATCAGGTCTTGGATCGCCTGGGGTTGTGACCGATAGGGGACATGGGTCATGTCGACCCCGGCCATGACCTTGAACAGCTCGCCGCCTGCGCGGCTCGAACCATTTCCGGAGCCAAAGGTAATCTTGCCGGGTTCGCGTTTGGCTAGCGCGATCAAGTCGCTGATCGTTCGCACCCCGAGTTCATTTCGAACCAGAACGATCTGGGCGCCGCGGGTTAGCCCTGAAATCGGTGCGAAGCTGCGAATGGGATCGTACTGCAGGGTGCGGTAGACCGCTGGATTGGCGGCCTGGGTCGTCTGTGTCGTAAAGAACAGCGTATAGCCGTCCGGTGGCGACTGGGCGGCGGCCTGAGCGCCAATCTGCCCTTCCGCGCCGGCCCGGTTGTCGACGATCACGGGTTGACCGCTGGCCGAAGCGATCTCAGCAGCGACAATCCGGGCTACCTGGTCGGTCGCTGAGCCTGGCCCGAACGGCACGATGATGCGAATAGGTTTGCTTGGATAGGTCTCTGCCCTCAATGAACGGGGCAAGAGCGATGTCGTTACCGACGACAGCAGAATATAGCGGCGCGAGATCATGCGGTTTCCTCGACACTTCGCAGGTTTCTTTGCCGGAGTGTGTTGGAGCTGGCGCCCATTTCAAGGCCGCAATGCAATCCAGCGCGCCATATCACATATGTGATATACCGGCAGCTGTTGACGCGGCGAGTTGATCTTGTCGGCGCCGAGATGTTGCCTGCAACTCAGGATGCGCTCGCTTTTCGCCCGAGCGAACGCCACGAGAGAAACCATGACGACGATAGACGACTTCCAATTGCGCGCCGTGCTCTGGCCGAAGGGCCGACAGTACGAGGATTTCACGGTTGGCCAATGCTTCGAGCACCACTGGGGTCGGACGATCTCGGCCGCCGACAATACATTCTTTACGACCGTTACTCAGTTCCACGCCCCGCTTTATCTCAATCGTCCCTATGCGGAGGCCCATGGGCATCCGGACATTCCCATCAATCCGCTTCTGGTGTTCAACACGGTGCTCGGCCTTTCAGTGGAGGATCTGAGCGAGGCGGGCGGCCCGTTCGTCGGCGTAGACGACCTTACTTACCTTCAGCCAGTCTATCCGGGAGACACGCTTACCGCGCGATCCCGGACGCTCGATTTGCGACTGACAGAGAGCCGTCCAGGATTTGGAATCGTGACCTGGCAAACCGAGGGGATCAACCAGCGCGGCGAAGTCGTCATCAACTTCCGCCGCGCCAATCTGGTCGCTACCCGCGCGGCGCGGGCGAAGGCCGCAGGGGCGCCGCGGGGTGACAAGCCATGAAGCTCGCGGCGCTGACGGGGCAGTCAAACTACTTCGAGGATTTCCCTGTGGGACTGCTGATCCGCCATGCGCGAGGCAAGACAGTCGGTCCGACGGAGAATGTGCTGATCACGCATATGGTCATGAACTCGGCTGAAGCGCATTTCAATGATCACCGTATGAGCCAAACGCCGTTCGGGCGCATCCTGTCATATGGCGGCGTGAACTTCTCGATCGTCATCGGCTTGGCGGCTCAGGACACCGCAGAGAACGCGCTCGCCGAACTCGGCATGAACCGCATTCGCCTGAAGAATCCCGTATTTCATGGCGACACGCTCTACGCGTTTACGGAAGTGCTTGAAGCAAGCGACGCCGACCGCCCGGACGCCGGCATTCTTCGGTTTCGCCACATTGGGTGCAACCAAAAGAACGAGGTTGTCTACGAAGGCGAACGTACGGTTCTGATGAAGCGCCGTTCTCATTGGTCAGCTCGCTAATGGAGGCAGAAACAATGACCCGCATCCGCCGCCCGCGCCGCTGCCAGCTCGCTGTCCCAGGCTCCAACCCAAGGATGATGGAGAAGGCCGCCGCTTCCGGCGCAGACCACGTGTTCCTTGATCTGGAAGATGCCGTTGCGCCGTCAGCCAAGGTCGATGCGCGCAACAAGGTCATCCATGCGCTTAACAGCCATAACTTTGGCAAGACGGTTCGCTGCGTCCGCATCAACGATCTGCGCACTTCCTGGTGCTTCCGCGACATTATCGCGGTGGTCGAGGGCGCTGGCGGAAATCTCGACACGATCCTGGTGCCAAAGGTAATGAGTGCGGCGGACGTCCAATTCGTCTCAACTCTACTCGACCAGATTGAAGGCGACCTGGGGCTCGTCCGGCGGATCGGCATTGAGGTCCTGATCGAGGAGGTCGAGGCGCTCCAGAACGTCGAGATGATCGCGCGCGCTTCGCCAAGACTTGAAGCGCTTGTTTTCGGCATGGGCGACTATTCGGCGAGCCACGGCGTCGACATCCGGGCAATCGGCGCATCCGCCGATGCCTACCCTGGCGATATCTGGCACTATGCCCGTTTCCGATTGGTGATGGCTGCGCGCGCCGCCGGTATCGATCCCATAGACGGCCCCTATGCCAATTTCCGCAACCATGAAGGCTATGCCGAGGAATGCCGGCGCGCCGCCACCATTGGCATGGTCGGCAAATGGGCGATTCATCCGGATCAAGTAAGGATCGCCACCGCTGCCTTTTCACCCAAGGGGGAAGATATCGGTATGGCGCGCCGCATGGCGGATGAATACGCGAAGGCGGAGGCTGCAGGGCTCGGCTCTGTAAGCATCGACGGCATGATGGTGGACGCAGCGTCGATCCGAATCCTAAGAGGTATTATCGACAAGGCAGACCTCTACCAGTTGTGACGTCATGCGCGAAGCAGGGGTGATCAAGTCAGCGGGACGCGTGCTGGCGTTGTTTGAATACTTTGCGGAGCGGCGCGCAGCCGCCACTATCAGCGAGATCGCGCAAGCCCTCGGCATGCCGCAGTCGTCGACCAGCATGCTGGTCAAGAGTCTGGTTACGCTCGGCTATCTGGATCAGGACGTGGACTGCCGGCGCTACCTCCCAACGCTGCGCGCAACTTTGCTCGGAGACTGGGTGTCGGCGCCGAGCGCCGCTGGCAGCCCTGTCATCCGCCGGCTCGAATTGATACAGCGCGAAACCGGAGAGACCATACTTCTGGCGCGACAGAACGGCGTGCATGCCCTCTACATTCATATCATCGAGGCAAGCCATGCAGTGCGTCTGCATGTGCGCGCCGGCATGGCGCGGCCGATGACGCTCGCTGCGACCGGCCTCGCGTTGCTGGCGACCCGGCCGAAGGCGGAGGTTCGCGCCATCGCCCGGCGCATCAACGCCGAAATGGCTGATCCCGCCCGTCGACGGAGCGAGCAAGAAGTTCTTGCAAAAATTGCGACGATCCATGCCACCGGCGTCTCGGAGGGCGTGAGCGCCATCACGCCGGGCGCTGCAGTAATCGCCATGTTGATACCGCAGACCACCGAGGCTTTTCCGCTCGCCGTCGGTGTTGGTGGCCCAGCCGAGAGGATTGTAGCGAACCGAGATCGGATTGTGGCCGCGATTGCTGAAAATCTCGCCAGGTAGTTGGCTAGACCCTGGAGTCCTGACCGGAGTGCTCTGGTACCCAACGCTGAACCGGCCATCCTGACCTTCAACAGCGACCAGCGGGCTCCTTGAGGCGGTCAATGAACGCGACAGTCGCAGCAAACCCGACCAAGCCACGGCAACATCCCTGCGGCGTACATCTCCATGATCGGCGTCGATCAGCGCTTCGCGGGCCGAGGCTATGGCGGTGGTCTTCTGGTTGACGCCCTCAAGCGGATCGCACGTGCGGCAGACACGCTCCGGATCGCGGTCGTGATGCTCGACGTTCTGGACGATGGCGATGCGGGCCTCGTCGCGCGCCGGAAAGCCCTCTACGAGAGCTACGGCTTCGTGCCGCTACCGTCGAACCCGCTTCGCCTCTTCCTGCCCCTAGGGGCTGTGCGGTGCCTGATAGATGGACCGCCCTAGGGACGCGGGAGGGACGACTGGCCTACCCGAAAATCGGGGCCGCGAGAGGTGCAGAATCGGCGCTGAAAAGTCAGGCGAAAATCACCCCACGCCGGCCACCCGACAATCGCTCGGTAGAGGGGTGTGTCAGCTTCGCGCCCCCATTGCGGTCGTCCATAGCTTCGCACGGAATGGCCTAAATCGGAGGGTCAAAACGACCTAACGGACGCAACGTATTCTCTTTTCATTCAATGCAGATATCATTTATGACGGTACCTATCAGAGGTGAGGACTTGATCCTGGAGATCGCGTATGGGGAAGACGCCAAAGAATACTGCTTCTAAACCTGATACCTCACAAATTAATGTCGACACCACGCCAGCCGTTCATTCAGGTCCATTAAATATAGTGACTCAACAAATCGGTGAATTGAACTATTTCGACTTTCGTAATCGAACACAGCAAATTATTGGTTTTATATCGGCACTTGCAATTACAAACGCGCTCTCCAAGATATTTATTGACCCGTATGTCATAGATATTAATACTCAAAGCAGTGCTATGCATGGCAATAGCATCCTTTTTTCTCCTTCGTTCACCGAGCGTGCCATCACACAAATGGCCTTTTTTGCCGTTGTTTTCGTTTTAATTGTGCGCTTTTATTATGGTAATTGTAGTCAGATTTTTTCAAAAAGATACGCTACTACAAAAGAACTGGCAGGCGACTCGCTTTTTTCGCTGGTCCAGCACGTTCTCCTTGCTGTAATGTCAATTTTTTTGAACTATCCACCCGTAATTTTGTTTTTAATAATGGTATTGTTTGCAACAGATCTTGCTTGGATTATTGTTCGAGCGCTGTTTAATGCCAGTAACGGCGATAAAATTTCTGGTGCTGATATCAAAAATCAAGTCAACAGCTTGATTTTCTGTGCCGTAATTGCGATTTTACTTTATAAGTACCCATTTACGTATTGGTTCGATTACAATAATTACGTTAATTTTTCTATTTTCTTTTTCTTTTTTATCGCAAATACAGCTTACGACATATATCTTAATGGAGAGAAGTACATTAGAGGGGACACCTGAAGCATGACGCCTGTTTCTCCCCACAACCATCCACCACGCCCTGGCAACAAGATTGCTGTTGATTGTTTAATTGTTAACGGCCTCCTAGATTCACATCCGTATCACCCCATACGAAATCCGCATTCACCTTCTTTTCAGTCCATGAGACGAGCATTACATAAATTAGCAACCAGAGGGCATTTTCACGACTGCTCTATTAGGGGATATGGGATCAATAGTTTTTTTTCGCGCAATAATAATTCCGATACATGTGTCGTGTTTTTCACTGGATACGTATATGGTCAAAATGGAAACATACACATATCAATGAAACATACCCGTCAGCACGTTAGTACGTATTTTAGTCTGAGCATATTTATTGACTCGCTCTATCGGAAATATCGAAGTGTATTCCTAATCATGGATATACACTCACTGACTGATGTCTCTGTTTCAGATTTTACATCCGAATTAAGGCGTTATAAATGTAACACACTATTATGCCTCTCTCTCGATACTGGAAAGGACTATAAATCATTTGGACATGAGTTTGCCGCTTGCGTGTCTCGTTATACTAGAACATTTGAAGAATTTTCTGATCGCTCTTTAGTTAAAACATTTAAATTTATGACGAGAGAAGCAAAGAGTCCGTTTTATTTGGATTATATTGAATTGCTTTCGCAGCCGATCATTTTATTTGCTTCAGCAACCAGCTCCAGAATTTTGAGTTTAGATCGCCATAACTTTTTTTCTGAGAATCCGGGCTCTCGGGAGGATGGTCTTCAGGCACTAGCTCATGTTGTTCGAACCGGTGACCGGAGTCAGCTGGGGCTATTTGCTCTTGCGCATTTTGCAGCGAACGATCCAGATCCAAAGGTCCGGCGCTCCGCAAAAAACTTTCGCCAAAAGCAAAGGGCGGTTAGCCCTAGGAGACAGATCCGCTACTTGAGCGTAGACCAAGCGCAGCGGCTACTGCCTTCATTAGCTTTGATAGGGGGTGGCCATTTTCAGATGGGCGCGAACCCAGACGACGATCCATACGCTCTTGATGAGGAAGTGCCTGCTCATAGCCTCTTTTTGAATAGCTTTGAAATTGCCCGAAAGCCCGTAACCGCTTCGGAATTCGCTCATTATCGCTGGTGTTTTGGATTAGACGATTCATCTGCAAACGAATTTGATATGGCGTCTACAACGGCCTCGGCTCTGCCTGCTACAAGAGTGTCTTGGTACGAGGCGCTTGATTATTCAAGATGGCTCACAGCAGAACTTAGAAGGCTAAACATAATTACCGAAAACGAGCACTTTGCATTGCCCACGGAAGCACAGTGGGAGAAAGCGGCGAAAGGGACAGGCAACAATCGCTTCCCATGGGGAAATAGATTTGAACCCGGAAGGTGCAACTATCGAAATGTACAGCCGCAGAAAGTAGGCCCAATTGGTGTTTTTTCGCCAAGCGGAGACACTATAGATTCTCATATAGTTGACATGGCTGGCAATGTTTGGGAGTGGACTTCAACAAATTGGGGCGCCTGGGGACGTCGTCCTGACTTTAGATATCCTTACGACCCAACCGACGGCAGGGAGGATTTAAAGGCGCCATCTAATGTGTGTCGAGTTATACGTGGTGGTGCTTTTTATTACTATGATTATTGTCTTCGCAACACGACAAGAAACATAATGTTTCCTGACACACGCCACTCTGCCGGAGGTTTTCGGCTTGTAAAAATCACCGATGATTAAAGTTAAAAAATGAAATAAGCGGCTACTCTGTGTGTCACAGCCACCCCACGATGTGCTTGTCAACATCCGACCTCGTTTTTTGATGAAGTCTGATATAACTGCTGTCGTGCACTCGGAGTGCATTCTTGGTTATAGTCGTCCATTTTTTTGAGACAATTCGTATAATTCTTAGCTACTTAAAGTCCACGCTGCTGGGGGCTAGGGGTCGTCGAGGCAAGTAGGTTGTCCGCAACCCCTTTATACAGCAACGCTACTGGCCAAACTGCTTTCGCATGGCCGTGTCTGATTTTCACTGTGAGATCACCACAACCGGCCATCCAGCTTCCGCCCCCCACCCCCGGAGCCGACAGCGCACCCGCGAACCCTCCGTTTCCCGGGTGCATTTCCGGGTGTGGAATTCCTGAACCTTTCCCACGTCGGAACGCACAGCAAGATCACCCCCATTTCCGGGTGACTTTCGCTTGGACGGCATTTGGAGCCCAGTTACGGTTCAGAGCACCCCGAAATGAGGAGTGCCGCCGATGCGCCGTGTTGCCCTGTATGTCCGCGTCTCCACCGCCGACCAGACCACCGAGAACCAAGAGCGTGAGCTGACCGTGATCGCGGCCCGGATGGGTTGGGAGGTTGTCTCTATCTATAAGGACGAGGGCATCAGCGGCGCGAAGGGCCGCGACAAGCGCCCGGCGCTCAACGCGATGCTGAAGGACGTCACGCGCCGGAAGTTCGACATGGTGATGGCGTGGTCCGTGGACCGGCTCGGGCGATCGCTGCAAGACCTTGTCGGCTCTAACGGGTCTGGCAAATCGTCCCTGCTCAAGGCCGTGGCTGGGCTCTTGCGCAGCGAAGGTGAGATACGGTTGCCGGAGCAATCCGGCGGTGGCCGGGTAATTGGCTACATGCCGCAGGACACCACCTCCAACGCAGCTTTGACTGTGCTCGAAGTCGTTCTTCTTGGCCGATATCAGCAGCTCGGGTTGCGCCTGGCTGAAGCCGACATGCAGGCAGCTATCGATGCGCTGGGAAGCCTCGGCATGCAATCTCTCGCCAGTCGATATCTCGGTGAACTCAGCGGCGGACAGCGACAGCTCGTCTTTTTGGCGCAAGTCCTCGCCAACAAGCCGCGTGTGTTGTTGCTGGATGAGCCCATAAGCGCACTCGACATCCATCATCAGCTGCACGTTCTCGAAACGATCAAACGTCTGACGATCGCGCAGGACCTCGTAACAATCGTGGTGCTGCATGACCTGACCGCCGCAGCCCGCCATGCCGACCGGTTGGCGATCATGGCGGACGGAAGGCTTGCAGGCGAAGGCTCACCCATTGAGGTCTTAACCGAGAACTTGATTCGGAAAGTGTTTCAGGTCGATGCCGCCATCCAAGCGGGGCCAGATGGCAAGCTCGCTGTCACAGCGCTGCGATGCGCGCATGGTCTATAAGCCTTCGGCTATGCGCTGCTCCATACGATCCTCTACCTGATCGACAAGGCCGGACTGGACCCGGTTCTCTCAGAGCTGCCGAAACTCTACATCTGGACCGGCTGGGTGGCGTTCCTGATTTTCGTGCCCCTCGCGGTGACCTCGAATGACCGTCTCGTGGGCAAAATGGGGCCGTGGTGGAAATGGCTTCAGCGCTGGACCTACGCGGCAGCCGTTCTGACATTGGCGCATTGGGCGGCACTGAATGACTGGGGCGGCGTGACGCCTGCGCTCGTTCATTTCGGCCCCCTGATCGCCCTCGAAGCCTATCGCATCTGGTACTGGTACTTGCGCCCGCATACCCCAGCTTCAGCTTAAGAGGCGTGACTATTGGGAAGCCCAAGCACCCTGAAATCCATCGGTTCGCATGGGAGTGGCTGGTGCTGCCAGAGAGGATTGAACTCTCGACCTCTCCCTTACCAAGGGAGTGCTCTACCACTGAGCTACGGCAGCAAACCGGTTGGCGTCGATGCAAACGCCGAAGCGGCATCGGGCCGCACCGGACGGCACGGGACCGAGCCGGAACGGCCTATGTCGCCTCGCAGGCGGAAAGTCAACCGCCTGCCGGCGCGAAAACCGTCGCGGTGGGCTTGGTGGCCTTCGCCGGCGCCTTCGCGCCACGCGGCAGGTCGAGGGCGTCCCACACCTCGTCGAGGGCGGCGACCAGCCGGTCCACCAGCGCATCGGCGTGGAACGGCGTCGGCGTGATGCGCAGACGCTCGGTGCCGCGCGGCACGGTCGGGTAGTTGATCGGCTGTACGTAGATGCCGTGACGGTCCAGCAACCGGTCGCTCGCGAGTTTGGCCAGCGCCGCATCGCCCACCATGACGGGCACGATATGGGTCGGGTTGTCGAGGACGGGAATGCCGATGGCGGCGAGCCGCTCCTTCACCAGCGCCACCTGCCGGCGCTGGCCGTCGCGTTCGGTCTGCGAGGCCTTCAGGTGCCGGATCGCCGCGGTCGCGGCGGCGGCCAGCGGGGGCGGAAGCGCCGTGGTGAAGATGAAGCCCTGCGCATGGCTGCGGACGGCATCGACCATCGCGGCCGATCCGGCGATGTAGCCGCCGAAACAGCCGAACCCCTTCCCGAGCGTTCCCTGCACCACATCGATCCGGTGCATGGCGTCGATTTCCTCGGCGTAACCGGCGCCGTGCGCCCCGTACATGCCGACGGCGTGCACCTCGTCGATATAGGTCATCGCGCCGTAGCGCTGCGCCAGGTCGCAGAAGGCATGGATCGGCGCGACGTCGCCGTCCATGGAATAGACGCTCTCGAACACCACCAGCTTGGGCCGCTCGCGCGGGATCGAGGCCAGCAGCTCCTCCAGATGCGCGATGTCGTTGTGCCGGAAGATCATCTTGGCGCGGCCGGCCCGGCGCACGCCGTCGATCATCGAATTGTGGTTGTCGCTGTCCGACAGGATCACGCAATCGGGAATGAGCTGGGCGATCGTGGCGATGGCGGTCTGGTTGGCGACGTAGCCGGAGGAGAACACCAGCGCCGCTTCCTTGCCGTGCAGGCTGGCGATCTCGCGCTCCAGCTCGATCACCGCGTGGCTGTTGCCGGAGATGTTGCGCGTCCCGCCGGCGCCCACCGAGGTGCGGGCCGCCGTCTCGGTGAGGGCGCGGATGACATCGGGATGCCGGCCCATGCCGAGATAGTCGTTGGAGCACCACACCACGACCTCGCGCTGGCCCTGCGGCCCGTGCCAGGTGGCGACGGGGAAGCGGGCGCTGTCGCGCTCGATCTCGGTGAACACGCGATAACGCTTCTCCGCCTTCAGGGCGGCGCGCGCGGCCTTGAATGTCGTTTCGTAGTCGAACATGGACCCCTCTGTCGCAGAGGCTTTATAAGACATGTCTGATGTTCTTGACAGCGGCTTTTTCATTCTCGACTGTCCCCTGTGACATCGTTCTTAAACCCGGTTGGCGAGCTGCCTTCATTGCCATGAATCAAAAAATTCCCCCCGCCGACGCGCAGATCGGAAGAGCACACGTCTGAACTCCAGTCACTGACCAATCTCGT
>ERZ761609.2036-NODE-2036-length-15955-cov-9.910189_pt1 | contig 15955 bp, 10 predicted proteins | sample MGYA00511163_ERZ761609 | MGnify/ENA primary metagenome ERZ761609 (study PRJEB28899, sample SAMN02445070) | bioreactor sludge metagenome | biome: EBPR sludge | place: Australia: Brisbane, Thorneside Wastewater Treatment Plant | collected 2011-12-16 ... | reverse complement strand
CAGCCGGAGATAGGGCGTTGCGCCCGCCAAAGCATCGTTCGGCGCCGCCTTCAGCGCCTTCATCATGAAATCCGTGCAGCGTTCGAGCGAGCCGACAGCATCGCGCAGGATACGGCCGATGCGGGCAAAACCGGGGTCGTTGATCGCCGCCGCCTTGTCGGCGGCGGTGCGGCAGGCGTGGATGACGTCTTTCACCGTCTCGCCATCGGCAAGCGGCAGCTTGCGGGTGACAAGATCGATGGCCTGAATGCCGTTGGTGCCTTCATAGATGGCGGCGATGCGCGCATCGCGCAGATGCTGGGCTGCGCCCGTTTCCTCGATGAAGCCCATGCCGCCATGGATCTGCACGCCGGTCGAGGCAACCTCGATGCCGATATCGGTCGAAAATGCCTTGGCGATCGGCGTCAGCAGGCTGGCCTCCTCATGCGCCGCCTTCTTCGCAGCAGGATCGGTCAGGCGCTCGGCCCGGTCGAGCGCGCCGGCCGTGGCATAGCACAGCGCACGGGCGGCAGCCGTCTTGGTGCGCATGTCGAGCAGCATGCGCTTGACATCCGGATGGGCGATGATCGCCTCCGGCCCGGCGGCGGTCGAGCCGATGGCCTTGCCCTGCTTGCGCTCCTGCGCATAGGCGAGCGCCTGCTGATAGGCCCGCTCGGCGATGGCAACACCCTGCAGGCCGACATTGAGGCGGGCGTTGTTCATCATCGTGAACATGCAGGCCAGGCCGCGGTTCTCCTCCCCGACCAGATAGCCGACCGCCCCGCCATTGTCGCCGAACACCATGGTGCAGGTGGGCGAGGCATGAATGCCCATCTTGTGCTCGATCGAGTGGCAGCGCACATCATTGCGGGCGCCGAGCGAGCCGTCAGCATTGACGAGAAACTTGGGGACCAGGAACAGCGAGATGCCGCGCGTGCCGGCCGGCGCGTCGGGCAGACGCGCCAGCACCAGATGCAGGATGTTCTCGGTCAGGTCATGCTCGCCATAGGTGATGAAGATCTTCGAACCGGTGATGCGATAGCTGCCATCGCCCGCCCGCTCGGCGCGGGTGCGGATCTGCGCCAGATCGGAACCGGCGCCCGGCTCGGTGAGATTCATCGTGCCGGTCCATTCGCCGGCGATCATGCGCGTCAGATAGGTCTCTTTCAGCGTATCCGAACCATGCGCCGTCAGCGCCTCGACCGCGCCCATCGTCAGCAGCGGATTGAGCGAGAAGCCCATATTGGCGGAATTCCAGATTTCCGTGCAGGCGGAATTGAGCAGCGTCGGCAGCCCCTGCCCGCCGAAATCGGGACTGGCCACGATCGAGCACCAGCCGGCCGCCGCCCAGTCACGATAGGCCTCCAGCCAGCCCGGCGGCATGGTCACGCGACCGTCCTTTAACGGCGTGCCATGACGGTCGCCGACCTTGTTGAGCGGTGCAAGGCGATCGGCGGCGAACTTGCCGGCTTCCTCGAGGATCGCCTCGGCCACTCCGTCGCCCAAATCCGCATAGATGCCGGACGTGATGCCCCTGCCGAGCCCTCCCGCATGGATCATGGCAGAAAGAATGTCGTCAACCGGCGCGCGATAGCTCATGGAATCCTCCCGAAAACCGGTTCGTTGTAAACAATCTGATCGGCTCCGGCCAGAGCGCCCCGCAATCGGGAAGGGACAACTTTCGCCTGATGGACCGGAGGCGACCATTGCCCGAGCCTTGTCTGTGATCTACGGGAAAGGCATGACCATGCGCCTTCCCCCCGATCCTGCCGGCATTGCCGAGGCTGCGCGCCTGATCCGCGCGGGCGGGCTGGTCGCGCTCCCGACCGAGACCGTCTACGGACTTGGCGCGGATGCAACCAATCCGGCAGCGGTGGCCCGGATCTATGCCGCAAAGGGAAGGCCGGCGTTCAATCCGCTGATCGCCCATCTGGCGACGCTTGAAGCGGCGCAAGCGGAGGGCACTCTGGATGCGGCCGCCCTCCGGCTGGCTAGGCAGTTCTGGCCGGGGCCACTGACTTTGGTGGTCCCCCGGATCGAGGGAGGCAAGGTCTGCGATCTTGCCTGTGCGGGGCTGGCAAGCGTGGGATTGCGCATCCCCTCCCATCCTGTCGCGCTCGATCTGCTGAAGGCGGCCGGCCGGCCAGTGGCCGCGCCCAGCGCCAACCGCTCCGGGCACGTCTCCCCGACATTGCCCGAGCATGTGCTGGCTGATCTTGATGGTGTCATCGATGCGGTTGTGATGGCCGGGCCCTGTCCGGTGGGCGTCGAATCGACCATCGTCGGCTGTCTCGGCAACGAAGCGGTGCTGCTTCGGCCCGGCGGAATCACGCGCGCGGACCTGTCCAGCAGTCTCGGAGAGCCGGTGCGCGATCCGGTTCAAACCGACGACAACCAGACGCCGCAGTCGCCGGGACGGCTGACCGCCCACTACGCTCCCGAAACGCCCCTGCGGCTGAATGCAACGTCCGTTTCCCCCGGAGAGGCGCTGCTGGCCTTCGGTCCGGCCCTGCCGAGCGGAGCGGACAAGGCGCATATTGTGCAGAACCTGTCACGAAGCGCTAACCTTACCGAAGCGGCAACGCACTTGTACACTTTTCTGAGAAATCTCGACAAATTACGCGCTTCGGCCATTGCGGTAGCCCCGATCCCCGAAAGCGGCCTGGGAGAAGCGATCAATGACCGGCTAAGGCGGGCGGCAGCGGCAAAATCCGTGTGCAATTAAGCAAAGCTTGCATTTACGCCTAATTTCATGAATGCGTGCGGACACTCTGAAGTTGTGGCATATTGGTTCTCATGCAAACCATCGAGTGGGACGATTTCCGTCTCGTCAAAGTGATCGCTGAGCATCGCTCCCTCGGTCCGGCAGCCGAGGCACTGAAGCTCAACCATTCCACCGTCTTCCGCAAGCTCAACGCGCTGGAAGAACAGCTGGGCACGCGCCTGTTCGAACGATCGCGCAACGGCTATTCGCTGACCGCGTCGGGCGAGGAGATGCTGGTCATTGCCGGCCAGATGGCGGACGCCGTTTTCGATTTTGAACGACGGCTTGCCGGAATGGATGCGCGACCAACCGGCACCCTCCGGGTAACGACGACCGAATCCATGCTGGAGAACCTGCTGGCGCCGATCTTCACATCGTTCCGCCTGCTCTACCCCGGCATTCATCTTGAGGTGCTGGTCGACGCCCGGCCGCTCAACCTGTCCCGCCGCGATGCAGACGTCGCCATCCGTGCTGCAATGGAGCCGACCGACACCCTGGTCGGCCGCCGCATCGCCAGCATGGCCTGGGCCGCCTATGCGCACAAGGACAAGATGCCGCCGGGGCCGGTCAACCTCTTCAATGATGATCTGAGCTGGATCGGATTTGGCGATCCGGTGTCGCTGTCGGTGGCCGGGCGATGGTTCGCCAACCATATTCCGCACCATCGGATGGCCATGACGGTCAATGCCGTATCGTCGATGGCGCGCCTGGCACAGGCGGGCGCCGGCGTTGCCATGCTGCCCTGTTTCGTCGGCGACAGGCAGGACTCCCTGCGGCGCATCGCCGAGCCAGTCAAGGATGCGACATCGACGTTATGGCTGCTGACCCATTCCGACCTCAAGAACGCGGTGCGGATCCGTGCTTTCCTCGATTTCGTCGGTGCCGAGCTTATCCGCCAGCGCCGACTGATCGAAGGGCTTGAACCGCAGCCGGCATGAGCGGACTGGCCGCCAGTCGCCTCAATCGCGGACGATGTCCACCACCGTTCGCCCGCGCACCTTGCCGTCGAGAATGGCGCGCGCCGTCGGCATGATCTCGCCAAAGCCGATCGTGCGGGTCATCGCGTCGAGCTTGTCCATATCCATGTCGCGCACGACCCGGTTCCACACCTCGATCCGCAGATCGCGCGGCGCCGGCACGGAATTGATGCCGAGCAGCGCGACACCGCGCAGGATGAACGGCGCGACAGAGGTTGGCAGATCCATCCCCTGGGCGAGGCCGCAGGCGGCGATCGCCCCATTCGAGCGGGTCATCGACAGGACATTGGCCAAAGTGGTCGATCCGACCGAATCGACCCCCGCCGCCCAGCGCTCGCGCGCCAGCGGCTTGGCCGGCCCCGACAATTCCGCCCGGTCGATGACCTCGCTGGCGCCGAGCCCCTTGAGGTAGTCAGCCTCCGCCATCCGTCCGGTCGAGGCGATGACGTGCCAGCCAAGCCGGGCCAGCACCGCCACCGCCACCGAACCGACACCGCCCGCCGCGCCGGTGACGATCACCGGGCCAGCCGCCGGTTTGAGGCCGAATTTTTCCAGCGCCAGCACGGACTGGACCGCCGTGAAGCCGGCGGTGCCGATGGCCATCGCACGGGCCGCCGTAAGCCCCTTGGGCAGCGGAACCAGCCAGTCGCCGTTGACCTGGGCCTTTTCCGCATAGCCGCCCGAATGCACCTCACCAACCCCCCAGCCGGTGAGAATGACCGCATCGCCGGCCTGATAGCGGGGATCCTGGGAGTGCTCGACAATGCCGCAAAAATCGATGCCTGGCACCAGCGGGAATGTGCGCACGACTGGCGACTTGCCGGTGATCGCCAGGCCATCCTTGTAATTCACGGTTGAATGGGTGACGCGCACGGTGACATTGCCGGGCATCAGATCTGCCTCGGTGATGCGCCTGTCCTCGCAGCGGTAGCCGTTTGCGTCCTTGTTGACGACCAATGCCCGGAAATCGCCCATGATGCCCTCACGCTGAGTTGTTGTTGCACCCTATACGGGCTGGCCACGCCGGTCATGTCCCCAAAGGTCGAACGCCGCTTCAGGCGGTTGCCACCCGAACGGGTGCGGCCTTTTCCTCGATCGGCAGGTTGACGATCGCCGATGCGATGCCCAGCGCGATCGAGGCATACCAGATGAGGTCGTAATTGCCCTGCGCCTCGTAGAAAATGCCGCCCAGCCAGACTCCGAGGAACCCGCCCACCTGATGGGAGAAGAACACAAAGCCATACAGCATCGCCATGTCCCGCGTGCCGAACATCAGGGCGACCAGCGAGGAGGTCGGCGGAACGGTGGACAGCCACAGCAGTCCCATCGAGGCGCCAAAGAACAAGGCTGTCGCCGGCGTCACCGGCAAGGCGATCAGTGCAAGGATCGCCAGCGAGCGCAAGGCATAGATGATCGCCAGCAGATAGCGCTTGGGCATGCGGTTGCACAGCCAGCCGGACGACAACGATCCAAGAACGTTGAACAGGCCGATCAATGCCACGACCCAGCCGCCAATCGCCGGGCTGAGCCCGGCATCCCTGAGATAGGCCGGCAGATGCACCGTGATGAAGGCAAGCTGGAAGCCGCAGGTGAAAAAGCCCAGAACCAGCAGGACATAGGAGCGATGCGAAAAGGCCCGCGCCAGGGTTTCCGCCAGGCCGGTGCGCGGCTCCCCGGACGCAGAGGTGGCGGCCGTACTGCCGTCCGTCCGCAGCAGGAACGCCAGCGGCATCGCCACAAGCAACAACCCGGCAAACACATAAAGCGCGCCACGCCAGCCAAAGGCATCGATCAATCCCACCGACAGGGGCGAAAACAGGAACTGGCCGAACGAGCCCGAAGCCGTGCCGAAACCAAAGGCCATCGCCCGCCATTCGGGCGGCAACAGCTTGCCGAACGCCGCCAGAACCAGATTGAACGAACAGCCCGACAGGGCAAAACCAAACATCACCCCCGCCGTGATGTTGAAGGCCAGAGGCGTCGAGGAGACACTCATCAGCACAAGGCTGGCTGCGTAGGTGACAAGGCCGGCAACCAGCACACGCACCGCGCCAAATCGGTCCGCAACCGCACCTGCAAAGGGCTGGCCAAGGCCCCAGAGCAGGTTCTGCACCGCAAGCGCGAAGCCGAATGTGTCGCGCCCCCAGCCATGATCACTGATCACCGGCAACTGAAAGAACCCCATCGCGCCGCGTGGACCGAAGGTCAGCATCGACAGGATGCATCCGGCCAGAATGATTGCCAAAGGCGACGCTGCGTCCTTGCGGTCCGCCGATGAAATGGGTGGTTGTGTCATGATAGCCTCTCAGGCCCACCATACCGCGACACAGGGACAGGCAAAACCACAACGCAACGGCTTATCCTCAATATTTAGTGATCTAAAATTGTCCACCAGCCCGCCCCTTGCATGCGGTCTGCCCCATCCCTCACCAGCTGCGGCGAGCCGCGAAGATTTTACTAGCCACGGCGTTGGTTCCGTCCTATAATAATGCTCAATATGAGTATAAAGTCGGCTTTGCCGATTTTCTTTTTTGGCCCTTATATACTCATTGTGAGTATAAGGAGATGACCATGGCGAATGCCCCGCACACCGGATCGATTGAACAGCGCACGTCCGCGCGGGGCTACGAGCCGCTGCCGATGCCTGACCTGACTTACACGCCGGAGATCGCGCGTGCGACGGACCATCTTTACGAGAAGGTCTCCCATATCATTCCGCCGGTCGAATGGCCGTTCCATGCGCCGTATGTCGCGGCCATCAACCGGCTGAAGAAGCAACGCGATGCGGTGATCCTCGCGCACAATTACCAGACGCCGGAAATCTACAATTGCGTTGCCGATGTGGTGGGTGATTCGCTTCAGCTGGCGCGGCTCGCCGGCAAGGTGCCCGCCAAGGTCATCATCCAGGGCGGCGTGCATTTCATGGCCGAGACCTCCAAACTCCTCAATCCCGAAAAGACCGTGCTGATCCCCGATCTCAAGGCTGGCTGCTCGCTTGCCTCGTCGATCACCGGGGCGGATGTGCGGCTGCTACGCCAGCGTTATCCGGGTGTTCCGGTGGTTGCCTATGTCAACACCTCGGCCGATGTGAAGGCGGAGGTCGATATTTGCTGCACCTCGTCGAATGCGGTGCATGTGGTCGAAAGCCTTGGCGTCGATCAGGTGCTGTTCGTGCCGGATCAGTATCTGGCCAAATATGTCGCCTCGAAAACCAAGGTAAAGATCATTTCCTGGCATGGCGCCTGCGAGGTGCACGAGCGGTTCACCGGCGAGGAACTCAAGCGCTATCGCGAGGGTGACCCTACCCTCAAGATCATCGCCCACCCCGAATGCCCGCCGGATGTGATCGCCGAGGCCGATTTCACCGGATCGACCGCCGGTATGATCGACTACGCCAAGGCCCAGCGCGGCGGGCGGGTGCTGCTGGTCACCGAATGCTCGATGGCGGACAATGTGGCGGCCAGCGCGCGCGATGTCGAATTCGTGCGTCCCTGCAACCTCTGCCCGCATATGAAGCGCATCACGCTGCCGAAGATCCTCGACAGCCTGATCTACATGCAGCATGAAGTGGTGATCGAGCCGGAGCTTGCCGCTCGCGCGCGGCGTTCGGTGGAGCGGATGGTCAATCTCAACAATTGAGATGCGGCCATCGGGGTGCCGCACTGGCATCTTGCCGCTCTGAGACAAGGCAGGGAGCGCGATGTCCTCGACCCTTATCATCGGCGGCGGGTTGGCCGGGTTGTTCACGGCGCTGAAGCTGGCGCCGGCTCCCTGTCTGGTCATCGCGCCAAAGCCGCTGGGTCAGGGCGCCTCCTCGGCCTGGGCGCAGGGCGGGGTTTCGGCGGCGATCCAGCCGGGCGACAGCATCGACAGCCATGTCGCCGATACGGTCAAGGCCGGCGCCGGGCTGGTGAATGAGGCGGTGACGCGCGGCATGGCGGGGGAAGCCAGCGACCGCATCCACGATCTCGTCGAATACGGCGTGCCGTTCGACCGCGATCTGGCCGGCCATCTTGTCGCCAGCCGCGAGGCCGCCCACAGCCATGCGCGCGTCGTCCGCGTCAAGGGCGACATGGCCGGCGCCAAGATCATGGAAGCACTGATCGCTGCCGTGCGACATGCTCCGTCGATCCATGTGCTGGATGGTGCGGAGGCCCTGAATCTGGTCATCGAGAACGGCCGCATTGCCGGCGCCAACATCCTGCTCGACGGCAAGGTGATGCGCGCGCGCGCCGGCCAGGTCGTGCTGGCGACGGGTGGTATCGGTCATCTCTATGCGGTGACAACCAATCCGCCGCAGGCGCGCGGACAGGGGCTTGGCATGGCGGCGCTCGCGGGCGCGGTGGTGCGCGATCCCGAATTCGTGCAGTTTCACCCCACCGCACTCAATGTCGGGCGCGATCCCTCGCCGCTGCTGACCGAGGCGCTGCGCGGCGAGGGCGCGATCCTGGTCAACGGTGCCGGCGAGCGGTTCATGACCGCGCTGCATCCTGACGCCGAACTGGCACCCCGCGATGTGGTGGCGCGCGGGGTCTTTGCCGAGATCAAGGCGGCACGCGGCGCGTTTCTCGATGCGCGTTTTGCGGTTGGCAGTGCTTTTGCCGAAAAGTTTCCCACCGTCTATGCCGCCGCCATGTCCGCAGGCATCGACCCCGTGCATGATCTGCTGCCGGTCTGCCCGGCGCAGCATTATCACATGGGCGGTGTTCTCACCGATGCGCGCGGCCAGACCTCGATCCCAGGCCTTTATGCCGTCGGAGAGGTCGCATCGAGCGGCGTGCATGGCGCCAACCGGCTGGCCTCCAATTCGCTGTTGGAGGCCGTGGTCTTTGCAGCGCGCATCGCAGAGCAGCTGCGCCCAGTCACGAACCGTGCCGTCACGCTGCTGCCGGATGCCAGCCCGGTCCTTCCGCATGAGGATCACGGCGGGATAGAGCCGCTACGTGCCTTCATGATGCTGCATGTCGGCGTCACGCGCGGAGAAAAGGAACTGGCCGAGACGCTGCGGCTGATCCGCCGCATGCAGCTTCCCGAGCGGCTGGAGCCCTCGATCCGCAATGCGCTGGTCGCCGCCGAACTGATCGTGACCGGCGCGCTGCTGCGGCATGAAAGCCGGGGCGGGCATGCCCGCTACGACTATCCGGACACCGACGCTGTGGCCCGCCACACAATATTCACCCTCGCCGAGGCGCGCCGCAGCGCCGATACGGCCCTAGCCCGGCTCTAGACATCAATGACGGCACGTCCCGACCTTGCCCCTCTCCCCGCCCCTCTGGTCCGCGCCGCAATTGCCCGTGCGCTGGAGGAGGACCTTGGCCTTGCCGGCGACATCACCGCGCAGGCCTGCCTGCCGGCTGATGCGCGGGCGCGGCTGACGATGATCAGCCGCAGGGCCGGCGTCGTTTCCGGCACCCAGCTTGCGGTGGAAGCCTTCCGCCAGATGGATCCTGCCGCCGCTGTCACCGTTCTGAAGCCGGATGGTTCCCGCCTCGCCCCGCGTGACGCGATCCTGATCGTGGAAGGCAACGCCAGGGCAGCCCTGTCGGCGGAGCGATCCGCGCTCAACTACATGGGGCGGATGAGCGGCATCGCCACGCTCACCGCTGCCTATGTCGATCAGGTCAAGCACACGGCCACGCGCATTCTCGACACGCGCAAGACCACCCCCGGCCTGCGCGCGCTGGAGAAATACGCCGTGCTGTGCGGCGGCGGCGTCAACCACCGCTTCGGCCTGTTCGATTGCATCCTGATCAAGGACAACCACATCGGCGTCGCCGGCGGGGTCAAGCCCGCGCTGCGCCGGGCCAAGCTCCATGCCGGCTCGACGGTGAAGATCGAGATCGAGGTCGACCGGCTGTCGCAGCTTGACGAGGTGCTGGAGGAAGGCGCCGATATCGTCCTGCTCGACAACATGGACCTGCCGACCTTGCGCGAGGCAGTCAGGCGCGCACGCGGCAAGATCATCACCGAGGCCTCTGGCGGGGTGACGCTGGAGACGGTGAAAGCCATCGCCGAAACCGGCGTCGATTTCATTTCGTCCGGCGCGCTGACCCATTCGGCGCCGGTGCTTGACATCGGGCTCGATATTGCGATCGGCTGAACGGGCGCCAAAGCAAAAACGCCGGCCCTGCGGCCGGCGCTTTCGGATCGTCGGATCACAAACTCAGTAGAGGCGCTGCCAGGAGGCGGTCGCCGGAGCCACCTGCACCGTGTGGTGGCGGGTCGCATACTGGGCCGGGATCACGTGCTCATGCACCTGTGCCGGGCGGGTCATCACCGTGCGGTGACGGACCGCCGTAACCGCAGGGATGGTTTCGTGGACGATGCCGCCGGACTGCACCACCTCGGTGCGCAGACGGGTCGCGTATTTCGGCGGAACATCAACCCAGCAGCCGACCTCGCGGCCATAAGCATCGCGGCTCACCTGCCAGACGCGACCGCCTGAGGAAACCTGCACCGTTTCAGGAACCTGCCGGACGACCGGCGGTACATGGCGGGCGACCGTCTGGGCCGGACGAACCACGACCGCTTCGGCCACCGTGCCATACTGGGCGGGACTGACATGCCGGGCGACGCTCGCCGGGCGCACCTGAACCGTCTCGGCGACCGTGCCGTAGACCGGCGGCGTGACGACCTTCTGATAGCAGGCGGCTGTGTAGCAACCGGCCGAGGCCGGTGTGGCCATCAGGGCCGCAACCAGGCCACCAAGGGCAAAAATCGAATGATGACGCATAAGGCACTCCCCGTTTTGACACCCTACCTGCACGTTGATCCGTGTGGTGTTGTCGCCATAGGGCCTCAAAGTCTGCATTTCTGCAAGACGATCATCATGTAAAGGTAAATTTAACTAAGATTGTTATCATGTTCCCCGAGTCCGATTGTTTCATTTCTGAACAAATATACGTAAAATTTTTTGTAAAATATACTACAGATTCATACGTGACAGCCAAATCATGTCTGATTGTGGCGCATCTTGTAGAAGATATGCTTCCCGATCTTGTCTGTCTTCTTGAATATTCGTGACCAGGATGGGCGCACATAATTGGCGTGATAATGCGTCGCGCTACCGACATCGGGCAGGTAGGTCTGGCCGAAGGTGACGTCGCGGGCGACCTTCTTGGCGAGTTTCCAAGGCCCTGGCTCGGTGACGCGCAGCGACTTGCCCTCGCAGGCGAAGGTGAACTGGCAGCCAAGATAGCGGTGGCGATTCTGGTAGACGACGCCGCAGACGCTGTCCGGATAAAGTCCGCTTTTCACCCGGTTGAGCACCACCTGCGCCACCGCAGCCTGTCCGGCGGGCGGTTCGGACCGTGCCTCGAAATACACCGCCTCGGCGAGGCAGCGCTGCTCCCTGTCCATATCCTCCGGGTCGATCAGATCACTGTAGCCGGTGTGCACCGGCCGCACCGGTGGCAGCGGCACGGGGGCCGTGGCCAGCACCGGCGCACCGGCCTTCGGCGCGACAACCAGCGTTTCAGGCTCCGACGGGGCCGGCGTTGTCGAACCGAGTGACACGGCCCGGGCAACAGCCGGGGTTGACCCATCAAGCGCGAAATCGGCAGCCTGAGACGGTGGGGCCGGGTTCATGTGTCCCTGGGTTGCGCCCGGTGTCATCGCTGCTTCGGCGGCCGCCGTTGTGGCATCGTCCGAATGGTCATTGACGAAGCGGCCAAGCGCGGCCAGCGCATCGGCATCAAATTCCTGAAAATTTCGCAAGGGCGACGGCGGCAGGCGCTCGGCATCGTCGACAAACAGCAGGGATGCCACCCGGCGAACCGCCTCGCTCGGCGCGGCCGGTGCCAGCGACAGATCGACAAGCTTGCGGGCGCGGACAAACACCGCCTCAGAGCGGTCCTCGTGCGGGCCGGCGCTGGCGGTGAAGGAAACCAGCAGGCAGGCCGCCACCGACCAGGGCGCAAGCGATTGCAGCACCCAGCGGGGCACACCCCACCGCGCCTGCCGTTTGCGACTGACATACCGTCTGGTCACGCTGCCGATCCGCTCCGACCGCGCTACGCACCGGTTTCAACGGTTGCGCAACGCCAATAATCCCATGCCGATTGTCGATCAGCATGGTTGCCGGGCGGTTAACGCCCGGTCAGTCGGAGCCGGTGACGCTGCCGAGCGCCGCCTGCGCCGCCGCCAGCCGCGCGATCGGCACGCGGAACGGCGAGCAGGACACATAGTCGAGCCCGGTCTTTTCGCAGAAGCCGATCGAGGCCGGATCGCCGCCATGCTCGCCGCAGATGCCAAGCTTGAGGTCCGGCCGCGTGTTGCGGCCGCGCTCGGCGGCAATCTGCACCAGTTCGCCAACCCCTTCCTGATCCAGCGTCATGAACGGATCCTCGGCCAGAATGCCGCGCCGCTTGTAGGGTTCGAGGAAGTTGGCAGCATCGTCACGGCTGATGCCCAGCGTCGTCTGGGTCAGGTCGTTGGTGCCGAACGAGAAGAACTCCGCCGACTGGGCGATCTCGGCGGCGCGCAGCGCGGCGCGCGGCAATTCGATCATCGTGCCGACCTGGTAGGTGATTCGGGTGCCGGCCTCCTTCATCACCGCACGCGCCATGGCATCAATCCGCGACTTGACATGGTCCAGTTCGGCCCGGTTCATCACCAGCGGCACCATGATCTCGGGCACCACCGGCTCGCGGTTGTGTTTGGCGGCCAGCACCGCCGCCTCGAAAATGGCCCGGGCCTGCATCTCGGCGATCTCGGGGTAGGCCACGGCAAGACGGCAGCCCCGGAAGCCGAGCATCGGATTGGACTCGGACAGTTCCGCCGCACGCTGGCGAAGCTTTTCGGGGCTGGCGCCCATCGCCTCGGCAACCTCGGCGATTTCCTCGGCCGTGTGCGGCAGGAATTCATGCAGCGGCGGATCGAGCAGGCGGATGGTCACCGGCAATCCGTGCATGATCTCGAACAGCTGCTCGAAATCGTTGCGCTGCATCGGCAGCAGCTTGGCGAGCGCGGCGCGGCGGCCCTTCTCGTCGTCGGAGAGGATCATCTCGCGCATAGCAATGATGCGGTTCTCATCGAAGAACATGTGCTCGGTGCGGCACAGACCGATGCCTTCGGCGCCGAACTCGCGCGCCTGGCGGGCGTCGGCCGGCGTTTCGGCATTGGCGCGGACCTTGAGGCGGCGAACCTCGTCGGCCCAGCCCATCAGGGTGGCGAATTCGCCCGACAGTTCCGGCTGCAACATGCGGATGCGTCCGAGCAGCACCTGTCCGGTCGACCCGTCGATGGTGATGAAATCGCCCTTCTTCAGCTTGTGCGGACCCGCGGTCAACGTGCCGTTCTGGTAGTCGACGCGCAGGGTGCCGGCGCCGGAGACGCAGGGCTTGCCCATACCGCGCGCCACGACCGCGGCATGGCTGGTCATCCCGCCGCGGGTGGTAAGGATGCCCTCGGCGGCATGCATGCCGTGAATGTCCTCCGGCGAGGTCTCGATGCGCACCAGAATGACCTTGCGCTTGTCCTTGACCGCCTGTTCGGCCTCTTCGGAGGTAAAGACGATTTCTCCGGTCGCCGCGCCCGGTGACGCCGGCAGGCCGGTGCCGATGATCTTGCGATGGGCCTTGGGGTCGATGGTCGGGTGCAGCAGCTGATCAAGCGATGACGGATCAATCCGCCGCACAGCTTCCTGCCGGCTGATCAGACCTTCGGCGGCGAGATCAACCGCAATGCGCAGCGCCGCCTTGGCGGTGCGCTTGCCGTTGCGGGTCTGCAGCATCCACAGCTTGCCCTTCTCGACCGTGAATTCCATGTCCTGCATGTCGCGGTAATGCCGCTCAAGCAGTCCATAATGCCGCACCAGCTCCTTGTAGGCGGCCGGCATGGCCGTTTCCATCGAAGCCTTGGTCGAGCCGGCGGCGATCCGCGCCGCTTCGGTGATGTCCTGCGGGGTGCGAATGCCGGCCACCACATCCTCGCCCTGCGCGTTGATCAGGAACTCACCGTAAAGCTCCCTGGCGCCGGTCGACGGATTGCGGGTGAAGGCAACGCCGGTGGCCGAGGTTTCGCCCATGTTGCCGAACACCATCGCCTGTACATTGACCGCCGTGCCCCAGCTGGCCGGGATATGGTGCAGCTCGCGATACTTGTTGGCGCGCGGGTTCATCCACGAGCCGAAGACAGCGCCGATGGCGCCCCACAATTGTTCGCGCGGGTCCTGCGGAAACGACTTGCCCAGTTCCCGCTCGACGCAGGCCTTGTATTCGACGACCAGGCTCTTCCAGTCCTCGGCCGTGACGTCGGTATCCAGGGCATAGCCCTTGAGGTCCTTGAACTGGTCGAGAATGTCCTCGAAATGACCATGGTCAACGCCGAGAACCACGTCGGAATACATGGTGATGAAGCGGCGGTAACTGTCCCAGGCGAAGCGCTCGTCATTGGCGGACGCTGCCAGCGCCCCGACGGTCACATCATTGAGGCCGAGATTGAGCACGGTATCCATCATGCCGGGCATGGAAGCGCGGGCCCCCGAACGCACCGAAACGAGCAGCGGATTTCTGGGATCGCCAAAGCTGCGACCGGTCAGCCGGCCGACATGATCGAGCGCGGCATTGACCTCCGCCTCCAGCGTGGCGGGATAGGTCCGGTCATGGTCGTAAAAATAGGTACAGACCTCGGTGGAAATGGTGAAGCCGGGCGGCACCGGGAGGCCGAGGTTGCACATTTCCGCCAGATTGGCCCCCTTGCCGCCAAGCAGGGCCTTCATCGCCGACTGGCCTTCGGCCTTGCCATCCCCGAACGTATAGACCCATTTCGTCATGGAGCGCCTCGCATCTGCGGTCTTTTGCCTGATCGGTCCTATCCAAAGTGCCTTTCAGTTGCCTGAACGGAACCACGGAAAACACCTCCGCCATTGTGTTCATCGTTAATGCCGGCGGCGATTCTACACCAGTATGAAAAAGGCCGCGCCAGCTCTGCAACCGGCGCATGGCTGTCGTGCCGGGTCGTCACCCACCGATGCGGGAAAAATCAGCCACAGTATGCATCACTCGCCTGAGTCCGGTGAGCAGGCGCAGCCGGTTGAGGCGGAGCGCGGGATCAGCGGCATTGACCAGCACCTTGTCGAAGAATGCATCGACCGGGCCACGCAGGCGGGACAGCGCCCGCATGGCGCCGGCGAAATCCTCGCCGGCAGCGGCCGTGGCGGCGATCTGCTCCACCTCATTCAGCGACTGCGCCAGCGCAGTTTCCTCCGCCTCGACCAGCGATGCGGCATCCACAGCGCCGACGAAGGCACTGGCCCCGTCCTTCTTCTCCTCCGCCTTGAGGATGTTGGCAGCGCGGCGATAACCGGCGAGCAGGTTGGTGCCGTCCTCGCTGTCAAGCAGCGAGCCCAGCGCCTCGATGCGGCGAACGGCCATCAGAAGATCGTCCTGTCCAGGCAGAGCCAGCACCGCATCGACCAGATCATGACGGGCGCCCTGCTCGCGCAACTGCACTTTCAGCCGGTCGGCGAAAAACGCCATCAGATCGACGGAGGTGGCATTGGCAGCCTTGACCCGCGCCTCAAGACTGGCGACGAATTCGCTCTGGTCCTCCTTGCGCTGGCCGACAAGGGTGGCGATCTCGGACTGGACGGCGCGCACCGAGCCCAGCCCTTCGAGCCGCGCCAGCGTGGACGCCGCCTTGTCGCTCTGCCGGCCCCGCTCGGCGCGCATCGCATTGGTGACCAACCTCAGCGAAACGATCTGGCCCAGCGGGAGACGCAGGCCATTGTCGAGAATGATCCGGATGACGCCAAGCGCAGCGCGGCGCAGCGCATAAGGGTCCTTGGAGCCGGTGGGTTTTTCGTCGATCGACCAGAAGCCGATCAGCGTGTCGAGCTTGTCGGCAAGGGCGACGGCGATGCTCACCGGCTCGGCCGGAACGCGATCCGACGGGCCAAGCGGCCGGTAATGATCGTCGATCGCGGCGGCAACCTTGACATCCTCGCCCTGCAAGGTCGCATAATAGCGGCCCATCAGTCCCTGCAGTTCGGGGAATTCGCCGACCATCTCCGTGGACAGATCCGCCTTTGCCAGCCGCGCCGCCCGCTCGGCCAGCCCGGCATCGGCGCCGACAGCAGGCGCGATCTCCTTGGCCAGCGACACGATGCGCGTTACCCGCTCGCCCTGCGAGCCGAGTTTGGCGTGGAAAGTGACTGTATCAAGCTTCCTGAGCCGCTCTTCCAGCCGGACCTTCCTGTCGGTTTCCCAGAAGAACCGCGCATCCGACAGGCGGG
>ERZ761609.2035-NODE-2035-length-15959-cov-54.701207_pt1 | contig 15959 bp, 18 predicted proteins | sample MGYA00511163_ERZ761609 | MGnify/ENA primary metagenome ERZ761609 (study PRJEB28899, sample SAMN02445070) | bioreactor sludge metagenome | biome: EBPR sludge | place: Australia: Brisbane, Thorneside Wastewater Treatment Plant | collected 2011-12-16 ... | reverse complement strand
ACTACAAATACGCCCCCTACGGCCAGGAAATCGGCGGCGCCACCGCGAATGACACGGTGAAATTCGCCACGTATACCCGCGATTCGGTCTCGGGATTGGATTACGCCCTCAACCGCTACTACAAACCCGAATGGGGCAGGTTTACGAGCCCGGATCCCTACATGCACAATCCCAGCCAGGGCGATCCCCAGAGCTGGAATTTATACTCCTACACGAACGGAGATCCGGTGAATAATGCCGATTCAACTGGGCTCTTCACCGATCCTTGCGCCGCGGTAGGTTGCCTGATGGCGCCGCCGGAGATGTCCAGTCCCGGTACGGGTGGAGGCGGGCTCGTCTGGCTCGGCGGTCCACTTTGTGTCGGCAATTCCTGGTTGCCGGTGCCGGTATGTCGCGTCCCAGTGGGTTCGGCACCTCAGGCTCCTCCGCCGAACGATCAGCATTTGCCCGTCTGCTGTGTTCAGGTTCGCACGCGTCCGATAGCTTTTGAGGGCATCGAATCGCCAGTTGGTGAGCATTCGTATATTCGGGTGTATATGACTCGAGGGGAGCCGCTTTCTGCGTTTCTAGGTGAACCAGATTTCGTTATCGAAGGCAACAAGAAGGACGGCGATCTTGTATTCGTCATGTCCGTCAACGGTATCGCGGGGAACAACAAACGGACTGATCCTCAACGCGGTGGCACGTTCTGCGCCGGACCTGAGTTTTGCCGTCGACTTGCCTCTTTTGTGTCCAAAGGCGACGAGTACAATCTCTCACCGGAGGAGTACAGCCTGACCTCGATGACCTGCCACAGCATGACCTACACCGCACTGATGAGCACCATGTCCGGGTACGGATGGAACATCGCGCAGTTTGAGCCGCGGTCTCCTTCGTCGGGGTGGGGACAATTCGTCTGGGGGATGTGGTATTGATATGAACCGGCGCCAACTAATTCATCTCGGAATTCCGCTCGTACCGGCCTCTTTCACTCAGTGTACCAACCACTCCACTGTCCTGAAATCGGATGGGTGCGAGCTCTGCACTGTCCATTTCTTCTACGGACGTGGGTTCGTATTTAGAAGCATCGATGGCGTGCGGACTCACACGATGTCTCCTGGTTTCCCTTGCCACTATGGACACTCCTTTCCAGATGGTAAGAGGTTTCTAATTGGCCGAGGCAGCGATGATCGGATGCAGCGGTATTCCGTCGTCAGCAGGGATGGTCGCGAAATCAGAGTCCTCCCTGGCCCCACCAGAGGTGGCGGATTGGTCTTCTGCGACAGCTTGATGCTGGCGGCCCATTGTGCGATTCAGCCGGGCACGAATACCCAGGGGCCGTTCACATTAATGCTGTACGATCCGGCTAAGGACATCTCGCGGATTCTCGACAACTTTACCCGGGTGGACATATACAAGAGAAGGTACTGGCGGGAACAGATCTCCTGGAAGCCTGGCTCAGTAATTCTCTCGGTTCATGATCCCTATCAGATTCATACCCTGAACTGCGTTTCTGGCGAGAAGCTTTCTGTTCTGGACGGGCAGTGGCCCAGTTGGTCGCCCGATGGCGAGACGCTTGCCTACGTGACGAAGCAAGGACATCTGGTGCTTCAGAACGAGAAGCGGCCACCGGGCATGGGTGAACGAACCTGGCAATTCTCAGAGCCTGTCGCATCAGCGGTTTCGTGGTCACCCGACGGGAGGTATCTGGCCGTACCCCTTGAGCTTGGGTGGTTCCGTAGTCCAGGAGACCTGGTGATCATCAACACTGAAACAGGCGAGCAGGTGGTCGCAGACCCCATTGAAAGTAAGGCCACAATCCAAAGTGAGGTGGGGCTGAATTACATCAATTTCGACGATCCCGCGGCTTGAGACCGTGCGTCTGGGGCGAGTGGGGACGACGCTCCTCAGCGCCCTCCGTTGCCACATAGAATCAATCACTTGCGGGACTCTCTCTTCGCAACTAGTTTCAATGTTTGACTTGGGGAGCCAAACCCTTCCCTCCTGACTTCGTCCTCCCCAAGAGTTCACGGCATCCGCCTTCGTGCGCCTGCGTGCTTCCCGCCCGATAACGCCAATAAAAACAACAACTTGACCGTGATCATGTTCTCCTCGCCGGCGCGGGGAGAATTCTCCACGGCGCCCCAGTGAGCCTCCATTCTCCATTCTCCGGCCATCTTCTCCCCGGCTTGGGAGAGGCCCAGGATCGGGTTAACGGCTTTGTTTGAGCCGGGCTGCATTTTCCGAAATCGGGCGGTGTTTAACCGCCCTCGAAGGTGCGCAACCCAATGATGACAGGAGTACCGATGGTGCAGTCCACCCAGGCGCGGCATGGAAATCAGGATTGAGTTCGCAGTTGGCTTCGGCTCTACTGGCCGCCGGTTCGGCGTGTCCTTCTCCAGGGAGTCGTGAATACGGTCGTCGTGGTGATAGTCCACGTAATCACGAATCAGCCGACGGAGATGCTGTTCGTTCAGTGCGATGACATGATCGAGGATCACTCGGCGGCAACTTCCTACCCAGCGTTCCGAAATTCCGTTCTGCCAAGGCGCCCGGACACTCGTCCGCTTGGGTTCCAGGCCTGTCGCCTTCAGGAACGCAATCACGTCAGCATCGAATCTCGAATCGCGGTCCAGGATCACGCATCGGTACGGGGAGGCTTTGGGAAACGCTTCACGCAGTTGTTGGACGACCCAGTCTGCAGTCGGATGGCGGGTCACGTTGAAGTGCAGAATCTTGCAACGTCCGCGCGCGATTACGAGAAAGCAGTAGAGCAACCAGAAGGTCACCGTCGGCACCGTGAAATAGTCGAAAGCAACCATGACCTCGCGGTGATTCTGGAGAAAGGCCAGCCACCGCTTACCAGGGTCGCCACGGCGCTGAACCCGCCACAGATACCGGGCTACGGTCCTTTCCGCGACGACCAAGCCGAGCTTCTGAAGCTCTCCGTGGATCTTGGGGGCTCCCCAACCCGGGTTCTCTGTCACCAGCCGCCGGATCAGCGCCCGGATCTCTTCGGTGATCTTCGGCCGGCCGCCGCGCGGCCGCGATCGCCAGCGCCAGTACAGCCGAAAACCGGCCCGGTGCCAGCTGATGACGGTCTTGGGCTTCACGACGACCAGGACGTCGGCCCAGCGGGACCAGAAGCGGCAGAGGGTGGTCCAGAAGAACCTGTCCAGTGGGTTCAATGTCGGCCGCGGCCGCTGACGTTTCAGTGCTGCGACCTGCTGTCGGAGGGCGAGGACTTCGAGGGCCGTATCGGCTCGACTGCGGAAGAAGACACGGATCACGGCGAAGAAGGAGAGGATGAATTCCGGCACGAACGTACCCTTATGACATGGCGTAACGTGGCCTCGCCAAGGGAGCTGCCGGGAAATGCAAGCTGTTGATTTTACGGCATCACGGGGTTTTGTCTACGCACACCGAATGGGCTCTGCAACGGCTCCAGGAACAGACCGCGCCGCTGGGTGTCGAACTGAACACGGAGAAAACCAGGCTGGTGAATACGCTGAACGGAGAGGCCTTTGGGCTCCTGGGTTTTGACCTGCGCCGTGTCCGCAAGCGAGGCGGGGCAGGGCATTTCATCCTGATGACTCCGAGGAAGAAAGCCCGCAAGGCAGTCAAGGCGAAGGTCCGGGGTATCATCGCGCAGTCGGGAGCAGTGCCGGCGGCGGACACGGTGAAGCGGATCAACGCCACGCTGGCTGGATGGGTGGACTACTTCAGAGTGGGCAACTCCAGTCGGGCCTTTAGCGAGGTCCGCGACTACGTCGAGATGAAGGTCCGCACCCTGCTGACGCGGCGAAAACGGCGGCGAAAGACGAGTGTTGGTTGGCGGCGATGGAGTAACGAATACCTCTACGATGTACTGGGGCTGTATTGGGACTGGAAGATCCAGCCGCTGCCCGGAGTCGGGAGGGGTGACGTGAAAGTGGCCGCCCGTCAGCAGGACGCATAACCCTTTGGACGAAACTCACTGGGTGAGCTGCTTGAGGGAAAACCTCACGAGCAGTTCTTATGGGGAGGGGCTGGAAACGGGCCGGACACCCGGCACCGCGCCAGTCCTTTACCCGACAGTTGGTCTTCAAGCGGATGAAGTCGATTCTGGGACTGGGGCACCTGCCGAAGAAAAATCCCCAGAGCGCGCGGGCGTGGCTGGCGGGCAAGCTCTTCGTGGGCCTGTTGGTCGAGCGAATGATCGCCACCGCGAGAACGATTTCCCCCTGGAGGTACGAATTGCCCGCCGCGGCGGAGTCGCTGGCGCGAATTTGAGTTCGTACACCGGCTAGTCTGCGCGACCCTGCTTCTGCCGCAAAGCTTGGCGCAGATATTGACGAATTGGCCGGCTATCCAAGCCCACTTGGCAGAACCCGCCCGTCGCCGCAGGAGAGCCAAATATTTTTAGGTTAACACGTGTGCGGCTCTGCCGGGGGATATTTACTGCGGCGGATCTCGTCCGGCGGGGCCAGAACAGCCAGTTCAGGGTCGCGCACGGTCAACAGTTTCATAGATCGTGAAACTACAATTCCTTCCTACGCAAAGGCGTATGGCTTGCGGTTTAATTCGAGCATCATTAGGACGCTAATCCTCCGGCCGTTTCAATTGGTCCCAGAAAACGAATGCCCTCCCAGTCTCTCCATAACCATTTCCATTCGGACGCGGAAATGGGCTGATACTTACCTCCGAATATAGCTCTGTGAACTTCTGCAGAGCTCTTGACGCATCGCCTTTCGCGCCGCCAGACGGGACGTCGTAACCGTCGAAACATAGTATACAGCCATCCTTTAACTGCGGCCGAATCGAATTGAGAACCACCAGGATGGATTCGAAATCATCAATATCTATAAATACAATAGCGGCCATTCGCCTCCAGAAGCTTTTGCGTACAGCCCTGTTCAGGCTTGCAGACTCAAAACCTGGGAATATTTTTAGTAGGAATGTCGGCAAGTGAATTCGCGCCAGTGTGCGTCGGATTTCAAGCTCACTCCACAGTTGATGATGTTTCTTCCAAATCGAAGTAGAACTGGAGAGTTCATCTGGCTGCTCATTAGGATAGACCGACGCTCCGGCCGACCAAGCATCGAGTATACCTCCAAGCCTTTGGTAAAAAGGCGAAACTTTCATATCATGCGAGTACACAGTCAAGCGACCATTGATGCGGCAAACTTCGAAATAGGACCCATCAGTTTCATCCGTTCGAATGCGATCACACGCACGTTTAAACAGTTCACGATCTGGTGTTCTAAGGCCGAGCATATAGTAATGATAGTTTGCCGGGCCTTCCCATTCGACTCTAGTCCGGATGGAGTGACGGATGGTCATGGTGCTTTCTAGTTTCATCATACACCCCAAGTGTCAACTGGGTTCGGACACGAGCGGGGTCGAGTAACTCAACCAATCTTCGACTGCGCCCTTCTCTTGCAAGGCCCGCAAGGCCTGCGGATGGATGTGTACCGTGTAGGGTTGCAAGGCGCGGAAGTGGTCCCGCTTTTGACCTCCGCGCCGGGTTGCCTCAGCGTGGCCGGTCACTTGGCTCCCCTGAGGAAAAACACTGGTTACCGTGGCTTGGTACTCGATGGGCTTGAACTTCGCGAGTACGTTCGCGACGTTGAACCCGGCGCGCTCGGTCTGGACACCGTCCATGTCGCAGGCCGGTACGTTGTGGAAGCGGCGGATGTACATTATGCAGGTCTCCGGGTCAGATGCCCCCCGTCCGGCCCCCTGCCCTGGCAGAGCACCTGCATCATGTGGATCCCTGCCGCGGCACACCCGGCGGAGGCTGTGTCGGCGTCCATCCCCGCGAATCACCATTGGTAATCGCGCCAAGCGTTGGCTCGGGCAGGCCCACAACGGCAAGAACGACTTTCTCTACGAACGTGGAGGTGCAGTATGAAGCGTAAGCCTTTTCCTGCGGCGAGTCGGGCGTGGTGTGTTCCACCCGGATGCCCAGCCGGATCAGGGTCAGCGCCAGCGGGCTCAAGCCGCCCGGCGCTGTGCTGGCGAACGGCGGGCCGTTGTCGGTGCCGATCGCCTCGGGCACTCCAAAGGTGCGGAAAGCTGTTTCGAACTGTGCATTGACGTGGACGGTATCACTCTTCGGGACATTTTGACAGCACAGCAGATAGCGGCTGTGGGCGTAGGTGACCGTCAACGGATCGCAGCGCGTACCGTCCTGGGTCCGGAACCAGCCTTTGAAGTCGGCGTACCAGGTCTGGCTGGCGGTGGCGACGTCGCCGAAGGGCCGCTCGCCGGGCGGCGTGTGTCGGCGCAGGCGGCGGCGCTGGGTCAGCCCGTCGCGATTCAGCCCTTCTGTGATCGTGCTTGCCGCCGGCCAGTCTGTGTGGGGATACTCGGCAGCCAGTTTAACGAAGAGTTTGCGCGACCCCCATTTCCAGTGCTGCCGGGCATTGATGAGGCGAGCGACCACTTCCGGGTTCTATTGCTGCGACCGGTGGCGGGGACCGCGGCTGCGATCCGCCAGGCCCGCGTCACATTCGGCCGCGTGTCGGTCAATCCGTTTATGAACGGTGCGGCGGGAGCCGTGGTAGATATAGGCCAACTCGGTGACACCGTAGCCAACTGCACAATCGCGAATCAGCTCAACGCGTAAATTCATGGTGCTGTCGTCCTACCTGGGCATCACTCAATAGCGTTTCCGAGTTCGTCAAGCAATCCACCCCGCAGAAGCTCAATCAACTGTTACCCATGTCCTTGGGCGGATCTGTATGCCTTGTCACCGGTTTGGGCCTGGCTGCCTCCCCTGCAAAGCCGAGTACGCGCTAACCTAACAGTATTCGACGCTCTTGCGTCGGCGGGCGGGTTCCGCCAGACGGGCTTGGATGGTCGGCCAGTTCGTCAATACGTCCGCCAAGCTTTGCGGCAGCAGCAGTGTCACGCAGATTTGCCGGTACACGAACTCAGACTCGCGCCAGCGGCTCCGCCGACGCGGGCAATTCGTACCAGCAGGGGGAAACGCTTCTCGCTGTGGCGATCATCCGCTCGACCAGCAGGCCCACGAACAGCTTGCCCACCGGGCACGTCTGCGCGCTCCGGGGGACTTTCTTCGGCAGGTGTCCCACCCTTAGAATCGATTTCCTCCGCTTGAAAATCAGTTCCACTTGCCAACGCAGCCGGTACAACTCCAGCACCTGCTCCGCCGCGATCTCCGGCGGCAGGTTCGTCCAGAGCACGAAATAGGCGGCGCTCTCCAGGCTCTCCGCGGTGACTTTGTACCCGTCGCGCTGCGCCCTCCGCCGCAGTTGCCTCTGGGCCCGCTGCGTGGCGGCTTCGCTTTGCCGCAGACCGATCAGGCACCCGCTCAGCCAAAGTCCCCCGCGCCGCTTCACCGCCGCGCTCCACTGCCCGGGGTCGCTGGCGGAGAGTTCCTCCATGTGCGCCAGAACGTCGATCCGTGGACCATGCCCGTCTTACAGGGGCAGCGCTCCGCGGTTGAGCCGGACTACCACGCCGGCGCCGGCTTCGACCGCATGCGCCATACTCGGGGGCGCGGCAGAGACCCGGTCACCGAGCACGATGTCGCCGGCCCGCACTGGGACGCGATTGAAACTCTCGCCACCCTGCCGGGCGGCGCTGAGTTCAAAGAAATCGCACTCTAGGTCGCCGAGGTTGAGTTCATATAGCAACTGCCAGCCTGAGCCCGTGCTGCCTGGCTCGGAAACCCAGGTGGCATCTACGGAGCGCACCCGGCGCCCCAGCACCCCCCAATGGGATTTCCGCCTCGCCCCGCATCTACTGGGCGAGCCACTGCAGCCAGGCGCCGCAGCCGCGCAGACGTTTGAAAACGCCAACCGCACTCGTCTGGGCGAGGCCGGCCGCACTGGCTCGCGCGGCGGTTTCGGTGAGCGAACCGCCCCAGGTCAAGTGCAGCAACAGGATGCGAAGTACGACCGAGGGGTCGGAGTTATAACGAGCCCGACGGATGGCACCAAGCTGGCGCGCCTGGGTGTCCCAGTCCGGAGGCAAAAATCTGGCGATGATCTCCCAATTGTCCAGGTGAAGAAGCGATGCCGAGGAGCGCTCCATAGATTCAGTGTGCGCCAAGATGGAGCAGAAGAGAATATTAGATTAACGCTTATCCGGCCAAGCCGGGGGGCCTCCCATGGCTAGACCGAGCTTCTTATCTCTTTGGCCATAGGCGGCGCAGTCTCTGGTTGCCGCGGCGCAACCTGTTGAATTGTTCCTCCACGCCGTGGATGAGATCTTACCGCAGCGGAAAGTACCGGCTATGAAGTCAGAGCCGCCGCGTCTGCTCCCATAGGCGTTCGATGGGACATAACTCGGGACTGTAGGACGGCAAGTGGTCCAACTGGAAGTCAAGCTCTGCGCTGAACCGCCATTGCTCGTAGAGCACCGCATGGTGAGAGCTTGCACTATCCGCGATGACCACGATCCGGCGTTTACTGCTCCGGTGAGTCCGGCGCAACGAACGCAAGAAGCTCCAGCAGAACTCCGCATTGAATCGCACGGTCTCTCGCTGATAGTGGAATCGGCCGTCCGACAATCGCACCGCTCAAAAGTCGCCCACCTGTTTACGGGTTGGGTGGTGGAGCGAGACCGGGTCGCGCACCTCTGGCGGAATCCACATCAGGCAGCGCGAACCATGCTGCTGGAAATACACTTCGTCCAGTGCCCAGAGTTCCACGCAGGATCGGCAATCGGCGCTTGCAGTGTTGCCATGCGCACGCTGTAGATCATGGTCGGCATGGGCGATTTCCGAGAGGGGCTTGCAGAGCCGGAAGCCCAATCGGCAGAACAGACCTTGGCATTCCCGCACGCCCAACTTGATAGAGAACTGATGGTCTACAAGCGCCGCCAGCACCTTGCCGTCCCTCAAATTGGCGGCGATGCCGAAGTGCACCGGGGGCTGGCGCAGCGCGAGGCCGACCGCGTCCAACTGGGCCCACCTCAGGCGGGGCGGCCGGCCGGTCCGCTGCTTTTTCTTCAATCCCGCCAATCCGTCCGCCTCGTAGGCCCGCACCCAACACTCGATGGTGCGGGGGGCTTAGACCAGGTAGCTCGCCGCCTGCCGGCAGCTCATGCCCTGAGACACCAGCAGTGCGCCGTGCAGGCGGTGGTCGTAGCGCGATTCCTCGCTGCGGCGGATCTCATCTTGCAGGACCAGAACCGCCAGTTCTTCCTCGGACACGGTCAGTGGCTTCATACAAACTCGAAACCGCGCTTTTGCTCCATGCCCACATAGTCAGGACGCTGTGTTTAGCTAGTCCACGCCCCAGGAGCCCACTGGAACCCATTGTGATGCTCTACCCTGGGCATCTCTGAGTGCCGCATACCATACATGATTTCCCTTAAACTGGGCCGAGAACTGCACATGCATAGATAGTTCCATATCAAATCCACTGCCGGACATTTTCGGATTGGACACTGTACATTGGCCATTGCTCACCGAGCCGCCTTGGTTCACGGCAAGTGCTGGGAGAAGCTGAGTTCCCTCATCATTTACCAGGTACAGGATATTAGTAGCCCGAACATATGCCAGATAGCAGGCAGAACGCCCATCGAGGCGTTGATTCAGTAGAACATTGACGATCTCTAGCCCCCCCCACCCACTATCGTGAGAGAAGCGAAACCGAACTTCCTTTCCCGAGCCCAAGCCCCGACCAGGAGTGCTCGTGTGGATTTCAAACGGTTCCGCCTTGTTCCCAGGCACCTTCCAGATGCCGAGGGGAGTCCAATCGGAGCTTCGCCCCTCTCGATCTCGTGCTGCCAAGTACCATATCTTGGAACCACTGAAGGAACTGCTGAAAGACATCTTTAGCATCAGGGTAAGTGTATCGCCTTGTCCGCTAACCGAGGATTCGTCGCCAAACACCATGCACTGACTGTTGCCGCTAGTAGCGGTCGCGCCGAGCGCAATTCCAGGCAACAGGCGAGTTCCAGCATCGTCAACCAAGTAGAGTACATTCGTCTGAAGGACGAAAGCCAAATAGCATGAATTACGGCCATCAAGACCTCCATTAAGGAGAACGTTGACTATACTTATGTTTTGGTAATCGAGTGGCGCTTTGAAACGGAATGTAAATGTACCAACAGAGCCTCCTCCATGCCCGGGAGAAACTTCTGAGGCAACAGGCTTCTCGATAGGGATAGCAGTTCTCGCGGCTTGATTCACTAGAAGTTGTTGGCCACCCACTTGCACTAGCCCTGTGCGGCTGCTATTAGTGCTATTTGCGTCGAATGAGAACCTGATCTCACCGCTTCCCACTCCACCCGGTGTCAGGACCTTCAGCCAACTTGGTGAGTTGCTTATGGCAGCCCATGGTGCATCTGATACTGAAGCCGTGACTGATGCAACCCCGGCCCCAGCAGCACTGTCCACGTTAAGAGAGCTCGGCTTTAATTCGAAAGTAGGTGTTGCGCCTGCTTGAGTGATTACCATTGTTAATCCAGCAATATGAATCGCGCCACTCCGGCTGTTGGCGCTACTATTGCCAGATACTTCGTACCGGATGGTAGTATAATCAGAGGCTTGGTTAGTGTCCGCCGAATCCACAATTGCTACGGAGGTGACCCATGGAGAGTTAGTTGAGTGCTCAAATGGGCATCTCCCAGGGTTGTTTAGTAGAAAAGAATGTGCTCCTGGCGATGCTCCAATAGCAACCATCGGCGGAATCAGAGAGAAGGTGCACGAAGCGTTTGTGGATGCTACATTTGACATTTCGCTGAGATTCCAAGCCGAATCGAAGGTGAAGACAGCTGCATATGTGGTCTGGGTAGTGCTTGGAATGACGACAGACTGTTTCTCACTAGGAAGAACCGAAGCCTTCAATCCGAGTACGTTAGCGGCCCACCAATTAATTGAATCTGTATTAGTCGTTGATTCGCCAGTAATTGGCTTGTCGCTCCAGACAATGTGGATTCGAGATGCTCGATCAGGAGTCGTCCATTCAAGCTTCACTCCATCACTTTGTTGGATCGCCTTCAAATCCGTAATACGATTTGGCGGGGTTAATGGCGCCCTCTGTGCGTTTAGTGCATAAGTGCTCCATCGCCCCTCAAATGTACCCGCCCAGCTTTGAAGATTGGTGTAGGGGCGAGCTCCGCCATTGATTCCGGTCTGGATGTAGGTGCTAAGATGATCGAGGTACTTCCTGTTTCCGGTGTGCCAATAATACCACGCGACAGGGTCACCAAAAATCGAGCTAGTTCCCGAAGAGGGTGCCGCAGCCTTCTTGGCTCTGACATCCCAATGATACGCATAATTGCCCCAATTATAGTTCCACTCCATCAAACCACTCAGATAGCTGAATGCAGTTGCCCAGCCCTGTGCATCTGTGGTCTTTACCTCTTCCAAATAATTCACAATCGAGTTCGCGAGGTAGCCGGTCATAAAGCCGTTGAGTGGATCACCGGCCAGATCCCCGTAGAATCGATCCTGTTCCTTCCGGAGGTACGTCTGAATGTATTTGCCGATGCCCTCTAGCACCGAAGCCTTTCCGGTGACTCTGTACGCTTGCATTGCATTGTTCAAGGCGTGCGCCTGAGCTCGTCCGCTTCGATCCGGATACGGGTCCAAGCGTTCGAGCGTTGTCCGCCGGAACTCAGCTATGAACTCATACCAGTCTCGAATCCAGGGATTGCCACTCATGTAGTAGGCTTCTTCAAGATGGTAGAACCATCCATGAGCGTTGTCTCTCGATCCGGACTTACGCCCTGTACCGAGTAACCACGGGGCCTCGTAAGGGAGCGTGGAGCCTCCAAGAAACGCGCGCCACGTGCTCCCGCAGTAAGGGTTGTCTGTCAATTTTAGTCGATTCCAGTCGCTATCGTGTTTGTATCCGGCCATCCACTGGGGCCTTCGGTTCAGTTCCGCAAGTGCCGTAATTTCTGCGTCAAAGTAGTCCCTCGGATCGCCAGAAACGAAGTACCTGCCCTTGCTATATGGATAACCACCTGTAGTGCAAGAAATATCCCTATATCCAGGCTCGGGCTCACCGAAGTTCTCCCAACCGAATGGGTAGCTTGCGGCAGATGTGCTCACGGTTGACGAGAGGAGTGGTAAGTGCTTTGGAGTTCGGATGTCAGATGGCGGAATTGAGCCGGCCGGAAGGATTCCACCCAAAGGAAGCGAGCCAGTCGCAAATCTGTGCCATTCTGCAGACAAGGTACTTACAGGGTGCAGACTGAAGGTCTGCGCCAAGGACTTAGATCTAAGGTGATCAAACGGACCGGCGTAGAAACTGATAAGTACCTCCTTCAAGACGTGCTGCATGTCGTTGAGCCAATATAAACCTGTCGGACTCAGCTCACCGTTGTAGAGTTGCGCACTCCATTCGGGGAATAACTGTAAGCGAAGGAGCGATCCACTCTCCGAGGGTGAGGGCAGCGCTTCGATGCCATTCGGCCAAGTTTCGGCGAAGTAACGCACAGCAGCTGTGATTCCGCGTTGACCGTCATGTATGTCTAGGTAACCGTCAGGCCTTATCCCTTGTGTTTGCTGCAGCTTGCTATCGGAGGCGCGAACAGTAAAGGCATTGTGCGATTCCTGAGCTAAGTAGATTCCGTTTTTCAACTCCTGCTCAAAGACACTGCCGGTCGATCCCATGCCCACCCGTACCCTTGCTTTGTCCTTGCCCAGGGTGAGTGGTAGGTTCAGGTTCAGGCTGTAAAAGTACAGCGGCCATGAAAACATTCGTTCTTTGCTTGAATTTTGCAGCTGGTAGCCTATCCTGAGTATTGATAGGCCAGAGTAGGCGTATATGCGAACGGCAAATCCATGTGATGGTCCGGTCGACGGCCCCTGCTTGGTTAGTGCCTCCGCTTTAATACATACCCTCTGGGGGCCTACTTCCTCTAATGTGACTTTAACATCGAGTCGCTCGATGTCTCGAACCGTCGCTCCAAGATGTGACAGAAGCTCCGCTCCCGAAGTATTTGTTGGCACGACGTACTGCTCATTGTGTTCAAATACGCCATTATTGTTGATATCCAGCCAGGCGGAGTCAAGTACGTTGAAGGAGTATTTATGCACGGTGAATTTGAGCGGACCGGTTGATATGATATAATGTGTGGGTGTATCCTGTATTGTTAGTGATTGTTGCGCGCGAATCTCGCCGTCGTCTTTCAGGTATAGTAGTAGTTTCCCCGTCCCAGGTCCAGTGAATGGAGGCAGGCTGACAATGCTGTGTACATGTAGATGTCGAATACTATTCTCAGCATCGGTCCAACGAGTGAGGACTTTAAACTGAGCTGGTATTGTGATATTGCTCTCATCCACGAGACGAAACAGACTTGGATCATGATACCGATGTGCTGGCAGAGGGACTACTATATCAACTGGATATTTGCTGACGCCGGTACCTGCAACTTCTTTAATTTCGATAGGGATGTGCAGGCTACCCTGCTGCGTGAATTGAGATGGGAGCAAGGGCTCAATGGCGAGAGCGGCACCGGGAAAAATCGTTGACAAGATGAGCAGTGTCACGGTGAGTGCGGTTTTCGGTATTCGATTTATTAGAACCAACGTGGTGGGCATTGACTACTCAGGCTCCTTGTTGGGAATGCTTCTTTTGCCGACATGGTAGAGATCGTCTGTGCCGGACTGAAACTTTAGGTGCCTGTCTCCGGCGACCCATGAGATTCGTCAGCTTGGGGCCATAGCTTGCTAGCGCGTCCGGGTCGAAGCGCCTATGTCGGTAGACATGGGCATTGTCGGAGGCAAACTGGTTCCCCCGTGTGCGGTGATCCGGCAGACTCGCTGGAGTAGGCCGCTCGGGCAGAGGGGCGAATCGCCGGAGCAGTGTTCTCATCCGGCTCACCGATCGTGCGTGAGCCCGGTGTTTCCGCAAATCTTTCGCACTTATGGCACCAGCTCTGTTGGGCCAGTGGGCTGGAGGCGTCAGCTTCGACGGCGACGCATGTGCAGTTGGGGATTGTCGAGAAGTCAACCTGCGTCATCGCTCAGCCCGCGAGCAAGCCACGCCCGCTCTGCGGGGTGACTATAACCGGACACGCCGCGTTCCCGCCTGAGCATTCAGAACGCGACCGATGCCGGCACGCTGCCTATCGCAGGAGTCATGGCTGTGCTGATCAGCTTCGCCACCGGCGCCAAGATCTGGACCGTGGCGGGCAAAACCCACCCGTAGCGCGGCTACACTGAAGTAGTTCGGAGAGACGGTCTTAAGGCCCCAGACCGGTGTTCCAGGGGCGACCCTGCTCAGGCATCGGATGGCTTCAGTTGGTTGGCTGTAGTTCGGCGATCCGCTGCGGCGCGAACTGGGCTATCCGGCGGAGGACATCGCACTGGTGGGCGTTTGGCTCGACGCCGGCCAGTTGCCGGGAGGACATCAAGCTCAGCAGCAAGGCTGCGTTTTCACCGCCGCCTTCCCTGTCGAGAAGCAGCGAGCTCCGTCGGACCGCTATGGCACCACGCATTCTTCACTCGACCGCGAGATGCCGCATGCCAGAGTATGGCGCGTGGGAGCGGGAATCACCTCTTTGGATCGGCGGGATGATCCAGTCGTTTCGATGCTCCCAAACTCAGGTGGACGCCATAGCTGACGTTTGTCAGTGTTGACTCCAGTCTGCCTAGAGCTGCGGGTGCAAGTTGAGGTTTGCGAAGGCAGCACATCATTGGAGCGTACGCGTCACGTGAGCCAGCCTACCCTGGTGCGGTCTTCGGCCCGAGAATTGGAGCCGGGTATCGGTTCCAGTCCATGAGGGAGCGGCGGCTCGGCGCGTGCGCTGGGCGAACGTCGTCGAGCGGGTCGAGGTCAGCAGGCTGACTATCCCGCTGTTCTAACTGCGACATGACGTCCAGGAGGAACAGTCTTCCGATTAACAGCGATGATTGGAGGAGGAGGCCGAAAGGAACAAAACGGACGCCCAGCCAAAGCCTGTACCAGACGTGCGCAATCGTCCTGCGAAGCCATTCTGAAAGTTGTTCTCGGGGTGAGGCTGTCAAGATTCTACGCGGCGGTCGGCTCCGAAGTGGCCGGTAGTAAATCGTGGAGCTTGGTGACTGGGTGTGAGGCGAATCCCGCAGGGCACCTCCTCGCCTCTCGTTGGCGAAATCAAGCGGGGCAACAATCTCTTCCGGGAGGATGATCACGACGTGGAAACAATCCCGTTCGAACAGATCGGCCTGGCGGCGCTGGATCCATTCGGCGGGCGCCAATGAACGCCACTTGAAGGAGTGCCGGTTTCTGCAGGAGCAGTCCGGAGATGCGGTGGAGGCCGCATCCGAGCTGAATGCCGCCGGGGAAGGTTCCCGTGGAGCCAAATAAGTGAAGACCTTACTTACGGTTCGATGACGGGGCTGTTGGAAGCGGAGTTATGAATGGGACTGAGATACAGATGTTGAGGCGATCGCCGCCGGTCAACCGAAGTCGCCATTCCTTAGGCTTACGTGCCAGCGCCCAACTCTATAGCTGCGCAACCTAATCGAAGAACGGCCGAAAGACCACAACGCTCAGGTGGTGAACATGATGCGAGCGGTCTGGAAATTGCACTCGGCCGAAGAGCGCGCAACGCGGCCGGTACAATTGGCGCGCTTTGGGGAAGCCGGCTACGAATCGGCGACGCGTAGCCTGAGTTGCAGGACTGGCTGTGCAGTTCATGCTGCAGCGGCTCACTTTTCCATCTATGCTGCAAATGGGCCTACCAACCATGAGTTTAGTTGAATGCGTACCGGCGCCGCCCAGAAACGAACCGTGACCCGTCGGTGGGATCAGGACACGAGCGGACGCTGGGTAGCCTCAGCTTGGCCAGTGCCGAGAAGTATCTCCGGCGAATCTCCAGGCACTAGGGTCTTTTGAACCGTCCCGCGAGGAGTCCAATGTCATGCGCAGCGCTCAGTTGGTGCAATGAGTAAATATTCCCCGGCAGAGCCGCACGTGCGTTAACCTAAGAATATTCGAATCTCCTGCGGCGACGGGTGGGTTCTGCGAGGTGGGCTTGGATAGCCGGCCAGTTCGTCAACATCTGCGCCAAGCTTTGCGGCA
>ERZ761609.2033-NODE-2033-length-15962-cov-32.283020_pt1 | contig 15962 bp, 13 predicted proteins | sample MGYA00511163_ERZ761609 | MGnify/ENA primary metagenome ERZ761609 (study PRJEB28899, sample SAMN02445070) | bioreactor sludge metagenome | biome: EBPR sludge | place: Australia: Brisbane, Thorneside Wastewater Treatment Plant | collected 2011-12-16 ... | reverse complement strand
TACGAGATTGGTCAGTGACTGGAGTTCAGACGTGTGCTCTTCCGATCTATCACCCTGGTGCCCGCGCGGCTGCACGTCACGGACGACCGCCTCGGCAGCATCGAACCAGGAAAAGACGCCTCCCTTTTCGCTGCCACCGGCGACATCCTCGACATCCGCAGCCAGGTCAGGCATCTCTGGATCAGCGGTGTCGAGCAACCGCTCGACACCCGCCACACACGGCTTGCCGAGAAATACCGCTCACGTCCGAAACTGGAATAGACGGCGCCTGCCCGCTCAGGCCGCTTCGAGACCTCTCATCCCGCCCGTGCTTGTGGCGAAGCTCTCATCCTGCATGCCGAGACGGTGCAGCATGCTCAAATAGAGGTTGGGCAGCGGATAGTTGTCCTTTTGATCGAAAGCGAGGTGCTGGCCGTGTTTGAAGCCGCCGCCGGCGAAGAGGACGGGCATGTTCTTGTTGTCGTGGCTGCTGGCGTTGCCGAGGTTCGAGGTGAGCAGCACCATCGTGTCGTCGAGGAGCTTGTCGGTCTTCAGTTTGCGCAAGAAGGCGGCCCAGGTGTTGATCACGCCCTGCTCGACGAGGGCGAGCTGCTCCAGCTTGTCCGCGTCCATGCCGTGATGGCTGAGGGTGTGGTAGCTCTCATCGACGCCTTCGATGCCCTGCACGTTGTTGCCCGTGACGTGCAGCGTGATGAAGCGCGTGCTGTCCGTGGCCAGCGCCATGTGTACGATGTCGAGAAAGATGCGGTCCACCTCCACCTCGTTGTCACGCGGGATCTGCGTCGGCGGCTTCAGGGCGACCTTCGGCTTCGGTTTGTGCGTCCAGGCCTCGTTCGCGGCCAGCCGCTGCTCCAGGTCACGCACACTGGTGAACCATGCGTCCAGCTTGTCTCGGTCCCCTGCCCCGAGCTCACGCTGGAGGGATTTCGCCTCCGCGCCGACCACATCCATCACGCTGCGGCCCTGGCGGATCAGCTCCGCCTGCCGCTCCTGCTCGGCGGGCGTGTCGTTGACGAAAAGCCGTGTGAAGAGTTTCATCACGCTGTTCTCCGCCGGGATCATCGTGCCGTTCTCCGTGTAGCTCGGGCTTGTCTGCGAGTTCGTGTTCAAAACGAGCGATGGAAACCGCGTCTCATGCCCCAAATGCTTCGCCATGAGCTGGTCGAGCGAGATCGTGTTCCGCGTCGTCGAGCCACGCGCATTAGGACAGGCCGAAAAAATGCTTCCCTCCGCCGTGTGACCGCCCGTGACCCCCGGATGCGATGAACCCGACACCACCGTGAAATCCTCCCGCAGATCCTGAATACCCGCGAGATAACGCGAAGGCTTGTAAGTCCTCCCCGAGCCCTCCGGCACGAGATTCGGATTGTGCAGCCCCAACGCCAAGCTCATGCCGACGAAGCGCTTTGCCTGCTTCGTCTCCTTCACCGCCGCAAACGCCGGAGTCATCGCCTCCAACAACGGAAGGCCGAGAGAAATGCCCGCTCCGCGCAGCATGGCACGGCGGGAGAGGTGTTTTTGAAAGGTGAAGGTGCTCATTGGGGGGCGAGAAGGCAACGAGCCCAACAGAACAGTCTTTCCGCATTGTTCCCGCAACATCGCGCACATAACACAGCACTCACAGGCTTGCCCCCTTGCCATCAATCCTTCTCCCTGCTTGGATGAAGCAATCCCGGCCTGAATCGTTTCCCGAATGACCACCCGTTTCTTCACCAACTCCAGCGAAAACACCCTGCTCAAGAAGTTCTCGGGCATCTTTGAGCACAATCCGGACATCGAGCGGTTTGATGCTTTGATCGGCTATCTTCGCGCCTCCGGTTACTTCGCCATTCGACCGCATCTCGACAAAGTTCCGCAGATCCGCCTGCTCGTGGGAATCAACGTGGATGAGATCATGGAGCAGTATCATCAAAAGGGGCGTTTGTTTCTGGCCGATGCTGGACGTGCCATGCGGGAGTTTCGTGATGGTTTGTCGTCGGACATCGCCGCCGCGCGTTACACGCTGGATGTGGAGAAGGGCATTCTTCAGTTTGCCGGGGATGTGGCGTCGAAGAAGATCGAGATTCGCGCTCATCCCACGAAGCGCCTACACGCCAAAATCTACCTCTTCATCCCCAAGGGCTTCAACGAACACAAACCCGGCTCCGTCATCACCGGTTCCTCCAATCTGACCGCTGCAGGGCTCGGGGTGGATGAAGTGGGCAGCAACTACGAGTTCAACGTCCTTTCCCACGACTATCAGGACGTGAAGTTCGCTTCCGATGAGTTTGAGAAGCTTTGGGCCGAAGGTGTCCATGTGCTTCCGAAGGTTGTCTCCGACATCACGCAAAAGAGCCACCTGCGAGATGATCTCTCGCCCTTCGAACTCTACATCAAGCTGCTCATCGAGTTCTTCGGACCGGCGATTGAGTATGATCCGAACAGTGAGACCGACCTGCCCGAGGGCTTCATGCGGCTTGCCTATCAGATGGACGCGGTGAAGCAGGGCTTCTTGATGCTCCAACGTCATCATGGGTTCTTCCTGTCCGACGTGGTCGGTCTCGGAAAGACCATCATCGCGGTGCTCATCGCCAAGAAGTTCTTTTATCACAACGGCTTCCCCGCGCATCTCTCCCGCGTGCTCGTCGTGGCCCCGCCCGCTCTGCTGGACGGCTGGCAGCGCACGCTGGACAAGTTCGACTTGCAGTATGTCGAACTGCACAGCAGCGGCAGCCTTCACAAAATCCGTCAGCCGGACCGCTTCGACCTCGTCATCGTGGATGAGGCGCACAAGTTCCGAAACGACACCGCCGAATCCTACGACGAGCTTCAGCGCATCTGCAAGACGCCGACACGCCGTCGCTTGAAGGACAATCTACTAGCCCGCAAGAAGGTCATCCTCGTGTCCGCCACACCGCTGAACAACCGGCCCAATGACATCCGCAATCTGGTCGGCCTGTTCCAAGACCTCAAAGACTCCACGTTGGAGGTGAGCAATCTTCAGCACTTCTTTGCTCGTCGGCAGAAGGAATATGAGCAAGCCTTGAAGGCACCCACCATCCAGGCGACGCGACATGAGGTGGCACGTATTTATGAAGAGGTTCGTAATCGTGTGGTGAAGCCCCTTACCATCCGGCGCACCCGCACAGACCTCACAGAGAGCGAGCTTTACGCTTCTGACTTGGATGCCCAAGGCATCCGCTTCCCAGCCGTCAAAGGTCCGCACAAGCTGCTCTACCGTCTCTCTCCAGCCCTGGAAGTGCTTTATGATAACACACTGTCCGCACTCAGTTCCGGGCTCACCTACAACCGCTACCGCGCGATCGGCCACCTGACTCAAGAGAAGAAGCACAAGTATCAAAACGCTGACCGCCTCTCCTCCCAGCTTGCACAAATCATGAAGGTGCTGCTTTTGAAGCGGCTCGACAGCAGCTTCCACGCCTTTACCCAGTCCCTCATGCGGTTCCAGCAAGCCACCTGGGCGATGGTGAAGATGTTCGCATCCGGGAAAATCTTCATCGCCCCGGCCTTGAACGTCTCCGAGTACATTGTTGAGGAGCGCGAGGATGAACTGGAGGCTAAAATCCTCGAGTTGCAGGAATCGGACCCTACCCTGGAAATCTGCAAGCCTGATGAGTTTGATCCCACCTTCCTTCCTGGCCTCAAGGCTGATCTGGAGAAGCTCAACGCACTCGTAGAGGCGTGGAAGGAGGTCGACGAGGATCCCAAGCTCGACGAGTTCCTCGTGCGGTTGAAAACCGATCTGCTCAATCCCTCCATCAACCACGCGGCCAAGGTCAAAGCCGGCTCGCCCCGCCTCGTCGTCTTTTCCGAGTCGAAAGAAACAACGAACTACCTGAAGGTCGAGTTGGCGAAGCATGGCTTCAAAAGTGTGCTGACAATCGACTCCTCGAACCGAAAGGAACAGATGACCGTCGTGCGGGCAAATTTCGATGCGAATGTGCCCTTGGAAGCAAAGACGAAAGGCGGAGAGCAGCAGGCGGACGACTACCAGATCATCATCTCGACAGAAGTGCTCGCCGAAGGCGTGAACCTGCATCGGGCGAATGTGATCGTGAATTACGACACACCCTGGAACTCCACCCGCCTTATGCAGCGCATTGGCCGTGTGAACCGCATCGGCAGCACCGCCTCGCAGGTCCATGTCTTCAATTTCTTCCCCACCGCGCAGGTGGATGAGGGCATCGAACTACAGCGCAAGGCCATCGCCAAGCTCCAGGCCTTTCACTCCGCCCTTGGCGAGGACAGCCAGATTTACTCCACCGAGGAAGAGGTCACCAATTTCGGCCTGTTCGAGGCGGCGGAACTCATCGAGGATCGGGACGAAACCTTGGCATATCTGGATGAACTGCGAAAATTCCGTTCCAGCAACCCTGACCGCTTCCGGGAGATTCGGAACCTGCCGCTGCGCGCGCGTGTGGGGCGCAAGGACCGCCATCGCAGCGGCCACACTCTCACCTACATTCGCAATCACCGCCGGGATGCCTTTTACTATTCCAACAGCGGCGAAGTGCCGGAGGAGCTGAGCTTTGTGGAGGCCGCTCGCATTTTCAAAGCAGTGGCAGGAGAGAAAGCCGTTCCGCTTCATGAGCAGCATCACGATCATGTGAACGCTGCCATCGCCCAATTCAAAGAGACCCTCCAGCAAGAAGCCGCCATCGGGCAGGTGGTGGATCATCAGATGGGGCCGAACGAGTCCAAGGCCCTGCGCTTCCTCGCCGTCTTCATCAATCATCCCACCCTCGCCACCGATGAGGAGAAGTTCCTTCTTCGCGCCGCGCAGGCAGCGATCAAGAAAGCCACCTTCGCCCGGCTCCAGCGCGACTTGAATGCCTTGGAAAAGGCCCACAAGAAGACGCCCCTCCAAGCATCGACGCTGCTCGATAAGACGCTCGAAATCCTCCGCCGGTTCCCGCTTCAGGACAATGTGGATGAGCAGGTCGAGGATGCGCGGGGCGGCCTTTCCACCGCCGAGCTCGCCCCTTCCATCATCCTGTCGGAATCCTTCGCTCTATGAGGCTATGAATTTGCCCACACCAGGCCCCGAGGGATTCGAGAGGTTGCTTTCCCAAGCCCTCGAACTACGTTCACAATATCGTTATGCCCTCCATCCCGTCGAAGCCATTGTTCAGCCTTTCCGTGCCGAAGCAGACAGCCCCTGTCAGCAAGGCCACGGTGAGCTTCGTTTTGAGCAGGCCGAGGCCCACTACCGCGCAGGCGCTCAAGGGTTACGACTATCTGAAATCCCACAGCTCCTGCGGCAGCTCCGGGAGTTAAGCCGTCTGTCCACAGTGGACCGTGCGGGGCGCAAGGCCCTGCGCCAGTGGGCGCAGTCTCTTTCTAAGCGCCAACGGCGCGGTCTATCGCAGCCCAGGGCAACGCCCTGGGACAGGATGTTCGAAAAAGCCCGGAGCCCTGAAAGGGCGGCCTAATTCCAAGGCACCGAGCGCCCAAGGTGCGGTTGATCGTGTCACAACATCCGGTAAATTGGATCGCCCATTCAGGGCTACGATCTGTTCGCCTCGTCATCCCAGGGCGTTGCCCTGGGCTACGATAAGCCGCGCCGTTGGCGCTGAGAATCTGTGCGCCAAAGGTGCAAACTATCGTAGCGAAGGGCAACGCCCTGGCTGAAAGGGCGGCCTAACTGCTGACGCCATGCCGCAATCCCTCGCCAATCTTTACATCCACCTGATCTTCTCCACGAAGGAACGGTTTCCCTATCTGACGGCGGAGGTGCGCCCTGACCTTCACGCCTACATGGCGACGGTGTTGGCAAACCTGAACTCCCCCGCCGTGCTCATCAACTCGGTGGCCGACCATGTGCATGTCCTTTTCAACATGGGCCGCACGGTCACTTTGGCGCAAGCAGTGGAAGACGTGAAGAAGTCGTCCTCCAAATGGATCAAGACGCAGGGCGCGTCGTTTGCCACCTTTGCATGGCAGGCGGGTTACGGTGGGTTTTCCGTGAGCGAGTCCAACGTGCCGAAGGTGGCGAACTACATCCGTAATCAGGAGGAACATCATCGGGTGAAGACCTTTCAGGAGGAGTACCGGGAGTTCCTCGCCAAACACAACATTCAATATGATGAACGCTATGTGTGGGATTAGGCCGCCCCTTCAGGGCTCCGGGCTGTTTGCCCCGCAAACCCAGGGCGTTGCCCTGGGCTGCGATAGCGCGTCCCTTTGGGACTCCATGAACAAGATGTCCACATTCGACCATCTCGACTGGCAGCCCCTCATCGCCGTCTGGAGAGATCGCTTGCGGCGCTTTGATCCCCTTCGTCATTCTCCATTGCTCATTCGTCATTTAAAACCCACGCGGACGCCATTCCGCCTTCCAGCTTGGCGCTTCGTCTTCTTTTTGCTAACCTCTCCCCATGACCATCACCCTTCCAGACATGCCCGGCCTCGCTTCCTTGGGTGAGCCTGCCATCCTTCTCGATCTCGCCTGTGGTGCTTATGCCGCTGGCCACCTTTCCCGCCAATCGGCAGCGGATGTGGCAGGCCTGAGCCGGTTCGATTTCGATGAGGCTCTGTATGCCCGGCGCATCTCGAACTTCACGGAGGAGGCGCTGGCCCAGGATTTGGAAACCTTTCGTGTGCTCAGCCTCCGTTGATTGACGTTTTCTGCCCGTCCCACTATTCTCTCAACCATGAGCATCCAACAAATTCCAGTCGCCGAGTTTTGCGAGCACGCGATGGACGCCCTGCAATCCGTCGAGAAGAACCATGTGCTCGTCGAGCTTGTGCGTGATGGACAGATCATCGCCTACCTGTCCCCCGCGCCTCAGCCGAGCGGCAACACCGGCACCCTGGCGGACTGGATGGGCACCGGCGCGGGCTACACCCTGGCTGCGGGCGAAAGCCTCGATGATCCCACCTTCGCCGCCGAGGAGTGGGAGGATTTCCCTGAATCTGGCCAGTGATTCGAGCCGCGGCTCCCCATGACCTACCTCCTCGACACGAATGCCTGGCTGCACTGGTTTCATCGCCCGGCGGAGATGTCCGCTGCGGCACGGCAGATGCTGAATGGTGAGAGGACGGTCGCCTTGTCGCCCATGAGCATCGTGGAGGTGGCGCAAAAACATCACAAAGGCAGGCTTGGCCTCCCGGTGCCGCTGGATCAGTGGGTCAGGCAATCCCTGCCAGCAGGCCGTGTCCGCCTCCTTCCCCTCACCGCTGAGATCGCTCTGCGGGCTTACCAGTGGCCGGATGATTTCCATGGCGATCCTGCCGACCGCATCATCGCGGCCACGGCGGTGCTGCACCGGCTGACTCTCGTCACCTCGGATGAAAAGCTCATCGCCCGCCCGGATGTGACCACGCTTTCCACCCGTTGATTCATGCCCGCTCCCATCGCTCTCCAGTCCCAGCTCCGTCTGCCTTATTCCAGGGACACCTATCAGGCCATCCTCACCGATCTTTTCCCTTCCGGCAGCCTGCATCTCCTTCAGCATCCGGAGCACATCGCCGCCCCGTGTGAGTTCGTCACCCGCACCCAGCAGCTCGGCAGCGTCCAGCTTTCAGACGGTAATCAAATCGCGCTCCTGGAGGTCGAGGTCGAAGATCAGGTCCAGCTCGCCCGCAACCGCGTCGCCCTACGGAACTTCGTCGCGAGGTTCATCGACGAAGCCGCCACCCAGGCCGTGCTGGCCGTCTTCCACCAGCCGGGAAAGACGGACTGGCGGCTCACCTACGCTTCGAAGCGCTCCCAGCTCGATGAGGACACGCTGGAGATCACCAGCATCCAGACCGCCCCGCGCCGCTTCACCTTCCTTCTCGGCGAAAGCGAGCCCTGCCGCACCGCCGCGGGCCGTCTCGCGGAAATCCGTGAGCGTGGCGAGCACCTCACGCTGGAGGACGTGGAGAAGGCCTTCTCCGTCGAGCGCCTCAACAAGGAGTTCTTCAAGCTCTACAAAGAGCACTACGACCGCTTCGTGGCCCACCTGCTCGCTCCCGAGCGTGTGAAGGCCGTGCGCACCGCCTTCGGCGTGCCCACCCTTCGCGATGATGATGAGGCATCGACCGCCGCCGCTCAGGACAAGGCCGACAAACCGATCCGCGACTTCGTGAAGCGTCTGCTCGGCCGCCTCGTCTTCCTGCACTTCCTTCAAAAGAAGGGCTGGATGGGCTGCCCCGTTGGCGTCCAGCCTTCAGGCGCTCAGGGAAAATCGGCTAAAGCCTATACACCTGCCTGGACCGGCGGTGACACCGATTTCCTCCACACCTACTACCAGCTCGCCAAGGCCAAAGGCGAGGCCGGGCAGTTCCACTCTCGCTGGCTCCTGCCGCTCTTCTTTGAGGCGCTGAACCAAGACCACGACGAACGCCCCGGCCACCTCTTCGCCCCCACCGGCACCCGCATCCCGTATCTGAATGGCGGTCTCTTTGAGGCTTCTGAAGTGGAGCAGACGCTTCAATGTAGGCTCGCTCGCCAGAGCGAGGGAGAAAGGCCGCTCGCTGCCAAGGCACCGCATTCTGGCGAATGCGCCTACGATACCTCTCTCCTCGACTTCCCCGCCGCTCACTTTGAAGCCCTGCTCGACTTCTTCGGCCAATACCACTTCACCATCGACGAGAACGACCCCGAGGACCACGAGGTCGGCATTGATCCCGAGATGCTGGGCCACATCTTTGAAAACCTCCTGGAGGACAACAAGGACAAGGGCGCCTACTACACCCCGAAGGCCATCGTCTCCTACATGGCCCGCCAGAGCCTGCTGCACTACCTGCAAACCCACCTCGGCGAGCACCCGGAGCTGGTGAGCCTTCTCAATGAGAAAGACCTCACCCGCCTCGAAAAGAACGGCTTCGTCCACACCCATGCCAAGCGCATCGCCGAGCTGCTGGATGCCGTGAAGGTCTGTGATCCCGCCATCGGCTCCGGGGCCTTCCCCATCGGCGTGCTTCAGGAGATCCTCTGGACCCGCCTCGCACTCGACTGGACGCTGAACACGCCCGAGGATCGCGCCCGGCTGAAACGCCAGATCATCCAAAACAGCATCCACGGCGTCGATCTCGACCCCGGTGCCGTCGAGATCGCCCGCCTGCGCTTCTGGCTCGCCCTTGTCGTCGATGAAGACCAGCCCCGCCCGCTGCCCAATCTCGACTACAAGATCCATCGCGCCGACAGCCTCATCGAATACATCCGTGGAGAGCCTGTGCATCTCGGCAAAGTCAGCGCCGAGGACAAACGCACCCACGGGGCCATCCAGAGCCTGATCGTTGCCAAACAAAGCCTTTTCACCGCTCAGCGCGTGCCGGAAAAGCGTGCCGCCCGCTTCGCGCTATACCGAGCCCTCGCAGAGGTCGCCATCGCCGAGTTCACCTGGCTGCGAAACGAGATGGGCCTCATCGCCAACGATGCCGAACGCGCCTCCCAGCTCGATAGCGGCCTGAAAGAGTTCACTTACCGCCTCAAACTCATCGACAGCGCCGCGAAGGAGTCCGCCAAAATCCAGGACCGCATCCTCGCCGACCTTCGCGCCTGGTTCGATGACGAGAAAAAGCCCACCTTCCTCTGGCAGCTTCATTTTGGCGAAGTCTTCGCCCAAGGCGGCTTCGACATCGTCATCGCCAATCCGCCGTATGTCCGCCACGAGACCATCAGCGACTCCGCTCCGCTGCTGCGGAAGAGATTCAGCGTCGCCGCCAGCCGGGCCGATCTGCTCATTTTCTTCTACGAGCAGTCGGTGAACCTGCTCAAGCCGGGCGGCACGCTCACCTTCATCACCTCCAACAAATACTTCCGCGCCGGCTATGGCTCGAAACTTCGTCCGTTCCTGTCATCCAAGCTCAGGCTGCACAGCCTTATCGACTTTGGTGACGCACCTGTCTTCGATGCCATTGCCTATGCCTCCATCCTCATCGGCAGCCGCGCGGCTCCAGCGAGCGGACATGACATCTCCGTCTGCAACTGGCCGCAAGATGCTCCCATTCATCAATTGCTCACCGTTTTGAATCAAAACGCCTTCGCTGTGGCGCAGAAGAGCCTCGATCCGAACGGCTGGAGCCTGGAAAAACGCGATTCACTGGCACTACTGGCCAAACTCAGAGCGAGTGGCAAGCCGCTGGCCGACTATGTGGGAGGGCGTTTCTATTACGGGATCAAAACAGGCCTCAATGAGGCCTTTGTGATTGATGAGGCCACTCGTGACCGCCTCATCAAAGAAGACAAAAGGTCTGCTCAGCTTATCAAACCGTTCCTGCGCGGCAGGGACGTGAAACGCTGGCGTGTGGATCACCAGAAACTCTACCTCATCGCCTTCCAATTTGGGTTTCACGACCAGTTGAAGGGCTATCCAGCCATCTTGAGACATTTGAACCAGTTTGAGTCTGAACTGAAGGCTCGTGGTCAATGCACGACTTCTCGCGGTAATAGCGAAGAAGGGCAGCACCACTGGCTGGAACTCGATAACAACCCCAAAGAAGAGTATTTGGCCTGTTTTGACGGGCCGAAGATCGTTGTTCCAGCCATTGAGCGGAACGCTCCGTTCGCTGTGGATACTGGAGGTCACTACTCAAACGACAAAACGAGTATCGCTGTCACTCAAGAACCGCACACGCTCTGTGCCATCCTGAATTCAGCGCCTTTGTGGTGGATCATCAAACAAGTCGCCGCCTCCAAACAGAACGGCTACTTCGAGTTTAAGCCGATGTATGTCCGGCCACTTCCCATCCCGCCCGCCAGTGCTGCCGACAAGGCACGGTTGAGCGAACTGGCGCAGGCCTGCGCAGCGGCGGCGCAGCGGGGCGATGACGAGACGCTGGCGGTGCATGAGGCGGAGATCGACCAGATCGTCTATCGCCTCTTTGACCTCACCGACGAGGAAGTGGCCCTCATCGAGTCCTCCCTGGCTCCTTCTCAAGCCCGGAAACCCGTGCTAAAAGGCACGCATGGATTGCCCAAAAAGAAGGAGGCGCTTTTCCGGCGCCTGCGGGGAGTCGAGTCCGCCTACTTCACGATCGATACAGCCGAAAGAATTGCTGCTGAGACAATGCCGGAGATCAGCGCTGGCACGCTGAAGCAGTATCTCTCTGAAGGCATGGAACAGGGGCATTTTCACGATGCGGGGCGCGGCTGGTATTCCCGCCTGCCGGTGGCGGCCCGGCTGACCGCTGAGCCTGTGCAGAAGTGGTTGGATGTGATCCGCTCGTCCTTTCCCCTGCTGGACTTCACACTTTGGAGCACCGCGCACTGGAACCCTTGGCTGCGCCACCTCATCAGCCGCCCCACCGTCTTTCTGCACTGTGACCCCGTGAACCTGCCCGTGCTGCATGAGCATCTGGTGGCGCAGGGCGGTGACTTTCGCCGGAACCCCACCGTCGCCGAGATCGCCAAAAACCCGCTGGGCCCTGAAACCGTGGTGCTGCGCCCGCTGCTGAAGGGCAGCCCGCTGGGCGAAAACGGGCTGGCGAGCGTGGAGCACTGCCTTGTAGAAACTTGGAATGAGAACCGGGCCTTTCACCTCCTGGACGCTGAGGAGCTGCGCCAGGCCACGCTGCGGTGGTTGAGTTCCGAAAGGGTGCAGGTGCCCGTGCTGCTCCGCTACGCATCTTCTCGCGGGTTGGGGCGAGAGTGGTTTGGCGATCTATTCACCAACTGAAAATAAACGCCTATTTTCAGATAATGAGCGCTCCGCCAAGATTCATCGAGCCCGCCCACTACGCCCAGGAACGCCTTCGGGAGGCATGCAACCAGTTGCAAATCAGCCAACTGCCCCTCCTGGAGACCTGTTTGCACGCTTTTGAGCTGCTGGGCCGTTTGGCCTGCTCCGGGCTGCCCTTTTTGTTCAAAGGCGGCACCTCTCTCCTGCTGCACAGTCCTGTCTTCCGCCGCATCTCCACGGACATCGACATCGTGACGCCAGTGGCCGGGGATGAGCTGCTGGGACTCCTGAAAGCTGTCGGCCAGGGGGCTCCCTTCGTAGGCTTCGAGGAGCAGGACAGGGGCCTCCGTGGGCAGCCGCAGCGGCGGCACTTTCGCTACCTATACCAGCCGGTGATGGGCGGACCTCCCCAACCTCTCCTCCTGGATGTGGTGGAGGATGATTTCGCCACCCTGACAGTGGAGGAAAAGCTTGTCGTGCAGCCCTGGTTTCAGCCACAAAGGGAGGCGCTGGTGAAGGTGCAGACGGTGGAAACCCTGTTGGGAGACAAGCTGGCCGCCTTTGCTCCCCGCACCACTGGCGTGCCCTACCGCAAACTCCGCCCCGATGGCAGTGAAGTCGATGGCGACCTGCTCCAGATCGCCAAGCAGTTCTATGATGTGGCGACGCTCTACGATCTGTCACCCATGCCGCACACTTGCCTGTCGGCGTGGCTGGAGCATGTGAAGCGGGAAAGCCGGTATCGCGAAACTTCCTTCACGCCCGAAGCGGTGCTGCGAGATACCTTTCAAGCCTGTCTGGGCATCACGATGATGAATTTTCCTCCAAAGCGACGGCACCAGGACACCGCCCAGCTCACCCAAGGCATCAACGCGCTCCAAAATCATGTCATCTCAGGCAGCCTGAGCCACACCAGCCTCTTCGAGATGGCCGGGAAAGTGGCCCACTTGACCACACTGCTGTATGCATCGTCTGACATCCTGGCTGAAAAACCCAAGCCTCCCAGTGATGTGCTGGAACTGAAAGACCTCTCCATTTCGGGTGACCTGCGATTTCTCAACCCCATCAAGGGCACCTCCCCGCGAGGACTCTTTTATTGGAGCAAGGCGGCTGAGCATGCTCCTGTGGAATGGATCAAAAGCTGATGGCCGCCATCCATCAAAACGGCCGCCTCTGGCACACCCGCGACGAAGCCATCCGCCTCTTCACCCGCTGGCTCGGCTTCCGCCGCACCGGCTCCCTGATCGAAGAAACCGCCCGCTCCCTCATCAACGGCCTCCTCCGCGAAGGCAGCCTCGAAAAGAACGGCCCCGACGAAATCCGAAGAGCATGATCACTTCCTCCGAAACACCTCGCTCAAAACCACCTCGCGGATGATGGAGCGGATGTTGGTGGCTTTCTTCGCGATGTCATCGAGCGCCGCTTCATCGCTGAAGCGTGGGGGGGCGCCGGTGGCGTAGGTGAGGAAGTGGGTGGCGAAGCCGCGGGCGAGTGGCTCGGGGCGTTTCGTTTGGATTTGCTGCCAGGCGGCGAGGTCGGTGAAGGGTTCGCCTTCGGGGGTGAGTCCGCTGGGATCAACTTTGGCTCCGCGGCCGTCTTTGCCGTAGCCTTTGCGCCAGATACCGACGGGGTCGTAGTTTTCGAGCGCGAAGCCGGGCGGATCAATGGTTTGATGGCAACTGGCGCAGCTTTCGTTGTTGCGATGCTTGTCGAGCTGGTCGCGGATGCTCGTGGCACCGCGAATGTCCGGCTCGATGGCGGGCACGCCGGGCGGTGGCGGCGGGATGTGATTGCCGAGGATGCGCTCGTTGATGAAGACACCGCGCACGACGGGCGAGGTGCTGGTGCCGTCGGCGGTGACTTTGAGGATCGCCCCCTGCGTGACGAGGCCGCCGCGTTTGGCCTCGGCCTTGAGCGAGACTTTTTGGAGGCCTTCGCCGCTCTTTAAGTCGAGATCGGCCTGGTAGTGCCTCGCGAGACGTCCGTTCAGGAAGGCGAAGTCGGAATCGATGAGGTTCGTGATGCTCAAATCACCACGCAGCAGCTCGGTGAAGTAGGCGCGGGTTTCCTGGAGCATGGATTCCTGCACCACCGAGTCGAAATCGCGGAACAGGCGCGTGTCGGGCGTGGTGAAGTCGATTTGATTGAGCTTGAGCCACTGATCGGTGAAGGAGGCGATGAAGCGTCTGGCTTTGGCGTGCGAAAGCAAGCGCTCGACCTGCTGCGCGAGTGTTGCCGGCTCGTGAAGCTTGTTTTGATTCGCGAGTTCGAGCAGCTCTTGATCCGGCATGGAGCACCAAAGGGCGAAACTGAGCCGCGAGGCGATGGCGTGGTCATCCAGCGGCCCAGGAGCCTCGATGAAGGACAAAAAGCGGGGCGAGCACAAGATGGCGCGGTAAGCGGCGCGGAGCGCGTCAGGCACCGAATCGCCCTCGGCGAGCGATTTGGCGGCAATTTGGCGATACGGGGCGCTTTGGGCCTCGGTGACAGGCCGGCGAAAGGCGCGCGCGGCGAAGCGATGGACGAGTTTGTCGAGGTTTCCGGCTTTGAGGGCCTCCAGGCCGTCGCCGCCGAAAAGTTTCTTCCGCACGCCCTCGGCATTCGCGACGGGATAAATGCGCTCAATGTCTATGCCGCGATGCGCGATGCCGGGATAGCCTTCTTTTTCGAGGTTGCGGCCCGCAAAGCTCACGTTGCCGCCTTTCGCGCCGGTGGGGGCGCGTTTGTGCGTGCCGTCGTTCGGTTTGAGTTCCAGGCGGTGGCCTTCCTCGATCCATGCCTCGAAAGTCATGTCGCGAGGCGTCGCCGTGGCCTCGACGAGGCCGATCATGTAGAGCAGCGGCGCGTTCGACTCGCAGTGCCCGGAGCGCAGCGTGCCCCACACCGCGCCGTCGGAGGTGGGATTGATGCCGCGCACGCCGCGCAGCGTGACGCGATACCAGCCGCTCGCCGGCGCCCAGGTGGGCGTGCGGCCAAAGAATTGCAGCGTGACCGGCCAGGTGATGCTCTCGCCATTGCGCAGATCGGGTCCGCGATAGTTGCCGCCGCGGTTTTTGAGGAGCATCTCGGGCGTGTGATGCTTCGCGTAGGTGGCATCGCCTTTCATCGCGCGGTCGAAAGCGTCATCGAGAGCCAGATCGGCCACGTCGAGGTAACGCGCGAGCTGGTGATGCGAGAGCTGCTGTCCGTCCGCGACGGTTTCAAAGCCGTGCGAGGCGCGATCCTCCGGCAGCAGCGTCTTGAGCGGGATGTCGCCGCCGAGAAGGTCGTGCATCGTGTGCTCATACTCGACGCGGGTGAGCCTGCGGCTGCGCACGCGCCCGTTTGCGGCGATGTCGGCTTGATCGGCCTCGAGCAACGGATGCCTGAGTCCGCTTAAAAAGCCCTCCAGATCCGCGTGCGGCGGGCGTTCGCGCTTTTTCGGCGGCATCTCGCCGGAGTGGACGCGCTCAAACACATGCCGCCATTTTTCGAAGGCTGCCGCGTCCTTCAGGTCAAAAGGCAGGGCCGCGAGATCGAGGCCGCCCTTTTTCACATCGGCATCGTGGCACTCCATGCAATGCTGGTCGAGGAAAATGGCGAGCGGTCCGGGCAGCGCGGCGCCAGCCAGCGGCGCGGCGGCTGACAGCAGGGCGAGGCGGGCTCCTTGGGGAAAAGAGACGGGCATGATCGAAAGAGGGGGCTGATGGGAACGCCAGACCCCGCCGTGTCTATCGGCGCGCGCCGCGAGCCCGTCACTCCGCCGCCTTCTCCACCGGCACGCCCATTTCCTCCAGCACGGCGTCCACGGAGGCGAGATGCTTGAAGGGCAGGCGCTTGCGCTGGTATTTGCGGAACAGGACATCCCGCAGGGCCAGCCAGAGGTCTTTATCCGGCCTCTCCACGCGCTCCCAATCATCGCTCTCAGGCAGCAGCACGCGGAAGGTCCACTCGCGGGAGTTCCAGTAACCGCGGACGTAGCGGCGGCGTCCGTCTTCGAGGCGGTCATGCCATTCGTGGATTTGGTTTTTGGTCATTGAGAGCGGGCAGAATGCGGTGGATATGCGGCCCATGCAAGCCGTCCCTCCTCCCGCCGCTCCCGCCGCTCCCGCCGCGCTGCCGCGCCTGCTGCTTTACCTGGCGGCGGTGATGGCCGGCGGCGCATTGCTGGCCTGGCCGCTGTTCGCGCTGGGAAAAGGCTTTGCCTCCTGGCTGCCCGGCTCGTCCTGGGCGGACTTCGGCCCGGCGCTGTGGCTGGCGGACACGGCGCAGCGCGCGCACTTCCCGCGCTACTTCAACCGCGCCGTCCTGGTCTGCGCGCTGGTCTTCATGTGGCCGCTGCTCCGCTCCCTGCGCGTGGATGGCGCGCTGCTG
>ERZ761609.2030-NODE-2030-length-16016-cov-786.300858_pt1 | contig 16016 bp, 13 predicted proteins | sample MGYA00511163_ERZ761609 | MGnify/ENA primary metagenome ERZ761609 (study PRJEB28899, sample SAMN02445070) | bioreactor sludge metagenome | biome: EBPR sludge | place: Australia: Brisbane, Thorneside Wastewater Treatment Plant | collected 2011-12-16 ... | reverse complement strand
CGGCGACCCCCGAGATCTACACTCTTTCCCTACACGACGCTCTTCCGATCTCATGGCGCCAGGATCGCCCCCGGCTGCGGCGCGCTCGCCGTCAACCGCGCGAGCTCGCGCAGGTCGAGCGAGAAGCCGGTCGCTGGCCGCGCCCGGCCGAAGACACTGCCGACGCCGTCATAGCGGCCGCCGCGGGCGATCGCCGTCGCGTAGCCCGGGCAATAGGCGGCGAAGACGACGCCGTTGTGATAGTGGTAGCCGCGCAGGTCAGCGAGGTCATAGGACAGCGGCAGATCGGCGAGCGCGGCCTGCAATTCCTGCAGCGTCGCCAGCGCCCTGACGATTTCGGGCAAGGCCGGCAGTTCGCTGGCCGCCCGCGCCAGGACCTCGACGCCACCGTAGAGTTCGGGCAGCGCCAGCAGCGCGCTGCGCCATGGCTCGTCGAGGCGGCGGCAGGTGTCGACAAGGCTTGGCAGGTCCTTGCCCTGCAGCAGCAGCAGCAGGGTCGCCTCGAGTTCGCCGTCGGCGCCGGCAGCGGCGGCCAGCGCTCGAAAGACGGCGACATGGCCAAGATCGATGCGTGCCGCGCTGACTTCGGCCGCGGCGAAGGTGGCGGCCATCAGGCGAATCACCTCGCGATCGGCAGCAACCCCGGCATGACCATAGAGCTCGGCGCCGAGCTGGATCGGCTCGCGGCTCGCACCGAGCGCCGCCGGCAGCGTGTGCAGGACGCTGTCGCAGTAACACAGGCGGGTGACACCCTGGCGGTTGAGCAGGTGCGCATCGATCCGCGCAACCTGCGGCGTCATGTCGGCACGAACGCCGAGGGTGCGTCCGGAGAGTTGATCGACGAGCTTGAAGGTGCGCAGCCGCAGATCCTGTCCGGAACCGGTGAGCAGCGAGTCGAGGTGCTCGAGCAGCGGCGGCAGAACGAGTTCGTAGCCATGCACGCGAAACAGGTCGAGCAGCCGGCGGCGCAGGGTCTCGATCCGCGCTGCCTCGGCCGGCAGCGCGTCGGCGATGTATTCGGGCAGCAGCCAGTTCATCGGAAGAGCATCAGCAGCACCAGGCCAACGATCATCGAAGTCAGGCCGACGAAACGGATCTGCCCGTCGCTGAAGCGGATCAGGCGGCGGAAGGTCTCGCGCCAGGTGGCCGGGGCAACGAAGGGCAACAGCCCCTCGATCACCAGCATCAGGGCCAGCGCCAGCAGTAGATTGTCGATCATTTACCCGCTTTGTCGCCGCCGCGTCCCGTGCTCTTCATGTACTTGAAGAAGTCCGAATTGGGTTCGACGACGATGACGTCGCTCTTGCCCCGGAAGCTGTTGCGGTACGCTTCGAGGCTACGGTAAAAGGCGTAGAACTCGGGATTGCTCTCGAAGGCCTGGGCGTAGGTGGCGGTGGCCTTGGCGTCGCCTTCACCCTTCATCTTCTGCGCGTCGCGGTACGCCTCGGCGACGATCACCTCGCGCTGCTTGTCGGCATCGGCGCGAATCTTCTCCGCCTCGGCGAAGCCCTGCGAACGGAGTTCGTTGGCCACCCGCTTGCGCTCGGCGTCCATCCGGCGGTAGACCGAGTCGCTGACGTCGCTCGGCAGTTCGACGCGCTTGACGCGCACGTCGACGATCTGCACACCGATCTTGCGCGCATCGAGGTCGGCCTTCTCACGCATCTGCTCCATGACCTTGTTGCGCTCGCCGGAAACGACGTCATGCACCGTCCGCTTGCCGAACTCCTCCCGCAGACCGGCATTGACGGTCTGTGACAGACGCGTCTTGGCACGCCCTTCGTCGCCGGCGACCGAGATGTAGTAGAGCTTGGGATCGACGATGCGCCACTTGGTGAACGAGTCGACGAGGACGTTCTTCTTCTCCGAGGTGATGAAACGTTCCGGCTCGGGATTGTCCAGCGTCAGGATGCGGCGGTCGAAATAGCGCACGTTCTGGATCAGCGGCAACTTGAAGTACAGTCCGGGCTCCTCGATCACCTCGCGGATTTCGCCGAGCTGGAAGACGATCGCGCTCTGGCGCTGGTCGACGGTGAAGATGGTCGCGCCGAGCAGGACGAGAAGGCCGACGAAGGCGGCGACGACGACGTTCATTCCGGTTCTCATCAGCGGGCCTCCCGATCACGCTGGCGCAGCGTCTCGCGTGAACGCGTCTCGCCCCCCTTCTCGACGATCTGCGGCGGCACTTCGTTGGAAACCGCCGGCGACGGCCTGGACACCGGCGGTGCTTCGGCACCAGCAGCGGCGGGGGCAGCCGCCACCGCTCCGGCCGCCTGCAGCAGCTTGTCGAGCGGCAGGTAGAGCAGGTTGCCCTGCCCCTTGGCATCGATCAGCACCTTGCTGGTGTTCGAGTAGACCTGCTGCATGGTCTCGAGATACATCCGGCTGCGGGTCACCTCCGGTGCCTTGGCATACTCGGTGACGATCTGGCGAAAACGGCTGGCATCACCCTCGGCGCTGACCGTGACGCGCTTCTGGTAGCCTTCGGCTTCCTCGAGGAGCCTTGCCGCCGTACCGCGTGCCTTTGGAATCACGTCATTGGCGTAAGCCTGGCCCTCGTTCTTCTGCCGCTCGCGGTCCTGCGATGCCTTGACGGCATCGTCAAAGGCCGCCTGCACCTGCTCCGGCGGCTGTGCATTCTGCATCGTCACCTTGGAAATCAGGATGCCCGTCTTATAGCGGTCGAGAATCTCCTGCATCAGTTGCGCGGCCACTGCCGCGATCTGCTCGCGGCCCTCGTAGAGGACGAAATCCATCTTGTTCTTGCCGACGATCTCGCGGATGGCGGTTTCCGCCACCTGCATCACTGCGTCGTCGGGAGAGCGGTTGTTGAACACGTATTCGACCGGATCATTGAGGAACCACTGCACGGCAAACTGGATGTTGATGATGTTCTCGTCGTCGGTGAGCATCAGCGCTTCCTTGAGCACCTTGTTCTTCTCGCTGCCGCGGTAGCCGATCTCGACGGTGCGCACACCGGAGACGTTGACCAGTTCGTGCGACTGGATCGGATACGGCAGCCGCCAACGCAGGCCGGGGTCGGTACTCTCCTTGTAGCGGCCGAACTGCAGCACCAGCCCGCGCTGCGAGGCGTCGACGATGTAGAAGCCGCTCGCCAGCCAGACGACGACGACGAGCGCCAGCAGCAGACCGATGCCGCCGCCGAGAAAGCGCGGATTGAACTGCATCGGCGGCCGGTCGCCGCCGCGGTCACCACCGCGATCGCCACCACCGCCGCCGCGCTTGCGGTCGAAAATCCCCGACAGGCGACGATTGAGGTCGCGCCACAACTGCTCGAGGTCCGGCGGCCCCTGGTTGGGACGACGACCGCCGCCATCATCACCGCCGCGGTTGCCCCATTGCGGGTCATTCAGCGACATCAGCATACCAAGGCTAGAAATCATGGGGAACCATCCGAGTCAAGATGCCAATCTACATCCTGCAGGACCGCGGCACTCGAGGAGCCCCGGCGTGTCCCGCCCGTCTTCAGCAGAGCGATCTCGGCCAGCGCTCCGCGCAGCAGGGGCAGGCCCTGACCGCCGATGGCGCTGACGCGAACGCGCGAGATTCTATCATACTCGTCCCGCTCGACCGCCGGCGGCAGGCCCGTGAGATCGAGCTTGTTGAGCACCAGCAGTTGCGGCACGCCAGAGGCGCCGATCTCTGCCAGCACCTGGTTGACGTCGGCCACCTGATCGTCGCGCGCCGGGCTGGCCGAATCGACGACATGCAGCAGCAGGTCTGCCTCCGCCGTTGCCTCGAGGGTGGCATGGAAGGCAGCCACCAGCGAATGCGGCAACTTGCGGATGAAGCCGACGGTATCCGAAAGCACGATGTGCCCCGCCTCCGGCAGCCAGAGCTTGCGCGTCGTCGTGTCGAGGGTGGCGAACAACTGGTCAGCGGCATAGACGCCGGCGTGCGTCAGCGCGTTGAACAGGGTCGACTTGCCGGCGTTGGTATAACCCACCAGCGAGACACTGAGCTGTTCGCCGCGTGCCCGCGCCTTGCGCTGCACGCCACGCTGGCGCTCGAGACGCGCCAGTCGTCCCTTGAGCGTGCGCACGCGGATGCCGAGCAGGCGGCGGTCGGTCTCGAGCTGGGTCTCTCCCGGACCACGCAAGCCGATGCCGCCCTTCTGTCGCTCCAGGTGCGTCCAGCCGCGCACGAGACGGGTTGCCAGGTGCTCGAGCTGCGCCAGCTCGACCTGCAGCTTGCCCTCGGAACTCTTCGCCCGCTGCGCGAAGATGTCGAGTATCAGGCTCGTCCGGTCGATGACGCGGCACTGCAGCACCCGTTCCAGATTGCGCTCCTGGCCAGCACTCAGTTCGTGGTTGAAGATGACCAGATCAGCGTCGTGCGCCGCCAGTTCGGCAGCGATCTCCTCGACCTTGCCCTTGCCGGCATAGGTTGCGGCATCGGGACTGTGCCGCCGGCCCTGCACGACGGCGCACACTTCGGCGCCGGCCGATCGGGTCAGCAGGCGCACTTCCTCGATCTGCTCGGCGAGATCATCGCCACCGAAGTCGAGCTGTACGATGACCGCGCGCTCGCAAGCGGCATGAGGCTCAGCGCCAGCCATCGCCCGGGACAGCCTTCAAGAAGTGGCCACCGCGGAGCTCTGCCCGCAAGCGGCAACGCGCCGCCAGGTGGCCGCGCGCCAGCACATCGTCAAACCGGTCACCCCTCGCTGTCGTTCTCGTGCGGCAAGGTGATCGGCCGCGACGGAACCACCGTCGAGATCGCGTGCTTGTACACCATCTGGGTCACCGAGTTCTTGAGCAGGACGACGTACTGGTCGAAGGAATCGATCTGTCCCTGCAGCTTGATCCCGTTCACCAGATAAATCGAAACCGGCACGCGCTCGCGGCGCAGCGTGTTCAGAAACGGGTCTTGTAAGAGTTGCCCTTTGTTCGTCATCCTTGAAGCTCCATCCGTGTCTGGTTTGCGTTGTTGAGGAGCGAGAATAATTGATTTTCTCGTCGCGTGCCAGAGCGGGCAGGACAATCGATCTCGCAGGCAACCGCTCCGCCGGCGTACCGCGGCGGCGAAACGCCGCCGCGCCGCCGTTTGGCAGACACTTCCCGGCGCGGCACTGGTGGCATAATGCCCGCTCCACCACCTGCGGGAAGACGATCATGGACACGGCAACGGCAGCAATCGACTGGGGCGCCGTTGCCCTGGGAATCTGTGTCGCCGCCGGGCTGCTCTGGGGCCTGCTCTTCTTCCTGCGGCAGAACCGACAGGATCTCGCGAGCCTCGAGCAGACGCTGCGCGACGACCGAGACGAGTCCGACGACCGCCCACCAGGCGCGACTTGAGCCGGCCGCCTGCCGCGGCTCCGCTGCCGCGCGTATCGGGCCCAGGGTCGCCACAAGGGGCTGAAATGCAGACATCCAATGGCCCTGGGCAATCAAGAGCAGACAGACAAGTGATTCGTTTTATCAAAGCCGCCACCTGAGGCTCGGGGACGGCGGCTCAGTAGCGCTCGAGGAAGGTCTCGAACTCGGCCAGCGGTAGCGGCCGGCTGAACAGGTAACCCTGGTAGGCATGGCAGCCGTGCCCCGCCAGGGCGTCGCGCTGGGCGACGGTTTCGACACCCTCGGCAATCACTTCCAGTCCGAGGCTGTGCGCCAGAGCGACGATCGTGCGTGCGATTGCCTCGTCGTTGGCGTCGTTGAGCAGGTCGCGGACGAAGGACTGGTCAATCTTCAACTGGTCGAGCGGCAGCCGCTTCAGGTACGACAGCGACGAATAGCCGGTGCCGAAATCGTCGAGCGAGAAGCCGACGCCACGCGCCTTCAGTGCCGTCATCTTGGCGATGATCTCCTGCACGTTGTCGAGCAGCATGCTCTCGGTGAGTTCGAGCTTGAGGTTGTGCGGCCGGGCACCGGAGGCGTCGAGCGCTGCCAGGACCTGGTCGACGAAATTCGCCTGCCGCAACTGACGCGCGCTGACATTGACCGACAGCGAGAAGTCCGCCCGCCCCGCCTGCGCCGCCCAGAGCGCGACCTGCGCGCAGGCGGTCTGCAGGACCCACTGGCCCAGGGGAAGGATCAGCCCGGTCTCCTCGGCGAGCGGAATGAACTCGCCCGGCGAAACCAGCCCGCGCTGCGCGTGTTGCCAGCGCAGCAGCGCCTCGGCGCCCAGTAGGCGGCCGTCCTTGCCGATCTGCGGCTGATAACAGAGGAAGAACTCGCCCGCCAGCAGCGCCTGTCGCAGATCCCTCTCGAGAGCGGCGCGCGCGGTGACCACTGCCTGCATCCGGGGATCGAAGAAGCGCAAGGTGTTGCGCCCGGTCGCCTTGGCCTCGTACATCGCCAGATCGGCCCTCTTCATCAGTTCGTCGATGTTGTCCCGCTGGCCATCGAAGAGCGTGACGCCGACACTTGGCGTGTTGTGGTACTCGTGGCCGGCAAGATCGTAGGGCCGGTTGAGAACGGCGACGATCTTCTCGCCGACGATCCTGCTCTGGCTTGCCGCATCCTCTTGCCGCGCCCCGAGATCCTCGAGCATGACCACGAACTCGTCACCACCCAGACGGGCAACGGTATCGCGCTCGCGAACGCATTCGCTGAGCCGGCTGGCAACCTGTTGCAGAAGGAGGTCGCCCTTTTCGTGGCCGAGCGTGTCGTTGAGCGTCTTGAAGTTGTCGAGGTCGATGAACAGCAGGGCTCCCTGCCGCTCCCGACGGGCGCTTGCCGCCATGGCGATGCGCAGGCGGTCGTGCAGCAGGCGCCGGTTCGGCAGGCCGGTCAGCGCATCATAGAACGCCAGTTGCTTGATTTCCTCCTGCGTCGCCTTGCGCAGCGTGATGTCGGTGAGCATCGAGACATAGTGCGTGACCCTGCCTTGGCTGTCGCTGACCGCCGAGATCGTCAGCCACTCGGGATAGATCTCGTCGTTCTTGCGCCGATTCCAGATCTCGCCCTGCCAGGCGCCCGTGCGCGCCAGACTGTCACGCATCGCAGCATAGAAGAGCGCGTCGTGACGACCCGAGCGCAGCAGCCTGGGCGTCTGACCGACCGCCTCGGCGGCGGTGTAGCCGGTGATGGCGGTGAACGCCTGGTTGACGCGCAGGATGATGCCGTCGGCGTCAGTGATGAACATCCCCTGCTCCAACTCGAACGCGGCGGCGGCGATGCGTTCCCACTGCTCGGCGTGGCGGCGGTCAGTGAAGTCGTGCGAGACGACGACAATGCGTTGCGGCTGCCCGTGCTGGTCGCGAATCACCCGGCCAACCGAGCTCATGTACCTGACCCCGCCATCCCGTCGCAGCAGCCGGTACTCGATCTCCTGTCCGACACCGCTGCGCACCGTCTGCCGGAACACCTCCCGCACCCTTTCCCGATCGTCCGGATGAATGTCGACAAAGGAGTCGGTCCCCGGCAGCTCGCTGGTGTCGCCAAAGAACTGCCGGTACGAAGGACTGTTGTAGAGGCGGCGTCCCCGCAGGTCGAGAACGGCGATGTGTTCGCCGATGCTCTCGGAGATCAGCTGGAAGAACTCCTTTTGCTCGCGCAGCGACGCTTCCAGTTCCTTCCTCTCGGTGATGTCCTGCGTCGTTCCCAGGCTGCGCACCGCCCGGCCATCGTCAGCAAACTCGACTTCGGCCCGCTGTGCCACCCAGCGCACGCCACCGTCGGTGATGATGCGCAACTCGCTGTCGAAAGGCTCACCCCGCAGTGCCGCCTCGATGTCCTGCTGCAGAATGCCCTGATCATCCGGATGCACCCGCTTCATGAACCCGGCAAGCGTACCGGTCGAGCCCTCCGGTACGCCGAAGATTCGGCAGGCTTCGGCCGACGGACGAATCGTCCCGCTGGCGAGGTCGCAGACCCAGCTGCCGACATGCGCCACCCGCTGCGCCCGCCTGAGTTCGGCTTCATTCGCCAGCAGTTCGGCACTGCGCTGCCCGAGATCCTGACCAAGGCGCTGCACCTCGGCGATCCGCCGCTGGTACGAGCGCGACAGGAAACTGATCAGCAGCAGCGCGACGATCACCGCCGAAAGCTGAATCAGGCCATACATCAGCGCCGGCGTCGGCGGCGGCGGTGGCAACCAGTGCAGCCATTCGGCAAGCAGGAGAGCGCTGATCAGCGCGCCGCTCAGAACCGCCAGGGCGAGCGCTGCCCGCGCGCCGAGCAGCCAGCCGCCGGTCATGATCAGCAGCGGATAGAGGATCACCAGCGAGCCGCGCAAGCCGCCGTAGAAAACGGTAATGCCGACGACGGCCAGCCAGGTGCCCCAGACGAGAACGGTGAGCGAGGCGCGCAGCCGCCCGATCGCCAAGAGCCGCAGGGTCGCAGCCGCAACGACGATCATCACAGCCGGCCCGAGCGAGCGCAGCGGCTGATCCGGAATCAGCAACAGGATCGTCGGCAGAACCCCGCAGGCAGTGAGCAGGATCGCCCAGCCGGCGTACTTCAGGAAGGCGAGCGAAGGCGCCCAGTACAGCGGCTGATCGTCGTCTGCGCTGGCAGGGATCGCCGGTGCACGCGAGAGATTGGGCTCGTCACGGCTTGCTGGGCGACTGTCTGCCACGCGCTACGCTCCGGCCGACTCGGTGACTGTGCGGAAAAACCGGTAGCAGTTGCGACCCGCCTTCTTCGCGTAGTACATCGCCGTATCGGCGCTCTTGAGCAACTGGCCGACGTCTTCGCCATGCTGCGGGTAGACGGCAATGCCGATGCTCACCGAGATGTCGAGCGTGTGCGGACCGATCACGAAGGGCCGGCTGAGCGCCGCCAGGACCTTGCCGGCGACGAGAACGGCATCCATCGCCCGTTCGATCTGCGCCAGCAGGATGACGAACTCGTCGCCGCCGAGACGCGCCACGGTGTCGGTCTCGCGCGGGACGCAGCTCTTCAGGCGTAGCGCCACCTCCTTCAGCAGCAGGTCGCCGATGTCGTGCCCGAGCGTGTCATTGACCGGTTTGAACTGATCGAGATCGAGGAACATCAGCGCCAGCGTCGCCCGATCCCGCCGCACCTGCGCCAGCGCCTGCGCCAGGCGATCGCTGAGCAGCGCGCGATTCGGCAGGTCGGTGAGCTGATCATGATGGGCCAGATGCTGGACCCGTTCCTCGGTCGCCTTGCGCTCCGAGATGTCCTGCTTGATGGCAACGAAGTGCTGGATGCGGCCGTTGATGTCGGTGACCGGTGAGATGGTCAGCGCTTCGTCGTAGACGCTGCCGTCCTTGCGACGGTTGACGAGTTCGCCGCTCCATACCCGCCCGTCGAGAATCGTCTCCCACATGCGACGATAGAAGTCCTCGTCCTGCTGGCCGGTATTGAGCATCTCGATTGGCCGGTTGCCGACGGCCTCCGCCAGGCTGATGCCGGTCATCCGGGTGAACGCCGGGTTGGCCCACACCACCGTCGCATTGACGTCGGTAATGACGATGCCGTTGGCCGCGGAGTTCAGTGCGGCCTCGAACAGGCGCAGGCGTGACTCCAGTTTCTGGCGCACGACGGCATGGCGGATCGCCCGCCCAAGCGCGTCGTGCTCGAACTGCCCCTTGACCAGGTAATCCTGCGCTCCCGCCTCGAGCGCCGCCGCCGCCAGCTGATGGTCGTCGGCACCGGTGAGGACGATGATCGGCACATCGGGCAACACCGAGCGCATCATCTGAACGGTCGCAATTCCCGTCGAATCCGGCAGTGAGAGATCGAGCAGGACGACGTCAGGTTTCGCTCCCGTTGCCATGCGCACGCCATCGACCAGGGTCGACGCCCAGTCGAGCGACTCGCTGCCCCCCCGGCGACGCAGCCCGGCGCGGCGGATGCTCGCCCGGATCAGGCCAAAGTCGCCTGCGTCATCCTCGATCACCAGGATCGAGATCTGCGGCGTCGACTCGCTCATTTCCTCTTCTCCGTAGCTTCGACCGTCTCGCCGGTCCGCTTGCCATTGTGCGCCAGGAACGCCACGCGCGACCAGTACTCGCCGAGCCGCCGGATCTCTTCGATGAACACGTCGACATCGGCTGACTTGGCGATGTAGTCGACGGCGCCGAGACGGCGGGCGGCAAGAACGTCGCGCTCGACGATCGAAGTGCTCAGAACGACCACCGGGATGTCGGACAGCGACGGATCATCCTTGACCGCCGCGAGAAACTCGCGGCCATCCATTCGCGGCATGTTGAGATCGAGCAGGATCAGGTCGGGGCGCCTCGCCCGCAGCGAGTGTCCGCACTGTCGGCGCAGGTACTCCAGCCCTTCGCGTCCATCGAAGACGTGCTCGAGCTGCGCATCGATGCGACTCTCGCTCAGCGCCACCCGCAACAGGTGGGCGTCGGCCGGCTCGTCCTCAACGAGCAGGATCAGCAGGCCGGAAGGGCTGCCGCCGCTTTCGCCCGATTCAGCGCTCAGCGTCGTCGACGCGCCAATCATACCGTCCTCCCGACGCCGGCGGGCCGCTCGCCCGCCGGCAACTGCAGTGCCAGCCGGCAGCCGCCGCCCGGCGCCTCCTCGATCCACGCCTGACCACCGCAACTCTCGGCAATGCGGCGAACGATCGCCAGACCCACTCCCGTTCCCTCGCCACTCGACGACAGCCGCTCGAAGACGCGGAACACTCGTCCGCGATACCCCTCCTCGACACCGGGTCCGTTGTCGCTGACATGATAGACCACCCACTCGTCGCTGCGCTCGCCGGCAACGTCGATGCGCAGCACCTGGGTTCCGCGGCCATGCCGCAGCGCGTTCTCGATGGCCACGCGAAAAAGGTCGCCGAGCCGCGGCAGGTCGATCAGGGCCGGTGGCAAGCAGCCGCTGATGCCGAGATCTGCGCCGGCGTCGGCTATCGGCCCGGCAAGCCGCGTCCGCACGGACTCGACGACGGCTTCGGCGTCGCAGCACTCGATCGGTCCGCGTGGCTGGTCGGCCGACAGGTAGAGTTCGGCGTCACGCAGCAGTTCCTGCAGTCGCCCAGACTGCTGCGCAATGAAGTCGAGCGACAACTGCACCTCGGGATCGTCGACGCGCCCGGCAAGCTGGCTGCGCAGGCGACCGGCATAGGTAGCGACGCGGCGGGCCGGCTCCTGCAGATGGTGCGCGCTGACTTCGGCAAAACGCTGCAGATCGGCGGTCCGCTGCGCGACCCGCAGCTCCAGCGTCCTTTCGTGTGCTCGCGAAGCCGCCACCAGTCTCGCCTGCCAAGCCGCCTGCCAGGCCAGCACGAGGCAGAACAGCAAACCGGCAGCGACCTGCAACAGCAGTCCACGCCGATCCGACCAGCCAGTAGCCGGCGCGACGCTGAGGATCAAGGATGCGTTGAAAACTGCCAGCTCCTTCTCCACCGGCTCGACCAGTGCCACCGCCGAAGAAGCCGCCAGCAGGTGCTTCTCGCGTGTCTCCGGATCGCGACGGAACAGCTGGTAGGCGTAACCCTGCTCTTCCAGATCGGCGAGACGGCTCTCCCGAAGCACCTCAGGGAAAGGAATCCGGACGACGGCAAAGCCCCAGAATGAGCGGCCGTCGCTCTGGTTGTCAACGAAGATCGGCAACAGCCCAGCAGCCTCGTAACCGCCCGCCACCATTCTGAACGGCCCGGCCAGCAACGGCGTGCCACTGCTGCGGCTCTGCCGCGCCTGCCGGCCGAGGTCCGCGTCGCGCAGCAGATCGACGCCAATGGTGCTCTCGTTGCCGGCCCGCGGGACGACCTGCCGCACCACGCCGGCCGGTGCCAGTTGCAGCGCTGACGCCTCCGGGAAATAACGCAGCAACCGGTCGCCAGAGACCGCGAACCCCGGCATGAGTTCCTTTCCCGGCTGCAGCATGGCTGCCAGGGCATAGATCGGGCCGAATGCCCGCTCGACGCTGGTCTGGATGTCGTGCGCGCGCTCGGCAGCGACGCTCGTTGCCTGGCTGCGCGCTTCGCGCAGCCGCTGCTGCTCGTGTCGCCAGATCACTCCGCTGACCAGTCCGCCCGCCAGCACGAAAGCCAGCAGCGCGACGACCCGCGGCCGACAGGCCAGACTGCTGCCGACGCGGGCGGCCCTGAACTCGCGGTCGCCTGGCGACGGCGCTGCCGGCGACATCAGGCGGCCGCCCAGGACATTGGCAGGGACACGCAGAACCGGCTGCCCCGACCGTCGCCGCCGGATTCCGCCCAGATGCGGCCGCCATGGTGCTCGGCGATCTTGCGGCAGAGGGCGAGGCCGACGCCGCTGCCCTCGAAGGCGGTACGGCTCTGCAGCCGCTGGAAGACCTGAAACAGCCGACCAAGCTGCGCCGGCGCGATACCGACCCCGTTGTCGGCGACCACCAGACACCATTCGGCAATCGCGATGCGGCTGCTCACCGTGATCTCCGGCTGCCGCCCCGGAAGGTGAAACTTGACCGCGTTCGCGATCAGATTCTGCAGCAGCCGCAACATCTCGTCCGGGCGAACAAAGACGCGCGGCCACTCGCCACAGATGCTGATCGTCGCGCCGGCCTCGGCAATCGTCGGCTGCAGGAAAAGCAGCGCTTCTTCGAGTATCGCGCGGCTTTCGATCCACGTCGGCGGCTCACCCAGGCGACCGACCCGCGAGTATTCGAGCAGCGCCACCAGCATCCGGTCGAGGCGCTTGGCGCCATCGATGGCGAAACCAAAGTAGCTGCTCTGTTCATCGTTCAACTCGCCGGCGAGACTGGTGCCGAGCAGTTGCAGGTAACTGGCGATCATCCGCAGGGGTTGCCGCAAGTCGTGTGAAATGGCGTAGCTGAACTGCTCGAGTTCGGCGTTCGAACGCCGGAGTTCGGCCTCAGCCTGCTTGCGTTCGGTAATGTCCTGTGTCGTTCCGAGGCTGCGCAGGGGCTTGCCATCGGCAGAAAAGCTCAGATCGGCCCGGTGACGAACGTGACGGACCGCGCTCCCGACAAGGATGCGATGTTCGTGCTCGAACGAGCCGCCGAGCAGGAGGAAACGCTGCCACGCCGCCTCGAGAGCGGCGCGGTCTTCGACGCAGACGCGTGCCAGGCACGCGCGGGAGCTGCCGACGGTACCCTCGGGCAAGCCGAAGATGCGACAGGTCTCCGCCGACAGATGCATCTCGTCGCTGGCCAGCTCGTAGTTCCAGCTGCCGACGTGCGCCACCGACTGCGCCCGGATGAAGTTGGCCTGGCTCTCGCGCAATGCGCCGACGGCCTCGTCGAGCTGCCGCAGCTTCAACTGCAGGTCGTGCTGCAACTGCTCCTGCTCCCGCATCAGGCGATAGGTGCGGATCGCCGTGTGGACCTGGGAAAAGATCTGGTTGCCGTGCAGTTCCGACTTCAGCCGATAGCCATCGATCTCGTACTGGCTGATGACCTCGCGCTGCGGCGCGTAGCCCGGCTGCCCGGTGATCAGGACGATCTGCACGGTGCGGTTGGCGAGCTCGTCACGGATATGGCGAACGAGGTCGAGGCCCGCCCGCTCCGACTCCATCACCACATCGAGCAGGATCAGGGCGATGTCCGGGCTGGCCGCCAGGATCTCCTTCGCCTGATCGGCCGAGAAAGCGTCGAGCAACTGCAGCCCGCGGCCTTCGATCACCACCTCCTGCAAGGCGAGACGGAGCACCGCATGTACGTCCGCTTCGTCGTCAGCCACGAGGACTTTCCAGGGGCTGCCGGCAGCAGGCGCCGGCGCAAGCGCATCAGCCTGCAGCAGTGCGGGAAAGAGGTCCGGGTCCTCGCTCACCGGGCTGCGCATTCGTTCATCCCCACAGGCGATGCTGTCGCGCCCGCGACCGCCCGCCACTCAGACGAGCAGTCGCCAACGTCTTGTCGCTACCCCGAGCGTTTTCCATTCCGACACCTGCCACGAGGACTGATTGATGGCAACGATCCGGCAAGCCGTCCTCGCCGGCTGCCGGCCCATGTCCTCTGCTACGACACGACAGCCCTGCAACTTTAGGCCCTTCTGCAGCAGCCGTGGCAGCGCACGGCGGGCCGCGGCGCCCGCTCAGTTCTGCTCGATCGGTGGCGCCACCTTGAAAACCTCCGCCAGCGTCGTCACCCCGGCGGCAACCTTCATCGCCCCCGAGATGCGCAGCGGTTTCATCCCTTCGCGAAACGCCAGTTCACGAATCCTGCTGATATCCTTGTTCTCGCTGATCGCCTGCTTGACGTCGGGCGACAGCATGAGGATCTCGTACAGCCCGACGCGCCCGAGGTAGCCGGTCATCCGGCAATCGAGGCAACCAACCGGCCGGTAGAAGCGCGACGGGCGGTTCGACTTCCACGGCGCCACCAGCTGATCCCACATCGCCTCCTCGACCGGGCTTGCCGGATGCACCTGCTTGCAGTGCGGACAGAGAATTCGCACCAGGCGCTGCGCCATCACCCCGAGCACCGTGGCGCCGAGCAGGTAGGACGGCACGCCGAGGTCGAGCAGGCGCGTGATCGCCGACGGGGCATCGTTGGTGTGCAGCGTCGACAGCACGAGGTGACCGGTCAGCGCCGCCTGGATCGCCACCTCGGCGGTCTCCAGGTCGCGAATCTCGCCGATCATGATGATGTCCGGGTCCTGCCGCATCAGCGCGCGGACGCCCTGTGCGAAACCGAGGTCGATGACGTTCTGCACCTGCATCTGGTTGAAAGCCGGCTCGACCATCTCGATCGGATCCTCGATGGTGCACACGTTGACTGCCGGCGTCGCGAGCTGCTTGAGCGTCGAATAGAGCGTCGTCGTCTTCCCTGATCCGGTCGGCCCGGTAACCAGGATGATGCCGTTCGGCCTCTCGGCCATCGCCTTCCAGCGCCCCTGATCGTCGTCCGAGAAACCCAGCTCGGGAAAACCGCGCACCAGCACTTCGGGATCGAAGATGCGCATCACCAGCTTCTCGCCAAAGGCCGTCGGCAGCGTGGACAGGCGCAGTTCGGCCTCCTGACCGTCAGCGGTGCGCGTCTTGATGCGGCCGTCCTGCGGGCGGCGCTTCTCGACGACGTCCATGCGGCCGAGAATCTTGACCCGGTTGATCATCGCCGCCAGGACGCTCATCGGGATCTGGTACACTTGGTGCAGCACGCCGTCGATACGGAAGCGAACGATACCGATCTCACGCCGCGGTTCGATGTGGATGTCGCTGGCACGCTGCTCGAACGCGTACTGCCACAGCCAGTCGACGATGTTGACGATGTGCTGGTCGTTGGCGTCGAACTGTCGATTGGTGCGGCCGAGTTCCACGAGCTGTTCGAACGACGACAGGTTGCCGGTCGGACCGCCAAGCTGCGCCGCCTTCTTGACCGACCGCGCCAGATTGTAGAACTCGACGAGGTAGCGCGCGACATCGACCGGACTGGCCAGGACGCGATTGATCTCCTTCTTGCTGATCGCACGGATCTCCTTCTCCCAGTCGCGCAGGAAGGGCTCGCTCGTCGCGACGAGGACTTCACGCGTCGTCACGGCAACCGGCAGGACGCCGAAACGCGTGGCGTAGGCACTCGACATGACCTCGGTCACGGCCGTGAAATCGACCTTCAGCGGATCGATGTGGTAATACTCGAGGCCGACGCGGCGCGCCAGCCACTCACCCAGATCATCGAGAGTCAGCGGGCGGTACGGTTCCTGTTGCGATTTCCACTTCTGGTCGGCAACGATCACCAGCGGATGCGCCACCACGCGCTTGAGGCGGCTCTCCTTGAGCAGGGTGTCGGCATCGGCAGCGCCGACCAGGCCATCGGCGACCAGCCAGCCGAGAACCTCGGCCAGGGCCAGGCGATGTTCATGAACGGTGTTGACCGCTGCTTGCAGCATGTGCAGTTTTCCGCGGGGGGGTACGAGCACTATACCGGAGAGCGGCGTCGCGACTCAATGGTCGCGCCGCAACGGTGTAAGATGCACGCTCGCCTGCGCCGCGCACCGAGCCCGTCGACCGGGCCGCGCGCCGGCGGCCGCCAACCAGACCTGCGGAGGAAGCCATGCACACCAGCTCTCTGATCATCGTCGCCCTCGCCGGCGCTCTCTTCGCGATGCCGGCAGCCGCCCAGCCCGCCGCCGCCGGCATGAGATCGGAAGAGCACACGTCTGAACTCCAGTCACTGACCAATCTC
>ERZ761609.2029-NODE-2029-length-16030-cov-9.602066_pt1 | contig 16030 bp, 4 predicted proteins | sample MGYA00511163_ERZ761609 | MGnify/ENA primary metagenome ERZ761609 (study PRJEB28899, sample SAMN02445070) | bioreactor sludge metagenome | biome: EBPR sludge | place: Australia: Brisbane, Thorneside Wastewater Treatment Plant | collected 2011-12-16 ... | reverse complement strand
ATTCCATCAAAATGCGGCGTGATCTAACGGTCAATTGTCAGGGCCGCTGGTATTATTGCGGCATCGGCACGGCGGAATAGCCGCCGGGCGAGACCACCATTGTTGCCGGCCGGCTGGACGGCACGGTCACCGGAGTGGCCGAGTAGGAGATGGTCTCCTGCGGCACGACACGACGGACAATGCGGCGCACAATCTTCTTGCGGCGCACCGGGGCCGCAGCCACCTCGCGGGTCGTCCCGGTCGCCTGCCAGCGCGGGGCCTCGTAGCGGGGGCCGTAGCCATCGCCGTAGCCGCCGCCGTAGGGATTGCCATATCCATAGCCCGCTCCATACGCCCCCGAAGTGGCGGCGAGGCCCATGCCCGGCCGCCCATAGCCGCCGGCGCCGTAGCCGGCCATCGGAGCGGGACCGCGTGATGCGCTGACCCGATAGGCATCATCCGAGCGGGGCTGGACGAACATCTGGCGGACAAAATCGACCAGGACTTCCTCGGTCACTCCGGGTCTGCACAGGCGGACGCGGACCGAGACCGGGGCGGGTGTCTTGCCGGCGAAAGGTGAGAAGGGGCGGGCCTGGCCCGATTCGAGCCACTGCCAAGCGTAGAGGCAGTTGGCGCCGTTGCGGCGGCCGAAGGCATAGCCGAAATTGCCCATGGCATTGCGCGGCACCGCATTGGAGGTCGGCAGGGCGCCGCCGGGGATGCGCTCCTGCATTTCCTCGTAGATCGTCGCTTCGTCGGGACGCTCGATCTTGAGCATGTCGGTCTTGGGGTTCTCGGCGCTTTCCTCGACATAGCGGAAGGCGGTGACATTGATCTGGTTCTCGCCGAAATTCGGCGGGGCACCGGCAAGGGTGATGTCATGCTGAATGGCGTTGCCGCGACGACGCTCGATCACCGAGACGACCTGCCCGGCGCCGGGCGGCAGCATCGCCATAGCCTGACTGGGTGGGATCGAAACGCCCAGCGTGGTATCGAACGGCTTGGGATCGCCCACCGGATCGGAATAGTCGAATACCATGCCGCAGCCCGACAGGCCGACGGCAAGCATTCCGACAGTAACCAGCCTCAGCATGATCCAACTCCTCGCGCGGTCAGTATTTGCCGCGAATCTCCATCAGCACGGAGAGTGCATTCTGCGTGTCTTTGGTTGACAATTGACGATCAAGCTCGGTGAAAATCTGCCGGGCCGCATCGGTCCGGCCGATCTTGTAGAGCGACCAGCCGCGCAGCATCGCCAGATCACGCGTTTCCGGCGCCACCGCGCCGCGCTCATCAAGGTAGCGCAACGTGTCATAGTAGCGGTCGGCCCGGTAGGAGGCGATGATCCGCTGGGCGAGAATCTGCTGGGTGACGTCGGTGCGCTGCTTCTGGCTCATCGGCGCCGACATCGATGAGCGGATCGCTTCGTCGGTTTCGCCGGAGCGCAGGCGGGCAAGGCTTTCGCCATAGGCGGCATCGGCGGCCTTCGGGCCGTTGCGACCGCGCTCGAAGGCCTGTGCGGCTTCCTGCGGGCGATCATTGTTGAGCAGGCACCAGCCGAGATTGACCGGATCAAGACCCGAATGACAGTTGGCGCCCTTGCGGGTGGTCTCTGTCGGCGGTGGCGGGCGCGAATCGCGCGTGACCACGCGGCGCGACGAGGGCGCGGTCACTGTCTCGACTTCCTCGACATAGCGCACCGACGGGGCGGTGGAGAGCACCATGCGCGGCGCATTGGTCACCGCCAGGGTCTGGGTCGCGGTGGCGGTCTGCGGATTGAGAAGATCGCCCAGCTTCGGATAGGTGCCGCGGTAGTTGGTGATGATTGTGGCAAAGCCGGCCTTGTCGTTCATCGCCTGCGCAGCGAGCGCCAGACCGAGGGCCGAACCTTCGCTCGGGCCCCATTGCATGGCTTTTTCAAACCAGGCCCGGGCAGGGCGCAACTGCTTGATATTGTAGGAATACCAGCCGAGCGCCTGGGCGCCGGTGGCGCTTTTGTCGGCGGAAACGATGGCAGCGTAACGGGCCAGCCGCTCCGGCGCGAAGGCCGGCGGCGGGTTGTTCTTGGTCAGGGCTTCGGCGAAGATCTCGACATAGAGATTGCGCAGGCCATCGGCCCGCTCGCGCCAGTCGTAGGCGATCGTCTCGGCATCGTCGACACGGCCGGAGGCGCGCAGGGCCATGGCATAGCCTTCGGCCAGCTTGGGGTCCTTGGCATCGCCGGCCCAGTCGAGCGCGGATTTGAACCAGCCGACCGCCTGCGCATAATCCTTGCGCTGGAAGCGATACCAGCCGAGCGACTGGGCGCCATAGGCGGATTTTGCCGCCGTGACCTGCGCGGCGAAGCGGTTGAGCCGTTCGGTCGGGAAGGTGCCGGTCTCACCGAGCTTGGCGAGCATGGCAGGGATCGAGTCTATGTAGAGCGCACGGATCGCCTCGGAGCGGTCGCGCCAGTCATAGGCCAGGGCCTCGGCTTCCTCGTCCTTGCCCATCTGGCGCAGGGTCAGAATGTAGCCTTCGGCGCCCTGCGCGTTGGTCTTGTCGGCTTCCCAGTCGGTGGCGTTCTTGAACCAGACATGGGCCTGTGCCCAGTCCTTGCGGTCATAGAAATACCAGCCGAGCGAGCGGGCGCTTGCGGCATGCTTGGTGAAAGTGGCCAGATCGACGAATTTCTTCAGCCGCTCCGGCGGAACGGTCGCCGGCGGTTTGGTCTTGACCAGCCATTCCATCCAGTTGAGCTGATAGAGTTCGCGCGCCTTGTCCGATTTGTCGACCAGTTCGACAATGGCGGTGTCGGCCTCGCCATACTTGTTCTGGAGCTTCTGGGCGAGCGCATAGCCCTCGATCAGGCCCGGGTCCTTCTGCCCGTCCGCCGACCAGGCGAGAGCGTTCTTGAACCAGGTCTCGCCCTCACCGAGCTTCTGGCGGTTGACCATATACCAGCCGAGCGCCTGGGCGCCGGCCGTCCATTGCCGTTCCGTGACCAGCTGACTGAAGCGCTGCAGGCGATCGGGCGAGAGGGTTTCGGTCGCCGGCATCCTGGCCATCGTCTCGGCGAGCATTTCGAGATACTGCTGGCCGAGCGAGTCCGAGCGGTCACGCCAGGCCAGCGCCAGCGTCTCGGCTTCGTCGAAGCGGCCGGCGTTGCGCAGGGCGAGGGTGTAGCCCTCGACGGTGCGCACATCCTTGGTGTCGCCCTGCCAGTCCAGCGCCTGCTTGAACCAGACGATGGCCTCGTCCCATTCCTTGCGGCTGAAGCGATACCAGGCAATCGCCTGTGCGCCGGCGTGGCTCTTCAAGGTGTTGGTGAGCGCAACAAAGCGCGCCATGCGGTCGACCGGATAGGTCGCCGGTGGCTGCACCCGGCTGAGCGCGAAGGCGGCGTATTCGAGATACATCTCGCGCAGCGAATCCGAGCGGTCGCGCCAAGAATAGGCGAAGGTCTCGGCCTCGTCGATGCTGCCGGACAGCCGCAGGCAGCTTGCCAGTCCCTCGGCGGTCTTGGGATCACGGACGAAATCCGGGCCCCAGTCGAGCGCGTTGCGGAACCACGGAACGGCTTCGCCGCAGCGCTCGCGGGCGTGGAAATACCAGGCAATCGATTGTGCGCCGATCGACGACTTGTCGTTGGTGACGATGGTCTGGAAGCGCGACAGGCGATCGACCGGATAGAGGATATTCGGCTTGAGCCGGACGATGAACTCGGCCACCGTCTCGGTATAGAGCTTGCGCACCGCCGGCGAACGCTCGCGCCATTCCCACGAGACCGCTTCGGATTCATCGTAGGAATCCATGTTGCGCAGGGCAAAAGCGAGCCCCTCGGCCAGCTTGGCATCGCCCTTGCCATCCGGAGACCAGGCGCGGGCATTCTTGAACCAGCGGGCAGCATCGGCCCAGGAACGGCGGTTGTAGCGATACCAGGCGAGTGCCTGCGCGCCGAAAGCCGAACGGTCGGCCAGCGCGATATGCGCGTAGCGGTCGATGCGATCGTCGGGGAAGATGATCGGCGTGCTCTGGTTGATCAGCGCTTCGCCGAAGGTCTCCAGATAGAGCTTGCGCATGCCGGAATTGGCATCGCGCCACTGGAACAGCAGTTCCTCAGCCTCATCGCGGCGGCCGACATGGCGCAGCGCCTGCACGAAGCCTTCGATGCTCTTGACGTCATGCTTGCCGGCCTGCGTCCAGTCGAGCGAGGACTGGAACCAGCGCACGGCGTCGGCCCAGTTCTCGCGCTCGTAGTGATACCAGGCCAGCGCCTGGGCGCCGAACACGCTTTTCTCGAGGCCGGCCAGCACACCGAAGCGGTCGAGACGGGCAATGTCGATTTGTTCGGTCCTGGGAAAGCGCAGCAGCGCGCCGCCGAAGACATCCATATACATCGCCGCCATGGCGGGATTGGTGGTGCGCCAGGTGTGGATGAGGTTCTCGGCTTCCTCGTAGCGGCCGAGGCCGACGAGGGCGACCAGCAGCCCTTCATGCGACTTGGGATCGTCGGTCTTGTCGTTCCATTCGATCGACTTCTGGAACCAGTAGGCGGCCTCGCTCCATTCCTCGCGCGCCTGATGATACCAGGCAAGCGCCTGTGCACCGGCAACCGAGCGGGATTCGGAGGACAGTTCGGCAAAGCGGGCGAGGCGCTCGACCGGGAAACTCTCCGGCGGCTTCAGCGTGGTCAGAACCTGTCCGGCGATGTCGAAATACATCGCCGCGAGTGCCGGCGAGCGGTCGCGCAGAGTGAAGGCCGCAGCCTCGGCCTCGACCAGCCGGCCACCCAGCCGAAGCGAGGTGACATAGCCTTCCGCCGTCTTGGGATCACGGACGACATCCGGCCCCCAGTTGAGCGAGGCGAGGAACCAGTTGGCCGCCGGATCATACATCTCGCGGGCGTAGTAGTACCAGCCGGCGGACTGGGCGCCGATGTTGTTGGCATCCTCGTTGGTGACGGCGAGGAAGCGCGCCATCCGGTCGTCGGGATAGGTATAGTCCGGCTTCATGCGGACGAGATATTCGCCCACCGTCTCGGAATAGAGCTTGCGCATCGCCGGCGAGCGGTCCTTCCACTCGACGGAGACGAATTCGCTCTCGTCGTAGAGGTCGAGATTGCGCAGCGAGAAGGCGAGGCCTTCGGCCATCTTGGCGTCGCCCTTGCCGTCGGCGCTCCACTCGCGGGCATATTTGAACCAGCGTACCGCATCCGGCCACTGCCGGCGGTCGTGGCGATACCAGGCCAGGCCTTGCGCGCCGAAGAAATCGCGGTCCTTGAGAATGACCTCGGCGTAGCGTTCAAGCCGCTCATCGGAGAAGAACACCGGGTTGGACGAGGAGACCAGCCCCTCCGACATGATCTCGATATAGAGCTTGCGCAGGGTCGGGTTGCGATCGCGCCAGGCGTAGAGAATCTCTTCGGCTTCCTCGCGGCGGCCGATATAGCGCAGGCTCTGGGCAAAGCCCTCGACCGATTTCTGGTCGTGGTTGCCGGTGCCGGACCAGGTGAGGTTGGCCTCGAACCAGCGGGCGGCTTCGGGCCAGGTCTGGCGGTCATAGTAGTACCAGGCGAGCGCCTGGGCGCCGTAGATGGAACGCTCGAAGCCGGCCAGCATGGCGTAACGGTCGAGCCGGGCCGGGTCGATATGCTTGTTCTGCGGATAGCTGAGCAGCTTGCCGCCGAAAACGTCGATATAGAGCTGGGCGATCTTGTCGGATCGATCGCGCCACTTGAACACCAGGTTCTCGGCATCCTCGAAGCGGTCGAGGCCGATCAGGGCAACGACATAGCCCTCCACCGCCGCGACATCGGGGGTGTCGCCGCCCCATTCCAGCGCCCGCTCGAACCACTCGACCGAAGCCTTGTGGTCAGAGCGGGTCTGGTGGTACCAGGCGAGCGCAATGGCGCCGGTGACCGATCGGGCCTCCGTCGCCATTTCGGCAAAGCGGGCCAGCCGCTCCTCCGGGAAGGTCTGCGGAGGCTTGATCTCAACCAGCAGCTGACCGGCGATCTCGAAATAGAGCTGGCGCAGCGCCGGGGACTTGTCGAACCAGTCGAAGGCGGCCAGCTCGGCTTCCGCAAGCCGGCCGCCGAGGCGCAGCGAGGTGATGTAGCCTTCGGCCGTCTTGGGATCGCGGACGAAATCCGGGCCCCATTTGAGGCTCTGGAGGAACCAGTTCGCCGCCGGATCATACATCGCGCGAGCGTAGTAATACCACGCGGCCGACTGGGCGCCGATGTTGTTGGCATCTGCCGTCACGGTGTCGAGGAAGCGCTCCATCCGGTCGTCCGGATAGGAGAATTCCGGTTTCATCCGGACGAGGAATTCGCCGACGGTCTCGGAATAGAGCTTGCGCATCGCCGGGCGCTTGTCTTTCCATTCGACGGAGACCATCTCGCTCTCGTCGTAGAGATCGAGGTTGCGCAGCGAGAAGGCAAGGCCCTCGGCCATCTTGGCATCGCCCGCCGCATCCTTCGACCACTCGCGGGCATATTTGAACCAGCGCACCGCATCCGGCCACTGGCGGCGGTCGTGCCGATACCAGGCAAGACCCTGCGCGCCGAAGAAGTCGCGATCATTCAGCACGACCTCGGCATAGCGTTCCAGTCGCTCGTCGGAGAAGAACACCGGGTTGGAGGTGTTGACCAGCGCTTCCGAGAACAATTCGATATAAAGTTTACGCAACAGGGGGTTCTTGTCGCGCCAGGCGTAGAGAATGTCCTCCGCTTCCTCGCGGCGGGCGAGATAGCGGATCGACTGGGCGAAGCCTTCAACCGTCTTCTGGTCGTGGAAAGCCTCGCCCGACCAGTCGAGGCTGGCCTGGAACCAGCGGGAGGAACTGGGCCAGTCCTGCCGGTCGTAGTAATACCAGGCGATGGCCTGCGAGCCGAACACCGACCTGCCGAACGCGGTGATGTATTCATACCGCTTGAGCATGCCTTCCGGGAAGGTCTGCGGCGGCATGGTGCGCAGGATCGCGCCGCCGAACACGTCAATATAGAGCGTGCGGAACTCGTCCGATTTCTCGTGCCATTCGAAGGCGAGCTTGTCCGCCTCCTCCATGCGGCCAAGGCTGATCAGTGCCAGAAGATAGCCCTGGGCGGTCTTGGCATCGGTGATCGCCCCACCCCATTCGAGCGAGGTGTTGAACCACTCGGCAGCGGTGTTCGCCTCGCCGCGCTGGTGGAAATACCAGCCGATGGCCTGGGCGCCGAAGCTGGACTTGACCTCGCGGGTGAGCGCCACGAACCGGTCAAACTGGGCCTGCGGATAGGTCGCGGGCGGTTTCAGCGTCGAGATCGCCTCGGCGGCAATCTCGAAATAGACCTTGCGCAGGTCGTCCGATCGGCTGTGCCAGTCGAAGGCATAGTTTTCCGCCTCGACGATCTGGCCAAGATAGCGCATCGACAGGATGCAGCCTTCGACCAGCTTGAGTTCGCGCGCCTTCTCCGGCTTGTAGTCGAGCGCGGTGCGGAACCAGCGCACGCCTTCGGTGTAGCTCTTGCGGTTGTAGAGATACCAGGCGATGGCCTCGGCGCCGGGAGACGACTTGATCTGCGTGACATGGCTGGCAAAGCGGTTCAGCCGATGCATCGGATAGGTGCGTTCGGCTGGCATGGTCACAAGATTTTCAGCCGAAATCTCGACGAACAGCTGCTTCAGGCTGGCAGAAACCTCGTGCCAGTCGAAAGCGACATCCTCGGCCTTCTCGAACTGCTTGTCCTGCCGGAGCGACTGGGCAAGACCCTCGGCCAGCTTTTCGGTGCCCTTGCCGCCGGGCGTCCAGTCCATCGCGGTGCGGAACCAGCGGGCGGCATCGCCCCACTGGGCGCGATCGTGGTGATACCAGGCAAGGCCCTGCGCGCCGACCGCCGAGCGGTCGCGCTCGATCTCGGCGGAATAGCGGGCGATGCGTTCGGCCGGATAGGTCTGCGGCGCCTTCTGGCGCACCAGGCTTTCGGCAAAAATGTCGATGAACAGCGTGCGCATCGCCGGATCGCGCTCGCGCCAGGCGTAGGCGAGTTCCTCGGCCTCGTCGAACTTGTCGGAGGAGCGCAGCGCCACCACCAGGCCGGTAACGGTGGCGATGTCCTCCTTGCCCTTGTCCGACCAGTCGAGCGACATGCGGAACCAGGGCGCGGCATCAGCCCATTGCTGGCGATTGAAGTGATACCAGGCGAGCGCCTGCGTGCCAAAAGCCGAGCGGGAGCGGGAGGCGGCATTGGCAAACCGTTCCAGCCGGTCCACCGCGAAGGTTCGCTCGACCGGCGCCTTCAGGAGCGCCTCGCCGGCGATCTCGACAAACAGCAGCCGCAGCGTGTCGTTCGATGTCGACCACTTGAAGGCGATTTCCTCGGCGTCGTCGTATTTTTCCTGCTCCTTCAGCGCCAGAATGTAGCCCTCGGCCATCTTGGCCGGCGGCTCCATCACGGTGCCGTCCTCGCGCAGCTGTGCCGGCCAGTCGAGGGCATTGCGGAACATGTCGGCGGCGGGCGCGGGCTGCTTGTGGGCGAGAAGATACCAGCCCAGCAGCGCCGCATCGGCGGAGTTCTGGTGCTTGCGGGTATAGCCTTCGAAGAAGCGCAGGTCGGCGAGGGTCAGGACATCCGCCGGTTTGGTTTCGGCAGGTTTGGCGTCTGCCGGCTTAGGGGCCGCAGCCCTGACGTCGGCCGCCTTCGTGGCCGCAGGCTTGACCTCGGCGGTGCTTGGCTGGGCGGGCTTTGCTTCGACAACCTTCGCTTCGACAACCTTCGCCTCGACGGGAAGTGCGGCGGCGGGTTTGCCTTCGTTCAGCTTGGCCTCGGCGGCCTTGCCGATGCGGATGCGCAACAGATCGGCCTTGACCTCGTCGAATTCCTGGCTGCCATCCTCGTAGCGTGCGCCCATTGCGACGAGAACGTCGATCTGGCGCGGTTCGAAATAGGCGAGCGATTTCTTCAGCGTGGTCAGGCGCGTCTGGCGGTCACGGCAGTTGGTCAACAGGAAGCGGTAGACCTCAAAGGTCTGGCCCTTCTGGCCGATCTGCGAAAAAGCTTCGGCGACGCGCCAGGGCACGTCGATATCGGCGCAGACCATGATTTTGGGATCGGAGGCCGCGACCTCGATCACCTTCTGCCACTGCTTGGCCTCGTAAGCGGCGACCAGCTTGTTGCGCGATTCCTTGCGCTCCAGCTTGTAGACCAATGCCGGCGACGGTTTCCACTTCGGCTCGACCTTCATGCGCTCGGCAATCAGCGCACGCAGTTCCTCAAGCTTGTCGACGGCGAACAGATCCCAGAACGGCTGCTCGTCCGGACCGCCGGGCGGGCCGAGGAACAGGTCATCGGGCGGTGTCCAGTCCGGATAGAGCGCTTTCAGGCGCTGGATTTCCTTCTCGACGCGCTTCTGCTGGTTCTGCGAGGCAAAATAGCGCAGGCCGCTTTCGTCCACCTTCTGGCGACTGGAGCGGATGACTGCAGATGTGGCGGGTTTGGCTGCTGCCGGGGCGGCAGCCTCGGCTTCGCCCGCCGGTTTGCTGGCAGGGAAGGGCAGCTTCATGCCCTGCGGCATCGGCTGGCTGAAAAGGTCTTCGGCTGTGGTCGCGCGCGGGGTCGCTGCCTCGGCGGGGCTGGCCGACTTGCCCTGTTCGCCGGATGCCTTCGCGCCAATTTCCGCCGCGCCCGCTTCCGCAATGAGCGAAAGCAGGAAAGCCGAAATCAGCGAGGCCCTGACCAACATTTACTGAACCTGAGTCGCGCCGCTGCCAACGCCAACATATGCAGCGTCGTAGGATAATACTGATCAAGGCTTACAGAACGTAAACTTGGCGGCAGTGGCGTGTCGTCAAATGCACATTTTGCCAGTGCGAATACGGCCAGATAGCCTTGCCCCCCCATTTCCTCGGCGGATTTGGAGGTTGTTACGTCATATTCAAACATCTTCTGGTTGTTTTGATCGCCATAGCTGACGAAAGGACGCAGGGCTTCCTTGTTCGGCCGTTCGGTCCAGGCCAGATACAGCGGCACCCTTACGGCATTGTAGGAGAAGCGCGGCGGAAAGCCGTCGGCGGGCCTGGGCTTGTCCTTGATCGACACCCAATCGGTCGGCAGGCTGGCCGCGCCGAAGCGCGCGGTCCGCAGCAGGGTGTAGCCCGAGGCGCGATGGCCGTCCCAATCGACGCCAAGAGCCACCTTCTTCAGGCGCTCCATGGCCGGGAACACCCAGTAGGACGGATTCACCACCGGGCCGTCCTCGCGCTCCTTGGCGGAAAAGCCATTGACGCCGGGAAGAAAGATGCGTCCGGCGGGCGACCGTGTGCCTGTCGCCTTGTCGAGAGCTTCGGCAAGGCGGGCAGCCTCACGGTTGTAGTCGGCATGATTCCAGCGATCGGCGGCCTCGGCCAGTGCCCAGGCGATCAACAGGTCGCCGTCGGAGGCGTTGTTGGGGTCGGTGATGTTCGGGGTGGCATCCGGCACCCATTTCCACGAGGCCAGCCCATCGGGGCGCTTCATCAGTTCCTTGCGGGTCCAGGCCCAGACGGAGTCGAATGTGGCCCGGTCATCGGCAAGAACAGCCAGCAGCATGGCATAGCCCTGGCCCTCGGAATGGCTGATATTGCCATTGCCGTCGTCGACGACCCGGCCCTCGGCGCGGATGAACTTTTCCTTGTAGGCGGACCAGGTGCCGGCGGGCCAGGCGTCCGGTTCGGCGCGCAGCGTCTTGAACGGCGTCTGCTCGGCGCCAAGCGGCAGGCTCAGGCCGAGGCTGACAACAGCCGCAGCGACAAGACGGAGCAGGCTGATCACGGCTGGGCGCCGACCCGGTTGAGCAGTTTGCGGGTGAAGAGGCCGAAGACGCCGCACAAGATCAGGATCACCGCCACATAATACTGGATGTGATTGGACAGCCAGCCGGCGGCCACCAGCGTGATATTGGAGAACGACCAGTCGCGCATGTCATAGTGATAATGCCGGCCTTCCGGCCAGGCGACGAGTTCGGCTTCGGACGGATCGAAGGCAACCATGCGGCCCTGCACCTGGCCCCAGCTGGTCTGTGCAACAAAGCGGGTGGTCTCACGCTGGATGGTGCCGGAATCCGGGCCGGTCAGCAGCAGCCAGGTGGCGGCTCCTCCAGCCATTGCCTGCTGCTGGGCGAGGATCAGCCTGGTGTTGCGCGTCGCCGTGATGGCAGAGCGGTCTCCGTTGAGAAACGAGAGCTGGTCGGCCGTATAGCCGATGTTGCGTTGCAGGAAGCTGGACAGGCCCTGGCGCGCCTTGTCGAGGCTGCTGCGATCGTCCAGCGTCTCGCCCCAGCGCACGCGAATATCCTTCTTCTCCTCCTCTGCCTCCGGTGGCGGCTCGGCAGGTGCGAGCAGACTGGCGCTGGCGGCGGTGCCGGGTTGCGGGGCGGGCAGCGGCGCACCGAAGATCGAGGAACTGGCCAGCGGCACCTGGGCCTTGGCAGGAGCCTCCGCACCGGGCTTTGCCTCGGCTGCTGCTGCGTCCTTGGCGGCGGGCGCATTTGTCTTGCCTTTGGCCGGAGCATTGGCGGCAGGCTTGGCCGGGGCGGTCTTTGCAGGGGCGGTCTGCGTTCCAAAATGTTTCTGCCAGCTGGCCGGCACCATGTCCTTCTTCAGGCCGAAATAATCGATGGTGCTGATCGGAAGATCGCGGATCGAGCCGACGATCAGCGCCGAATCCGTGTTCTGGTCGGGAGCGCGCGACGATAGCCGCGTTTCATAAGGCCGGCCGCTGGCGATCGCCACACGGGTGACCAGCGTGGCGGCCGCGCCAAGCAATGCCATGTCTGGCTTGGGCATGAACAGCGTCAGCGGCTGCTTGGTTTCGTTGAACGGAAATCCAGTGCCGGCAGTGGCGCTGAGATTGGGCAGGTGGAAGATGCGGGAGATCTTCGGCACCGTGAATGTGGTTGCGCTGTCGACGCTGAGGCGCTTGGGTGGCTGCATCAGGTCCAGCGGGTTGCAATCCTTGTCCTCGTCTGTGGCGCTGCGGATTTCCAGCGTGAGCGTGTTGAAACCGGCGGTCAGCGACTTCATCGTCACTTCGATGGGACGGCGGGTCAGCGAATCGCCACCCGTCCGGGCGAGGCGGGTGGCGCCGGCGACCTTGCCATTGACCCGCACCAGCGCTTCGTTGGTGGGGGAGAGACCGGCAACATATTCGGCGTTGACGAACATCGTCGCCTTGCCGTTGTCAGCCGGATAAAAGTCCGGCGGCATCTGGATATTGAACGAGGCCCGATAGACACGTCCGCTGAATTCCTCGGAGGCAAGTCCGACATCCGCCAGCGAGATTTCCGTTTCCGGCGCGATCATGATGCCGCGCTGGGCTGCCCTGGCGCGCAGACCGGCGGGTGTGCCGATGTCGGCCTTGTTGGGCCGTTCGACCAGCATGCGGAAGATGTTCTGGTTCACATCCGCTGCCGTGGCGCCGGAAATCGCCACGCGCACCTGGCCGTTGGCCTTGCCGGCAATATGGAAAGCCTGGTCGCCGAGCGGATTGGCTTCAACGCCCCGCGAGCGCAGATCGGAGATCGTTCCGACATAGAGCAGGATGCCGGTGTTCTGCGTCGACTCGCGGGCGAACTGGATCCTAGGAAGATTGGTGCCGATGCGGATTGCCAGCGCCTGGGCGGCGCGGAACGACTGGTCGATCAGCACATTGTCGGCGCCCTGCGGCAGCACCACCGTAATCGGCATGGCGCCATCCTCACCCACCGGCAGGGAGTTGAGATCCTCGAACTTGCCGATCGCGTCGCTGACCGCATTGACCTGAAGACCCGACACGGATGCGTCGATCTGGGTCCACAGTTCATTGGCCGCCTCGATGGTACAATCCACACGATGGCGCTGTTGCACGGCGAAGGTCACGGCATTGTAGCCGGCACCGAGCAATCCGGACGGAACGGCAACATCGACATTGCCCGCCTCGCCCGCAGCATCGAGCGCGATTTCCGCCACCGGCGTATCGTTGATGCTGATCGTCAGCCGTGAGGCTTCCGGCATCACCGCGACCGAATTGATGAAGCGCAGCTTGAGCCGCGCGCCGTCAGCGGTCTGTTCCTTGCGCAGATAGACCGGGATGTCGCGGCGCCCCATTTCGCCCTCGAAGCGGAGCTGCCGGGAATCGACACTGAACCTCTGCAGCGAGGTGATGGCCTCGCCATCGCTCGGGGCAACCGGAGTGAACTGGAAGAACGGGCCGGCCTGCAGGCCGATGGAGCCCGTGACCTCCGACCAGTCGATGCCCGGATCGGCAGCGGAGCGCTCGACTGCCTGTCCTGCCGCAGCCGACAGGGCCAGGATCGAGGCCGCAAGAAGGGGTTTCAAGACGCGCATCGCACCGCCTCCTCAGTGCGCCGTGATCACCGGCCGGGCAATAATCGCCTCGGGCTGGGGATGGGTGATGTCCACCGGAGTGGCCGGCTCGTGGAAGTCGGGATGGGCGCCCTTGTATTCGGTCGGGGCCATCTGCTCGCCGTCCTGCACCTTGGGGGCTTCGACGTTGCGAAGGGCGATCATGTAATAGAAGGCGCGCACCGTGTGGTGCATCGACCACCACAGGAACTGCAACGTGCCCATGGTGATGCCCTTGATCTTGCGGCGGCTCATGCGGAAATTCTCGAACACCGCCATGTCCGAATACATGGCGTCGGCGATACCGCGGAAATGGACCGGCCTGAGCTCGCGGAACTGCAAGCCATAGACGGCGCCCTTGCCATCGTTCGATGCATTCTGGATCGTGCAGGGGATCGCGTCGGTATCGAAATCGGGCCGGGTAGGCAGGACATGAATGAACGCCGGTGTGCCGCGCCCGTAGCCCTCCGGCAGGCGGCCCTCCTTCGGCTTGATGCGCATGCCGCCGATCGAGCAATCCTGGATGTCGACCGGAACGATGTGCTCGCCGACATGAAGTTCGCCCGCCCGCTCGATCACCAGGCGCGGCGTCTTGCGGCGCTCGCGGCGCTCGGCAACAATGCCCAGCGCAACACCGGCGATCAGCAGGTTGTAGAACGACCAGCCGCCGACGATCAGCAGCAGTTCATTGAACTCGTTCTCGGCCAGAAAGCGGCTGACCGCCACCACAAGGCTGAGCAGGATCAGGCCGAAGAAGGCGAAATACGGCCAGGCCAGTTCCGAAAGATGGTCGTTGTCGAGCGTCAGGCCCTTGGCGGTCACGTTGAAGGTCGGCTTGCGCGGATTGAGCAGCACGCCCCAGATGCCCTTCACCAGATAGATGGTCTGCACATATTCATAGGCTTCGGAGATCCACGGCCAGCGGGTCGAACCATGCAGGTAGTTCTGGATCGACATGTGGGTAAGCATGTAGATCGAAACGTAGGCAAAGAACTCCTGTGCGTTCGCCTGGAAAATCTGCATCGAGAAGAAGATGTAGAGGAACGGCGACAGCAGGAAGATCATCCGCGGGATCGGGAACAGCCAGTAGAACATGCTCGAAACGTAGCAGATGCGCTGCTTTAACGAGATGTTGCGGGCCAGAAGCGGGTTCTTCAGAACCAGGATCTGCACCATGCCGCGGCACCAGCGCGAGCGCTGGCCAATGAACGAGACAAGGCTTTCCGGCTGCAGGCCGGCGATCAGCGGCTTGTCGACATAGATCGAATTCCAGCCGCGCTTGTGCAGATCGAGCGCGGTCTCGCAATCCTCGGTGATCGAGATGCCCGAAAAGCCGCCGACGCTTTCCAGCGCACGACGCGAGATCAGCGCGGCCGAACCGCAGAAGAAGGCGCCGTTCCACTTGTCGAGGCCCTTCTGGATCGTGCCGTAGAACATCTCGTTCTCGGATGGCATGCGATCGAAGGTCTGGAGGTTCTTCTCGACCGGGTCGGGGTTGATGAAGAAGTGCGGTGTCTGGACGAGGAACAGCCGGCGGTCGAGCGCGAAATAGCCGACCGTCTCACGCAGGAACTGGCGGGCCGGTGCATGGTCGGCGTCGAACACGACGATGATCTGCCCGCTGGTCTGCTGCAGGGCATTGTTCATGTTGCCCGCCTTGGCGTGCTCATTACGCGCGCGGGTGATATAGTTGATGCCCATTTCCAGGCAGAGCGACTGCAATTCGGCGCGGCGGGCGATCGCTTCGGCGGCCTTTTCCGGGTCCGACTGGTTGCATTTCTGGTCGGTGCCGCCGTCGTCGAGCAGATAGACGTTCAGCTTGTCCTTCGGATAATCCATCTGCGTGGCTGCGGCGATCGTCGCGGCGAGCAGATCCGCACCCTCGTTGTAGGAGGGGATGTAGACATCGACCGTTGGCAGGCGATCATCGGGCAGGTCCGGCGGCGGCTTGCGCTCGATCGGATCGGCGATGATGAACATCGAGATGAAGAACATCAGGACGCAATACATTTCCGCCAGATACAGCATGAAACCGGGCGTGAAGTTCACCCAGTCGTGCATCGGCGGCAGCGTCGATGTGGTGCGCCAGTAGACATAGCGCAGGATCATGGTGATGCCGAGCGCCAGGAACGTCGGCCGCCAGATGCCGCCGAGGCGCAGCTTGCGGATGACCGTCATTGCCGCGAGCACGACGAGACCCAGCGTGAACTGGGTCTGGGTCGAGATCGGCCAGGTGGTCAGACCGACGATGGCGCCGGCAAGCAGGAACCAACCGGTTGCAAAGAACAGCTTCGAGGCGCGCGAATGCTTCGGTGCCGCGTCCTTGGCATCATAGAAGCGGCGGTTCTGCCTGGCTTCACCCTGCGGCTCCGGCACCGCCTCGACCGCCGGCTTGGGCGGTAGCTCGGGCATATGCACCGGACGCTGCGGCAGGCGTGCCACCGTGGCGACATGCGGCTTCGGTGCCTCGCGCAATGCCGGCGGGGTCACCGGCGCTGGAGCGGGTGGAGTGCTGACGGCGGCAAGGTGAGGTGCCGGCGCCGGGGCGCGGGGGACCGCTGGAGCCTGGACGAGGGGCTGCTCGACGCTGACTTCGGCGACCGGAGCACTGACCGGTTCGGCCGGGGAAGGAATGTCCTCGACCTCGGCGGAACCGGTCAGTAGATCGGAAGAGCACACGTCTGAACTCCAGTCACTGACCAATCTCGTA
>ERZ761609.2028-NODE-2028-length-16033-cov-21.079171_pt1 | contig 16033 bp, 12 predicted proteins | sample MGYA00511163_ERZ761609 | MGnify/ENA primary metagenome ERZ761609 (study PRJEB28899, sample SAMN02445070) | bioreactor sludge metagenome | biome: EBPR sludge | place: Australia: Brisbane, Thorneside Wastewater Treatment Plant | collected 2011-12-16 ... | reverse complement strand
CCCCGCCGCCGCCATCAGCCCCGGTACCTTCGAGTCCAGGAATCTTGTCGCGCTACATTGAGCCAGCAGGTGCGATCCTCATTGAAGGTGGATTTGTCAGTTCGAGGTACGAGCGTGCTCTGCCCCCAGTCGTGTGGTCAGGCTCGGGCAGGCGTAGGTTTGAGGTCATTGGCTACAACTTCGCGACTGGTGGTTCTAGGCGGGTGCTGATGGCTGACAGCTACACGTTGCTGCTCGACGGCGCGACCCACAGTGTGTCACCGCGAAGCGGCGACTCGGTCTTCTTCGAGATCGACCTGGACGCAATGAGCGAAGGCTGGCATTGGCTCGATGTCGTTGGGGCTGCCGGAGAGACGACGATTCCGCTACCTGTGTACCGACGTCGGGGCGCCAGGGCGGTTGCCCAGCCCACCATGCCGATACTGACGCACAGCCACGACATGCTGTTTCCCACGGTCGGCTATCACGAGGAGCGTCTCTGGAACGTGCCCGCGGCGGAGCGAACGACCATTCACTACGGCATGGTGCCGGCCCGATTCGAGCCCACCGTCGTGCCGTTGCCACCGCGCGATTGTCCCGTCTTCAGCGACACGATCCCGCGGACCGACATGGTCTGCACGCAGATCGCCCCGAGCCGGATGTCCGACATCCACCGCCCCAGCATGACCGAGGACGGTGTGCTTACAACTAGCGGGACACAGGCCTACCACTACAGCGACTTTGTCGCTGCGAAGCCCATCGTCGCCCTGCTAGACGGCCCCCGCGGGCATGGCACGGTGCTGATGCCGACGCACATCCAGATCGGTCGCAACGGCAAGATCTACGGCACGGACCCGTGGCGGATGTTTAAGGTCGACGTGGACGGGTCGGTGAAGACGCTGGTCGGATACAGGCACCGCGGCGTCCCCAACAATTACCGATCGCCGCCGGACCTAGAACTGGTAGGCGACTGGTCCGCCATCCCCGCCGACCGGCGCGGCATGCATGAGGTCTGGGGCATGGCGTGGGATGAACGCACGCTGCTCGTCAACGAGGGCGCGCCACCGATCCCGAGCGAGGGCAACGAGAAGCCGCACATCGTCGGCCCGGTCGCCTTCCTGGCTGACAGCCAGAACAACCGCGTGCTGCGCGTTGAGTTCAGCGCCACCTCGCATACCGTACCGGCCAAGGTCACCGAATTCCTGACCGGGCTTGCGGATCCGTGGGATGTGGCATGCAGTGGTGGCGTACTCTATGTCAGCGAACGTGGATCACACCGCATCGCCGCCTACAACGCCACCACCGGCGGCATGATCCGCGTGGTGATCCAAGGCAACGACCTGGCCTACGTCGACAACAACCGCAAGCCGAGACTGCGTGGCGGGGTCACGCTACAGATGGTCCAACAGCAGCCCTGTGTGGCTCCAGAGGGACTGTTCCTGCTCGGCAATCGGCTCTACTTCGGCAGCCGATCGATGCAACAGGTCAGGGAGATCGACCTTGGCAACGATCAGGTCGTCCGCACGCAGGACGTGTACTGCGACGGAAACTCGGTCTTCGTGAAGTTCGCTGTCAGCGACGGAACATTCGGGCCGCGTGGCACCATCTTCTCGGTGACCTGGAGCAACCGCAAGTACGGGTACCCGCACGCCTACCTTCCCAACGGCGAAGAGTGGGCCTTCTTCGGCGAGCCTCGCCTTGGGAAGCTCTGGGCCGATGGCGGGTACTCGACAGCGGTCGGGGTGGGGCAGGGGAGACTCGTCTGCGGCTATGTGCAGGAAGGCCTGACGATGGTTAGCCGTGCCGTGCCGTCGGACGCGCCGATGCCGTCACGCGCAGGGGTGGGCGCGCTCGAGTACTGGCGAAAGGGCTATCGCAGCAGCCACGGCGTCAACGGGTGGGGACACTATGGTTTGCCGCTGCCGTGGGGGCTGAGCGCGGACATCGACGCCTTCCTGGAATACTGCGGGCATCAAAGAACTTAGCTTCCCAGCGATCGCAGCGTCGTCGCCCTAGTCAAGCGAGGGCACGGTTGAGCCAAAGCGGGCCCCACACCGGATCGCTGCCTCATCGGCGAGGTGTATGCAGCCGGAGAGACCACGGATGTGCACGGCGTAGCGGGTTCACCTGCAGCAGCCAGCCGGCTCTCTGCCATCCGGCCCGGCTGAAGGCCGCGCGCGACGGCACATTGGAGTGCCATATCCGCGCGTACAGCGCCTCGTGTCCTCGGGCGAGCATCGCCGCGGACGCCGCTCTGATCAACATGGTCGCCACACCGCGCCCGCGTTGACCATCGGCCGTTTCGATATGCACGAGCTTGGCAGAAGATGGCTCGATCGGCCAACTCAGCCGTTGCGCGTATCGCTTACCGTACCAGAAGAACGCGATGGCCAGTAGACGGTCACCTTCGAAGCAGCCGAAGCCGACGGACTGGTCGCCGAAGTACCAAGCCGACTCGCGTAGTCCTTGTTCATTCCGCGGATCCTCGAGTTCCCGCCGCGTGATCTCTCGGACGGTGAACTCGTTGGTTGACGTCCCTGCGGTCACGGACTCGCGAAGTTTCCAAACCTCATAAAGGCTGTAGTCGCCCAACAGACGTCGCGCGATTCGCTTCAGTGTCGACTTCATGCCGTGACGCGGCCAAATCGAAGGAAGCGTCGGGCCTTGGTCTTCAGATCGTGGCGGTCAAGCCAGCGCCCCAGCGCTTCTGTCGCCCGCGAGAAACGGTGGTGGCTGTAGGCCAGCAGCCAGTTTCTTGCGCTTGGCCTGAACAGGGCAAGATTGACGCAGATGCGGTGATCGGTGGCGAAAAGGCGCTTGTGGTCGGAGTCACCCTCCGTGAAGTCGAAGTAGCGAAATCGTCGCTCGGCGAACAGGCTCTCTAGTGCGAGCCACTGCAGCACCGTGCCCACAGAATGCCGCATGTATGCAGGGTCGTAGCCCAAGAATGCATATTCGACAATACCCCTGTCGATGGGGCAGTACAGGTACGAGACCGGGCGGTCGCCATCAAACAGGAGGAACGCTCGCAAGCTATCGTTCGCAGCCAACTTCTTTGCAGCAGCGATGAAGTCCAGAGAATCGGGTAACCCAGCGTCGAGCAGCCGCTCTTGGTATGTCTGTGCGGAGACCTGCCTGGCACCGCGCCAGAATCGGTCGAGATCTTCCGCGCGCGAGAACCGCTCCCACCGGAGCAGACCGCCACAGTGGTCCGTGAACTTTCTGACCTTGCGTCCCAGTGTCGCTCTGGTCTTCGACGAGAACTTCTTCTTGTAATCTTCAAACCCAGTCGACATGTCGATGAAGTACCTCGGGTAACGCTGCATCACGTAGCAGAGCGCGCGGGTACTGCCGGAGCCGAGTGTCGACACTCCTGGGGAGGCGTCAGGCGATGGCAATGAACGAAGCATCATGCCCTGGCAATCAGCGGACACTCCTGGAAGCGCAAGTGTCTCGTTCCAGACTTCGTCTATTGCGAACCCGCGTGTCACCATGCGTCGCCGCAGTGTGAACAGGGTCAGATCGCTCAGTTGAAAGCGGAATGCAACCACCTCCAGCGAGCTGCTCACGTGTACCTCCGGCGCCAGACCTGCTCCATCATGCGCAGCCCCGTGCGCCAGATCGGCGAACGCAATCGCTTCACTGGGGTAACAGGGATCCGAGGTGGCGGCCCATCGCGGAGTCCTCGCACGACGAAGCTGGTCCGCTCGCGATCGAGGAAGCGGCAGAGTCTGTCAAATCGATCGACGACGACTGGATCTGCGCGCGACAAGCCCGGTGCAAGCAGTTCGGAACCGTGCGAGAGGATGACGAAGGACGTATGGCCGGCATCCAGCGCCTGCCAAAGCAGGCCCTCGAGCTCCGACCATGAACATGCAGTCAGCTGTGCATGTCTCAGACCGCGCCCGTCTTCGTAGACCGTCATCGGGAGCTCGAGAACATCGCCCAGCTGGCGCGGCTGGTCCAAAGTCTCGCCGGGACACACCCCGCTGGTCGGGCCGAACATCGACGCGTTGTAGCTAAGGTCTGTCTGAAGCTTGTTCGCGATCAGCGCTGGCAGGGTGTCTTGATTGAAGGCAAAGCTACCTGCACGGAAGGCGACGGGCCGTGGTGAACCGGCCCGTTGCAGCCAGTCAATACCGGCTGCAATCAGTATCGATTGCTCGGCGGCGTCGAAGTAGCGAAGATGCTGCCGTTTTCCGCGCGGCGATGGAAGGAGAGGCCGGGTTGCTTCGTCGACCCACTCCGTGTGCAGATGCAGCTGCGTCTCGTGGCCGGACGACTCAATCAGTTCGACCACCTCGGCAAGCGGTGCGAGCCCGAATCGACCTGCGAACAGTGGTTCGACGAAGAAGATGCCTCGAAGTCCGAACTCTCGCAAGGTGTCCAGTTGATAGGGAAGACCATGCTGACGGTCGGGACCGTAGATGTAGCGTTCGAAGGCAGTCGGGAACTTGCGGTCGATATCTACCCAGCCATCGCACCAGACTTCTACGTCCACGGTGAAGTACACATCTACCACTGCCTGAATCTCCCCGATAGTGCCAGCGAGTAGGCGGGACACAGCTCTGAACAGGTGTCTTGTGCATATTGACCCCTAAGTCTCTTCGAGAACTCGCGCAGAGTTGCACGAGACCCCGTTTCAGGGGCACTGGGTTTTGCCGCGCACGCCAAGAGGGTCGTGGGTGTTGATGGGCTAATGTGCACAATTGTCTTGATGGTGTGCCGGTGCAGAGCGGGGCCGTTGCTCCCAGTGTTGAAGCCAATGCTCCAGAACTGCAAGGATCCAAACCATCTCGCCGTAATAGCCGGGGTGCGCGGGAAGCAATTCGCCAAAAAGTCGACGAACGAAGGCCTCCTGCACGATCCGGCGTTTCACCAGTCCCTGAACGGCGTCCGCCGCCAGCCGCGCAAGCGGTGGGTGGCGTACGGCCCATACGCCGAATGGGAGGCCGAAGCCGTGCTTCTTCTTGCTCAGGATCTCCTCCGGCAAGAAGCCGCGCAGCGCCTCCTTGAAGAACCAGCGCAACTTCAGTCCGTTGAGCTTGAAGTGGCGAGGTAGTCGCGCCGAGAACCGCACCAAGGCATCGTCGAGCATCGGGAAGCCGACCTCGATACCGGCCAGCTGCGCCGTCCCGCTGACCTTGGGCAAGTCACTTTCGGCCAGCGTGTATCGCCAGTCGAAAGCGAGCATGCGGTTCAGTTCCCCGGCTTCGCGCGGCATGTTCCAGACCTGACGCTGGTGGCGCATCGGCGCTTCAGTGTCCACGGATTGAAGGAACTCCGGTGTCAGGACATCGCGGACGCCAATCCGCGTGAGCAGGTTGTAAAGATCAAGCCGGTCCGGCATCGGCTGGCTGGCCTGCTGGACATAACTTGCGGCCTTTCGAACAAGGGGAAGCTGTCCCAATGCGCTCCGAAGCAGCGCAGGTTCGAGGAAGCCTCGCCGTACGAGGTCAGGAAGGTGCGAGTAGAGGCCAAACACGCGCTGTTTGGCGTAGCGGACGTTGCCTCCGAACAGTTCATCGCCGCCGTCGCCTGCAAGAATGTGCCTGACCCCGTGCTGGGCCGCCATCCTGGCGCAGTAGTAGGCAGGAAGTGCCGAGGAGTTGCCGAACGGTTGGTCGTACGCTGTCGCGATGTGACCGAGGCTCTCTACGACATCCGTGGGAGTGACGTAGTACTCGTGATGTTCGGTGTTGAATCGATTCGCGGCCATCCGTGCGTAGGCCATCTCGTCATAGCCCTCAGCATCGAAGCCGATCGAGAAGCTGCGTGCCGGCTGGCCCCCGGCTTCGCCGATCATGCCGGCAATCGTCGAACTGTCGGTGCCGCCGCTGAGATAGCAGGCACCGCGCTCGCCGTTCAGGCGGCGGCGGACAGCATCGCGCAGCAGCCCCCTGAACTCTTCACCGGCATCCTGCAACGTGAGGCGCGTGTCCTCGGCGAACTCCGGCGTCCAGTAGGCCGCTACCTTGAGTTCGCCGTTGGTATGGATCGCGCAATGCCCGGCAGGCAGTCGGTTCACGCCTTCGAACGCGGTCCTGGGCGACGGAATCGCGTGAAAGTAGAGGTAGTCGAACAGCGCCTGCTGGCACAGCGGTGCTGCAGGAGCGATAGCCGCCAGGGTGTCCGCGCGCTCTGCGAAGTGCAGCCTGTCGCCGACCAGTCGGTAGCACATCGTTCGCACTGCGAACCGGTCCACCGCCAGGAACGTGCCGGCACGCTCGTCGTGCATGCCGACCGCAAAGTCTCCATCGGCGCCGCCGGCGGCCGCGATGGCGCCCAGCTCCAGAAACGCCGCCCGCCAAGCGACGGCAGCACCTTTGGCAAGCATGAGTTCATGCAGCCGTGCATCCCTGAACCGGAAGGAGCCCTTGATGCAGGGACCGCGGGTTGCCGTCGACGTGACCGAATGCTCAACGGGTTGCCTGTCGGACTGCATGCTCACCATGACTGTGCCTGCTGAAGGTCAGCCACGAATCGTAGCCTCACGACATGACCGCCACGGCGGCAGGAGCCGCTGAAGCCGATCAGATTTCACTACTGCGGCCCCCACGTGTGGAGCCGGGCGGCAGCGGTTTGGCGGCACTCGGGTAGCATGAACTCGCGTCAGAAGGTTCGGCATCCGTTCGGTGCCTTCTCGGCGTATCGCTCTGCCCTCGATCCCGTTCCCCTTGACCATGCGTGTCGGTGTTCTTTCCTACTCGATGCTCTTCCAGACCGGCGGCGGGCTGAAGATGAAGCTCGGGCGAACGGTGGGAGCGTTGCAGCGCCGGGGCATCGACGCGCGTCTGGTCGACCCGGTTCGGGAGCGACTGACGGACTTCGATCTGATCCATGTCTTCGCGCCTTACAACGGCAACCACCGTATTGTCGAGCAGGCCAAGAGCGATGGCCTTCCCGTGGTCTTGTCGACGATCCTCAATCCTCCGTTCACGCGATGGGATGGCGTGCGTGCCCGATTGCTGTCGCGCATTGTTGGGCGGTTGACGGGTTGGACGATATCTACGACCTATCAGCAGATGCAGACAGGGCTGACCCTGGCGGACCACATGGTGGTGCTTGGGGGCGTCGAGCGGCAAATGCTCATCGAAGGCTTCGGCGTGCCCCGGAACAAGATCAGTGTCGTGCCCAACGGCATCGGAGAGGAGTTCTTCGGGGCGGTCTGCGACGAATTCGACGCTAGCTATCCCCTGCCCAAACCGTTCGTACTGCACACCGGCTTGGTTGGCGATGTAAAGAATCAGCTTGGACTGATTAGAGCGCTCAAGGGAACCGGCATCCACACTGTATTGGTGGGCTACACGGGCAAACCCAATGAGGGCTACCTCTCGCAGTGCCTGCAAGAGGGTGGGTCTGGCGTCCACTACCTGGGTGAACTCCCACATGGAACGATGATCGCCTCGGCCTGTGCTGCATCGAGCGTAGTTGCGATCCCGAGTCGGCACGAGGGTATGCCGAACTCCATCCTGGAGGGACTCGCGGCTGATCGTCCCGTGGTCATGACCAACAATCACACGATGGATATGACGTTGCCCCCGGAGGTCTGCGCCGAAGTCGCGCCTGATGACCTGGGCGCCATCCGCGACGCCGTCCTGCGCTTCGTTCACAACCCCCCGCAGCGGGGGCGCGCACGAGCTGTCGTTCAGGCGATGAGTTGGGACGCAGTGGCGGAACGGCTGGAGCAGATCTATACGCAGCTGGTTGGCGCTGATGCGGGCGTCGCCCGCGTCGAGTGATGGCTGGAAGCGTGGTCGTGCAAGACCTGCCTCGCCGGCAGGTCGACCGCTGCAATCTATGTGGCGGGGCCGACTTCGAGCCGCTGCTCCAGAAGGATGGCTTTCATCTTGTGCGCTGCCGGCAGTGCTGCTTGATATTCGTATCCGATCCGCCGACTGACGAGGGCCTCGCTCGACTCTATTCGTTCGAGGGCGGCTACCACGTGCAGCTGCAGGAGGATGCTTGGACAGTCGCCCATCACCAGCGCGAAGCGCGGAGGAATTTGGCAACCCTGCAGCGCTACCGCCGCAGCGGCCGGCTACTCGACATCGGGTGTTCGACGGGCCTGTTCCTTCGACTTGCGGTTGAGGCGGGATGGGAGGCACAGGGTATCGAGTACTCTGCCGATTCCGCTGAGATTGCCCGATCGACCAGTAGTGCGCATGTAGTCACGGGCACATTGAGGCCGGGAACCTTCCACCCCGGAACGTTTGACGTTGTGACGATGTGGGATGTCATCGAGCATCTACCAGACCCTCGGGAATCACTTCGCATCGCTGTCGAACTGCTTGCCCCTGGCGGCATGATTGTTCTAAAGACCCCCAATTGCGACGGGTTGTATCCTCAGGTCTCGTTGAAGTTCAAATCAACACTTCACTTCTGGGGGCACCCAGATCCGCCCGGTCACCTGTTTCAGTTCTCCGTTCGGACACTGACGGAACTTCTGCGGCGCTTCGACTTGCAGGTTACTGCGGTCAAACATAGCCGCATCCCGCTGCGATACTCGTTCGGCGAACCTAACCGCTGGTTTCGTTCCGTAAAGTGGGCCGCATACTGTGCTGGGTTCATCCCCCTCTCGATTGCAGGACCTTGGTTTGGGCAGGGTGACGACGTCACGATTGTCGCGAAGCTTTCACGGATGCCTGCACCAAAAAAGGCAGGACTATATCGGTGAGATCCTCTGAGGTCTCAGTGTGGGGATCCGACGCACTGCACAGTTCTGACCAGGAACCAACTTGCCGGCACAGAGGTTAAGTCGTACTGCTAATGCATTCGGCGTTCCGATCGAGATGGACACTCCGGTTCCGGAAAAGGCAAACCACCCGATCGAATCGCATGTCTATCAACTCGAATCCACGATTGAGCAGGTAATTGATCACCGGGGTCGCAGTCTGTTCCTGTTTGAGGCCCCGCTCTGGCCCTAAGTCTGCAGCGATAAAGTCAATCCTTGACAGCGCTTCGCCAGCACCGATCAGAATTTCGGGTTCGGCTCCTTCGGCCTCGAGTTTCAGCAACCGGATATGGTTGATTCTCATCTCGGTCATGAGCTTCTCGAGTGTCGTTGTTTGCACCGCTGTCACGATGTTCGGAACGGGCGGCTCGAATAGGGAACTGTCCGCCGTGTCAGTTGAGCTATAAAACTTCAGCTCAGTTTCGCAGTTCCACAGAGCCCTCCGGATCGACTCATGCCGGCCCGAATGTACATTCATGTCGGCGCACACCGCTTCAAGCGGTTCTGGCTCGATGGTCACGATGCGAAGGGCGGGTTCTCTTCTTCGCAGCGCCACGGAAACCTCTCCAATATTTGCGCCACAGTCGACAACGCAATCGCCCGGGCGCAGATCGACCTGATTCAGAAAGTAATCAGCGCTAAGGCGATCAAGAAGTGCGTCGATGCCCTTAACATAACGCATGACGCGCTCCGTGCGCGCGAAATGAAGCTTGGTTCGACTGTCGTGGACGATCATGACACCAGTGCCTGGATCCATGGCCACCCGGATTGGGTATCTCCAAAGCAACAAATTGAGTGGATTGAAGTACCTGATGAATCGCGCTGCGTGCTGGTGAATGATCCAGTGTCGTATATTCTTGGAGATGAAATTCAGCATCTAAGTTCTCAGACTTGAAGCGTGGGTGTCTATACGCGCGGGTTGTTACTCAGACCCGCGAACGTCGAAACTGGCCGGTTACGCGGCTATGCAGCCAGATGAGCGCGATGCGCTCCGGTCCGTCAGGTCGGCCAACGCAGAACCATAGAGACAAAACGATTGCGACGTAGGAGGCGGCGCAGACGGGTGCGAGTATCAAAATTTCAACGAGAGGAGAAAGTTCCTGACCAATGGCTGCTGTGGTCACGTTTCCGGCCAGTGCCAACCCAAGTCCTCCCACGACGCTTCGCCAGATCGCACGGGGCAGGGCGATGGATGGCAAGTGTGTCAGGGTCGTCATGCGCCACCATGCGAGTACGAAGGTGGCGACCGAGCCCGCAACCATGGACCAAGGAACGGCCATGAGGCCCAAGTATGGGAAGGCTACGGCAAGCACAGCTAGCCGAACCGTGACGAGGGCAAAGGTCACTTGCGCATTGATCTCGGGTCGCTTGAGTACGAGAAAGACCGGGAAGATGCCGCACAGGCAAGACCGGAGTGCCCCGTGCAGCACGTACACCTGCACGAATGGCACCGCAGGGCGACCCTTCTCTCCAAGTAGCAACAGGATGGCAGGCTCGGCCATTACGCCCAGTCCCAGCGCCAAGGGCACGCCAAGTGCAGAGACGAGACCGATCCCGTTGATCAGCGTCGCGTGGAAACGCTCGGCCTGATGAGCTACCGCAACGTAGCCGGCATACAACGCACGTTCGATCGGCCAGACGAACTCCATGACCATACCGCTGACCTCTTCGGCGATGCGGACGATGCCGACTGTTTGAGCGTCGAACGCACGCTGAATAACGATCTTATCGGTTTGGTTGCCCGCAAAGAGGAGGACGTTGTTCAACAGGATCCACGATGAAAAGCTCATCACCCCTCGCCAACCGGCAAGTCGCGGGCTGGGGCGAAACGGATGCATCGTGTAGCTCAGCATAAGCCCGATGCCTCGGCCGGCGAGCGTTCCGACCACGAGGGCCCAGTAGTTACGAAGCACCAGAGCGGCGATGATGGTGACGACGAAGCTCAGAAGCTTCTGGCTGACCTTCAGCCGATACTCGCGGTGAAACTTCAACTGCTTGGCGAAGTCGACGACGCCGACGTTCTGCAGCCCGTCGATCAGTGGTGCCAGCGCCAGGCAGAGGATCACCGGCTCCAGTCGTGGCTCCTTCAGAAAGGCTGCGGCCAATGGGGCGCTGAGTGCTAGCGCGGTGGCGACCCCGGCTCCTCGTAGCGCGTTAAGGGTCCAGACGAGGTCGTAGTCCGACGGCTTGGCGTTTGCGTCGCGCAGCAGGCTTTGCTCGAAGCCGAACTCGGAGAAGACCTCGACGAAGCCAACCACCAGCATCGCGAGCGCAACGATCCCGAAGTCCTCAGGCGTGAGAATCCGGAACAGGATGGCGATGCTGATCAGTCCGATCAGCTTCAGCGACAGGCGCAACAGTACAAGCACCAGTCCACCCAGCGCGATGCGCCTTCCGAGACCGCTGCCGTCGTCCGTCATCAACTGCCCTGGGGCGTGGCGCCAGACCGCGAAAGGCAACCCCGTTGAACGCTCATCGTGCGCCGAGGTGCGCTGTGAACGCATGCAACGTGCTACGCGCCAGGATCGACCACGCCTTTGCCCGGCGCCAGTCGTGACGCAGGGACCTAAGTGCTCCCTGCCAGGCCAGTCGCGCGTTGCCGACGCGCAACTGGGCGCCGGCGTAGTCGTCCCAAGTGCGTGCGAGCGTGCGCTGCACATCGCACCAGGCTGCCGCACGCCCGTCAGGAGAGGCGAGGCCCCATCGGACGACTGCGCGCTCTATGACTCGGGCCTCATAGTTCTCGGCCGGCGCTCCCTTCGTGATGCTGGACGGGTGCATGCGATACAGCGCAAGTGGTGCCGGAACTCTAACGATGGGCGTCTGGCGCGAAGTGCGAAGCCACAAGTCCAGATCCTCGCCGACGCGCAGTGTGGGATCGAACCCTCCCACTTCGTCGAGCAGCTGGCGCTTGACTAGGACTGTCGATGTCCAAACCTCGCAGGAGAGCAGTAGATCGGGGTAGATCCAGCCTGAAGGTCCCTGCCACCGGCTCGGGTCGCCGCCAGCATCGACAAGTGCCGCGATGAAGGCCGGGTCCGGCTCCGGTTCTTCGCTGGTCCAGACCTGCCACCCACTACAGGCCATGCAAGAGGTTGGCTCCTCGGAGAGCGCTTGCCATTGACGCTTAAGCTTCCCTGGCAGCCAGATGTCGTCCGCGTCGAGGAACGCGATCCACTCGCCTCGAGAGTGCTCGACTCCGGCATTCCGAGCGGCGGCCACACCCGCGTTGGCCCGCCGCAACAGCCGCACCTGTGGGAAGTGCTGCGAAACAAGCTCGGCTGACCCATCCGTGGATCCGTCGTCGACGACAACGATCTCCAGGTCCGGCCAGTCCTGAGCCAGCACTGATCGAACCGCGGCGACGATCCAGCGGCGAGCGTTGAAGCAGGGAATGACGACGGATATGGAAGGCAACGGGGCCATGAGGCGGCACCCGTCGATTCCACTGTCCGGGCACGTCCTGATTCTCGCACCCGGCAAACCGTAGGGCCGAATCAGCTCAAGACGCGGCCCCGGAATACGTCACGGCACCGCGACTCGCAAGGATCACCGCCCTTGGTTGCCTTGTTGTTGGCGTCGCCGCAGGAACACAAGCGCCATGGTGCCAGTCAACAGCATCAGTGCACTTCCAGGCTCTGGTATTGGCGCCGTGAACGGCTTGTACAGCCAGACCGCTGCGTCCGAAGTACTCGGTTGGTACTCGTCCAGCGCGATGAACGCACCGAGTTCCGCCACATACAGCCACTTGCCCAGCACGCCATTGAGGAAGTTCCCATTCGGCTGCTCGGCGGTCGTGCTGCTGACAGGTTCGACCAGCCACGTCGACATGACCGAACCGTCCGCGGCGAGCTCGGGGGTCGTGTGGTAGACCGTGCCGCGGTCCCGCCCGTCCCAGAGTACGAAACGGCCATTGACTTCATCGAACGCAATGCCGAACTCGCGCGTGGTCTCGAAGCGGGTGCCGTCAGCCAGTACCAGTTCGACGAATGTGTCGATCGTCGACATGGGGTCGCTGGCATTGGTGCGATTCAGGTCCCAGACGCCCAGGCCAAAGTCGTAGGCATTGGCACGATTGGAGATCCTTACGTATAGATCGTTGTGGGAGTCGATCGCGGCTGCCGACTGGGAACTGCTGGCGTTTCGGCTGCGGGCGACGACATCCCAGCGATCAAGCTCGCCAGTCTCGACGTCGCCAGGTTCATAGCGGTAGAGGAACGGAAAACCGGACGCATTGCTGTCGCGCGTGAGGTAGACCACATCGCGGCCGTTTTCCACGCGATAGGCGGATGTGCCATCAATTGAGCTACCGCCGAACGTACCCGTGTAGCTTCCGACGCGGTTACTCCACATCTCGCCACCTTCGGACGAGGCGAGGTAGCCAGAACTCGTGCTGCCCCCTACCTTGTTCGGGTCTGCCTTGTTCGGATCCCACACCCATGGGCCCGCGAGCGTTGGATTTCCACTGGCATCCGGCGTCTGCCACGCATTGCCTGTTCCGAATATGGCGCCACCAAAGGATAAGAAGCGATCGTTGATCGGGAGGAAGACGTTGTTGTCGTAGGTGTGTGCAGACTGCGGCGCAAGGCTGTCGACGACGAAGTAGGTGTCATTGCCCGCGAAGTACTTTCTGCTCGGCAGGGAGCCCCTGGTCCAAGTACCGTCACCGCCTCGCCAAACGTACATTTCGTTACCGGCGTAAGCGGCGTGGCCCCCTCCCCAGAGCAGCAGGTTACTGCGGTTCGGGTCCCAGGCAACAGAACTCCATGATGTGACGACTGCCGCAGGATTCGAGTAGGTTGCGAACGCGCTAGCGGACACTCCACCCTCGGCCTCGGATGCCCACGCGTCGGAGTAGAGGTTCGTGCTTGCCTTCACCCATCCGCCCGCCGGTGTTGACGCGAGCAAACCGCGGAGGTAGTCAAGGTCCGCCGCGGCGGCAGCGGAGCCGAAGGTCAGTCCGGCAAGGGTGCAGGCAATTGATCGGTGTATGCCGCCGAGCGCGGCGCACCATGCCTTCTGGGCATTGCAGACAGTGTTCGATCGCATGGTGTGGCGGTCCTGTTGTTTGCGGGGCGGCTCCGCACGACGGAGGCGCCGTGCGTCAGGGGTGAGCCCGAACCGCGACAGCTTAGCGCCGTCTCGACTGACTCCGGCCTCATCCGGGACCGGTATCCCCCCGGACGCGGGGGGGGGGGCGTTGAGGGGGGGCGCGGGGGCGCCCTGGGCTGCAGACTCGGGCGCTGCTGCTCGCGCAGCGAGAGATGCAGATGGCCCCGCTGGTCATGGATCGTCAACTGCAGCGGCCCGACTACAAGGAAGCATGCCCAGCCTACCCGTACCGCCCCGAGGCGCCCGTGCGCACTGATGGACTCGACGTTGAAGAGCGAGACGCGGCTAAAGCTCCATCGCACACCCTGGGCCGCGAGTTCGTTGTCGACGCACTTCCAGAGCCGCGCCAATGTTCTGCCCAGTCGGAAGGATGGATCAATGTAGACGTCGAAGTCCCACACGCCTGACTCAGGGTCAGCAATGACGAACTCACAGCGCACCTCGTCTTCCAGATAGCGCTCGCGCTGTGTCCAGATGGTCCCGGCAAAGCGATCCTTCACGGTCGCGACGTGGCAATCGGCGCCCGAGTTCCAGCGACTCTCGTTAACGCTTGTTTCGCGAGGTAACCGCGCCGCTATGGGATCGGTCGCGACGGCGCGCCGGACGACGGTTGCTGGATCGTCGCGCACGCTGGAGAAGGTGCCAGCGCCTATGGGCTGCGCCATCAGGAGATACGGGACCAGCGCGGCACGACCGCCAGTCAACGCGTTCAACAGCCGGTGCGTCGCAAACAGCAGCGCAACAGTCCACCCTCGCTGTCGCAGAAGCGTGCGCAATGCGCGCAACCGCGGCGCCGGCGACCACAGCATCTAGGCTCAGCGCCTGGTTGCTGGCGACGGGGAGCTTCTGCCCGAGTCGGTCTGCACAGAGGAGGGCGCCGGGACGACCGGTGTGTCGGCAGTGCCGTGGACGACTTCCGGCTCCGGTTCCCTCCAGTGTCCCGAGCGTTTGAGCTGATCGGCAAGTTCCGTCCGCGGGAACCCCATGGCCATCGCCTTATGAGCCTGCGCAAGCGCACTCGCGTGCTGCCCGAGTTCTACGTATACAAGGCCAATGTTGTAGTGCGTGAAGGCGTTGTCACCAGCATGGCGCAGCGCGTTCTCGAGTTGCCGGGTGGCATCGCCGGTCCGCTGCCGTTGGTGCAGGTACTGTGCATACAGCATGTAGACGACGGCATCGTCCGGTCGATAGCGGATCGCCCTATCGAAGTAGCACTCTACCGGCCAGTCCATGCCGGGCAGCCGCTCGGTCTTCAGCCTCGTTGCCAGCCGGCTCAGTGTGACCAGTGCTCGATGATGGTTCGGCGAAGCTTTCAACGTGTAGTCAATGTCGCCGCCGATCGGGCCGTTACGTCCCCGCAGTCCAGCTTCGATCTCTGGTGTGAAGTGGAACTCCTCGACCACACGAATAGAGGCCCTCTCGGTCCGATAGTCATGTGGCCCGTAGTGGCGGATGTAGATCGGTCCGCACGCACTTGGCGGTTCGTGACCACGAACCGCCGGCGCCTGCGCGGCCACTGTGGCACACAGGGTTGACAGCGCCAAAGTGACTACAAGTGGCTTCAGAATTCGGTGGCAACGCATGTCGGACTCTCGATGGACGAACTTTATGCTGCGAAGCTGTCTTGCAGCCAGTTCAACGTCGCGTCATGGAGCTTGCGCTTCGCGGTTGGGGGCGAGAACGTATGGTCAGCCCGAGGCAGTTCTACGCGGCTGACGTTCGTGCGCACCAGGTTCGCGGCCCAGGACGAGCTAGTTCGCGCGTGCTCCAGGAACTCCTGCGCGGTGTAGTCGTTGCCGCTCAGCACCAGCAGCACCGGTCCGGGAAAGGTGGCCCAGGCACGCGACATGCGTTCCTGGAACCCAACCGCGGCGGCCTCGGGCCGCCCTACTGAGCGCCCCAGATTGCGCACCAGTTCACCCACCGCCTGCGCCGCGACCTTGCCGCTGAACAGCTTCGCCCAGAACTCCCGCTGCATCAGCCGCTGCCGGTAGTAGTGCTTCACATGCGTGCGCGCCAGGCTGTGCTCGGACCGCACCCAGGGGTTCAGCAGCACCAGCCCCTGCACCAGCGGGTCGCTGCGCTCGTGCAGGTACAGCAGCGCCGCCGAGGCTCCGTCGCACAGGCCCCACAGCACCACGCGGCGCAGCGCCGGCAGTTCGCGGCGCAGCGCCTGCGCTTGTTCAAGTGTCAAGAGATCGCCCATGG
>ERZ761609.2025-NODE-2025-length-16054-cov-6.451778_pt1 | contig 16054 bp, 17 predicted proteins | sample MGYA00511163_ERZ761609 | MGnify/ENA primary metagenome ERZ761609 (study PRJEB28899, sample SAMN02445070) | bioreactor sludge metagenome | biome: EBPR sludge | place: Australia: Brisbane, Thorneside Wastewater Treatment Plant | collected 2011-12-16 ... | reverse complement strand
CGATGGAGACAACGGCATTGGCGCCGCGCCGCGCATCATCCATCAGCCGGTCCACGTCTTCCTGCGGCAGGATGATGGGCAGGATGCCGTTCTTGAAACAGTTGTTATAGAAAATGTCGGCAAAGGACGGCGCAATCACGCAGCGTATGCCGAAATCAAGCAGCGCCCATGGCGCATGCTCGCGGCTGGAGCCACAGCCGAAATTGGCGCCCGTCACCAGAATGCCCGCCTTGCGCCATGCCGCCTTGTTGAGCACGAAATCGGGATTCTCGCTGCCGTCGGGCAGATAGCGCATCTCGTCAAACAGGTTCTTGCCAAGGCCAGAGCGCGCAATGGTCTTCAGGAACTGCTTGGGGATGATCATGTCGGTATCGACATTGATCATCTCGAGCGGGGCGGCAACGGCCGTCAGTTTGTCGAATTTTTGCATGTGCGAAGGAAACAGCTTTCCCGCGCCGGGCGCAAGCATCCCCCTTACGTCAAGGCGGCAAAAATCCCCTCGGTCAGCCAATAGATGGTGAGCATGGAGATGAGGAGCGACACCGGAACGACCACCCGCTCGCGATACCAGGGATAGGGCAGAAACCACGACAGCGCCGCCCAGCTGGCGAGCAGAATGGCCAACTGGCCAAGCTCCACCCCAACATTGAACGCAACGAGCGCCGTCAGGAATGGCCCCGTGGAAAGGCCCACACCCGCAAGCCCGCTGGCAAACCCGATGCCGTGGAGCAGGCCAAAGCCGAAAATGATGGCGGGCCGGAAGCGCAGCGGCTTTTTCAGCACCACATTCTCGAAGCCGACAAAGGCAATCGTAATAAGGATCAGCGGATTGATGATCTCGGGCGAAAGATCAATCAGCCCAAGAGCGGCCAGCGCCAGCGTGAGCGAATGGGCGACAGTGAACGCCGTAATCTGGACCAGCAGCGGCCGCAGCGCCGTGACCGAAAGAAACAGCGCCACCACGAACAGGATGTGATCTATCCCGCCCGGCACGATGTGCTCAAAGCCGAGCACGATGAACTTGCCCAGCGTTGCCAGCGCGATGTCGAACGTGAAAGGCAGCTCTTCGATCGGCGCCGCCGAAAGATTGGCCTGCGCGCCATCAACCACACGGCACCCGCGCGGCATCGGCACACCATCGCCGCCCAGGCCGCTGCCCATCCCGCCGGCCATCGGGTCGGGCGATTGATAGATGTCAGAAACCCCATCGCAGATGACCACTTCATCGAGCGGGTGCGCAGCGGCGCGCCCTGCGAAGGACAGGGTTAATGCCAGCGCAATTACCGCAAGCAGCGCCTTCTTGAACGATGATGTGACAGCCAAAGCCACTGCTTTCGGGATTAAATGGTCGCCGGATTGTGACCCGGCACCGCCACATGCCATCTTGTCATCAGAATGCACAAGTGATGGCGTTTCACTTTCCAGTCAGCTTGGCGCCAGAAATATGCATCAGGGGGATTTCGTGCGTAATCAGACAGCCAGCAGGGCAGCAGCCGCCGCCCTCCTCATGATTGCAGTCTCTGGCGTTGCCTCCGCCCACACGGGTGAGGGTGCGGCGGGCGGCTTCATGGCCGGAATCGCCCATCCGCTGGGCGGGCTGGACCATCTGCTCGCCATGGTCGCGGTCGGCATCTGGGGCGCATTCCTTGGCAAGCCGCTGATCTGGCAATTGCCTGTCGCCTTTCCCTTCATGATGGTTGTGGGCGGCGCACTGTCGCTCAATGGCGTGGACCTGCCGCATGTTGAACTCGGCATCGCGCTTTCTGTCGTCGTGCTCGGCCTTGCGATTGCAGCGGCCTGGCGCGCGCCGCGCCCGGTTGCGCTGCTCATCATCGCCGTCTTTGCGATCTGCCACGGCCATGCCCATGGCACCGAGCTGCCAGAGGCTGCCAACGCAGCCGCCTATGCTGCTGGCTTTGTGCTGGCAACCGGCGCGCTGCATCTGGCGGGCATCGTGTTTGGCCTGGCCATCGGGTCGGTTGCGGGCAAAAGCATTCTGCGTGTCGCCGGGCTTGCCATCGCGGCCATGGGCGTGTGGATTGTGCTCGCCATGTATGGCTATGTCGTCGATCCACCGGAGCTGCCGCATCTTTTCTAGGCCCGCCCGCCCACTCCTCATCGCCGCGCTCGTCACAGTCTGCTGTGCGGGCGTGGCGCATGCGCACGCCATCACCGGCACATCGACGGCATGGTGGGATGGAATGCTGCATGTGTATGTCTCGCCGCTGGCCTGGGCGGGTGTTGTGGCCCTTGCCGCCTTTCTTGCGCGTGGGGCGCACGAGGAAAGCCTAATCGGCAGTTTTGCCGCCGCGTTATTTGCCGTTCTGGGCGGCTTTGCTGCCTTCGTCGTTCCTGCGGCACCCCTTGCAGCGTCCGGCGTTGCATTGGTCGCCGCTGCCGCCGCTTTGGGCATGACACCCACACGCATGAGCGCGGGCATTGCAGGCGCCATCGCCGGATTTGCCATCGCCATGGCAGCAACGGAAGGCGAGGCCTTCACTGTCGGCATGATGGCCGGGCTTGGCCTTGGCGTGATTGTCGCTGGAACTTTGCTGACCCGCATCATGCATTGGCTGCACGCGCTTCAGCCCATCGCGCCGCGCGTCATCGCCGCCTGGGCAGGCGCGATTTCACTCCTGATGCTGCTGCTCGCACTTCGGAATTAGCGGAAACTGCGCACATCCACAAAGTGACCGGCAATCGCCGCCGCCGCCGCCATGGCAGGGCTGACGAGATGCGTGCGCCCGCCACGGCCCTGACGGCCTTCGAAATTGCGGTTGGAGGTGGACGCACAGCGCTCCTGCGGAGCCAGCTTGTCGGCATTCATCGCAAGACACATGGAGCATCCAGGCTCGCGCCATTCAAATCCGGCTTCGATGAAAATGCGGTCAAGCCCCTCGGCCTCCGCCTGCTCCTTCACCAGTCCCGATCCGGGCACAACCATTGCGCCGACATGGGCCGCGACCTTGCGGCCCTTGGCAATCGCCGCCGCCGCACGCAGATCTTCGATGCGGCCATTGGTGCAGCTGCCGATGAAGGCGCGGTCGATTTTCACGTCGGTCATCTTTGTGCCGGGCGCAAGACCCATATAGGCAAGGCTTCGTTCCATCGCGGCACGGCGTCCGGCGTCACGCTCCTGCGCTGGATCAGGAACGACGCCGGTAATCGCCACCACATCCTCCGGGCTTGTGCCCCAGGTGACGTTGGGCGCAATCGACGCCGCATCAAGATGGATCTCGGAATCGAACTGCGCATCGTCATCGCTGAAAAGCGTGCGCCAGTAATTGACAGCCATGTCCCACGCGCCGCCCTTGGGCGATTTCGGACGGCCCTGCACATAGGCAAAAGTAATGTCATCCGGTGCGATCAATCCTGCACGCGCGCCTGCCTCGATTGACATGTTGCAGACCGTCATGCGGCCTTCCATCGACAGCGCGCGAATGGCCGAGCCTGCATATTCGATCACATGGCCCGTACCGCCCGCCGTGCCGATCCGCCCGATGATGGCGAGCACGATGTCCTTTGCGGTCACACCCGGACCCGTCACGCCTTCAACCGTCACGCGCATGTTCTTGGCGCGGCGCATCTGAAGCGTCTGCGTCGCCAGCACATGCTCGACTTCACTCGTGCCAATGCCAAAGGCAAGCGCACCGAACGCGCCATGCGTTGACGTATGGCTGTCGCCGCAAACGATGGTCATGCCCGGCTGGGTGAGCCCCTGCTCCGGCCCGACAATGTGGACGATGCCCTGGCGCACATCATCCATCGCAAAATGTTCGATGCCGAACTCAGCCGCATTGCGCTCCAGCGTTGCGACCTGCAATGCGGATTCAGGGTCATCAATGCCCATCGCGCGGTTGGTTGTCGGCACGTTGTGATCGGCAACGGCCAGGGTTGCTTTCGGTGCGCGCACTTTGCGCCTGGCCATGCGCAGACCTTCAAAAGCCTGCGGGCTTGTCACCTCATGCACAAGATGGCGGTCGATATAGATGATCGGGGCCTCGCCCGGCGCCTCATGCACCAGATGCGCGTCCCAGATCTTGTCATAGAGAGTCTTGCCGCCCGCCATCGCCGTCATCTGCCTTCTCGATTGTGCGTCGCAGCATGGGCCGGATGCGGAGTCCGTTCAAGTTTCAGCGAGGCCCTTGACGCCGCGGCCAAGATGTTCGCTAATTGTTCCGAACACACGAGAGGGCATCATGGCAAAGCGCGCACCAACACTTGGCACCTATCTGACCGTCAAGGACGCCAACGGCATCATCGCTTACTACAAGCGCGCATTCGGCGCGAAGGAAGTGATGCGCATGAAGTCTGATGACGGACGCATCATGCATGCAGAGCTTGCGCTCTTCGGCGGCACGCTGATGCTGTCCGACGAATTTCCCGAATACGGCAATACCAAAAGCCCGGCGACCATTGGCAACACCACGTTCAACATGATGGTGGGGTTGGCGGCCCCCAAGGATGTGGATGCCGCGTTGAAAAAGGGCGCCAAAACTGGCGGCGCCATCGTGATGGAGGCGGCCGATCAGTTCTGGGGCGCACGCTTTGGCATGTTGCGTGATCCGGCCGGACATTTGTGGGCCTTCAACGCTGACCTTCCGAAACCCGCAAAGAAAAAGCCTGCCGCCGCATCCGCGAAGGCAGGCTCTTCGAAAGCAAAGAAGAAGCGGTAAGGCTTACGCTTCAGCAGCGGCTTCGGCCTTTTCCTGACGCTCGGTGATGCGGGCAGATTTGCCCTGGCGGCCGCGCAGGTAATAGAGCTTCGCGCGGCGCACTTCACCGCGGCGCACGACGTCGATGGATTCAACCAGCGGCGAGTGGATGGGGAACACGCGCTCCACGCCCTCGCCGTAGGAGATCTTGCGCACCGTGAAATTCTCGTTGAGGCCGTGGCCGGAGCGCGCAATGCACACGCCTTCATAGCCCTGCACGCGCTCACGCGTCTTGACCTTGCCCGTCTTCTCTTCGACCGAAACTTCGACAACCTTCACGTTGACGCGCAGCGTATCGCCGGGGCCGAAATTCGGCGTTCCCGACTTGCGCTGCACGCGCGCGATTTCTTCTTTTTCAATGGTCTGAAGGAGGTTCATGGGGCAGCCGCCTGTATGGAAAGGTCGCGTGTCATAAGGGGGGCGCTTCCCCCGGTCAAGCCCTGCCCGGCCGGGGGCCCTGGCACGGGTCTAACCCGTTCAGTTTTCGCCCTTTTCCGGGTCTTTTGCCACGCCCGCTAACAGATCGGGCCGCCGCGCCCGGGTCAGGGCAAGGGCCGAGGCCCGCCGGAAGGCGTTGATCGCAGCATGATTGCCGGAGGTCAGCACCTCCGGGATCGAAAGACCCTCAAAGGTCTGTGGCCGCGTGTAATGCGGATACTCCAGAAGGCCGCTCTCAAAACTCTCCTCATCGCCCGATTCGGCAGCGCCCATCACCCCGGGGAGCAGGCGCACAATGGCATCAAGCATCGCAAGGGCTGCTGGCTCCCCGCCCGAAAGCACAAAGTCACCGAGCGAGACTTCGATAACAGGCCGGAGCTGGAAGAGGCGCTCGTCCACCCCTTCAAACCGGCCGCAAAAGAAAATGGCGCCCGGCCCGGCAGCAAGTTCGCGCGCCATCACCTGATCAAACCGTTTGCCACGCGGGCTTGTAACCAGCACCGGTGAGCCCGCGGGCGCAATTGCGCACGCGGCATCAATGGCCGCACAGGCGACATCAACGCGCATCACCATGCCCGGGCCGCCACCCGCCGGCGTGTCATCAACCGTGCGATGCCTGCCAAGTCCGTGTGCGCGGATGTCGTGCACTGATAGCGACCAGAGATTTTCCGCCAGCGCCCTGCCCGCCAGCGACTGGCCCAAGGGCCCCGGAAACATCGCCGGAAAAAGCGTCAGCACATGGGCGGCAAAGCTCATGGCGCACCTTCGTCTTCCTCGCCGCGCGCTTCAATCTCGCCCGGCACATGCACGCAGATAAACCCGCCCGCAACATTGATTTCGGCAATGAAGTCATCGGCAAAGGGCAGCATCATTTCGCCGCCTTCCGGCGTTGCGATCACCAGAATGGGGCCGCCGCCAAAATCGGAAATCGTCTGGATGCGGCCGATCTCGCGGCCCTGCGCATCACGCACGGCAAGTCCTTCAAGATCGGCGAGATAGAATTCGCCCTCGCCCGCCGCCGGCAATTGCGCGCGCGCAACGAAAAGCTCCGCGCCCTTCAGCGCCTCTGCGCCGTTGCGGTCAGAAATTCCGGCAAAGCGCACAATCAGATGATCTTTGGCGCGTTTGATGCGGGCAATGGTCAGCGTGCGCACAGCCCCATCCGCTTTCATGCGGACGGCAAGCGGGCCATAGCTGCCGATCGAGAGCGGGTCTTGTGTGAAGCTCTGCACCTTCACCTCACCGCCAAGACCATGTGGCCCCGTGATGCGCCCGACAAGAATGTCATCAGGCATGGGAAACCACAGCGTGCATGCTCTCCCCTGGGTCTCCTTGGCTCAATCTTCCGCCTCCACCAAAAAAGGCGCGGGCATCCAAAGCCCGGCTTTCACCTCCTCCGCCTATGCGGGGGAGGTCGGATTTGAGTGAGCATTGCGAACTCAAATCCGGGTGGGGGGCTTCATGCACTGCCAGCACCCCCACCCGATCCGCAAGAGCGGATCGCGCCTCCCCCGCATAGGCGGAGGAGGCAAAGAAATGATTGGCGAGTGTGAGATTGCTCAACGCACTTCGCCAGCGTCGATCAACCCGCCGCCTCGGCAGCCTTGGCGGCAGCAGCAGCGCGCTCCTGCGCCTTTGCCTTGGGCTTGGCCTTCTCGGGGTTGTTGCGCTTGAGCGCCGGCAGCACGCCCGCGCCATGCAGGAAGCGGTGCACACGATCCGACGGGGTTGCCCCCTTCTTCATCCAGGCCTGCGCCTTTTCGACGTCGAGCTTCAGGCGGTCCTTGTGGTCCTTGGGCAGCATCGGATCATAGAAGCCGAGGCGCTCAATGAAGCGGCCATCGCGCGGGCTGCGCGAGTCGGCCACGACGATGGTGTAGTGCGGGCGCTTCTTGGTGCCGCCGCGCGACATTCTGATCTTGAGAGACATGACAGACCTTTCTTGTTGAACTTACTTGCGTCCGAAACCGGGCGGCAGACCGCCGCCCGGAAATCCACCAGGCGGCATGCCGCCGCCAATGCCGAAGAGTGAGGCAAGGCCGCCGCGCTTGCCCTTCTTCATTTCCTTCATCATGTCCGCCATCTGGCGGTGCATTTTCAGGATCTTGTTGACCTCGCTGACATCCACGCCCGAGCCGCGCGCAATGCGCTTGCGCCGCGAGCCGTTGATGATGTCGGGCTTGGTGCGTTCAGCGCGCGTCATGGAGGAGATGATCGCCTCCTGCCGCTTGATGACCTTGTCGTCAAGATTGGCTTCAGCAAGCTGGTTCTTCACCTTCGCAATGCCGGGGATCATGCCAAGAATGCCGCCCATGCCACCCAGCTTGCGCATCTGGCGCAATTGCTCGGCCAGATCATCGAGCGTGAACAGGCCCGACTGCATGCGCTTGGCCATCGCCTCGGCCTTGTCGGCATCAAGCGTGGCAGCGGCCTTTTCAACGAGCGAAACAACGTCGCCCATGCCCAGAATGCGCCCGGCAATGCGCTGCGGGTGAAAATCTTCCAGCGCGTCGAGCTTTTCGCCGGTGCCCGCCAGCTTGATCGGCGCGCCCGTGACAGCGCGCATGGAAAGCGCCGCACCGCCGCGCCCGTCGCCATCAAGGCGGGTGAGCACAATGCCGGTAATGCCGACACGCTCATGGAATGTCTTGGCGGTGTTGACGGCGTCCTGGCCGGTCAGCGCATCAGCAACCAGAAGTGTTTCATGCGGCTTGACGAGATCGCGGATGGCGATGATCTCGGCCATCAAGGCCTCATCAATCGCAAGCCGGCCTGCCGTATCCAGCATCACGACATCATAGCCGGAAAGACGCCCCGCCGTGACGGCGCGGCGCGCAATGTCGCCGGGCATCTGGTTGGCGATGATGGGCAGCGTTTCAACCTGCGTCTGCTCGCCCAGCACTTTCAGCTGATCCATCGCCGCGGGGCGGCGCGTATCGAGCGAGGCCATCAGCACGCGCTTTTTCTGCTGCGTCTGGATGCGGCGCGCGATCTTGGCGGTGGATGTCGTCTTGCCCGAACCCTGAAGACCAACCATCAGGATGACGACCGGCGCGGGCGCATTGAGATCAATGCCCTGCGCTTCTGATCCCAGCATCGCCGCCAGCTCGTCATGCACGATCTTGACGACCTGCTGGCCCGGCGTGACAGAGCGCAGCACTTCGGCGCCGACTGCCTTTTCCTGCACCTTGGCGATGAAGTCTTTGACGACCGGCAGCGCGACATCGGCTTCAAGCAGCGCCACGCGCACTTCGCGCATGGCCTCGGTGACATCGGATTCCGACAAGGCGCCACGACCGCGCAAGCGGTCGAAGACTTTGCCAAGCCTCTCTGTCAGTGCGTCAAACATGACGGAATGCCGATCCCGAAAAAACAAAACGCCTCAACCCCAGGGGGCGCATCGCGCTGCCTGGGGGCGATCCCATCGGGGACCGTCGGGGCAAGATTGTCCCGAAGAAGACGCCAAAGGCCCCATTTCCCCCCGTCAAGTCAAGGGGAAATGAGGCCTTTGGCCGGAGCGCGCCTTACTCGAGGCCGAGTTGCTGGCTCAGATAAATATACTGCATCGCCAATTGCTTGGCGCGCTGGGCGAGGTTGGCCGCCGCCGAGTGACCGCCTTCCGTTTCCTCATAGAAAAGGACCGGCTTGCCCAAAGACAGCATCAGGGCTGCCATCTTGCGGGCGTGGCCCGGATGCACGCGGTCATCCTCGGTCGAGGTCAGGAACAGGACCTTGGGATAGGTCTTGTTGGGATCGACATTCTGGTAGGGCGAATAGGTTTCGATCACCGCGCGGTCTTCGGGAATGGCCGGATCACCATATTCAGCAATCCAGCTCGCGCCCGGCGGCAGCTGCGTATAGCGGATCATGTCAAGCAGCGGCACGTCGCAAAGAACAGCGTTGAAAAGATCAGGCCGCTGCGTGAAGGCCACGCCCACCAGAAGCCCGCCATTCGATCCGCCCGAGATACCCAACTGCGCAGGCGTCGTGACGCCCGTTGCAATCAGCGCCTCCGCCACGGCAATGAAGTCGTCATATGCCTTCTGGCGGTTATGGCCGCGTGCCGCCTCATGCCAGCGCGGGCCGAACTCGCCGCCGCCGCGGATATTGGCAACAACGGCCGTGCCGCCGCGTTCCATCCAGAGCTTGCCAGCCGTCCCCCAATACCACGGATTCATCGACACCTCGAAGCCGCCATAGGCATAGAGCAGCGTCGGGCCGGGTGCTGCACCCGCTTTGCGCACCACAAAATAGGGGATTGCCGTGCCGTCCTTCGAGATCGCGCTCATCTGCGAAATCTCGAGACCGCTGGCATCAAAGCGCGCCGGCAGTGACTTGATGGCCGAAGGCGTTCCCAGATCGCGCGACATGTAAAGACTGTCGGGCGTCAGGAAGTCTTCGTAATTGATGAAAACCGTGTCGTCGAACGCATTGGTGTCGGAAATGTCGATCGTGCCGTTCTCCGGCATGGCAACCGGCGCCGAGACCCAGCCCTCTGCCCCGCGCGTATAGGTCAGAACACGGCCCTTCACATTGTCGAGCAGGGCAACCCAGACCGCAGACTTTGACGCGGAAACGCCATCAACTGCCGTCGCATCTGTCGGCTCATACATGAGCTCGAACGCCGGTGCGCCACCCTCCACCAGCCACTTGGCCAGGTCCATGGAAATCAGCGAGCCTTGCTTCCAGGTCTTGCCCTCGTGCGCCCAGTCAAGGCGCAGCTTGAAGATGGCATGGCCCTCGAAAATGTCCTGCCACTCGGCAAACACGGGAACCGGCAACAAAGCCAGCGTGCCGTCAATCTTGATGATGTGATACTCGGTGTCGAAGAAATTGATGGCGCGGATGACGAACGCAACCGAACCTTCCTCGCGGTCAGAAACAGCCGGCCAGATGCCGGTATCCTCGGCCTGACCTTCAAAGATGGTCGTTGCTTCCGAAAGCGGCGTGCCGCGCTTCCACAACTTGGTGATGCGCGGATAGCCTGACGTCGTCTGGCTGCCCTCGCCGAAATCGCTGCCAATCAGAAGCGTATCGGTGTTGAACCAGGCAGTCGAAGTCTTGGCCTCTTCCACATAAAAGCCGTCGGCCACAAAACTGCGCGCTGCGATGTCATATTCGCGCACGACAACCGCATCACCGCCCGCGCGCGACAGGCGCACAAGGCAGCGGTTGAAATCTGGCGCCGCGCAATCCGCACCCGACCACACCCAGTTTTCATTCTCCGAGGCCGCCAGCGCATCAACGTCGATCAGCGTTTCCCACTGCGGTTCGGCGCTGGCATAGGACTCGATGGTGGCGCGCCGCCAGATGCCGCGCACATGCGTGCTGTCCTGCCAGTGGTTATAGACATAGCCGCCCGAAACGCTGCCATAGGGGATGCGGTCTTCAGCGGTCAGGATCCTGGTCACATCGTCGAGCAGGGTCTGATAGCGCGGGTCGCTCTGAAGAAGGCCGGTCGATTCCGCATTGCGCTCGGTCACCCAGGCGAGCGCCTCGGCACCCTTGACCTCTTCAAGCCAGATGAAGGGGTCACTTGCCTCTGGTGCAGGTGGCAAATCGGCAGAGGCCATCAACGGAAGACCCGCGGCAAGGCCAAGGGTCGCGACCGCGGAAACCGCGGCAAGGGCAATTCGGCGCATGAAATCTCCGGCATGTTGCAGCATTCCGGTATCCCGCCCCGCGCGGGAGAACCCGGGAAAGGCTGGGACCATAATGCCCAGCCCGCCCGGTGAAAACATGAAAGGCGGGGCCAACCTGTCACTTCAAGGTGAGGCGTCTGAACGGCATCCTACTGGTTTCAACACGTTAGGCATGGCGCCAATGGCCCGGCGTCCGCCTTTCCATCGCCATGCCCCGCAACTATAACCCCGCCCATGAACGCCCTTCCCCAGACCAGCCCGCTTCATTTCCGCAAGATGCAGGGCTGCGGCAACGACTTTGTCGTGCTGGATGCCCGCACGCAGCCTTTGTCGGTTGCCGGAGCACCCGCCCGCGCGCTCGCTGACCGGCGCTTTGGCATTGGCTGCGACAGCGTCATCGTGATGGAAAAGACCGACGGCGCCGATCTGCGCATGCGCGTCATCAATGCCGACGGGTCCGAGGCCGAAAATTGCGGCAATGCTGCGCGCTGTGTGGCCAGGCTGGCTGCCGCCGAAACGGGCAAGAACCGCATCCGCATCCGCGTGGTGCAGGGGCTTCTTGATTGCGCCGTCAATGCCGATGGCAGCGTCAGCGTCGATATGGGCGCACCCCGCCTGGACTGGCAGGAGATTCCGCTGGCTGAACGCATGGACACGCGCCGCCTCGACATCAAGGTCGGGCCGATTGATGCGCCCGTGCTGCACACGCCGGCCGCCGTCTCCATGGGCAATCCGCATTGCGTCTTCTTTGTTGACGACGTAACCGCCCACGCCATCGACCGCATCGGGCCGATGATCGAGCATCATCCGTTGTTCCCTGAGCGGACGAATGTGGAGTTCGCACAAATCCTCTCGCGCACCCATATCCGCCTGCGCGTGTGGGAGCGCGGCGTGGGCATCACCATGGCGTGCGGCACCGGCGCCTGCGCAACATTGGTCGCAGCACAACGCCGCGGCCTTGCCGAGCGCAAGGCAACGCTCACGCTCGACGGCGGCGATCTTGAGATCGAATGGCGCGAGGCTGATGGCCACGTCATCATGACCGGCCCCGCATCCGAAAGCTTTCATGGGATTGTGGACGCTGATCTTGCGCGCCTGATGCACGGGGCCGCGCCATGACGGACAATGCACGGCGCGACGTGCTCACCTTTGGTTGCCGCCTCAACGCCTATGAGTCAGAGCAGATCCGCGCCGCACTGGCCGAAAGCGGCGAAGACAACATCGTCGTCGTCAACACTTGCGCGGTCACGGGCGAGGCGGTGCGTCAGGCCCGCCAGCAGATCCGCCGCACGCGCCGCGAGCACCCCGACGCACGCATCATCGTGACGGGCTGCGCCGCCCAGACAGAACCCGAGACCTTTGCCGCCATGCCGGAGGTCGATGCGGTGATCGGCAACGCCGACAAGGCAAAGGCCGCCGCCTATGCCGCCGTGCCGGATTTTGGCGCCAGCGCCGCTGAAAAGGTGCGGGTCAACGACATCATGGAGTTGCGCGAGACCGCCCATCACATGATCGACGGGCTGAAGGATCGCGCCCGCGCCTTTGTGCAGGTGCAGAATGGCTGCGATCACCGCTGCACGTTCTGCATCATCCCCTATGGCCGGGGCAATTCGCGCTCTGTGCCGATGGGGGCCGTGGTGGATCAGGTGCGCCGCCTTGTGGGTGGCGGCATCAACGAGATTGTGCTGACCGGTGTGGACATCACCTCTTATGGCGCTGATCTGCCGGGCGCGCCCAGGCTGGGCGATCTGTGCGCCCGCATTCTCAAGGCCATGCCGGAGTTGATGCGTCTGCGCCTGTCATCACTGGATGCAGTCGAAATCGACCCGGCGCTTTTTGAACTCGTCACGGGCGAGGCGCGCCTGATGCCGCATCTCCACCTCTCGCTCCAGGCAGGCGACAACATGATCCTGAAGCGCATGAAGCGCCGCCATGCGCGCGAAGATGCGATCCGACTGTGCGCCGATCTGCGCGCACGCCGCACGGACATTGCCTTTGGCGCCGACATGATTGCGGGCTTCCCCACCGAGACGGATGAGATGTTCGCGCGTTCACTCGAGCTGGTGGACGAATGCGGTCTTTCGTTCCTGCACGTCTTTCCGTTCAGTCCGCGCAAGGGCACGCCCGCCGCACGCATGCCGCAACTATCCGGCACGGTCATCCGTGCCCGCGCGGCTGCACTGCGCGACAAGGGCGAGGACGCTCTGGCGCGCCATCTGGCGCGGCAAGTGGGCCGCACGCTCAGCGTGCTGGTCGAGGAGCCATTGCGCGCCCGCGCACCCGACTTCTGTGAAGTTATTCTGGATAAACCCGCGACACCCGGCGCGATCATAGAGACCCGCATAACGGCGGCAACACGCACCACATTGCAGGCGCAGGTTGCCAGCGGAGCGCTTGCCGCATGAGCGACGACACGCTGAAAGACGTGCCCGCAAAGAAGGGCATGTTCGCGCGCCTGAAGGCGGGCTTGAAGCGGTCCACCGACCGGCTGGCCGATGGCGTCACAGCCCTTTTCACCAAGCGCAAGCTCGACGCCGATGCTGTCTTCGATCTCGAAGAACTGCTGATCACGTCCGATCTCGGCCCCGGCCCCGCCCGCAAGATTGCCAAGGCGATCGGCGCGCGCCGCCACGACAAGGACATCACGCCTTCCGAACTGCGCGACGTGCTGGCAGAGGAAATCGCCGCCCTGCTGGCGCCCGCCGAAAAGAATCTGCTCATCACGGATGCAAAGCCGCATGTCATCCTTGTTGTCGGCGTCAATGGTGGCGGCAAGACCACAACCATCGGCAAGCTCGCTGCACGCTTTGCGTCATCCGGCCGCAAGGTGATGATCGCGGCAGGTGACACCTTCCGCGCCGCGGCCATCGATCAGCTGAAAGTCTGGGGCGAGCGCGCGAATGTACCGGTCATCGCCCGCGCGCCGGGCAGCGACGCGGCAAGCCTTGCCCATGACGCGTTGAGCGAAGCGCGCAATGCGGGCGCAGATGTGCTGCTGATCGACACGGCTGGCCGCCTTCAGAACAAGGCCGGATTGATGCAGGAACTCGCCAAGATCGTGCGCGTCCTGAAAAAGCAGTCGCCCGACGCCCCGCATGAAACACTTTTGGTGCTGGATGCCACCACCGGCCAGAACGCCGTGGCGCAGGCAGAAATTTTCGGCGCCACCGCAGGTGTGACCGGCCTTGCCGTCACCAAGCTGGATGGCACCGCGCGCGGCGGCGTGCTGGTGCAGATTGTGGAGCGCTTTGGCCTGCCGGTGCGCTTCATCGGCTTTGGCGAGGCCATCGACGAGCTGGCGCCCTTTGAGGCCAAAACCTTTGCCCGCGCTCTGGTCGGGCTCGAAACCTTCGGACCTGATGCATGACCACGCTTGCGCCGCGCCGCATGAAAGCTTCTGTCCGGCATGTGCTGGAGCTCGCCCCCGTCGGCATCTTCTTCATCACGCTCCTGGCCAGCGACATTTTCATCGCAACCGCCGTCCTGATGGGCGCGATGGTGCTGTCGGCGGCCATTGCCTTTGCCATTGAACGGCGCCTGTCGCCGTTGATGAGCTTTGCGCTCATCGTTGTGCTGGCCTTCGGCGCGCTAACGCTCGCCTTTCGCGATGAGTTCTTCATCAAGATCAGGCCCACGATCTATAACACCGTGCTGGGTGTGCTGCTGCTGGCCGGTCTGTGGTGGAAGAAGTACTTCCTCAAGATCGTGCTGGAGATGGCGTTCCAGCTGGATGACACCGGCTGGCGCAAGCTCACCATCCGCATGGCTTGCCTGTTCTTCACGCTCGCCATCGCCAATCATCTGGTGTGGACGAATTTTTCCACCGAGTTCTGGGCCGCGTACAAAATCTGGGGCGTCTATCCGATCATGATCGGCTTCTTTGTGTTTCAGGTGCCGCTGATTGAGCGCCACACCATCAAGCCCGCACCCGAGAGCGAAGCAGAACCCGTCAAAGCGGATTCGTAAACGGCGCAAAAAGCGCCTGCCCCTCCACCTGCCGGTAATGCGTGAGCGCAAGCTTCACAGTGGGAAACGCAAGTTCGCTCCACGGGATTTCGTCCCAGCCATAGAGCGCGACCTCAAGGCTCTCAGGCCCCGCCGCAAATGACGGACGCGCCAGCCGCGCGCGATAGATGAGCTGCACCTGGCTGATCCGCGCGACGTTATAGACGCCCAGAAGCCCGTCCAGCACGACATCGGCCATGGCCTCTTCCATGGCTTCTCGCCGCGCGCCAGCTTCGGTCGTCTCGTGTTCTTCCAGATACCCCGCCGGGATGGTCCAATATCCGCGCCGCGGTTCGATGGCGCGGCGGCACATCAATATCTTGCCTTCATGCGCAACCACGCAGCCGACCACGATTTTGGGATTGGCGTAATGGATGTGTCCACAATCGCGGCAGACCAGCCGCTCCAGACTGTCCCCGTCGGGCACGCGGCGGTCGAAATTGGCAAAGGGCTGCCCGGCAGGCGGCTTCTGTTTTTCATCGCTCATTGAAAAAGGCTGCAACGGCCAGTGCCGCCGCACAAGCAGGAAATGACCTGTGGAAAAGTTCATTCCCCGCTTTTCTCTTTATTCGCTCATGCTAATGTCCGCGCCGATATGACGGATACGGATGAACGGGGGCGTTCGGGACCATGGCATCACGCAGCGGCAAAACATCAGCCAACAGCCACATCCCGCTCAGCCAGTTGTTGCGCCGCTGCCACCAGCTGGCCGATGATCTTTATGCTGCCGAGGCGGGCAAGGGTGGCTTGACCGCGCGGCAACATGCTGTGCTTGCCGCCATCAACACCCACAATGGCGCAAGTCAGGCAAGCCTGGTGGACGCCACCGGCATTGATCGTTCAACGCTGGCTGAAATGCTGTCCCGCCTGATTGCGCGCGATTACGTGACGCGCAAGCGCCTGACCGAAGATGCCCGGGCAAATGCCGTGCGCCTGACGCCAAAGGGGTTGCGGGCAATCAAGGCCATGGCCAATGCCGCCAGCCGTACCGAGGCAAAATTGATGGCCGCCGTTCCCGCGCCAAAGCGCGGCGAACTGATAAAGGCGCTGGCCGCCATCGCCGCTCTTTCGGATGCGAAAGACTGATCAGACTTTGATGTCGAGGGTCGAACCGGGCGGCACCCAGGCCGGCCGTGTGCCCGCCATCGGCGCTTCACGCCAGGCTGCGGGAATGTTTTGCGCCCGCGCTGTCTCTGCAGGCCGGCCATAGGCCGCTGCAATGATTGCCGCACGATCAAGCCCGGCTGCCTTGGC
>ERZ761609.2024-NODE-2024-length-16055-cov-11.583750_pt1 | contig 16055 bp, 13 predicted proteins | sample MGYA00511163_ERZ761609 | MGnify/ENA primary metagenome ERZ761609 (study PRJEB28899, sample SAMN02445070) | bioreactor sludge metagenome | biome: EBPR sludge | place: Australia: Brisbane, Thorneside Wastewater Treatment Plant | collected 2011-12-16 ... | reverse complement strand
CCGCCTCCGCTCCTGTGCTTAGAATCGCGGTTTGTTCCGTAGTATGTATCTGCGCGCGAGTCAGAGCCTCGCCCGGCGCAGCGGTCGAGTGCAGGATCGCCGTCGCTGGCTCATCGAACTGGCCGCCAGCTGACACATGCGGTTCCGACCTGCCCCTCGCCGGGCCGAACAGCAATTCCGAGCCATCATCGAGGCAAAAGCTCAGTGAGTCGTCGTTGTAATCCCGTCCGCATTCAGGGCAGCGTTTCATAACGTTCTATTTGGGTGCGTCAAATATTTTCACGATCGCCTGAAAGCGCGGGTCTCCGCGGAGCGGATCGTAGACAGATTCGTATTTGATCATGAAGAGCCAGAAGTCGCCATTTCTTTCGGCGGCGCGTTCGAGAGTTTGAAGTGCCTTTTCCTTGTCACCCAGAAAAAGGTACATCGACGCCCTTTGCGACTGGGCACTCCCGCCCGCTGGAATTCTGGCTTCCATACGGCTAACCAACTCGCGCAAAAAACCATCGCGCCCACCTTTGGCGAAGCTCTCTCGCATAAGTCGTGCCTCCTCGGACCGTCCAGACAGTTCCGCCGCGATGGCACGCTGCTCAACCGAATTGGCCCAGTCGTTCCGCAAACTATATGCGTGCCCGAGGAACGAATGGCCCCAAATATGGCTCGGATCCGCTTTGACCGATTCTTCCATGTAACGAATACCGTCATTCAGTTTTCCAGAAACGATCAGGCAAGCGGCGTAACTTAAACGTGTAGCAGACGAATTGCGATCGATCTCAAGCGCACGGTCGTAAGCGGCGAAGGCCTCATCCCAACGTCCGAGCATCATCAACCGCTGTCCGTTCCAGCGATGAAGTTCCAGGATCTTGTCATCAAGCTCGAGGGCGCGCTTCATATACCGCTCGGCGTTTGCCCAGTCATACTCGAGCATGTACTGATATCCGAGCGTGCCGTTCGCCTCGGCAAGATCAGGGTCGAGCGCGAGCGCGCGGTTAACGTTCTCCCTGGCCTTGTCACGTTTCCGGACGCTGTAATAATCCGCGAGGCCAACGTACCCGAGTGCAAAGTTCGGGTCTTTTTCTATCGCACGACGGAAATAGTCCGCGCATTTTTCGAATTCCTGACCGGCTTGCTTGTACCAATAGAAGCGGCCCTGAAGATAAAGCCTGTACGCCTCGGAATCGGTCGTATAGCTCTTTGCGAGTTTCTGTTCGTCAGAGCCGGTCAGCTTTGGCCTCAGCCTGCTCGAAACATCACGCGCGATCTCTTGCTGGAGATTCACGAGGTCAGCCTGTTTGCGGTCATACTGCTCCGACCAAATGACATCAAGCGTCTTCGCGTCGACGAGTTCAAGATTCAACTTGATGTTCCCGCCCCGCTCCGCGAGCCTGCCCAGCAGAACGGCCTGCACGCCCAATTCCTCTCCGATCTGCCTCGCCGAAACTTCTTTTCCTTTATAAGGAAACACCGCATTGCGCGCCTTTACCGAAAGATTCGCGAGCTTTGAAAGACTATTGATCAGCGTCTCGGTCATCCCGTCGGAAAGGTACTCCATCTCCGCGTTTCCGCTGTCGTTAACAAACGGCATCACGGCGATGGATTCGAGCTGCTTAACTGGTGTGATGTATCGAAAGGCAAAGAACCCGCCCACAACAATGATCGCCAGCAGAAACGGCGCTGCCAGAAGACGCTTGTCGAAACTCCGTTTAGGAGCCTCTTCGATGCCCGAAGGCAGAACGGCAGTCTGCTCAGTCGTGTGAAGCTGAATACGAGTCACCGCCTCTTTCGGCGATTCAGTCTCATGCAGGATCGCCGTCGCCGGCTCGTCACCGAATTGGCCGCCCACTGACGCAGGCCGTTCCGACACCGCCGGCCCGAACAACAGCTCCGACCCGTCATCGAGGCAAAAGCTCAGTGAGTCGTCGTTGTAATCCCGTCCGCATTCAGGGCAGCGTTTCATAGTTATCGATTCAACCCAGCGGACCAATTTAGGATCGCGACGATCGGGAGTGAGACGGCATCGGCGGCGCGGCTGATGAAGAGGAGTCGCTGGCCGTCGTTCGAAACTGCATAGTCGTCGTTTCGGGGGCTCCGAACGGCCGCGAAGTCGACGAGCGGCTGCGGCACGCCTACGCTCAATGGGTCGCCCGGCTTGATCTCGACCGACATCAGCTTTCCGCTCGCAATGTAAAACAGCTCGCGACCGTTTCGCGCCCAAAAGGGAGCGGTCCCGCCGTTGGTCGAGACCGGCAACTTAGTTGCAGACGCTGGGAATGTCTGGATATAGATCTCGTTCCTACCAGACTCGAATGATCTGTACGCGACATATTTGCCGTCCGGCGAAAAAACTGCTGACTGGTCGTCGGACGGTGTCTGGATGTAGGGAAAGGGTTTGCGATCGCCCTCAAGCGGCAGCACCCAAATATCCCGATTCCTGTTATTGAACGAAGTATAGAGCATGAACTTTCCGTCAGAGGACCAATCCGAAGGAACTATCCCGCTTACCTCGGATTCTAGAAGGACCTCGGCCTCACCAGCACCGCTCGCGAGTTTTTTCATCAGCCGGATCTTCGTCCCTGCTCTCTCGTTCCATACGACATATTTGCCGTCGGGGGACCAGATGCTTTCAGGCGTGTCGCCGGGAAATGATGCGAGACGCGAGCTCGCACCGCGAGCAATGTCAGTGACAAGAATGTCGTTGTTCACATTTCCTGTGCCGCGGCTCGACATCGACACCAGTTTTTCGTCCGGCGAGAGCCTGAAACGGAACATGGGTCCCGCCTTGCCAACGGCCTGTAACTCTTTTCCCGAACGGTCATACCAGGTCAACTGGCGCCCTTCGTATTCGTCAGTCCTTGGGTCGTAAACAAGCGTACCGTTGTCGGACACCGAAAAATATCCTCGGTTGTTAAAATTCACCCGAACGCTTTCGGCGACCCGAAATGGCTCTCCCGACACGGATAGGGTTTCCAGATCGAAAGCCTGTGCGAGCAGGGCAGAGCCGCGGGCAAACAGCAGATACCCGCCTTTGCCGTCCGGCTTGGCTGAATAGATCGCATTTGAATCCGCTGCGAATAGGAGTTTTCTTGTCGAGCCATCGATCGAACCGACGTACACCTCGGACTTTGTTCGATCGCTATTCGTAACCAAGAAGAGAAAATGTTTTCCATCGGGAAGGAAACTTGGCCAACGGAAAAGCTCGTCCTCCTTTGAATCATATCCGGGCAGCCTATCCGAAACACCGCCGGACGCGGGGAGACGAACAAAGCCGCCCCGCCCGTTGCATAATACCGTCCCGTCACGGTTCCAGGCGCACCCAGCGCCGCCAGCGCCGGCGGGAGCCTCTCCAAGATCCCTGACGGTTCCGTCCGCGATGTCGACCCTCTTGAGTTTGTTCTCGGCAACCCAAAACCCGATCGAGCGACTGTCGGGCGACCAGAACGGGAATCCAACGACACCATCGGTTCCCGCAAGCGGTCGCCCCTCGAGCGAGTCCATCGGTCTGAGCCAAAGGACTGTTTTACCCTCGACGTCGGACGCGACCACAATGTTCCTTCCGTCGGGGGAGATCGCTATTTGTCCAAAGCCGGACCTTCGTTGAGGCGGTTGGATATAAAATGTTGTTCTGATCAGCTCGTTTGTTACAACGGCCCGCCCATTTCTGACTGCATAAACGACCGCAACCAACAGACCGATCAGCAGGACGCCTGCCAGCATCCACGGCAGCCGCTCACGCGACAAAAACGCGGGTAGCCGCAGCGTCAGCGAATTGTCGCCGGTGAGCGTTGCGGTCTTAAGACTTTCGGTGAGTGCCTCACCCGAACGCCGATCACCCGACAATATCGCAGTCGCGGGCTCATCCGTGACCGTACCCTGCACAAGCGCGGCACCATCGTCGAGACAGTACAGCAAACTGTCGTCGAGATAATCTTTTCTACATTCAGGGCATCGTTTCATCAAGTTTATCGCCCTCGTCCGCATTCAGGGCAGCGTTTAATAAAGTCGTCGTCAAGCGAGTTCAGCCGCGATCGCTTTGAGCGCCGCGTCGATGTCGGCTTCCGTATTAAACACATGCGGTGATATCCGCATGCCGTTTCCCCATCGCTTCTCAGTCTGCTTCAGCATAAGGTTGTATTTTTGCCGCATGGTGTTGCGAAATGCGGAGCTGTCTATCGCGTCCGGAAGCTTGAAGGCAACCAATGCCGTCGCCAGCGGTCCCGGCGGAGCACTGACCACTTGAGCTTTGGCGATTTTCTTCAAACCCTCGTACGCGAGGTTTCGTAATGCCAGGTTGCGGGCTTCGGTTGCCACGATGCCCCGCTTTTGCGCCGCTTCGATCGCCGCTCCAAGGCCGACAATCAACGGCAGCGAACCCATCCCGGCCGAGCCAAGGACGTAGGCCTTACCGTCCGTCCACTCAACCGGCTGTATCTTCGTAGCGGAGTCTTTATTTATATAAAGGAAGCCAGTGCCTTTTGGGGCCAAGAGCCACTTGTGACCCGGCGCAGCGTAGGCGTCGCAGCCGATCGCCTTTACATCGACCTCGATATTTCCAACTGCCTGTGCTCCGTCGACGATGGTCAGGATGTTTTTCGCCTTAGCCAGGGCGACGATCTCGCGGACCGGCATCCTCAGACCCGTCGACGTAATGACATGGCTGACGCTGATCACCTTCGTTTCCTTTCTTATCGCGGCCGCAAAACGCCCCACGATGCCCTTTACATCATGGTCTTCCGAAGGTATTGAAACGCGGTCGATAATGACGCCACGCCGTTTCTCAAGGTGTTTCCAAACAGCACTGCCGCCTTCGTGCTCGACATCCGTTGTCAGAACGCGATCACCGCGATCGAGGTCGATACCAAGGCCGGCCGTTGTCATTGCGTTGGTCGTGCTGCGGGTCAGCAGTATCTCGTCCGCCGTACAGCCGATGATCCCGGCGATGGCCCCACGCGTCTTGTCAGCAAGAGCGTGAACCGCTCCCGCGCCGTACGACATCGCGACCGGATTCGTCTCAAGCTCCGTCCACGCTTTCATGACTGCATCGAGCGTCGAGCGGGGTGTCGGCCCCAGCGAGCCGGTGTTGAGATAGATCAGCCCAGGAGCGAAACCGTACTCGTTCGCCAACTGCTCGGCTGAAGCAGAGGTGCTTTGGTCAAGCGCGACAGCACCTAACGCGGCCCCAGCACCTCTAAGTAAGTCTCGTCGCGAAAGACTAGCCATTTTGCCGCCCTATCCCTCCGGATGCAGGTAAAATACTTTGCTCACGATCTTCCACTCGCCGTCGGTCTTTAGAAGAGTGAACATATCGGTGAACTTGTGGCCTGTCCAGTTGTCGAGTTCGAGCCTTACGGTCGCGATAGTTCCCTCGATATCGACGTTGGCAATGTTCGCCTTCAGATCTGCGGCCGGGCCGTTGCCGTCATTCCAATCGAAAAGGCCCTGAATGGGTCCGCCAAAGAGGTCGGGGCCGATATAGCCGTAGATGGTCGCACCTTCGTGAAAGGCCGGCCTCATATCGTCGCTCCTGCCTGAAATGCCGCCGCTGACATAGGTGTTGATGGTCTGAACGATCGCTTCGCGGTCGCTCGCCTGGGCTGATGCTGTTGTCATTGTTACGAATTCTCCTTTGGTCAAGATCTGATCCCGATCGGGAAACCGTTCAGGCCATTTTTCTTACAGCGTCGCCGACCGAGACGTCGCCGTCCTTTACGACCAACGCATTGATGCCGCGCAGGTTATGGCGACGCCCGAGTTCTGAGTTAGCAAATCTCATCGCGTCAAGCCCGAATCGCTCGACAAATTTTTTGCAGCCCAGATGCGGTATTTCGGTCACCTCGATCGTCGCGCTGCCTACGGTCAGGACCGTCCCCGGTGAGAGGTTCTCTTCACCGAGATATAGGTCGACATAAAGTTGGTCGCCGGCCAGCGGCACCCGCGAAACGTCGCCGGCGATCAGGCATGCGAAACGCCAGTTCATCAAATTGAGCTGCATTTTCGGATGGCCTTTCCCATCGTCCGTCCGCGAACTTCCCCTTTTCAGCCAATTGTCGCCGACCAGGCCTTCTCCGATATCGAGCCGTCCGGTCTCGACCACTTCCCGTGCATTGATCTCCGGCCGCCTGACGATCATCTCAAGCGTCCCCTCGTCGCGCGGCGATCGCAGGACCTCGTCGAGTCCTTGCTCTATCTCGGTGGCCGTCAGATGCAGCCCGAATAACATGCCGTCCATTTTCTTTGCAATATTAGCACCATAATACGAAAAAACGCGCCGGGAATATCATAGTTCCCGACGCGTTTCGATCGTGCCGATTCGGCCTTTACGGTTCGATGACGTAATCCGGCCAGCACGATGTCGGGTTGAGATAGAGCTCCATGAACTCCAAAGCAAACCCGACGCTGACCTTAATGATCGTCATCGTCCTCTTGCTCACCTCGGCGTCCTCGGTCATCGGAGTCTTTCTTGTTGACCGAAGAATTGAAATTGCCCGACGAGGTCTTTCGAATATCGTCTGCATCTACCTTACTTTTCGAACCCGGGCTATTCGGCACACTGTTGTTCGCCGATGCGTTTGTGCTGCGAAGGTCATCCGCATCTGCGGCCTTCACAGCCGCATTGCTGTTCGCCGCTGAGGCGTTCACATTCACCGCCGTGGTTTTTGTCTCGGCTTTCTTGTCTTCCGTATTTCCGCCGCAAGCCGCGATCATCATCCCGCTCGCTGCAAGTGTCACGATCAAAACTAATTTCGTCATTTTGGAACTCCTTTGCTCTTCAATCATCATCGTCGTCATCAGACTTCTTATCCGTGCTGACGCTACCCGTAACTGACTGTCCGCTTGATGCCATCATCGCGTGGACCCCATATTGGTGAACTAGCTTCCCCCCTTCGTGTGCGGTATTGATCAACATCACGACACCCGAGCTGTAAAAAAGGAGAAAAGCGAGATTCAGCGGTATCGTGACCCGCGAGGAAAGCTCCTTTCGAAAGGCCATTGGAGCCAAAACGATGATGCCGAAAACGACAGTCAAGATCGAGAATACCGTTCTTGTTGTTTCGGCAAGCTCTTCGTGACTCTCAAGAACCGCTTCGACGTTGGGCACGCGTTCGGCAAGTTCGCCTGCGGCCTCACCTGTCGAAACGGCGATGAAGGTCGCGGTCGTTCCGATCACCATCAGTATCAGTGCGGATATCAGAAATGCCTTTCCCCGTTTCGCCGTGAATATCCCGATTAGGATCAGCAGCGGTGCAACGATCAATAGCGCGATCGGAAAATGAATAATTAGCGGATGCAAACCATCCCAGCTTGGTAGTGGCGGTAACATAATTCCTCCGTGTTTACTTCTGAAGCGGACGCCGACTGTCGGCCGGCGTCCGAAAACTGCCCCTTGCTCGATCGTCCTGAGACCGGTTCTGTCAATTGATCGCTTCGAACTTTTCTTTCGGGGTAAAATCAACAGGACACTTCTCGATCTTGCCGTCGAGTGTCGTGTACCCGCATGTTGAGCAAACGAAGAACGTGGTCTTTTCACCTTTCCACTTCTCGAGGTTCGCCAGAGCCTCTGCGTAAAGCTTCGCGTGCTCAGCCTCGGCGGTTTTCGCAAAATTGAACGTCCTGACCGCGTCTTTATTCCCAACCGTGCGTGCCTCGTTGAGGAAGTCGACATACATCTTGTCGCGTTCATAGCTTTCGCCTTCGATCGCGCCTTTCAGATTCTCAGCCGTTGTCTTGATCTCCGGAATTTTGACATCAGCCTTAGGGACGCCGCCCATTTTGCCGATCACTTGAGCATGATTGTCTTTATGTATCTCTTCGGCACGGGCCGCTGCCCGAAATAGGCTTGCGACTTTGGCATATCCCTCTTCATCCGCTTTCTTCGCAAAGGCCAGATACTTTGCATTCGCGTTGCTCTCGCCGTCGAATGCTGTCTGAAGATTTTCCAAGGTCTTGGCCCCGCCAGCCGCAGTTCCCGCGGTGCTCGCTGTAGTTGTCTTGTCTACCTGTCCGCAGGCCGCGGCAATCAGTGCGATAGCGAGAACCAATATCATTAAGCTGCTTTGTTTGTTGATCATCATCCTTACTTCTCCTGAAAAAGATCCAGTTTGGTTACTGTCTGCCTTACAACTAGTGCAAAAGCCAGGCCAGTCAACGGATGTGATTTAAATGATGGAATAACTGGAGATACAGCAGTCAGGATGGATCAGGCCTATCGCCGAACGTACAAGTATTTATACGGCCCGAGGAATTGTGTATGAAAATTTCTACATCTCGCCCGATAGTTTGTGCTTCTTTATCTTGTAAGCGATGTCGCTTCTGGAAATACCGAGCTTTCGTGCGGCCTCTGCCTGCACCCCGCCAGAATTTCTCAATGCACGCTGGATCAACTGCGCTTCGATATCGGCCAGCACCGCTGTGAGGTCGATATCCTCCGGCAGTGCGTTGATAGGTCCGGCCCCGATATCCGAAGTCACCTGGTCTGATTGAATATAGATATCGTCCGCGGTCAGTATCCCGCCTTTAGCCAGAATGCACGCACGCTCAAGCAGGTTTCGGAGCTCTCGGACGTTGCCTGGAAAACTGTACCCGCGTAGCTTTTCGAGCGCTGAATCGCGAACCGAAACGTCCTTGATCTTCAGATCCTTGGAAATTTGATTTATCAGCACATCGACAAGAACGGGAATGTCTTCCTTTCGATCCCGAAGCGGCGGTATTTCGATCGGGACCACCGCTAACCGGTAGTATAGGTCCTCCCTGAAACGGCCGTCCTTTACTCGCTCCCTAAGATCACGATGTGTCGCAACGATCACGCGGACATCTGCCGAGCGCGGGACAGATGCTCCAACTCGCAGGAATTGGCCGTCAGTCAGTACGCGCAGCAGTTTTGCCTGGAGGCTCAGTGACATTTCGCCGGCCTCATCAAGAAAGAGCGTTCCGTTGTGGGCCGCCTCAAAGAGCCCTTGCCGCGGCCGGTCGGCTCCGGTAAACGCACCTTTTTCATGCCCGAAAAGTTCCGATTCGAGCAACTGTTCGCTCAAGGCCGCGCAGTTGACCGCGAGAAAGGTCTCTTTCGAACGAATGCTCCCTTTATGGATCGCCCGCGCGACGAGCTCCTTGCCTGTACCCGTTTCGCCGGTGATCAGGACCGTAGCATTGGTCGGAGCGACCTTTGCGATGGTCTCCTTTAAGCGGAGGATCGCCGGGCTCTCCCCGAGGATATCCTCGGCGAATATGTGCCGCTTTGCTTCTTCGCGCAGGATCTCGTTTTCGCGAAGCAGCTTAGTGCGTTCGGTCGCCCGGCGGGCCACAGCCGTCACGACTTCGGGTACGAATGGCTTTGAGATAAAATCGAAGGCTCCAGCCTGCATTGCCTCGACCGCGAGTTCGACCGTAGCAACGGCCGTCAGCATTACCACCGGGAGGTCCGGGTCATTCTCATGGCAGTACCGCAGGAGTTCGAGCCCGTCGCCATCCGGCATCTTCTTGTCCGTTATGACCAGGTCGAATCGTTCCTTTGCGAGAGCCGCGCGCGCCTCGTTAAGCCCGCCGGATGCTGTGACCGAATGTTTGGCATCCGCCAGGATAACCGTCAGGATCCGCAGCATGCTTGGTTCGTCGTCGACGATCAGGATCTTGGCCATATCATTCAAAAGACTATCTCGAACCTTACATCACCTTCCGAATTCTTGACGAGTTCGACCTCACCCCCGTGCGCTCGGGCGATCCTCCGGACGATCGGCAAGCCGAGACCGGTTCCGCGTTCGCTGCGAGAAAAGAATGGCTCGAATATTTGGTCTGCGATGCTGTCCGGGATCGCCGGGCCCTCGTTCGCAACGAACAGGACGGATACGGCACCTCGTTCTTCCGCACCGACAGTGATGGTTTTTCCGCTCGGCGTCGCATTGATCGAATTCGTCACAAGATTCAGCAATGCCTGCTGCATTTGCCCCGGATCCATCGTGAACCTGATGCCCTGGGGGCATTGTATCTCCAGACTGAGGTTCTTCTCTGCTAACTTAGCTCTTGAGAGCCCGCCGATGTACTCGAGGTTTTCTCGCACCGGGACCTCCTTTACGTCCGGTTCCTTTGTACTTGCGAAAGAGAGGAAATCTGTTGTCAATAGTTCAAGCCGGGTTGCCTCCGCAGTAGCAATATCGAACATCTCTTTGCGGACAGACGAGTCCCCGCTTTGCTTTTCCGCCAGCTTCAGCGAACTCGCGATCATCGATACCGGATTGCGTATCTCGTGCGCGATGGCGCTCGACAGTTGGCCGACCGCCGCGAGTTTTTCCTCGGCGACCAATCTACTCTGCAGTTCCCGCAGTTCATCAAGGCTTTGATTCAGTTTTTCCTCTTCGATCCGGAGGTTCCCGACGAGCAGCCAGACGATGATCCCGACAACTAGAAATACAAGCGAGACCGTGGCCGCTTCGAAATACTCACTGATATCGACAGGGGGATGTTCATTGAAATAAAGATAAACTTCGAGGAAGTTGAGTGTGATCGCCGCAGTGACCACCACCATCATCGCAGCAAGCCGGAAACGATACGCGGCTGAGATTATCGGGATGATCATCAGGACCGAATAATGGCTGTCCGCGGTGCCGCCCGAGCGGGCCGCCAGGAACGCAAAGACCATATTCAAGACAAGCGAAAGATAGATGTGCGCGTTTATCAGAACAGGTGGCGTATTCTCATCTGTCTTCTGGATCCAGATCAATTCCAGATTCAGCAAAACGAACCTCACCGCGAGTACCAGCAAGAGCCAGCCTGATGGCCGTCCGAGCAACGCGATGAAGCTGATATGCACGAATACAAGTGCGGCGATCACCGCCATATTCAGCAGTATCAGTAGCGTTTCCTGCTTTCTGTAGATATCCGGACTTATCATCGGGAAGTAATATTACTGAGTGTAATCCTAACTCCTACGACATCCAACCATCTCTGCGAACATCCGGACCTTCGCGTCGAAAAGCATAGAGCAGCTCTTGCATGCTGCTGAACAATATCACCGGCTACAAAAAAAGGGGGTTTCCCCCCTTTTTTTATCGATCGCGAAATGGATGCCGTTACGGTTCGATGACGTAATCCGGCCAACACGATGTCGGGTTGAGATAGAGCTCCATGAACTCCAAAGCAAGCCGGTTCGCCGCCGCATTGGATGACGATGCCGCATTCGGATCGAGGATCTTACCGATCTGATCCTGGACGGCCTGAAGGTGGATCTTCGTCGCACGGTCCGTCGCCCGTCCCATCGCTGCTCCTGCCGCCGCGCTGATCTCGCGAAGCTCGGCCCGATAGAACGCTCGTTCATCGCCGCTTGTTATGAACATCGCCGCAAAACTTGCCGGAAGCCCTTGCGGCAAGGTTGCCGCCGGTGCATTCAGCTTGTTATTGGCGATATCGAGATACGCGCGATGAAGGTTGCGCCGATAGGCATCCACGACCGGCGTCGGTGAGTTCAGTTCCGAAAAGACGCCGTTGCGGACATCGGCGAGAAACTCCGCCGGATCATACGCAGCATTGCCGTCCAGGGCACTTTGCTCGACGAGGCGTGCGAACCGCGAACTCGACAACAGATTGTTTAGGACGCTGTTCTGCGCGTTCCGGACGCGGTTGAGTGCGCCGATCGGTTCGATACGTCTGAGTATCTCTTTATCGATCGCCCACATCGGGGTTGCGAACGCATTATCGTTCAGAAACCTGACGGCTTCTGCCTGCCGGGCCCTCGGGATCAGATCAAATCGAACGCCCGTCTGCCCGATATGCTTTTGCTGCGAATTGTAGCCGCCGACGATCGCCGCCACGTGGTTCATTTCCAGCGTCCACTGGCCGAGCATCCTGCCGTAAAGCTCATTGAGGTCGTTGTAGGGTTGGCCGGCCTGCGTCGTCGTCGCCGGGACGAGCATCTTGGCAACGCGTTTCAGGTTAGCCACGCCGAGGGTCGTTGAACGCACGGCGTCGGCATCGCCGACCGCTTCGGTCAGTTCACCCGGGTCGCTGCCGCTTGAACCGGCGGTCGAAAAACGCAGCCACGGCGTCTTGTCCTGTTCGCGGGCCCATTCGTTCAGGGTTTTCAGTTCGTCATCCGACGACTTTGCGGTCGGTATCGGCTTATACCCCCACATCGTCGCCCATTCGTCATACGGCCCGATCCCCGGTACGAGGTCAGCCGGATCGATCTTGTCTTCGGGCTGCGCGACGTAGTTGAATCGTGAATAGTCCATTAACGTCGGCGTGTGGCCCATTTTTTTGACCCACGCGGCATCGCGTACCTTCTCCTGCGGATAGGTCGAGCTGGCCTTCATGTTGTGCTGGAAGCCGAGCGTATGGCCGACCTCGTGTGCAACGACGTATTCCACCAGCGTTCCCATCAGATCGTCCGGCATCGGAAGTTTCGCAACACGAGGGTCGAGCGGGCCGACCTGAAGGAAATACCACGAACGCTGAAGGTTCATGATGTTGTGATACATCTGGATGTCCGATTCGAGGATCTCGCCCGTTCGCGGGTCATTTACGTGCGGCCCCGAGGCGTTCTCGATCGTCGACGGCAGCCAGCGGATGACCGAGTATCGAGCATCTTCCGGATCGAATTCGGGATCTTCGGCCTTTGATGGCTGCATCTTCGCTATTATCGCGTTCTTGAAGCCGGCGGCCTCAAATGCCTTCTGCCATTTCTCGACGCCGCGTTTCGTGAACGGAACCAGCCATGCCGGCGTCGCCCGGTCGATGTAATAAACGATCGGTTTTACCGGCTCGGACATTGCTGCATTCGGGTCTTTCTTTTCGAGCCGCCAACGCGTGATGAAGCGGCGTTCCTGCGCTCTGTGCTCCGGACGCCCGTAATCGGTGTTGCTGACCGAAAAGTAACCAACGCGCTCATCGAACAGCCGCGGCATCATCGGATTCTCGGGCAGCTTGACCATGCTGTGGTGAAGGACGACCGTCGCGCTTCCCGGATTCATCCCGGCCGCAAACGGTGACGCCGGAGCCGCAGGTGCGCCTGCGGGCGATGCGATACGTGTGTAGGTATGGGTCGCTCGGGCCTCGATGTTGGTCGGGAATGGCGATATCCGTTCGATGTACGTTCGTGACGAATCCATCGTCGTCGCATTCAATCGCTGACGCGCGCTGATCTCGAACATGTCGGTCGTGAAAAGCCGCGTAACGTCGATCACGGCCGCCTCGTCCGGTCCCCAGGCCGCTACCGGAAATGACATCAGGATCGTATCGTGGTTCGAATTGCGGACCGCCTCGGCGATAGGCAATGTCGGATCGGCGACGATGCTGAAATTCACATTTCGGAGATTGATCTTGTTCTCATTGCGCTCCCACCTGACCACCCGCCGGCCAAGGGCCTGGCCTCCGTAGCCGACGCCAACGGTCGTACTCGCGATCTGGGTGACCATGAGAAACTGTTTGTCGATCTCGCTTTTCGGTATTTCGTAATAATATTTGTCCTTTACTTTGTGGACCTTGAAGATGCCGTCGCGGGTCTTGGCGTCCTTGGTGATGACCTTGTCGTAGGGTTGCGGATCCTGCGATGCACCGCCGCCCGGCATACCGGGCAGTGTCGGCCGGCCGCCGGCCGGTGTTTCGGTCGGCACAGGCGGCGGATCCTGGGCGATCGAAATGCTGGTGAGAACAAATGCGATCAAGCCGATCGCGAATAGCCTGTTGAGAAACTTACTCATTTGACCTATCTCCTTTAAACTGCGCATTCGTAGCTATGCGCTCGGGGTATTTTTCTGGAAAATTTGAGGTTGAACCGCGTAGTTTACGGCCAAGAAACAGAAAAGGTTTTATTATTTCGAAAAATGGACACCGAACGGTTCGATACTTATAGCATCGATTCATGCCGGGTGCAATAAGTTCGGGCCTCGCGCTGCGTCCCGGTCTCGCGATTCACATCCTCGGTCCGGCGACAGCTATTATCGCGGCAAGAACTCGCTGAGACCCGCGATAGCTGTCCGTCGTGTCAAAACTTTCGCCGACCGAGTGCATCCCTTTCCATGTGCCGCCGCTGCCGACCGTAACGGATGGTATCCCGAAACGCTGCGGCATCCCTGAATCAGTGCTGCTGACCGTCGGATTTGTCGGAATGCCGAGGGCCTTGTCCATCGCGATTATCGTTTGGATGATCGGTGCATCGGCTGCCTGTTTGCCGACCGGCCGTTCGCCGATCAGTTCGACCTCGACCGAAAGGCGCGCTCCGTCAGGGCGGGCCGCATTCTCCTCGGCGAGCGCCGCCTCAACGGCCTGTCTGAATTTGGCGTCGAGCCTTGAAAGTTCTTCCGCGCTGACCGAACGAAGGTCGACCTCCATCGAGGCGGTCTGGGCGATCGAGTTGACGGTCGTTCCGCCGTCGATCTTCCCTACGTTATAAGTGGTCCGCGGGTCGGCGGGCACCGTAAGTCGCGAGATCTTTTCGATCGCTCGCCCGAGGGCATGAATCGCGCTTGTCCTGCCAAATTCCTTAAAGCTGTGACCGCCAGGGCCGCTGAACGTTACGCGGTATCGATTGCTGCCGATCTCGCGCGTCACCAGGTCGTAGCCCGAGGCATCGAGAGCGATGAAGTTCGTGATCCGTCCCTTCAACTCTTCCGTGACCAGATGGCCGACACCGCGCAGATTCCCGAGCCCTTCTTCACCGACGTCGCCGACGAAGACGATGTTGTCGCGCGTTTCGATCTTCGCTTCATTCAACGCCCGAATGACCGCAAGCATCACAGCCAGACCGCGAGCGTCGTCGCCGATGCCCGGCCCGGTCAACAGATTGCCATTGCGTTTCACCTTTACATCTGTGCCCTCGGGAAAGACCGTATCTAGATGAGCGGCTATCACGAGCGTCTCTCGCGGATCAGAGCCGGGACGCTCGCCGATGACATTTCCGGCCGCATCGATCCTAACCTTCGAAAGCCCAAGCTCGCTGAAACGCCGCTTGTAATACTCGGCCCGCTTTCCTTCCTTGAACGTCGGTGCCGGAATCTCGGCCGTTCGGATCTGTTCCTCGATGGTCTCGGGCTCGATAGCCCTGATGAACTCAAGGGCCTTTCGAACCTTCGGCGAACGGACGATCTCATCAGGCGACTGGGCAGACACTGCCAGTGTTCCGAGCGGTAAAAGCGCGAGCAGAGTCAAAACGATCATCTTCAAACCACGTACCATCTTCTTTTATTCCGGGATCCCGACTCGTTTGACCAATTCCTTAAATCGCGGGTCGTCTCGCACGAAGTCCCAGGTTTTATTGACCCTTAGTTCGAGCAAGGGATCGCTTCATCAGGTTTTATTCCGGCAGATTCATCCGTCTCAGGAGATCCTTAAATCGCGGGTCGTCGCGGAGGTCGTCGAAAAGCGGATCGACCCTCATTCGACCCATGTCCTCTTTTCTGGCAAAGCCTTTCTCTAGTGCGGCGAATGCCTTGTCCTTTTCGCCAAGTGCGCCATAGACGATGGCGGCATTCGCTCCATCGTACGCCCGGTCAGAACTGTACTCTGAAATGACCGCCTCCGCCTCGCTCCGGCGTCCGCTTTTTGCGTAGGCGTATCCACGAAAACGAGATAACAATCGCTGATTAGTTTCATCGCCCGGCCCTTTTTCGATTAACTCGATCGCCTCGACGTATTTCTTATTCGCACAATAAGCGTAAACGAGCCAAAAACGGCCCGAGATAAAAGTAGGGTCGAGGTCGAAAGTCTTCTTGGCTTGGTCGAGTCCCAATTCGCTTTGCCTGTCAAAGAGATAAGCCCCGGCGAGGTTTGCCTGCATTATCAATGACATGGGCTCCAGGTCCACGGCCATCTTGATCTCTCGAACCGCATCACCGGTTCGGCCGGTCGATTGCAGGAAAAGCCCGTAAAAGTAGTGCGCTCTTGCATTGTTGGGATCGATCTCAAGTGCCTTTTTTAAAGCCACCTCAGCTTCCGGCCACTTCCATTCCAATCGAAACGCTGTTCCCATCGCCGTATGGGCTTCGGCGAGATTCGGGTCTATCTCGCCGGCCCTGACAGCCGCATTTTTTGCTCTGGAAATCCCCTCTTCGTAGGAAAAAGGAAGGAATGCG
>ERZ761609.2023-NODE-2023-length-16063-cov-8.881122_pt1 | contig 16063 bp, 19 predicted proteins | sample MGYA00511163_ERZ761609 | MGnify/ENA primary metagenome ERZ761609 (study PRJEB28899, sample SAMN02445070) | bioreactor sludge metagenome | biome: EBPR sludge | place: Australia: Brisbane, Thorneside Wastewater Treatment Plant | collected 2011-12-16 ... | reverse complement strand
AAATCTCAGTGAAAATTATGCGCCTAACCGGCTCAGTTCCGGGTGAAAATCAACAACAGGATCGGACCGTCATTTCCTGCTGTGAGAGAATGCGCGTCGCTGTCAGCGGGGCGGCCATTCATCTGGGTCGAGGGGCCAAGGTCTTTGGGGTCAGTGCTCATGGGGGACTCCTTGGAATGGTAAGGTTCTGGCGGTATTGGTAAAGGGCACGTCCCGTGCGTCACAGGATCGGGGCTTCAGGGTGCTTGTCCAGCGGGATGAATTCGGCCTCGTCGCCTGGTGGCAGCCTGAACGGGCCATTCTGCCAATCCGCCGCATGCCAGGCGCGGCTGGCCTCGATGATCCGGTCCTTCGAGGAGGATACGAAGTTCCACCAGATATAGCGGGGCCCGTTCATCGTGGCACCTCCCAGAAGCATCAGCCGCGCGCCCTGATCCCACGCGCGGGCAGAGACCTTGTCGCCGGGCCGAAACACCATCATTCGGCCTGCCGGAAAGACATCCCCGCAATCTTGATCTCGCCTTGTGAAACGTAAATGCCCCGGTCCTCGTGATTGTCGGGCAAGGGGAAAGTGGCGCCAGGGGCAAGCTGCACATCCAGATAAAAGCTTTCCGACAGCATGGTGACCGGGCTGAGATGCCCATAGGCCGATCCGAGGATCAGCCGCGCATTCACGCCCCTGTCTGCCACGCCCCTGTCTGCGATCTCCGGCAGCGCAACCTGTTTGTGATGCTCGAAGACGGGGGCCATGTCTTCGTGGCTCTCGGGCAGGGCAATCCAGGTCTGGATACCGAAGAGCGAATGGCGGGTTTCCCGCGTGCCCTGGCTCGTGCGTTCCGAGTGGGTGATGCCGCGGCCGGCGATCATCCAGTTCACCTCGCCTGGATAGATCATCTGATGAGTGCCCAGGCTATCCCTATGTTCGAACTCGCCCCGATACAGGTAGGTAACGGTTCCCAGCCCGATGTGGGGATGCGGGCACACATCAATTCCGGCTTCGTTGATGAACTCGGCAGGGCCCATCTGGTCGAAGAAGATAAATGGCCCAACCATCTGCCGTTTCGGGCTGGGCAGGGCGCGGCGCACTTCGAAGCTGCCCAGATCCCTTGCGCGAGGGATGATCAGCGCCTCAACAGGGGAATTCTCGTTCAGCAAAGGATTCCAGCTCATGATGATCTCCAGTTCTTGCGTTCAGTCGCGTCAGGAAGAAGCAATGAAGTGCCGGATAACGGGACCGTCCGGACGCTTGTCGAAGGCATGCAGCCGACGGCGCAGTTCGGCATCCGCAGTTGTGTTTCTGTCATGTTGGCGAAGGTGTTCGGCCCAACTCGGCAACTGGAAGATTTCGACCCAGGTGGACGTTTCATTGATATCCTGCACAATTGCCCAATGCGTCGCACCATCACGGTAGCGTTCTGCCGAAAGGGCATATGCCGCATCGAGGAAGGCGGCTTTGTCTGCGGGCGCAATCTGGAACTGGATCATCACAATGGCTGTGGCATCCTCGCTTTGATCCGTCGCAAGGGCAGGTGCCTCTGGCCAGGCATTTGCCGGGCTGAGATCGACCTCTCCTGAGGTGGCAATTTTCAGGTGAAGGGTTCCCAGCATACCAAGAATGAGCCCCCCGGCCGCGATCAGGAGTGCAAGGTCCACCGACGCCCTGCTGGCCACTTGCCCCCAGATCAATGATCCGGCCGACATCGACCCGAAGAACACCATCAGGTTGACGGCAAGTCCGCGGGCGCGCACCCAGTCGGGCAAGGCCATTTGTGCAGAGACGTTCAATGATGTCAGAACCAGAATCCAGGCCACCCCGCCCAGCAATGCCGAAGGCAGCAGAACGATAGTTGCCGAGGAGAGTGCAAACCCGACCAGCGCGGCGGCCGTCAAGGCCGTGCCGATCTGCACTGTCCGATCCGCGTTGAGGCTGCGTTTCATATAGGGCAGGGTCAGCGCGCCGATCACGGCTCCCGTGCCGACAGTTGCGACCAGAAAACCGTAAAGCGACGATCCGGCATCGTCAGCATCGCGCGCGATCAGCGGCATCATTGCCCAGAAGGCCGACGCGAAGATGAAGAAAGCCAAAGAGCGGATCAGGGTCTTGCGCATCGGCATGTTGTGTCGGACATGCCGGAGCCCCGTCGCCATATCCTGCGTGATCGACAGGTGGCTTCGGCGCGGCGTCGCCGCGGTCTCCGGTCGCCACAACAGCAGGGCACCGATGATCACGAGATGGCTTGCCGCGTTCAGCGCAAAGGGGGCAGCCAATCCGACCGCAGCGATCAGAAGACCAGCAACCGCTGGCCCGATGGCGCGGCTGACATTGATGCCCATCGAATTGAGGCCAATGGCAGCCTGAAGATCCGAGCGAGGCACCAGGACCGGGACGATGGCCTGCCAGGCTGGTGCCATGAAGGCCGCGCCTGTCCCGATGGCCAGCGTGAACAGGATGAGAAGCGGCGGTGTTATGGCACCCGCCCAGACCAGCGCGGCCAGTGTCGAGATGACCACGAAAAGTCCCAGGTTGATGGCAATCAGCATCCGGCGCTTGTCCAGCCGGTCCGCGAGCGTTCCGGCGAACAAGGCAAAGAGAAAGACTGGAAGGCTTGTCGCCGCCTGCACCAGCGTGACAACTGCGGGCGAGGGACTCAATTCAGTCATCAGCCAGCCTGCGCCAACCTCATGCATCCAGGTTCCGATGTTCGAAATCAGCGTCGCTGTCCACAACAATGCGAAAGCGCGATGGGCGAAGGGGGCGAAGGGGCTGCCTGCGGCGGCGCTACCACTGGATGACATCGGCCAACTCCTCCCGGTGTTTCTGGGCATGGGCGCGGACAAAGGGGCATAGGGCCACGATCCGCTCACCTTGTTTGCGCGCATCCGCGATCAGGCGTGTGACAAGGGCTTGCGCAAGCCCATGGCCGCGCAGACTGGCCGGCACGAAGGTGTGATCGGCAATGATCAGGGTCTCGGTGACGCGCGAATAGGTCAGTTCGCCGATCTCGGCCTGTCCTTTGATGCGCGCCTCATAGCGGCCCTTGCCGTTTGTTTCATTGTGCGAAATGCCTATTCCGGTCATTTCTGATCCCGTCATGGTTGGTGGGTGAGCAATGCGATGGCGAGCAAGCCGCCAAGAAGCCCGAGATTGGCCAGAAATCCGTTGATACCGTGGACACGCTGTCCGCCGGGCATCTTCCAGAACGCATGCCCAAGCAGGGTCGCTGCCAGAGTGAACGCCGCCAGTGCGATGAGGCCCCAAAGGGGCCAAAGCTGAAGGATCACGCTCCCCGATCCAATGGCTTGAACCGTAATCGTGGCGACGGCCACAGGCGCTGCAGGGCGTAATCCAAGCCCTCTGACTTCGCGGATAGCTGCTGTGAAGTAGATCGTTTTCAGCACGGCACTTCCCCAGAAGGGGGACGTGATGAGCAAGGTTGCTATCGTCGTCAGGGGGGTGTCCCAGATCATGCCCCTACGCTGCCTCGCCATCCGAGAGCTGAGTCTGAGGAATTGGCCGCATATCAGGGCGGACTGCTTCCGGGAGGTCGAGTTGCGAGCAATAAGTCAATTTGGTCCTCCGTTTGGCAGAATCTGCGGTAAGTCGGTCAAGCCATGAAGCAGGAGCAGCCAAGCGCCCCCCAAAAGCTCCGGGCGTCTCGGACAGGCAGGGGGGTTGCCCATGCGATGCCGTGGCGATGCCCGTGCAGGCCACAAGCATTGCCGCAACCATCCGCACAGCCGCGCATCGTTAGTGGCGCAGGTTCGAGAGGGGCTGCCCGTTGTGCCGGACTTGCCAAATGCGCGTTGACCGACCAGGACGGGCTGGGCGGTGGCAGAGGCGGATCGAACGCTGAAAATTCGGCGTCGGCAAAGACGATCTTGCCGCCAACTACCGTCAAGACCGAGGTGATGCCGCGTATCTTTGCCGCGGGCACGGTCATAAGGTCATCGGAAAGCACTGCGAGATCGGCATACATGCCGGGGGTCAGTCGGCCTTTGTGATCTTGCTCGCCGGAAAACCAGGCAGAGCCTGTGGTCCAGATCGCCACCGCCTCGTCACGTGAAAGAAGGTTTTCGTCATCGAACAGCCGCAGCCCGCCGACCGTCTGGCCCGTGGTCAGCCAGTGCATCGCAACCCAAGGGTCGTAACTCGCCACCCGCGTCGCGTCAGTGCCGCCACCCACCGGCAATCCGGCCCGCAGCATCTCGCGGATCGGAGGGGTGGTGCGGGCTGCATCCGCGCCATAGCGGTCCACGAAGTATTCCCCCTGAAATGCCATGCGGTGCTGCGTCGCAATGCCGCCCCCCAGAGCCCGGATGCGCTCTATATTGCGGGGCGTGATGGTCTCGGCGTGGTCGATGATGAAACGCGCTTTGAAGGGCGAGCGGCCATTCACCCGCTCGAATACCGTGAGAAAGCGGTCGATTGTTTCGTCATAGGTGGCGTGGATGCGGAAGGGCCATTCGTTGGCGGCCAGTAGTTCCACGATCCTTTCAAGCTCGGCCTCCATCACAGGGGCGGGGTCAGGGCGCGGTTCGAGGAAGTTCTCGAAATCTGCGGCTGACCAGGCCAGATTTTCGCCCGCACCATTCATCCGCAGCATGGCATCACCCGCGCCGGGACTGGTCATCTGGATCCAGCGTTCGTAATCGGTCAGCTCCTGCCCGGCCTTTTGGGCAAAAAGATTGTAGGCAACGCGCAGTGTCATCTGCCCCTTCTCATGCAGATGGCGGATCACGTCGTAATCCTCGGGGTAATTCTGCCCGCCGCCGCCTGCGTCGATCACACTCGTCACGCCCAATCGGTTCAATTCGCGCATGAAATGGCGGGTCGAATTGATCTGGTCATCGCGCGGCAGCTTTGGGCCTTGCGCCAGTGTGGAGTAGAGGATCAGAGCCGAGGGCCGCGCGATCAGCATGCCGGTCGGGTTGCCCCGCGCGTCCCGCTCGATCTCGCCGCCCGGAGGGTTGGGCGTGTCGCGACCGATGCCCAACACCCGCAGCGCAGCACGGTTCAGCAGCGCACGGGAATAGAGGTGCAGCACGAAAACAGGTGTGTCGGGGGAAGCGTCATTGATTTCATCCAGTGTCGGCATGCGGCGTTCGGCAAACTGGAATTCGGACCAGCCGCCGACCACCCGCACCCATTGTGGCGCGGGCGTATTGGCCGCTTGCCGCCTGAGCAGGGCCAGTGCATCGGCGACCGATGGCACGTTTTCCCATCGCAACTCGATGTTGTAGCTCAGCCCGCCCCGGATCAGGTGCGTATGGCTGTCGTTGAGACCCGGGATCACACGACGGCCGTTCAGGTCAATCACCTCCGTCTTGCTGCCGGCAAGCGTCATTACCTCGCGTTCGCTTCCGACGGCCTTGATGAGGCCATTTCGAATGGCGATCGCGGTCGCCTCTGGCACCTTTGGGTCCAATGTCGTGATGCGCCCGTTGCGCAGGATCATGTCGGTCATGGCGGTCTCCGTTTGCACGCGGGAAAGAGGGGCGGCCAAATGATGGCCGCCGAAAACAGATGTCACGCCTTGATCGGATTCAGCCGCGGCCCCTTGTGTCGGGACCGGACGGGTGCCTTGTGAACCATGGTGTAGGCGTAATCTATGCCCATCCCGTAGGCCCCGCCGTGCTCTTTCATCAGCCCGGTGATGGCGTCATAGGTTTCGGTCGAGGCCCAGTCGCGCTGCCATTCAAGAGCCACTTGGAGCCAGGTCACCGGAACCACGCCGGCCTGAACCATCCGGTCCATGGCGTATTTGTGCGCATCTGCCGAGGTGCCGCCCGAGGCATCGGCAACCATGTAGATCTCGTAGTCGGTATCGGCCATGCAGCTCAGCGCAAAGGTGGTGTTGCAGACTTCGGTCCACAGGCCCGAGACGACCACTTTCCTGCGCCCCTCGGCGGCGTTTTTCGCCAATGCCTCGCGCACTTTGCGATCATCCCAGGAATTCATCGAGGTTCGTTCCAGCAAAGGCGCATCGGGAAAGACATCCAGCAGTTCCGGGAAGGTATGGCCCGAGAAGCTGTCGGTCTCGACGGTGGTGATAACCGTAGGGATGTTGTAGATCGCGGCCGCCCTGGCCAGGCCGACAACATTGTTCTTCAGCGTCTGGCGGTCGATGGATTGGACGCCAAAGGCCATCTGCGGCTGATGGTCGATAAAGATCAGTTGGCTGTTGAGCGGGGTCAGGACATCGAGTTTGGACATGGAATTTCCTGTCATTGCATTGAGTTGGCCCGGCGCAAGGCGCTGCGCCGGGGCTTGGGTCACTAAAGCCGGCTTTGAGCAGGCATGGTGAAGACAAGGGCCATCCCCTCGCTCAGCCAGCGCAGGGTGACGGTTTCGCCTGCGGGCAGTTGCAGGCCATCTCCTGCGCTGAGACGCTCGCCCTCGACGCTGATGATACCGCTGACAATCTGCACGAAGGTCTTTGCATCCGGCCCGCCGACAGCTGCGCAGTCCACGGCGTCGCGTTCGGCTCCAGACCGGATCAGCCGGATCGTGCTGGTCGACCGCAGCGGCAACAGCGCGTCACTGTGTGGCCCACCCGCGATGGTCAAGGTGCCTGGCTCATCCGGTAGCACGGTCTGGGCATAACTCGGCGCCCCGCCTTCGGTATCGGGGATCATCCAGATTTGCAGGAAATGCGCCGGTTCGGTTTTCGAGGCATTCCACTCTGCATGCTCGATCCCGGTGCCCGCCGACATCAACTGCGCTTCGCCCGCGCGAATGGTTTGCACATTGCCCTGATTGTCCTCGTGGCGCAGTGCGCCCGAAAGGACGATGGTCAGGATGTCCATGCTTTCATGCCGATGCGGCGCAAAGCCAGATCCGGGGATGACACGATCCTCGTTCAACACACGCAGATTGCCAAAGCCCATGCGCGCCGGGTCTTTGAACCCGCCAAAGGAAAACGTGTGCCGACTGTCCAGCCAACCCGTACGACTATGGCCGCGATTGGCTTTTTCATGAATGAGGATCATGTCGATCCCTCCTCTTTCTATGGCGCTGCTGCGAAGAACCGCTCCAGCGCATCGACCTCGGGTTGGCGGAGTTCGTGCCCGCCATCATGGATACTGGCCTCGACATCAGCACCCTGCCGGGAGAACCAGGTGAGAAGGCTCTCGGTCAGCGGCCACGGGCAGATCGGATCGCGGCGCCCTGCGGTGATCAACACCCTCTTGCCGGTCAGGGCCGGCACCGGCGCCGGTTCCCATGGGAGCAGCGGATGCAGGAGAGCGGCGCGGTCGAACAGGTCAGGGTGTGCCATCACCACCGAGGCAAGGATGTTTGCCCCGTTGGAATAGCCAAAGCCGAACACCGCCCGGTCGGGATGGGCTGCCTTGTGGGCGGCGATGAACCCGGCCATCTTTTCGGTTCGCAGGGCGAGGTCGGCCATGTCATAGCGGCCCTCGGCCAGGCGGCGGAAAAACCGCGCTGCACCATGTTCCGACACATCGCCGCGCGGTGCGACGATCTCGGCACCCGGCACGAGCTGCCCGGCAAGATCGAAGAACTGGGCCTCGTTTCCGCCCGTGCCGTGAAAGGCAAAGACCAGCGGCCGCCCCGGCGCACCGGGCGCGGTTGCTGCGATGTAGCTGTCGCGGGTCATCACATCCTCTCAATCTGTGATCGGTGGCAGCAGCGCCTCGATCCGGTCGCGCAGGCTTTCGTAACGCGTCGGCAGTTTCAGCGCGGTGCCAAGATGGGCTTTGTCCTCGTCGCGGTCGAAGCCCGGTTCGTTGGTGGCGATCTCGAACAGGATTCCGCCTGGGGTGCGGAAGTAGATCGAGTAGAAATAATCCCGGTCGATCACCGGCGTGACCTGATAGCCGGTATCCATCAGCGCGCGACGCGCTTCGGCCTGTGCCGCACGGTCTTCGACGGCGAAGGCGATGTGGTGCACCGACCCGGCACCTTGATGGGCGACGGGCGCACCGGGTGCCTCTTCGATGTCAATCACATCCGCCGCGTTGCCGCCCGCGATCCGCCACCGCGTCACATTTCCGGCGCTGACCTCGCGTTCGTAGCCCATGAAGGACAGCAATTCCCCGGTCGCGGCACTATCGCGCAGCCGGAAACGCGCGCCATGGAACCCCAGAATTCCGACATCGCTGGCGATGCCAGCCCCGGTCCAAGGTGTTCGGTCGCGCAGCTCATCCTCGACCAGTGCAAAGCCGTCGCCATCCGGCCCGGTGAACTCAAGCCTTTGTTGACCAAAGAGTGTCGCTTGGGTCAGCCCTTCAACGCCGGCCTGCGCCAGATGATCCCTCCAGAACGACAGCGTGTCCTTTGGAACCGCGAATTCAGTGATGCCAACTTCGCCAACACCCCGGTGCCCGCGCGGCATGTTGCCGAAGGGGAAATAGGTCATCACGGAACCGGGCGTGCCAGTCTCGTCGCCGTAATAGAGGTGGTAGACCTCGGGCGCGTCGAAGTTGACGGTCTTCTTCACGCGCCGCAAGCCAAGGGTGTGCGTGAAAAAACGGTTGTTGGTAGCGGCATCCATCGCCATCGACGTGATGTGATGCAAGCCTTTGATCTGATTTTTCATTTCATCGCTCCGACTTGGAGAACCATAGTTGCAATGAACCTAGGCGATCTGTGTCGAGACGAGAATGATAATTGTCTTGCATATACTATTATCGAAAATGTAATAGTTGGCCATGCAGGATCTGAAACCTATCCGTGTGTTCCTTGAGGTTGCAAGGCAGCGCAGCTTTGCGACCGCTTCTCGAAACCTTCGCATGACGCCCGCGACCGTGACCCGTATCGTGGCTCAGCTTGAGCGCGATCTGGGTCAGCAGCTTTTGGTCCGCACGACGCGACAAGTTGCGCTGACCTCGCACGGGGCTTTGGTGGCGGCACGCTACGGCGCTGTCGTCGAAGATTTTGACCGCGTGACCGAAGAGCTCGAGCGCGCCACGCAACCGCATCGCGGGCGCTTGCGCATCAGTGCGCCGATGTCATTTGGCTTGCGTGTGATGCCGCGACTGGTCGAAAGCTTCCGGCTTGCCTATCCCTTGATCGAGTTGCAGGTCTGTTTCAGTGATGCGTTGCTGGATGTGATGGAGGGCCAGCATGATCTGACGATCCGTATCTCCGAACCGCCGCGCGACAAGTCTACGATCTGGCGCAAACTGTGCAGCGTGCCGCGTTTTGCGATCGCCTCTCCGAGGCTTTTTGAGCGTTATGCGCGACCGGACAGGCCCGAAGACCTGGATGCCGCCCTTTGCCTTGCCTATGCTGCGGTGGGCGAAAGCGAAATCTGGCGAATGAGCAATGGCACCTTGCAGCGCGCCGTTTCGGCCGGTCAGTCGCTTGCAACAAATAACGGTGACTTTCTTTATTCGCTTGTGGCTGGCGGTGTGGGCATTGCGGTCCTTCCGCAGTTCATTGTGCAGCAGGGGCTCGACAGCGGCGAAGTTGAGGTTGTGCTTCCGGAGTGGGCATTGCCACAGCTTTGGCTGTCTTTGCATTACCCCTCCTACGAGGCTCTCCCGCCGCTTGTCGAAACCTTTTCTGACTTTTTTGAGTCCTTCCTTCGTGATGTCGATGGGATGCTGTTTGATTACGAGCCACAGAGAAATCGTTGACTGGGCCCTGAGTTCGGCGGACTTCGCATGCTGGAATTCCAATCATCGGGCAAGAACCTGCCCGAGATCACATCGGTTTGCAGCACAGTATAAAGGGGGGCGTGCGGCCGATACAGTTGGTGTCGCACGGAAGATCGAGGGCTATCTGCCCATGGAGTTTGCGTCCCGTCCTATGCTAACTGAGCGTGCCGCTTGTGAAAGTGGCGCAGGCCCCCTTCGCCCGGAGCATATGTTAATGGTGCAAGACGAGGTACTTGCTGGCCTGCGTCAAGATCTGCCGATGACGGCGGCTTCTTTTATCGTGACGGTCTATGGAGATGCGGTTGCGCCACGAGGCGAAGTGTTGTGGATGGGCAGCCTCATCGTGGTGTGTGATCGCGTGGGAATCCGGGAAAATCTTGTGCGAACGGCGGTATCGCGTCTTGTCATGGCGGATCGTCTGGTGGGGCAGCGGATCGGTCGGCGCAGCTTCTACCGCCTGGCCCCAGCAGCCCGCACCGAATTTGCCGAGGCTGCGCGGCTGCTTTATGCGCCCCGGCTTCGGCCATCCGGCTGGCTGATTCTGGCTGCTGACAGTTTTCCGGAGGAGATACAGCGCCGCTACCATCTCGCCCCGATGGGCGGGGATGTCTGGATCTGCCCTGATTGGGGTGATCTGCCGCCCAAGGCGCAGCTGCTGTTGCGCAGTTGCGGCAATGACCCCACGCTCCACCCTGGTCTGGCACGGTTTTGGGATCTGGAGGCGTTGGCCCGGCGCTATGATGCCATTGTCGCGCGATTCAGCCCGCTCGCGCATTTGTTGCGATCTGGCATGCACCTTGCACCCGCAGACGCCCTGACCGCCCGTCTCTTGCTGGTGCATGCCTACCGGGGTGCCTTGCTGCGTGACCCGCTGCTGCCCCCCGGCATCTTGCCCGAGGATTGGAGCGGAACGGAGGCCAAGTCTTTGTTTCGCGAAATTTATCAGGCCATTAGCTCCTCAGCTCAGGCCGGAATTGCCCAAGCCATGGAGGATGAGGATGGCCCGCTCCCTGCCTCCACACCGGAAAGCGACATTTTGCTGAAGGGCTTGGCATCCCCCTAGCACAGCACTGACCATGACGGTTGCCTGAGCTGACGAACCGGGGCTTGGCCCTGCGAGAATGGCTTATGCCGTCATACATTACAGTATTTTCAAATATCAGTATTGACCTGTAATGTTTTGGTGCTATTCATTGACCAATCGGTCGGTGAATTTGGGAGAATCGCCGGCTCTTCTCGAAATCGCGAAGGAGTAAGGCATGCTGGACGCCTTCATCTGTGATGCCGTGCGCACGCCCGTCGGTCGCTATGGCGGTGCCTTGGCGCAGGTGCGCGCCGATGATCTGGCAGCCGTTCCGCTGGCCGCCTTGATGGCGCGCAACCCGCAGGCGGATTGGGGCGCGGTGGATGACCTGATCTATGGTTGCGCCAATCAGGCGGGCGAGGATAACCGCAATGTCGGGCGCATGGCCGTGCTGCTGGCAGGCATGCCGATCGGGGTGCCGGGCACAACGGTGAACCGCCTTTGTGGTTCGGGCATGGATGCCATCGGGATGGCGGCCCGCGCCATCAAATCTGGCGATTGCGATTTCGTCATCGCCGGCGGTGTTGAGAGCATGTCCCGCGCGCCTTTCGTGATGCCCAAGGCTGAAACCGCCTTCTCGCGCAGCAACGCGGTTTATGACACCACTATCGGCTGGCGCTTTGTCAATCCGAAGATGAAGGCGCAATTCGGCGTCGATTCCATGCCGCAAACCGCGGACAATGTGGCGGCGGATTTCGCCATTTCGCGTGCGGACCAGGATGCTTTCGCGGCCCGCTCGCAGGCGCGGTGGGCCTCGGCGCAAGAGGCTGGCCTGTTCCGCGACGAGATCGTGCCGGTGACCATCCCGCAGAAAAAGGGCGAGGCGCTGATCGTTGATACCGACGAACACCCCCGTCCCGGAACCACAATCGAACAATTGGGCAAGTTGAAGGGGGTGAATGGTGCTGACCTTTCCGTCACCGCTGGCAATGCCTCGGGCGTGAATGACGGTGCCGCCGCGTTGGCGATCCTGTCGGGGAAAGCGGCGGCTGCGCAGGGCTTGACCCCGCGCGCCCGCATCGTCGCCATGGCTGCCGCAGGGGTAGAGCCACGCATCATGGGTATCGGTCCGGCCCCCGCCGCGAAAAAGGTGCTGGCGCGTGCGGGCCTGACCATCGACCAGATGGATGTGATCGAACTGAATGAAGCCTTTGCCAGCCAGGCGCTGGCCACGCTGCGCGATCTCGGTCTGCCCGATGATGCGCCACATGTGAACCCCAATGGCGGTGCAATTGCCATGGGCCATCCGCTTGGCATGTCGGGTGCCCGGCTGGTCACCACAGCCATGTATCACCTGCACCGCACCGGCGGGCGCTATGCCCTTTGCACCATGTGCATCGGTGTGGGGCAGGGCATCGCCATCATCATCGAACGCGTCTGAGGGAGAGGAAGCCAGCCATGTATGCACAGCTTGTGAAATCCGAAGGGGCCAAACCCCGCGAGGAGATGACCGCCGAAGAGATCGCCTTTCAGGACCGCATCGACCGGGGCGAGAAGATCGAGCCAAAGGAATGGATGCCCGACGGCTATCGCAAGACCCTGATCCGCCAGATCGGCCAGCATGCTCATTCCGAAATCGTGGGTCAGTTGCCCGAAGGCAACTGGATCACCCGCGCCCCCACGCTGGAGCGCAAGGCGATCCTGCTGGCCAAGGTGCAGGACGAGGCGGGCCATGGGCTTTACCTCTACAGTGCCGCCGAAACCCTGGGGGTCAGCCGCGACGAGCTTCTGGAAAAGCTGCACAGCGGCAACATGAAATATTCCTCGATCTTCAACTATCCCACGCTGAACTGGGCCGATATCGGCGCGGTTGGCTGGCTGGTGGATGGCGCGGCGATCATGAACCAGGTGCCCCTGCAGCGCACCAGCTATGGCCCCTATAGCCGTGCGATGATCCGGATCTGCAAGGAGGAAAGCTTCCACCAGCGGCAGGGTTACGACATCATGATGAAGATGGCCTCTGGCACGCCCGAACAGAAGGCGATGGCGCAGGATGCGCTGAACCGCTTCTGGTATCCGGCGCTGATGATGTTTGGCCCTTCTGACAAGGACAGCGTGCATTCGGTGCAGTCGATGGCCTGGAAGATCAAGATCAACACCAATGACGAACTTCGCCAGAAATTCGTCGATCAGACCGTGCCGCAGGCGAAATATCTGGGCCTGTCAATCCCGGATGAGAATCTGGCGTGGAATGAGGAAAAGGGTGGCTGGGATTTCAGCGAACCCGATTGGTCGGAATTTTTCGCCGTGATCGCCGGCAATGGCCCCTGCAACGAGGAGCGCCTCGGTGCCCGCGTGAAAGCTTGGGAAGACGGTGCCTGGTTCCGCGATGGCCTGATGGCACATGCCGAAAAGGCCGAAAGCCGCCGCCGCGCCAGCCGCATGGCCGCAGAGTGATGCCGGGCGGGCTGCCCGCCCGCCTTTTCCCGATATCCAGCTTCGGAAGGAAGCAAGACATGTCCAGCGAATGGCCCCTCTGGGAAATCTTCATCCGTGGTCAGCACGGTCTGAACCACCGCCACGTCGGCAGCCTGCATGCCCCGGATGCCGAAATGGCGATCCGCAATGCCCGCGACGTTTACACCCGCCGCAATGAAGGTGTGTCGATCTGGGTGGTGCCGTCGAACAGCATCACCGCTTCCAGCCCTTCGGAAAAAGGGCCGCTGTTTGAGCCCTCGAACAGCAAGGTCTATCGCCACCCGACCTTCTTCGACATTCCGGAAGAAGTGGGGCATATGTGATGGCCCGCGCAGTCGATCAGGCGGCCTTTGTCGAATGGCTGCAACGAGTTGGCGACAATGCGCTGATCCTGGGTCACCGGGTTTCGGAATGGTGCGGCCATTCCCCGGTGTTGGAGGAAGACATCGCCCTTGCCAATCAGGCACTGGATCTGATCGGTCAGTGCCAGCTTTGGTTGGGCCTTGCTGCCGAGGTAGAGGGCAAAGGGCGCACGGCAGACAATCTGGCTTATCTGCGCGACGCCGCAGGTTTCCGCAATCTGTTGTTGGTGGAGCGTCCGAATGGTGATTTCGGTCAAACCCTGATGCGGCAATTTCTGTTCGATGCCTTCCATCTGGAGCTGATGCAGGCTTTGAAAACCTCTTCTGATCCGCGCGTGGCCGAAATTGCTGCCAAGGCCGAAAAAGAGGTGGCTTATCATCTGGAACGCTCTGCCGATCTGGTGATCCGGTTGGGGGATGGCACGGCGGAAAGTCATGCGCGGATGGAAAAGGCGCTGAAATCTCACTGGCCCTATGTGGGCGAGATGTTTCTGGATGACGCTGTTGATGCCGCCATGGCAGAGGCAGGTATCGCTCCTCTGCCCTCCAGCCTGAAGACCGGCTGGGAGCGCACTGTCAGCACAGTGCTGACCGAGGCGACACTGACCCACCCGGGCGAAGCCTTCGTCCACAAGGGTGGCAAGCGCGGCATTCATACGGAACACTTGGGTTTCATTCTGGCCGAGATGCAGTTCCTGCAACGCGCCTATCCGGGCGCCGTCTGGTAAGAAGATGGGTGCGATCCTGCCTGAACTGTCACAGGTCTGGCACTGGCTTGCGCAGGTGCCGGACCCTGAGATCCCGGTGATCAGCCTCACCGATCTCGGTATCATCCGCGATGTTGCCTGGCAGGGCGATACGCTGGTCGTAACGGTGACCCCAACCTATTCGGGTTGCCCGGCTACCAGCATCATCAATCTTGATATCGAGACAGCGCTGCGTGGGCATGGGATCGAAAAGCTGCGGCTGGAGCGGCAACTTTCGCCAGCCTGGACCAGCGACTGGATCACGCCAGAAGCGCGCGAGAAATTGCGGGCCTATGGCATCGCCCCTCCCATTGATGGCACCGCCGCCGATGGGCGGCTGGCAGGGCGGGTGTCGCGGCTGGCAGGGAACACCAATCTGGTGATCGCCTGTCCGCGTTGCGGCTCCACCCATACCGAAAAGATCAGCCAGTTTGGGTCTACTCCCTGCAAGGCAAGCTGGCGCTGCACCGACTGTCTGGAACCCTTCGACTATTTCAAGTGCATCTGAGGATGCCGCTGCACAGGAACGAAACCGCATGGCACGCTTCCATTCGCTGAAAGTTACCGATGTGCGCCGCGAAACCCGCGACGCGGTGGTTGTGACCCTTGTCCCGCGTGACGAGGACCGCGCCCTGTTCGATTTCACCCAAGGCCAATATCTGACCCTGCGTCGTGACTTTGACGGCGAAGAGCTGCGTCGCAGTTATTCGATCTGCGCCGGCGTGGGAGAAAATGTGCTGAAAGTCGGCATCAAGCGCGTTGATGGCGGTGCCTTCAGCACCTGGGCCAACGAAAACCTTGCCCCCGGTGACGAGATCGAGGCCATGCCCCCGATGGGCAAGTTCTTCACGCCGATCGAGCCCGAAGCCGGAAAACAGTATCTTGGCTTTGCAGGCGGGTCGGGTATCACTCCGGTTCTGTCCATCATCAAGACTGTGCTGGCGCAAGAGCCGAAGTCGAAATTCACACTGGTCTATGCCAATCGCCAGATCAGCTCGATCATGTTCCGCGAAGAGCTGGAAGATCTGAAGAACCTTTATCTGGGCCGGTTTTCTGTCATTCATGTGCTGGAGCAGGAGGGGCAGGAGATCGACCTGTTCACCGGTCGGATTGACGCTGAAAAGATGGCCGCCCTGTTCACACATTGGCTCGATGCCAAGGCGGTCGATACGGCCTTCATCTGCGGGCCGGAGCCGATGATGCTGGCTATTGCTGCATCGCTGCGTGAGCATGGCCTGGCCGATAACCAGATCAAGTTTGAACTTTTCGCCAGCGGCCAACACGGGCGCGCCAAGGCCAAGGCCGTGTCGAAAGTCGCGGTGGCTCCCGGCAGTGGCACGCAGGCGACGGTAACGCTTGATGGCGCGACCCGCAGTTTCGAGATGCCGCGTCAGGGGCAGACCATCCTCGAAGCTGCCATAGAGGCCAATCTGGATGCCCCCTATTCCTGCAAGGCCGGGGTTTGTTCAACCTGCCGCTGCAAGGTTCTTGAGGGTGAGGTCGAAATGGCCATCAATCACGCTTTGGAAGATTACGAGGTGCGCGCGGGCTATGTGCTGTCGTGCCAGGCCACACCACTGAGCGACCGTGTGGTCGTCACCTATGATGAGTGAGGGCACCATGACCACCGATACCATGAACCTTGACGATTATCTGGCTCAAGGCGGTGTATTGACCGCGCCGGGCAATGTGCCTGCCCGCTATCGTGGCGAGTTGATGCGGCTTATGTCTTCCTTCGTGGATAGCGAACTGGCTGCCTCGGCCGGTTTTGCCGGGTCTATCAATTTTGCCCCCGGCATCAAGGAACGCATCGCGGCCAGCCGGATCAC
>ERZ761609.2022-NODE-2022-length-16087-cov-43.828031_pt1 | contig 16087 bp, 16 predicted proteins | sample MGYA00511163_ERZ761609 | MGnify/ENA primary metagenome ERZ761609 (study PRJEB28899, sample SAMN02445070) | bioreactor sludge metagenome | biome: EBPR sludge | place: Australia: Brisbane, Thorneside Wastewater Treatment Plant | collected 2011-12-16 ... | reverse complement strand
TTTAATGGGGATAGTTACCAGATATTAAACCATGCATCACTTCCGGTCACACCCGAACTGGTCTATTATACTTGAGTCAAGTGAACGAGTAGTGGCACAATCTCACCGTCAAATGGTCGAATTTGAGAGTTGTTTAGCCAGCAATTGATAAAATAGTCTTCTTCGTCAACCCTTACTGACGGATTTACTTATAAACTGGATATGCACACGTAGCCCCATAAGCCCGCTTGGTTATCGTGGATAGTATCAATCAAAATCATTGTTCACCAGTATGCTGTATGTCACGGTAGGGCGGTAGCTTGCATGAACCAGGACCATCTCACCTGGCACACCCACCGCCTTGCCAAAGCCGAGCGTATCCAGATGAGCGGGCAAAAGCCATTTGTCTTGTGGCTGACTGGCCTGAGCGGCTCAGGCAAATCAACCCTAGCAGATGCACTGGAATGGCGTTTGTATGCGATGGGTTTGCGCACCTATCTGTTGGATGGTGACAATGTACGCCACGGTTTGAGCAAGGATTTAGGGTTTACGGATGCTGATCGGGTAGAGAATATTCGCCGGATCGGGGAAACCGCCAAACTGATGGTGGATGCAGGTTTAATTGTAATTACTGCGTTCATTTCCCCTTTCCGGGCTGATCGGCAAATGGTACGCGAGATGCTGGAACCGGGCGAATTTGTGGAACTGTACATGGATGTCCCTTTGGAAATCTGTGAACAACGTGACCCCAAAGGTTTGTATAAAAAAGCACGTACTGGGCAGATCAAGCATTTTACGGGCATTGATTCACCGTATGAAGCGCCGTTAGCCCCGGAATTGATTGCCACAGCGGAGTTATCCGTTAGCGAAGAAGTGGATAGGATTGTGGGTTATCTGGTTCAACATGGGAAGATTCAGATTGGTGAGCAGCGGAAAGTACTGTCTGCTGTTTAGCAGCAAATCCTGACACGAATTTGAAAAACAACATTTTACTTAATTAATCATTTAGGCTGAAAGTTCAAATTACTATGAAAACTATTGAATCGTCCACCCTTGCCATCATTGGCTTGGGCTATGTCGGTCTGCCCTTAGCCGTCGAATTTGGCAAAATCCTCCCCACCATCGGCTTTGACATTAATCAAGCGCGGATTGAGGAGCTGAAGAGCGGCAATGACCATACGCTGGAAACCACACCCGAAGAACTGCAAGCGGCTAAGCACCTAAGCTACACCGCACAGTTGGACGATTTGCGCGATGCCAATGTCTTCATCGTGACAGTGCCAACACCGATAGACGAACATAAACGCCCTGACCTGACTCCGTTGATCAAAGCCAGTGAAAGTATTGGCAAAATCATCAAACGTGGCGATGTGGTTATCTACGAATCGACCGTTTATCCGGGTGCTACAGAGGAAGACTGCATCCCGGTCATTGAGCGGGTGTCTGGGTTACAGTTTAATGTGGACTTTTTCGCGGGTTACTCACCAGAACGCATCAACCCCGGTGATAAAGTAAATACACTGACGACCATCAAAAAAGTCACCTCTGGCTCCACACCTGAAGCGGCGGATTATGTGGATGCCCTGTACCGCCGTGTTATCAAGGCAGGAACACACAAAGCATCCAGCATCAAAGTTGCTGAAGCATCCAAAGTCATTGAAAACACCCAACGTGACCTGAATATTTCGTTAATGAATGAACTCAGTGTCATTTTCTCACGGATGGGGCTTGATACAGTGAGTGTACTGGAAGCTGCCGGAACAAAATGGAACTTCTTGCCCTTCCGCCCCGGTTTGGTGGGTGGTCACTGTATTGGTGTTGACCCCTATTATCTCACCGATAAAGCTGAAAAATTGGGTTACATCCCGCAAGTGATCCTTGCCGGGCGGCGTATCAACGACAATATGGGGCGTTATGTAGCCCGAACTACTGTCAAAAAAATGATCCAGAATGGCGTGAACCCGAATGGTGCACGGGTTGGCGTCATGGGTGTAACTTTCAAGGAAAACTGCCCTGACATCCGCAACTCGAAAGTCATCGATATTATCCGCGAACTGGAAGATTTTGGCGTGGTGACAGTCGTTGCTGACCCTTGGGCAAATGCCGAAGAAGTTGCCGCAGAATATCCCGGTGTTAAACTGACCCAATTCACGCCCCAAGCCCCAATGGATGCACTGGTGGTTGCCGTCGCACACAATGAGTTTGCTAGCTTGAAGCCACAAGAGCTACACGCCTTGTTGCGTGGCAGCAAACCTGTGCTGGCAGACATCAAATCCTTATACGATCCTGCGGCATTGCAGGCCCTTCACATTACTGTATGGCGGCTGTAATCCATGAATTTTCCTACTATCACCAACCGTAAACTGCGCATTGCCATTGTTGGCTGCGGGCGTATTGCCAAGAACCATTTCGGTTCACTGGACAAGCACGCCGATAACTTTGAATTGGTAGCCGTATGTGATACCAATCCCGCCCATTCCGCCCCTTATGCAAACCAGTATGATGTGCCTGCCTATACGTCGATGGAAACCATGCTGGCACAGCACAAACCTGACTTAGTTAGCCTTTGCACCCCCAGCGGCATACACGCAGACCAAGCGACTTTAGCTGCCAAACACGGTGTACACGTCATCACGGAAAAGCCGATGGCGACCCGCTGGGCTGATGGCGTGCGCATGGTGAAAGCCTGTGACGAAGCGGGAGTACGCCTGTTTGTCGTCAAGCAAAACCGCCGCAACACCACCCTGCAATTACTCAAGCGGGCAGTCGAGGAAAAGCGCTTCGGCAAAATTCACATGGTGCATCTGAATGTGTTTTGGACACGCCCACAGTCTTACTACGACCAAGCCAAATGGCGCGGCACGTGGGAATTTGATGGTGGTGCATTCATGAACCAAGCTAGCCATTATGTTGACTTGTTGGATTGGCTGATTGGCCCGGTCGATAAAGTGCAAGCGATGATGAGCACCACCCGCGACATCGAAGTAGAAGATACCGGTGTGTTGAATGTGCGCTGGCGCAATGGCGCATTAGGTTCCATGAGTGTCACCATGTTGACCTACCCCAAAAACCTGGAAGGCTCCATCACCATCCTTGGTGAAAAAGGCACAGTGCGCGTGGGCGGTGTCGCCGTTAACGACATCCAGCTTTGGGAGTTTGACGAGCCGCGTGATTATGATGCACACATCCAGAATGCTAATTATGAAACCACCTCCGTGTATGGGTTTGGGCATCCGCTGTACTACAAAAATGTAGTGGATGTCATGCGCGGCGTGGCTGAACCAGAAACCGACGGACGTGAGGGCTTGAAATCACTGGAAATGCTGATTGCAGCTTACCTGTCAGCGCGGGATGGCAAGACCGTTTCCTTACCGTTAGAATACTGATTACTCCGTGCGTATCGGTATTGTGGGCGGAGGCATCAATGGCTTGTGCTGTGCATGGGTCTTAGCCAAAGCGGGGCATGAGGTTGACTTATATGAGCGCGGCACACTGGCAAGCCAGACCAGCCGTGCCTCCTCCAAACTGCTGCACGGCGGTTTGCGCTACCTAGAGCAATACCAGTTCCGGCTGGTTCGGGAAGCACTCAAGGAACGTGATGCCTGGCTGCAACGTGTACCTGAATTGACCAAGCCCTTGCGACTGGTGTTACCCATCTATCAGGGTTCACAGCGCAAGCGTTGGCTGGTTGGTGCAGGTTTGTTTTTGTACGACCACCTAGCAGGCAAAAGCGTTCTCCCCCCCGCGCAATGGCTATCGGCTGATACCTTAGTGCAGCGTGACCCGCATTTGAAAGCGGATGGCTTAGTGGGGGGTTATGAATTCTCTGATGGGCAGATGGATGATTACCGTCTGGCACTATGGGTAGCGGAACAGGCGCGGCAAGCAGGCGCTAACTTGCATGAACACGCGGAAGTCAGTGTTATCGACACCCAAGGTCACGTTACTGTTACAGGTCACACGTATACTTATGACAGGGTGGTGAATGTCGGTGGGCCATGGGCAGTGACATTGCTGGCACAAAGCGGCATCTTCTCCCCTTACCGGCTTGATAGCGTGCGCGGCAGCCATTTGGTACTGGAGCGGGAATGTCCACAGGCTTATTTGCTGGAAGTCCCCGATGAACGGCGAATCTTTTTCGTCTTACCCTGGCAGGGCAAAACATTGGTAGGCACAACGGAAGTACGCCAACAGCCCGATGAACCCGTGGAATGCTCCGCTGCTGAACGTGATTACTTATTAGCTGCTTATAACCAATACACCACTGCCCCTGTTAATACAGCAAGCGTAAGTAGTGATTTTGCAGGGATACGCCCCTTGCTGTACTCAGCCGACGACCCCGGTAAGGCAAGCCGTGAATACGCCCTGGATCGCCAGGGGCAATTGATCAATGTCTTCGGGGGCAAGTGGACAACTTCCCTAGCCCTCGCTCATAAAGTGCAGCAACACCTGCTGCGACAATAACATCAAAGGATAGTATGACTGACTTTTTCATCCACCCTAGTGCCATTGTCGACGAGGGCGCACAAATCGGCGCAGGTAGCCGCGTGTGGCACTGGGCGCATGTGTGCGGTGGCGCACGTATTGGTAACGCTGTTTCCCTTGGACAAAACGTCTTTGTTGGCAACAAAGTGGTGATCGGCAACCAGTGCAAGGTGCAGAACAATGTGTCGGTGTATGACAATGTAACACTGGAAGATGGCGTGTTTTGCGGCCCTAGCATGGTGTTTACGAACGTGTACAACCCACGGGCATTAGTGGAACGTAAGGATGAATACCGCAATACCCTAGTGAAGCGCGGTGCTACTTTGGGCGCAAACTGCACTATCGTTTGTGGTATCACCATTGGTGAATACGCCTTTATCGGTGCAGGTACTGTGGTCAACAAAGATGTCCCCGCCTACGCGCTTATGGTTGGCGTACCTGCCAAGCAAATTGGTTGGATGAGCGAACACGGTGAAAAGCTGGATTTGCCACTGACAGGTGACGGGATGGCAACTTGCCCGCATACCGACAAAGCCTATATGCTGAAAGCTGGTCAGGTCACAACGGAAGGATAATACCATGCAAGTTGAAGCTATTTATCATCAGGGCAGGTTGGAGTTCGTTTTACCTGTCAAATTAAGATCAGGGCGTATCCCGCTGGTGGTAGAAGTTCCTGATGAAGCAGTCATCAAAGATGCACCTGACCAGCCGCAACCTACCTATCAGCTACCACCTGAAGTGTTAGCACTCGCGCTGGTGATGGAGGAAAAGCTGGATCAGATACGTAATGCCCCCGCCCCTAATGATGCGGATTTGCCGCCGCTCACCGCAAAGCAATTGGAGCGCATTGAGGCTTTTTCACTACGTGATGAGATCAGGAGCTGGCACTAAGCTATGGATTTGTTAATTGATGTCAATATTGCATTGGACATTTGTGCCAAGCGGCAACCTTTTTACACTAGCGCACGCGATGCGTTGGCACTGTGTCAACAACAAGGTGGCAAACTATGGCTATATACCGGTTCTGTCCAAACTTTGGAATATAACTTATACAGTACGCTACGCCGTGATCAGGAAGCTAATGAAACTCAGCTTAGCAAACGGCAACTCCACGCGAAATGTTTAGCTTTGTTGGCAACCTTTGCTGCGGACAAACAATGGTTGGCTGCATTAGCAGGTGAAGGCAATGTATTTGCGGCAGATGACCCTGAAGATGAGCAACTCATCCGTGCGCTAGACCGATTCGCGCCGGGAAAAATCAAGCTGTTGACCCGTGATGAGCCATTGTTGGAAGCTCACCCAAACAAAACGCTTAGCCCTGAAGCCTTTATTGAGCAAAGCCTGCAAAACCCTAGCAAGCCCAAGTTTGAGTTCATCGACCTGAAGACCCAGCAGAACACAATCCGCCCGCAGTTGGAGCAGAATATACATCGAGTATTGCATCATGGTACTTACATTATGGGTAATGAGGTGGAGCTACTGGAGGTAAAACTCGCTGCTTACACGGGTGCGAAGCATTGCATTACGGTAGCGAGTGGCACGGAAGCCTTGTTGATCAGCTTGATGGCGTTGGGGATTGGTGCGGGTGATGAGGTGATTACCACGCCGTTTACCTTTGTGGCGACGGCTGAAGTCATTGTGCTGTTGGGCGCAAAGCCGGTGTTTGTGGATATTGAGCCGGATACTTGTAATATTGATGCGCGTTTGATTGAAGCCGCGATTACCGATAAGACCAAGGCGATTATGCCTGTGAGCTTGTATGGGCAACCGGCGGATATGGATGAGATTAATGCGATTGCGGCGAAGTATAACTTGCCGGTCATTGAGGATGCGGCGCAAAGTTTTGGGGCGACGTATAAGGGTAAGAAGAGTTGTAACCTTTCCACGATTGGTTGCACCAGTTTTTTCCCTAGCAAGCCGTTGGGGTGTTATGGGGATGGCGGGGCGATTTTTACCGATGATGACGACATTTATCAAGCTTGTCGGGAGATTCGGATTCATGGGCAGAGTCGGCGTTATTACCATACACGTGTTGGTGTCGGTGGGCGGATGGATACGCTGCAATGTGCGATTGTGCTGGCGAAGCTGGAGCGGTTTGATTGGGAGGTGGAACAGCGGATTGCACTGGGTCAGCGGTACAACCAGTTGATGGATGAGGCTGGAATTCAGCGGGTACAGCAGCGGGATGATCGGACTAGTGTGTTTGCACAGTATACGGTGTTAGTAGATGAGCGTAGTGAGGTGGAAGCGCGGTTTAAAGAGGCTGGGATTCCGACAGCGGTACATTATCCGGTGCCGTTGAATGAGCAGCCTGCTTATCAGCATTTGTGTTGTGCGGATTGTACGCCGGTTGCGGGGAATATGGCGCAGCGGGTGATGAGTTTGCCAATGGGTGCAGATTTAAAGCAAAGCGAACAACAACAAATTGTTAGTTATATAACTTGATGAATGAAGAATCATCAGAAAGTTCAAAATGAATATGAGTCACCATAGCAATTATGTTACCTCGCGAAATACTACAGATTTAGGTGCGACACTTTCTCTCGGACTGATATTCTTCATTGTATTAGGTTTCCAGCTAATTATGTCAATGCAAATCGACATCTACGAGCTGAGCCAGACACGTGTCGATCTCATGGGGTACTGGTTGACATTCTCGCTATCCATTTTCTTAGGGTTACGTTTGAGGAATCACTGTCGCATTCACATAGTTCCATTGCTTTTAGTTTGTTTATTAATAATCTATATTTTTTTCGTCATAACTCTGACTAAACCATCTCAATCACTAATCGCCTTTTTCATTTCACGTTATGGCATCATAATGTGGTTCATTTTAGGAATCGGTTTTGCTGGTTTCCTCGATATTATCCAGAAATCTCAGCAGACAAAGTATTCCAAAATCACTAGGCTTATAACGATAGGTATCTTGATTTTTCTAGGCACACAAGTTTTTTCTTTCGCACGACAATATATAGCTTTTCCGGTGCAATCTATGAATTATCAGGCAGTGGCTAGTAGCGCATCGATATTCTTATTGATCGTTGCACTAACTATCGAAACACTATGGGGGGGGAAAAAGCCACTCATATTATCGACGGCATATTTAATTGTTGGTACGGTTCTCGTTGTAGCCATTGTCCTACTACAATCAACCTCTATTGTCGTTCTTTGGATCGGGTTGGCTGTAGTGTTCTTCTACAAGATGTTGGCGGATAGCCGTTTCTTAGTAAAATTGACATTAGGCATATTTACAGCCATCGCTATTTTTTATTTTCTAAACTCGGAAACATTCGAAGTTATAACCCAAACAACGCGTTTTAATGTGTTTTTTGAAAGTGAAGGCGAGTTCTCATCACTCAGTAGCCGTCTTTCCATAATTGACAGTTTCCTCTATCAGTTTGCCGTTTCGCCGATATTTGGGCATTTCGAGGCAGAAATCGTAGCTGGAGTTGGTCAAGGCATGTATCTTCATAGCTTGCCACTTTCCTTCTTGACACATACGGGAATTGTGGGTACTACACTTCTCTTGGTCGCGCTTACCCTTTTTTTACGAAGTCGAGTGATCCACCAAAGAGGAATCGATCCCATTGAGACTCAGATCGCAAGAATCATGTTGGTTATTCTTGCACTAGGATCGATTGCGACCTTTCTAACATGGTCGGTCTTGTGGTTTATGATGGGTGTACTTTGTCGGCGTCCCTCAATTGTTTGCGAAAGGTATTAACATGGCAGTAATCATTGACTACGGTATCGGTAATCTTGGTTCAATCAAGAATATGATCCGCAAAGTCGGCGGCAAACCATCAATTGGTTCCACTAGAGAAGACATCGCCCAAGCCGATATGCTAATCCTGCCAGGTGTCGGAGCATTCGATTCGGGGATCAAGCACCTACAGGCTTCGGGTCTGATGGATATCCTCAATCAGCGTGTTCTTGAAGACAAAGTACCCGTGCTGGGGATCTGCTTAGGTGCACAATTGATGACCCAATTTAGTGAGGAAGGTCAAGAGCAGGGTTTAGGTTGGTTTGATGCCCAAACCCTGAAAATGGATTTCACCGACATTCCCGGAAAATGGCCGCTGCCGAATGTCGGCTGGCGGAATGTGTTCGCGCAGAACGGATACAACATCCTTGACGGAACTGAGGAAATACCAAGATTCTACTTTGTACATTCCTACTACCTTTCTGCCAACGACCCATCCCTTATTTCTATGACCGCCAATTATGGTTTCGATTTTGCCTGCGGGCTTCGTCACGAGAATATTCACTGTTGTCAATTCCATCCAGAAAAGAGCCATGCCTTTGGTATGCAGTTTTTTCGGAACTTCCTGAAGGCTTATTCGTGATGCACACTCGATATATTCCAGTTCTATTGCTCAAGGATGGCGGACTCTACAAGACACGTAAGTTCGGAAAAGAGACGTATCTCGGCGATCCGATTAACACGATCAAGATTTTCAATGATAAACTCGTCGATGAACTGGTATTTCTCGACATCGCGGCAGCAAGACGCAAATCCGAGCCGAATTTCGAGATACTCAAGGAGATTGCTGGCGAATGCTTCATGCCACTGACCTACGGCGGCGGACTGGTCGCGATCGAGCAGGTGCGCGAGATACTCGCCATCGGGTTCGAGAAGGTCGTCGTGAATTCGGCTGCCTGGACTGACCCAACCCTTGTGTCGGCACTGGCACGATATTTCGGAAGTTCGACGATCGTCGGATCTATCGATGTCAAGCGAGACTGGATGAGGCGCGAAAAGGTCTTTATCCACGGCGGCAGCGAGGCCATTTCGATAGATGTCGTGGACTGGGCGCAAGAGCTGGAAAAGCGTGGCATCGGCGAGATCATGATCAACTCAATAGACAAGGACGGCGAGATGACAGGTTATGATCTCGATCTGATTCGTCGAGTGTCCAGTGCAGTTTCAGTGCCAGTGATCGCCGCAGGCGGTGCAAGGAACGTCAATGATCTAAAATCCGCAATCTCGGATGCCGGTGCTTCAGCTTCGGCGGCAGGGTCTATGTTCGTCTTTCAGGGCAAGCACCGTGCTGTGCTTATCAGCTATCCCAGCACAAAAGAGCGCTGAAAGGCAATCTCAATGATAAGCACACTGCGCAACTACACTCAATTAATCATTGCTCCGTTTAACCGCGTACATGCTCTGTTTATGGGTAGTTCAGCACTCGTGATGTTGTTTCCGCTTATTAGTGCTCCGATCGTCGCCCGCCTTTATACCCCGGAGGACTTCGGAATCTACGCAGTATTCTTCGCTCTCGCGACGATCCTATCGGCGATTTCATCCTTAGAACTAAGAAACGTCGCACTTCTGGAATCTCAACGTGTTGATGGCGCACACGGTGCGCTATTGGCCATCAGCATCGTGACGCTATTTTCGCTTAGTCTTTTTGTTGTCATACTACTTTTCCCCAAAGCTTGGTTGACCTTGATCTTAGGTGCATACATTGTCCCGTATCTCATCTGGCTACCAATTTCAATATTCTTTATGGGAACATCACAGGTACTTTACACATGGGCAATCCGAGAAAAAGAATATAAGCTCCTAGCACGCAACAAGCTTGTTCTAGGTCTAGTAACAATGCTGCTCCAGATCGGCATCGGACTAATGAAACCAGGACCGATTGGATTCATAACAGCTAATCTGCTAGGACTACTACTTTCGTCGTTTTTGCTTATGTTTCTGTTTGTCCAAGCATTACGGATTCTGAAGCCCAGTTTCGGCATCAGATCAGCCATTACACAGTTTCGTAAACATTATCGCCTAACCGTCTGGACGATGCCTGGAGCACTTCTAAATTCGCTCAGCCAGTTTCTGCCAGATTTGCTCATCAATCGGTTCTTCGGTGCCACATTACTAGGTCAATATTCTCTTGCCGTTCGCATGATCAATCTGCCGTTTTCCTTCATGGCGACCAGTATTCAAGATTTTTTCCGTCAACAGGCTTCAGAAGAGTTTAACAATTGCGGACACTGTAGAACCAGCTTTTGGCGCTTCTTCGCACTGACCTCTACAGGTGCAGTTTTATTCATCCTACCGATTATTTTACTGGTTCCTTACGTTTTTCCAGTCATCTTCGGCTCCCAGTGGACTGAAGCAGGTACACTTGTACAGGCAGTGGTGCTTCTGACAATTGTGCGGTTTATTTCGTCGCCACTAAGCTATGTTTGGATAATTCAAGGTCGACAGAGGCTAGACTTCATTTGGCAGATTGGATTACTAGCGATAAGCCTAGGGACGTTGCTCCTGCCACCATTCCTGATACCTGAGGTTTCACTCTATGTCACGTTGTGGATTTACAGCCTAGGGACTGGTGCCTGGTATGTACTCGCCATCACGGTCTCATATCTTCTTTCGAGGCATACAGCCAATGAAGAAATCGAAAGAGCCATTTGAGAATATTCCAATAACATGCACTTCCTTTCAACACACCATCACAAGACCTATACATGATTTACACAAATAATTCCTATTCCAATATCCTTCACAAGCACCCGCACCAAGAATGCACACGTTGCGTCATGGATACCTCGGATCCTTGGATCACCTTCAACGAAGACGGTGTGTGCAACCATTGTCAGGCTTATGATGTCAATCTCCAAAAAATCGGCACTGCCGCAGATCGACAACGCAAGTTAGAGCAAATGGTCGATCAGCTAAAGATACGCGGTAAAGGCAAAGATTATGACTGTATCATGGGTTTATCTGGCGGTGTCGACAGTTCGTATCTTGCATGGTTCGTAGTCAAGAAACTAGGACTACGACCACTAGTCGTGCATGTCGACACTGGGTGGAACTCTGAATTGGCAGTGAACAATATCCAAAACATCGTGCAGCGCCTGAATTTAGATATGCATACGCTGGTTATCGACTGGCCCGAAATCCGCGATCTGCAACGCGCTTATTTCCTGTCAGGGATCGCGAATCTCGACGTTCCACAAGACCACGCTTTCATCGCATCGCTATTTAGCGAAGCCCGTAAGTATGGGATCAAGGACATTCTCAATGGTGGCAACATGCAAACTGAATCTATTCTGCCGAATGCTTGGGGTTATGACGCATCCGATTCGGTATCACTCAAAGCAATCCATCACAAATTCGGCACTATCAAGTTAAAAAGTTACCCGACGATCAATATTTTTGAGAAGCTATTATACTACCCTTTCTTTCTAGGAATGCGCGTTCATCGTCCTCTAGAATGGATTGATTACAATAAGAACGATGCTAAAACTTTATTGAAGCAGGAACTTGGTTGGCGCGACTATGGTGGCAAGCACTATGAATCGGTGTTCACCAAGTTCTTTCAGGCTCACTACCTGCCGACGAAATTCGGTTACGACAAACGACTGGCACATTATTCAAGTCTCATCGTCTCAGGACAAATGACACGTGAAGAGGCTTACATTGAACTGCAAAAACCACTTTATGACCAACAAGAGCTAGAAGCTGACAAGCTATTTTGGATAAAAAAACTAGGCATTACCGCAGCCGACTATGAACGAGTAATGGCTGAAAAACCGTCGTTTTATACTGATTTTAATAACAATGAGCAACTACTTAAATTGATACGAACAAGCGCACGGACGGGCGCACGCCTCTATCGCCGTTTCAAATCACGAACCTAACTTCCTTAACGTAACATGTCAAACTTTACGCTTCATATCTTCCTCTCCTCAATCGAAAGTGAGACGCGCCTCTACAAGGAAGCCGCCTATACCCTCAAATCAGGGATCTGCTCACGTGTTGCGGTACTCGGACTTTGGCAAACAGGTCTCGATACCGAGGAAGTTACTGAATACGGACTCGAAATCCGACGCATTCCGACGATGGTACGGCGATTCCGTAGTTTGTCGCTAATCCGGCACTTTGGTGTACTACGCAAAGCTTTGGCTGTTGTAAGTCTGATTCAATATGCCGTATTCTGCATCGTCTCGGCACGACGGATGCGACCGGATCATGTAAGTTGCCACAATGCCATGATGCTACCAGTCGCTTGGGCTGCCGCACGACTATCCGGTGCGACTTTAGAATACCTACCACACGAACTTGAAACACAAAGAAGCGGCCTGATGGGAATGGCGAAACGTGTAACGATCTTTATCGAGCGCTGTTTCATTCGTTCCGTACGCAATGTCGTTGTCGTTTGCGATCCCATCCGAGATTGGTATCAAAACGTCTATGGACTGGCAAATGTCTATGTAGTTCGTAATGTCCCCGAACGTGATGCCGTACAGATCAGATCTACCCCCGAGGGCGATTTCCGATTGCGCTTTGCCATTCCTAAAAGCGCGACACTGTTCATCTATCAGGGGCTATTTAGTGCAGGGCGTGGAATTGATGCACTTCTGGATACTTTCGCCACTCTTGATTCCAAGCGCTCACATCTTGTCCTGATGGGCTATGGCGATGAACGCTATCAGGCAATCATCAATGCAGCCGTCGCAAGCCATTCGAACATTCACTTCCAGCCTGCCGTCGCACGCGAGTGGATAGTATCCTACTCAAACCAAGCGGATATCGGAATTTTGATTCCAGAACAGGCAACGCTCAGCTACCGCTATTCGCTACCGAACAAGTTCTTTGAATGGGTTCATGCAGGGCTACCCATCCTAGTCAGTGACAATCTTGAATACCAAGCCAAGTTATTACATGACGGCGGACTCGGCTGGTCGACACCGTTGGATAAGTTAGGAGAAGTCATTCGTTCATTGTCCCAAACCGACTTAGCTCCCTTTATCAAGAATGCAAACCGCTATGCTGCTGAAGCTGTGTGGGAAGAGGATGCCAAGGTCTTCGCCCATGTGTATCGCCCTTCACAGCTACCAAGCAGTACAACAAGTTTATAATTGAGCACTAAAAGAATCAAAACTTTTAAATTTTGACTAAAAACTTAAGTTGAACTCCTAGTATGAATATAACCCACCTTACTTCCGCCCACACACGCTACGACACCCGAATTTTCCTAAAAATGTGTACTTCCCTCGCAAAGCATAACTACAATGTTTCACTAATAGTTGCTGATGGAAAAGATAATGAAATAAAAAACAACGTCAATATCTATGATGTTGGCTTACCTAAAAGTCGGTTAGATCGCATCCGAAAGGCTCCGCAACGCCTATTAGCTAAAGCAATCGCTTTAAATACCACCGATATTTATCATTTGCATGATCCTGAACTTATTTTCATAGGATTAACTCTAAAGAAGCATAATAAAAAAGTTATTTTTGATATTCATGAGATGACGCGACTACAAATCTTATCTAAAGCATGGATACCTTCTTTTTTAAGAAAGCCCATAGCATATATCTACTCCGCCATAGAAAACTTCTCCTGTAAAAAATTTAACCATCTAATAACTCCCCAAGAGGAAATGACGAGTTATTTTTCCAAATTATCCAAGACATCAACCATTTATAACTACCCTGAACACAATTTCTGCTTTAACAGAACTTACTCATCACGCTTCAATCTAATATATGCGGGTGGCATTTCAAAAGAACGTGGATTGATAAACTGTATTAATTTGATAGAAGACTTAATTAAAATTGACTCTCGATATCGCCTAACAATGGCTTGTCCTAAAACAGAAGAACTAATTGCATTAGTAGAAAAATCAAATGCTAAATCAAATATAGATCTAGTTGGCTATATTAAATTTGATGACCTGATAAAATTATATGACAAATCAGCACTTGGATTAATTCTATTTAACAATATTGGTCAGTATTACATGTCCAATGCATTGAAATTATTTGAATATATGGGAGCTGGCCTAGTTATAATTATGCCAAATTTTGGGGACTGGGTTACTTTCAATAAAAAAAACAACGTGGGCTATAATCTAGAAACAACTAATTCGCACCAAATTGCTCAAAAAATACACAATTTACCTATTGAGCAAATTGAATACATCTCATTAAGTAATCACCAACTTGTTAAAGAAAATTTCTCATGGGAAACACAAGAAGAGAAACTTATTAACATATATAAGGATGTTTTTTATGAATAACTTTAAAAAAGTTCTAATCTTAGCTCCTCACACGGATGACGGTGAGCTTGGTGCTGGTGGTTTCACCGCCAAACTCATTGAACAAGGAGCAACTGTAACCTATGCAGCCTTTTCTACTGCTGAAGAATCTGTTCCAGACCACCTTCCTAAAAATACTCTTAAAAATGAGGTCAAATCTGCAACAGCTAAATTAGGCATCACCAGCGACAACTTATTAATTTTTAATTACCAAGTTAGAAAGTTAAACTACGCACGACAAGAAATATTAGAACAGCTTATAAAAATAAGAAATCAAAATAATTATGATCTTGTACTCATGCCCTCATTAAAAGACATACATCAAGATCATGCTACTATTGCTCAAGAAGGATTAAGAGCTTTTAAAAACACGACAATTTTGGGTTATGAGCTAATTTGGAACAATCTTTCATTTGATACAACTTGCTTTGTTAAACTGGAAACACACCATATTGAGGCAAAATATGAGGCTCTTCAATGTTATAAATCTCAAGAAAATCGAAATTATATGAGCCGTGACTTTATTTTTTCCTTAGCAAAAACTCGTGGTGTACAAATAGGTACAATATATGCAGAAAGCTTTGAGGTGGTAAGATGGGTTATCAACTAAATCAGAATATGATGCTATCTGAAATCGCGCAAGAACTCAGTTTAGCTCACCAAGGATTAGATTTATTAATAACAGGTGTCAGCCCTATTGATTCAGCACAAGTCAGCGAGCTAACTTTCTCAAAACAGTCAATAACAAACTCAAAAGGTTTGGGAGTAATCACTTCTGATAATCTAGATAATATTGAAAATTGGGAAAATGGCTACATTTCAAGTTCAAACCCAAGATTAGATTTTATCAAAGCACTTGATTTTTTAAAAACCAATATTGGTTTTTCAACTTATAATAAACCAACAGATATTCACCCCACAGCTATTCTTGGAAAAAATATTATTATAGAAGATGGTTGCTATATTGGCGAAAACACCATTATTGAACATAACGTTGTAATTCATTCAGGTACACGTATAGGTAAAAACTGCCGTATTCGATCTTGCTCTTCGATTGGCAGTGATGGCTTTGGATTTGAGCGATTAGAGAGTGGCATACCTATTCGCTTTCCTCATTTAGGTGGAGTATTAATAGGTGATAGTGTAGAAGTTGGTTCATGCACAGCCATAGCGCGTGGTACTTTGTCTGACACTATTATTGAGGATCATGTCAAGATTGATAATCTTGTCCATATTGCTCATAATTGTTTAATAAAAAAAGGAGCGTTTATCATTGCCTGTGCTGAACTAAGTGGTGGCGTCATAGTAGGTGAAAATGCATGGGTTGCACCTAATAGTTGTACCCATCAAAAAATAAATATAGGTGCAAACTCATTAATCGGTCTCGGTGCGGTGATAACAAAAGACATCCCACAATCGACTGTTTATGCAGGAAATCCTGCTAAGAAAATAAGAGACATCAAGTAAAAATTAAACACAACAACGAGGAGTCATAACGCCCCTGCAAAGCAGGGGGCTTGACGGCATCTCCTTATACACAAGTCGCCAAGCTACTGTAAACTTAGCCATTTTTGCCG